>Ga0308165_1000314_pt1 | contig 102136 bp, 88 predicted proteins | sample PhyWR2_FD_201032 | JGI IMG/M metagenome (GOLD analysis project Ga0308165, IMG submission 201032) | Phyllosphere microbial communities from UC Gill Tract Community Farm, Albany, California, United States - DLSLW.R2 | ecosystem: Host-associated > Plants > Phyllosphere > Unclassified | place: USA... | reverse complement strand
AATATGGTATCACAACTGACCGACATTGATGTCGGTCAGTTCGATCAAGATTGGGATTTCGCTTGTTGAAAGGCAAATGATTAGATTCTGATCCGATATGGACCGATACGATCCGATTATGATCCAATCCTTTTAAAAAGACAGCATTTGATTACGTGAAAATATACTGCTAATATTGATAAAAGCAGTGTAGTTGTACAGATAAATATTTGCAGTCATGAAATAGAAAAGTATTGTATCTTTTTTAAGGATAACAACGTTGAAAGTTCCTCTAAAACTTTATGAATGCGCAATAGTTGGATGGCCGGTACCCGGTTCGTCCAACATGGGTTTCATTTTTAGTGTTGTGCACCTAATGAGAGCTTAGCTGTTATCATTACGGATTACGTAAATGGCCCTTCCATTATAAACCTTACCGTTAAGCAAAATAACATTAAGGTTTACTGGTCGAGCAGCACTTGCGGAATGAGTTCGTCAGACGCTTCAGGCTCAGGAGAAAAATGGTGATTTTTGGTTAAAACAAACGGATTTTGGAATTAAATATCAGATAAAGCGTTGTTAATTTCATGCGTGAGTTTGGTCTGTGTAATTGTTTTACCTAATTGTATTAGTATTTTATTAATATTACTGAAAGAATATACGTTTTATTGAAAAACATGGCAAAGAGCAAAGCGGTTTAGTGAATGGTTAACGACCATGGTAAGGTTACCGGCCTGACTAAAATATGGAATAGAGAAATGCAAGCTAGAAAAATCGAGTGAAATAGAGCCTTATGGAATGTTTGACTATAGACCTTTAATAGGTCACAAAAATTTATTGGTTTCTTTTCTGGGCAAAAAGCCAGTCCCATAAACCTTCAGTTTTACTTACGAAGTGCCAAATACTATGTCCTTCATCTGGGTACTCTGTATATTTTGGTCGCTCGCCGGCTTTTTTCATTTCCAGAACCATATTTCGTGAATTGCTGACGGGGACATTCTGATCTTTAGCGCCATGAAATGCCCATACAGATACACCATGGATTTTTGATGCAAGTGCAGGGTCATCACCTCCACAAACGGGTATAGCTGCGGCAAAGAGATCTGGCCTGGTGCATATGAAATGCCAGGCGCCATATCCGCCCCTTGAAACACCAGTTACATAACGCCTACTAGTATCGATAGAAAATTCAGTATCCAATGCGATGATGGCTTTATAGACCAATGTATCTATCGATGGATAATCAGGAATTCCTCCCCAACCTGATCCAGGAGGACAATTAGGCACGAAAATAAAAGAAGGATACCTCTTTCTGTTGTTTTCGCTCATCAGCAACTCCGCTGCCGCGGCCCCTTCAACCTGTCTCAACGTGTCAGTGGGAGGCTGCCCGCCATAAGGTAAGGAAACCACCAAGGGGTAAGGTTTTTTAGGGTCATAATTTAGTGGCTTCAGTAACCGATATCTCAATGTGTCCCCTTTTGTATTTACAAAAATTCTTGCTTCAAATAACTGGCTAAGTGCTTTGGTTTTTTCAAAACTCTTTTTCGCCCAGTATAGTTGTGAATAAGATTGATAGCTTATCAGTATCCCAAATATTATCGTGATCATTAAGGTTATTGGTTTCAATAACTTTAGCATATCTATTATTGAATCTGGAATTGACACACTTTCTCTTTTTAATAATTTGATCTCAGTTAAAAAGTGGGCAATAAGCAGAAAAGAAAATAAATTATTAAAAAGCGGGATTAACTGCATAATTCTTTCAAAAATTTCAGGTTGGGCCGATGAAATCTGAACTACTGACAACAGCATAATAATGCCAGAGATAAATGCATATAAACCTGCTGCTTTTAACCAGGATAGCTTGCTGCCCGTTAGCATAAGACTTACTGCATATAGAACACTAAAGCACAGCAAAACGACCCCTAAAGGTTTATAATAGCTGATTTCCTGCCTGGTAATCAGAACAAAACAAGTGACAATCAGATAAATAAGATTTGTGATTAACGTAACAAGCCCAGAATAGAAAGCAAACCAATATCTACGGAATTGGTAATATTTTAATAACAGTAGTGAGGTAATCAATGAGATTGTACCTACCCAGACTGACCATCTGATAAAAAAGTCCAGGTTATAAATGTCCGGCCCGATTTTTAAACCAATAATGCTCTGCAATAGGCCACATATAGCTGATAATGCTAAGAAAAATATTGCAAAGGAGTAAAGTTTCTTATTCATATCTAATTTATCCGATTCCCTAAATTATGTAAATATTGGCACTCTTATATGATAAGAATTACTTAGCTTTTTAATTTACGTGTGTCTTTTAAGGTGGCTAAGAGTTTTATGTCCTGAAGTTTTCTCCCAAATTCATCATCCTCCGCCAGCTTAAGAAAATCATCTTGTAGGTTCATTGTGCGGAGCACATTAAAATATGCACCTATCGAAACATTAGGACTTCCCTTTTCAATACTGGTTATGGTGTTGCGGTTTAGGTTTGCCCTTTCTGCCATCTGTAAAATGGTAAGACTCCTGCGCTTTCGAGCGAGCTTAATGTTTTCTCCAAGAATCTCCATGATTTTCTTATGCTTTGGAAATAGTATAGGTTTTTTAGATTTCATGCTTAATATTTCATGCGTTAACAACAAATATGCATAAAATATTAAGCAGAGTGGCTAAGTGTGTCATAATCATTTAAGGCTATTGACTATTTTTCCATTACTTGAAAAAAAGGAGTCATCGCTGATATGCTGAAGCATGCACAATCCAACGTACCTGCTATTTGATTTTTCATGTTCAATGCCATCATCTATAGAGCGGAATTTAAGCGTTTAAAAGCTATATCGATTATTTAAATGCTTTCATAGCCTCAAAATGCTCGTGCTTTTCAAATCTTGGTAAACGCATAGTTCTTTCGTATGCGTCATCAAGCAGTTTTTGGACATCCATATTTCTACAGCTAAGTCTAAGATCAATGCCATAGTAATTGCCAAAATCTTTAATAACATGATCTACATTGATCTGTACCTTTGGAAACGCCAAATTGATTCTGCTCAATTCATTCCATAAATCGGAATTTGCTAGTTGTATCTCATTTTTATGATCTTTTGGTAGTAGCAACGAATTGTACTTCAATGACTGTTTTATTGACTTGGGCATCATGGTGTTTTTATTTCCTAACTTACAAAAGTTTCTTTGGTATATGTTGAATTTGTTTTTAACACAGCTGTAGAAAAACAACTTGATAAATACAATATTCTGAAAATGAGGTCTACAAGTATTGACATCAAGAATGTCCAGACCATGGAGGAACTATATGCGATCCTGGAACAAAAGGCACTTTTAATGACACGCAATTGGGATATTACCGATGTGCTGGTGGAATACCGTAATCAGACTGTTTCTGATAAGGAAAAACAATTAACGCAATGGGAACTGGAATGTTTTCTTTTTACGATCCGTGGAAATTCTGTTTTCTCCTATTCCTACTCTACAGGGGAAAATATAGGGGAGGTTAAGCAATTCCCCGAGTTAGATACTTACCAGCAGAACGCTTTTGCTTATTTAAAAAAACGGGCTGCAGAAGCAAAAAATCCGCTTTTGATTGCCCGCTATAACCATTTGCTTTGGAAAGCCCCTAAGGGCGTGAAAAGTAAGGCCCATGCCGATGCAGCAGTTAAAGCCTATTTGGCGGTTATAAAAGAATTTATTGATCTTTTTGATCAGGATGCTCACGGTGAAAATTATGCTCAAGTTTCTCAAAAGCTCGAAAATCTAATCGAACTGGTAGTGGAGGTTAAGGTTCAGATTCCAGAAGTAAAGAACTTGGTGGAACTTCTGCTTTATAAGATTCAAAGTGTGCCTTTTTATGTAAAGCATTCCCTTCTTAAGCACATGTTGGAAAGTAAAACCATATTTAAGCCAGTAGATTTTGAAAATGCTCTGTCTGTATTTCATGACAGTTTAAGTGATGGAAACGGCAAAAAAGACAGGTTTTTATGGATTCATGGCTATTTTGGTACGGCTATTCTAATCGCCAAGAGGATAGAAAGTGATACTAAAGTATGGTATAATTTGTTGGGAGATATGCATGTGGAGGTTGCCGAATCTGAAGTGAAGCCTGACCGCATGTGGCTTAAACTGAAAAGTTTTGCTTCAGCATTAGAGGCTTATCGGAATTCTGGCAACGGCTCCCGCAAAAAAGAAATAGAACAGCTTATTTTTGAACTAAAACCAGATGTCCAATTATCTAAAATCCGCTTTGAGAAAAGTGAAAAGGAAATCGCAGCCTTCAATATTGCAAGTGAATATATCAGAACGGAATGCGAACAGCTTTTGCAAGAGCCGCCGGAAGTCGTATATGCACACCTGATAAGCGGGTGGTTTTTCCCTTCAAAGGATACGATAGCAAAGCAAACTGCAAAAGTAAAGTCAAGCTTTGATTTTTTTACGGTTATCCAATTCGACAGGAATAAAAATATCCATAATGATAAAAATGATGTTAGTAAGAACAAACAATTTTATGAGGGCTATCAGAATTACTTATATCACATTACGCTTCAATATCTTCATATGACTTTTATCCCCGGAATAAAATCAGGAAGGTTAACGTTTAAGAACTTTATTTCTTTTTTAGCTGAAAACACTTGGTTGGGTAAACCTTATATTAAAACTGACTTGGGCGGGGATCAGTTGGAAATCAACTGGCTCACCTTAATCAGTCCTGCCATTTGTGATTATTTTATGCAGGTTCAAAGCTGGGTATTAAGCCAGGATTCTTCTTACACTCCTAACTTTGTACTTTGTATTGACAGCCTGACTTTAAAGATGGAGGGTTTATTAAGGAATTTTGCAGAACGTTTGAACGTTTCGACAACTATTGGCGGTAAAAAAGGTACCCAGGAAGCTTATGTAAACCACGTTTTGGATAACGAGATCATTCAGCAATATTTTGATGCCGATGATATTCAGTTCTTTAAATACTTATTTGCCAATGAAGGGGGCATGAACTTAAGAAATAACGTGGCTCACTGCTTCTACAATTTTCTAGACTATAACCTTGACAAAATGCATCTTCTGCTCGCTGCTCTGATCAGACTGGCGAAATATGATGTGACAGAAGGAGAATAACAATGATCTCTGATTCTTAATTAATACTAAACATAAAAAATACTTAATCAAATGAACAGCACCTCGCAATCAACACAGAAACCTAAAAAGTCTTCAGGAAATGAGATAACAAACAAAATATGGTTTTGGGTAGCACTGATCATGCTCTTTATTTTGGCTTTCTCGCCAGCATTAGTTTATATGTCCAAATTTTGGTCAGGTAGTCTTTCTGCGAATAATATCGACTGGTCACAATTTGGCACCTACTTAAGTGGGACGCTAAGCCCGGTAATCGCATTGACAGGTGCAATCCTTACGTTTACACTCGGATTTGTTTCTTATCGTCATAACCAGACCCTACTTAAAAAACAGGAACGTGAAAAGAGGCCACTTGTAAACGTTAGTTTTATGGATAAAGATACTTCGATCACTATCTCACTTCATAATAAGGGTTTGGGGCCAATGATTATTACTAAATACCTAATTGAAAATGAAAAGACAAGCGAGGAAAAGTCCGGCGTTTTCGATTGGATCGAATCTCTTCCTTGTCAGTACGGAAATTATACTGGTAACCAGGATAACCTTGTTCTACGGGATGGAGAAAAGCGCAACCTGTTGAGATTAAATGGCGAACTTTCAGACGCTTCTTTTATTAGTCACAGGGACAGGCTTCGAAACCTGCTAGGTGACCTGCGGATCAAGATCACTTATAACGACATTTATGATACCGCTATGCCTGTTTATATCAAAAGTTTTTCATGGTTTAAAAGGCACGCCACGAATCCTGATGCCCCAAAAAAGAACTAGTTTTGATCTGTTTAATCGCTGAATGGCACCTGGAATATTTTTATAAATGTTAACCATATGTTTGTTACCTTCATGCCGACCTTATGAACAGACTGCGCGAATCTCAAACATCCATTGTATCAAATACTTATAGTTTATGAACAGATCTGTTTATTACAACTATATGGATGAAAGGCTAAATCTTTTGGCTTTGCGTATCGGTGGTAGGGGAAAATTGAACATCCTTGATTTTCACCTTCATTCTGAAAACTTCTACTTGCATTTTTTTAATAAATTGTATGGCTGGAAGTTGGAAAACATGAATGCTGTTCAGCAAAATGTGGAGGCCATCGACCTTATTGATCATACTAATAAGATTATTTTTCAGGTTTCTGCAACCAATACCAAAACAAAGATTGAAACTACGTTAGCTAAGAGTTCACTAAGTAATTATCCTGGCTATAGTTTTAAGTTCATTTCTATTGCAAGGGATGCGGCGGACTTAAGGAAAATGACTTTTAGCAATCCGCATAATATAGCATTTAATCCTTTGCAGGATATATATGATGTGACCAGCATTTTAAATTATATAATTGGACTTGAAGTAGTAAGCCAAAAAGATATTTATAATTTCATTAAGGCAGAATTGGGGGCTGAAGTTGATATTACCAAACTGGATTCTAATTTAGCAGCAATCATCAATATTCTTTCAAAGGAAGATTGGAATGACCTGAGCCAGCTTGCCCAAATCAATAGTTTTGAAATAGAAAGAAAAATAACTTTCAATAATCTTGTTCGTGCAAAACTGATCATCGATGACTATAAGGTACATTATGGGCGTGTGGACAGCAAATATGCCGAGTTTGATTCTTTCGGCAAGAATAAGAGTAATGCTGTTCTGAGTTCCATTCGTAAAGAATATATTCAGCAAAAAGGAGTTATTAATGATGATGATTTGTTTTTTACAGTCATTGATAAAGTCGTTGGTAAAATTCAGGATAGTGCAAACTATGAGGAAATACCTATTGATGAACTGGAATTGAGTGTAAACATTTTGGTCGTGGATGCCTTTATCCGCTGCAAGATTTTTGAAAACCCTGAGAACTATAATTATGCTACTGCCTGATAACATACATCCCGAAAATACCGTATACTTTAATGGTGCTTATGTGTTGCAGGTGCTACAACAGAAGCCTCTACAGACCTACCTTGAACTTTATCAAAACGTAAAGATGATTAAGAATATGGCTTATTCCATGTTTATACTTTGTCTTGATTGGTTGTTTTTAATTAGTGCTGCACAGATCAATACGCAGGGAGAGGTGGAACTATGTTCTTAAAAGAGCTTTCGATAACCAGTGAACATAAGGTAATCCGCGAATTGTATTTTCATAAGGGGATTAACCTGATCGTGGATGAGAGTAATGATGGTATTACCGGAAATAGCGTCGGTAAAACGACAGTTTTAAAATTGATTGATTTTTGTCTCGGTGGTAATCCTAAACACATTTATCAGGATGCCGAGAATAAAAAACAGGACTATAAGCTGGTAAAGGATTTCCTTATTAATAATAAGGTTTTGGTTACGTTAGTTTTAACGGCTGATCTTGATGATGACAATGCGGAACAGATCGTAATACAACGTAATTTCCTTGCAAGAAAAGAGATCATTCGCCGTATCAATAACGAAGACTACACAGAAACCGAATTTGAATTAAAGCTATTGTCTTTGCTGTTTCCCAATCAGACAATGGCCAAACCGACCTTTCGGCAGGTTATTTCACATAACATCCGATGGAGGGACGAGAGTATCAACAATACTTTAAAGACGCTGGATGGATATACCACGGATGCAGAATATGAAACGCTTTATCTTTATTTATTAGGGTGCGAATTTTCCCGTGGGAATACCAAACAGGAAATTCTAGCAAAATTAAAACAGGAAGAAACCTATAAATCAAGACTGGAAAAAAATCAGACCCGTACCGCATACGAGGCTACACTTGGTCTTGTCAATAACGATATAGAGGCGCTGAATATTAAGAAATCAAACCTTAATATTAACGAAGATTTCGAATCAGACCTACAAAATCTGAATCAGTTAAAGTATCAGATCAACAAGGCCAGTCAGGAGATAAGCCGTTTGAATATCAGAAGGGAACTCATTCAGGAAACGGAAGCTGAATTGAAAACAACTGCGTCAAGTATTGACCTTCAACAGCTTCGTTTGATATATCAGCAGGCAAGTAACCAGATCGAAAATCTGCAAAAGACTTTTGAAGACTTGGTTCAGTATCATAATCAGATGATTACCCAAAAGATTGATTTTATTTCTAAGGAACTTCCGGTAATTGAGCAGGATATACAGCATAAAGAAGCGATGCTTAAGCGTTTGCTTGCTGACGAAAAAAAACTGGCAAATATTATTGCCAAGAGTGATTCGTTTGAGGAATTGGAGGCCGTTATTATCCAGTTGAATGAGAAATTTCAGAAAAAGGGTGAATACGAAAATATTATTCAGCTTTTGACAGAAGTTGAAGGTAATATCAAAGAATATGACGGACAGCTTAAAGAGATCGATGATGAACTCTTTTCTGATTCGTTCGAACAAACAGTTAAAGATCAGTTGCGTAAGTTTAATAAGTACTTTGCTGCGATTTCCAATGAACTTTATGGCGAACAATATGCCCTTAAATATGATATTGTTACCAATAAGAAAGGGCAGCGACTTTATAAGTTCAATGCTTTTAATACCAACCTAAGCTCAGGCAAGAAGCAGGGTGAAATTTCCTGCTTTGACATCGCTTACATCATGTTTGCCGATGCCGAGGGCTTACCAACACTGCACTTCCTTTTGAACGATAAAAAAGAATTGATGCATGATAACCAGCTGGTAAAGATCGCGGATTTTGTTAACCGAAATAACATCCAGTTTGTTGCTTCTATCCTGAAGGATAAGCTGCCTGATGAATTAAATAATGAAGATTATTTTGTGGTTAAATTATCTGATTCTGATAAGCTCTTTAGAGTTGAAAATTTTTAACTATGTTGCCAAATTAGGAATAAGGTTAATCAATGTTATGGTCTGTAGGTCTTTCTTGATATATAATAATCATCGTCACTAGGAAGGTATCGGAAAAATTCACTGAAATGCGGATTCGGATTTCCCTCGTGTGATTCCAGACGGTCTATAAAAGGTCTCAGAAGGCGGGACATATACATTGCTGAATATTTAGATGCGTGTTCAATAGTTTGATTGTGTATCATCCAATCGTTAAAATTTTGGATTTCGGTTAAATCTTCCTTAATACTTAACACAAATCCAAAATCATCCAGGTTAGGGAATATAATTGCTTTCTTGGTGGGATGGGCAACAAGTATTCGGCTTAAAATGGTTTTATAAAAACATATGATTGGTTCTTTGGCAAGACGGTTGCTATCTCCGTGATGTAAAAAGTCAACAATTGTATACCTGTCCCCTTTCGAAAAATCAGCTAGAAATGAAAGTATTTCATTTTCTATGCTATTGTTAGGAAAAGAAATGTTGAGGGCTTTAGCCAAATCTCCTAATTTGTGGCCAAGTTCAAAAGGTCTTTTCGTGGGTTGCTCAATATGGAGTATTAATTTCATTAGGCGTTCCAAGCCCATGCTTATTGCATAGAAGGATTGATAATAGTATGCCTGGCTTTTATAAATTTTTCTAATTGCTTCTAACCCACTCGTAAGTAATTCGGCAATAATTCCAGTTTCCCTGTTTATGATATTAAATTTTTCACTGGTAGAACGTTTAGCAATATTGGTTCCCATAATATGTGATTGAGGTTTATACTCAAATGTAAGTCTTTATAGCAGATGTACTCTATTTCAATTTTTTGCCGTTCCCTGCGGGCCGGGCCATTCGCTATATCTGCTGCGCAGGATGCCGCTTTTGTCCCTAACGGGGCTTTGCGTGAAATGCCAGATCATCCATTTCGCTTCGCTGCATTCCTTCTCCCGTATTTCACGCCGCACCGCAAGAGCATGAAAAATGCCCTTGCGTTTACCCTTTTGACCCTTTAATTGATTATATCAATACCGGGGTAATACTCATCAAAGGAGAAGAACTTTTTACGAAAAAGGCAAAAAAGGAAAGCGAAGCTAATGTTTGCCTGCACCTGCGCGGGCATAATGGCTGCGCCACCCTTCGGAACTTATACCGCTTCGGTATGGTCAATCATGCTTCTGTTGCTTTCTTTTTTGTCCTTTTTTCTTTGGAAAAAAGCTCTGGTAGGACAGGGACAAGGAAGATGAGTTTAACAGATTCTTTAACCACAAAAACGGTGTGGTGCAGCCGCAGCGTGCATCTTTCCATTACCCGTAAACTGTTAGAAGCTGGAAAATTACTAGACTTATTAATTTCGGATCATATTATCCTAACCAAACGTGGTTGTTTCTCTTTTGGAGACGAAGGGCTTTTATAGCTTTTTATTCTTCTAACGAAAACTGGCTTGAACAATAGTTCATTAAGAATATGTTCTTAAAAATAAGAATCTGAATCGTCAAGATCATTTAGCTCTCGATCTTCTTCGATCTCGAAACTCAGAATCTCGTGAAATTTTCTATTTGTTATAAAAGTTGCATCGAACCAAATTGGTCGTTCGACCTGTGCGGCTACATAGTGGTTATTCCAATCATGATCGTGAATACTAAGGTCGTCAATGTGCATAGCCTCTGATTTCTCAACGTAAACATCCAAAAGACAAGTGACATTAACTTTTAACGAAACAGCGATCTCATCTTCTGCTAGAATCTCAGCTTCAATCTCCCCATATGTATAGTCTTCATGAATCATGTCAATTGTAGGATCTTCAAAAATTTCGCTTAATCCAATGAGGTCATTTCTCAGCTGTCGAAAAGGCAACGCATTTAAAATTTGTTTTTCAAGTTCTTTTCTAATTTCAGATTTGACAAATTCTGGTTCAATAAGAAGCGCTTTTGCTTCTTCCAAAACGATGGTGTCAGAATGAATTAAAAGCATACCTGATGCTGCATCCAAGCCTTTTGCCACTATTACCGTGTTTTTATTTATCTCTTCACTCTCTAATTCTTCTATTAAATCATCGTGCAGATCAAACTTATCACTGTTACAGAAATCCTTATGATTGTCAGAAACAAAAATAATCTTGGGTTTAACGATGGCTGGATGTTCCGAAAATTTTCTGGCCAAATCCATTATGTCTGCCCAGATCATAGCATCTGGATATCCTGCGCCGTTGCTATTGAATGGTTTTTTCCGAAGGATGGCTTTTTTTAGGATTGCTGCATGATGATCCCTTAAAGGTTGTCCAAGTATAATGCCTCCTAACTCTTTTATCCTTGTACGAAGCCCAGATCTATATTTCTTCGGGGATTGTTGAATCTTTGAAATCAAACTTTTATCAATAGAAGGAACACTAGTATGATCTTGAATTATGCTGTCTGCTCGCAGTAAATCCTTAAGTGCTTTTTCAACGTTTTCTTTATAGTGTTTTACCATTTCTTCTATTACCGCCTTAGGAAAACATATATGATAGCCCTGTTCCTTGGCTTTTGAAGCTAGCCTATTTATACCTGCATTCCGAAGGTTCAGATCTGCATTCACTGCATTTGTGTCGATAACGATATACATCAGTACTTTATTAGTTTTCGATGTCAGAATTCTTCCAGAACTTCAAGGTATTTCTCATATAGATCGATAAAAATGTTGTCTATTAGTATAAGTAAACCAAATCGTACGAAGTAGTTGTCATCTTTTATATTAGAATTAAAAAGTGTTTTTAAGGTTGGTAAGTTCTCTTGGTAGGATAGCGTATTGTGGGCGCACCTATTTCGATGGTTGTATAACAGTTGATATTTCGCTTGTAAAACATTCACCAATAAGTCATTTCCTAGGGCAAACTGCTGATGTGTAAAAAAAGCGCCATTATTGACAAATTCTAAGAAACTACTTTCAGCCCATATAGATAAGCTCGAATTTATTAAAACATCTCTGATATCACCGAATGTTCTCCTTCGCAATTCTATCCGATTTAGTTCAGTATCAAGATTGAAATCAGGCTTATGTTGCTTTATCGCTTTAAGTAGATCATTGTAGATATCCTTTTTATCGCTGTAAGTTGAACATTCTCCCAATGGTTTTTTGGTATATCTATCATACCTATATTGAAAATCAACTGTTGCTAACTCCCAACAGATGCATTTCATTTTTTGTTCTTGAAAGCCAGTCATTTGCAAGAAAACGGACTGCATTATGTATTCACTCAAAGGATAGGTTTCAATTCCGTTTCCGACCCCTGAATTTGCAGCAACCACATCTTGAAGTATCCTAGTTATTGGAGATAAGATAAAGTCTGTATGTTTACCCATTTGTATATTTCCTGTATATTTCAATTGAAGCGTCTATACGAGCTTTTAAGTATTTTAATGCACCTGGCGCCTTTTTGTGAGCATCAACTGCTTTAAAATCAGTGATTTTATTTTCTAATTCGATTCTCAGTGCATCGCGTCTCGTTACATCAATCGTTTTATCTCTGAAAAGAATGGCGTATATTAATCCGAATAGGTAAATGTCTATCTCAATGATCGAATTAAATTGCTTTGGAATTGCTAAGTCATCAATAGTTTGACGCAACCGCTCAATCTGTGGCGCGTAATCTCCAGCAGGGAAGATAGATGAAAAATCTTTAAAAAGATGGGAATCTTGCTCTCCAACGACGGAATAGATATATTCCTCATAGTATTTTTCCATTTTTGGTTTATAACCCCTGGCAATTCTTCCGCTGTTCTCATCTTTAGCATATTGAGACAGAAGCGAGAGAAACCTTACAAAATCTGCTTTCGTTTCACTACTGAAATTTTTAACGACGAGAGTTTTACTAAAATCTGGATCAAAAAATTGCTTTCTACTTTCGTTCAAAAAATAAAGGGATGCCCTACTTTCTTGTGGAAGTAATGGTTCTCCCTGTATATTTATATTTCTAAAGACCGACGAATAATATTTTAATTGCTGGTGCTTATCTGCTGTATCAGGTACCAAATAAGAGAAACCGAGGAATGTCCTTTTTAGAAAGTCATCATTTATGTTGAAGTTTACTATTTTATAGTTATCCGCAATAATTTTAGAGAATATTTCATTTTTATTTTTTCCCTTTTCAGTTAATTTTTTGAAGTTCCATTCGAGAATATTGTCCAGACTTTCTTCCTCTTCTTCCACCTCATCATCATTATCATTTATCATTCGTTGGAGAGAAGTGGCTTTAAAAATAGCTTGATCGGGATAAAGGCCCAGGTATGCCAATAGAATACTAGTTAACCGCTGCTGACCATCAAGGATTAAGTTTTTATTTTTATCACCGTCTTTAAATGCTCCAATTGTAATAGGAGGAACAAATTGCTTCTTTTTAAATGTTTCAATGAGTGTTCTCACTTTGGCCTCTTCCCATACAAAATACCTCTGGTATTCTGGAAGTATAATGTTTCCCTTCAAAATGAGATCTATCCAATGCTTTAGTGAATATTGCCCATAGTATACTCTATTGTCCATTTGTGAGTTTATTTAGATTTAACTAATATATAAACAAATCTTTATTAGACGCAAATCTACCATAATGAAGAGCGCTCATTTTTCCCCATATTGAGCTAAGGTGGGGGGTGTATTATGCTTTGATTTATATTTTGTGATCTACAACTTTATGATTTGCACACTGATAAACAAAACATCCAATTCATATTCCCAAAATTGCATTATTGGAATATTGTCAACTTCTTCATTATCAAAATTCAGCGGTAATGTGAAAATCGTCTTAACCCAAGATGACAAGCAAAATGTAGAGGGTGCTAGCAACTATGATGCTGCAAAAACCTCCGTATCAACTAATGGAAAAACCTTATTTATCAATTCATTAGAAACAAGTCAGGTAACACTTAATATTACCGTAAAAGATTTGGAAAGAATTGAAGCTTATGGTCAATCTGTTGTGGCAACCAGCAATAATCTCGATGTAAAATACCTACAGTTATTTTTAGGGCAAAGTGCTACAGCTAAGATCAAAACTACAGCAGGCAGTTTATATACTATCGTCAAGGATGATGCGGTATTGAAATTAAATGGTACTGCTGATCAAAGTACAATGATTGCTAGCAACATGAAAAATTTAAAATTAGCTGACTTTGCCAGTCTTAAATCAGAATCATATGCTTCTGAAAGCATTATGGAAGCGGAGCAGAATGCAATGGTTTTAGCAAAATAAAAAATATCGATCAAATAAGTTGAAGCTACCCATTGGGTGGCTTTTCTGTTTAAGGGGTGATGCAAAGAATATTTCAGTATAATGCGAAACCATACTGATCGCATGTTTAAAAAATGGCTATGGGTCGTTGTTATCTCTACCTAGTAACCAAGCGTAGGGAAAAGTATTCGGATACAATTATTTAAAGCGCAGAAATTCACTGATATGGTAATTAACTGCTGGGTTGATTTTATCAAGATATTCCAGTAAAGCCATGTCCTCCACTGAGGTTGCAAATATTTTTTTATGCAATACCAGTCCGGTAGGTTCCAGCTTTCTAAAAAGAATCATTAAAACGGCTTTTCCATGTATGAGTTTATGAATAGCCTGCTCATCTATTTTCTCTAATTGGGCTGCCATGGCAGGGCTTTTATCATAGGTGCCAAACATTTGCTCGATGCCGATAACAATCAACAGCCGATATGGGGAATCCCGGTGCTGCTGGAGTTTTTCCCTGATTTTTTCTTCCAGCCGCTGCTGCACATCTATTGTAGTTGGTTGATAAACGATGTACTCTTGGCATTGCATCACCCCTGTCTGAACATCATAGCTGGTCTTAAACCTTATTGAAGCCAGACAGGGTTTGAGCATGTTTTCATAGTTCCGGTCATAGTGCTCATTGAAAGCGGATTCGATATCAGATTCATAATCCTCCAGGACGATTTTGTTTCGTATCCTAATGTTGTTCTCTTTCATTGACCGAAAGCCATGGAAAAATTGGTTCAGGCGTTTTTGGAAAGCATTCTTGTTTTCCCGAATTGCATTAATGTTTCTGGTCTTAAAAGCAATATAACCAGAAAACATTTCATGCCGCTGGATATTTTTCTTCTTTTGGAGTCCGGCCATAAGCCGCACAATGTATTTTGACAAAGCTAGTAATTCATCCTGAAACCCATCATAATATTTGGTGATTTCGATATTATAGATATGCTGGCCAATGGTAATAAGCAAGTCGATTTCTTTCGCATTGCCTTCTTTTGAAAGGTAGCTCTTGCCAACCTGAGGCGCTATACCCATTTGGTAAAAAAGGTAACTAATATACACCTCAAAAAGCTTTTCTTCCAATCCATTGTAATTCATCTTGCCATTTTTAAGTCGGAAACGATAGTTTTCGCTGGTCTGGGAAAGGCGAAGGTATCTTAGCAATTCGGCGAGCTCGACCATTAGTGCAATTGCCCCAGGCTGGCGGTCATGCAACAGATGTAACAACCAGTTTTTGGGGTTAAGTGGAGTGTCGACGATAAAATCTTCGATATCAAAAAATAATTCTACCTCTTTTTTGATTTCTGATAGGTTCTGAAATAACTTATGATTTTGTAGCACATGTTTCCATTTGAAAGCCAGCATTTCATCATACCATTGCTGAAGAAAATTTATCATAAACATTTGAAGTACTTAGTAATCTGATCAAAAACCCGTTTAAGAAAGACCTGCGGACATCGTTCCTTTTTACTTTTTTTTTGTTTTATCCATGATGTCCCGCATTTCTTTTTCCAGCATCAGGTAATCACCATTTGTATTTGAGGTATCATTTGCAGCCAGCATCATCAGTTTGGGCCATGTCTCCTTATGGGTTTGTTTGAAGTCATTAATTGCCTCCAATATTTCAGCGGGAAGATCCGGGAATTGCGTTGGGAATGATTTGATAAAATGCACAATGTCCATTATCAGCCTATAGGAATGATTAAATGGGCTATCATCAACAGCTTTTTTGAGTATATCTATTTTTTTTGCCAACTCATCATTCGATAACGCTTTAAATTCTAACGGAGCTTCATTTTGGATGTAAAGTTGCATATTCAGGATTTTTTCAAACTCCGGTAAATTTTTGTCCAGTACCGCTGAAAGCTCATTTATGAGTAGCGGGATATCAAAATTTTCCACCAAATCCTTATAAATAAAGGTGTCAAGTTTTTCTTTGACTTCATCAAAATGGTCGTGTGTGCGATTTACTTTGATGAGTCTGGCCATGGCCGCCAGATCACCAACATGGTTAATTCCCAAGCTGCCGTCTTCTGCAATATTGTTGAGCTTGATAAAATCATCTTCTAAGTTCTTACCAGTCTCTATGAGGTGTTTAAGGTCAAGTAATAGGTGAAAGCATTTAAGTTTAATTTCTTCATCCTTTCCCGTATGCGAAAAGGTGTTTCGTTTATCAGGCAGGTAAAACTCATAATAATCCATATCAAAGTTACCATTCGGGGAAACTGCTCTCAAGGCTGCCACTTTTCTTGGCAATGACTTTAGGTCTCCTTTATATCCCCCAACCAGTTCCAGCAGTTCTGCAACAATTCCTTCGATCTGCGGGATCGCCAATCCGTAAACTCCATACCAATAGCCTGATTTGACCAAACTTTGCAGTTCCAGGAAGATATCCAGTCTTTCGTTAACCTTAGGGATTTGCTGAATGTCCTTAACCAGTTCCTCCATCATCTTATCTGGATCAAAATCTCTGAGAATTTGGGCATTGAGTTTTTGATGAGAAGCCTCCCGGATATCCACTTCGAAATTAAAAACGAACATTTTGTTTTTAAAGGGATTAATGTTTCTGTAATCTAGCCGCTCAAAATCCAGTTCCACATCCATCTTATTTCTTCTGACAATGGTATCTAAGTAAGGAAAATCATGCAGTTTATCAATGAAAGTATAACCTCCATGAGCGGCTAACCATTCCACCCGATATTTCCCACAATTACCTACGGCCAGATTCAAGACTTGGTTATCGATGTAGTCTTTAATCTGGTTTCTTTTTTCCTTTGTCCTTTTATAAAAAGACTCCAGAACATAATCCGGGTGCCTTCCACCTTTGAAATCCGCTATGGTATTCAGTTTTATAATAAATTCAAGCGATTCGTAATGTGCTATCAATTCTTCTACTTTCTCTAAATCCACTTTAGCGGTATGAATGAGGCGATCAAATTCAGGTTTAACCGGTTTAACAACATCAAGTACAATTCGGTTGAATAATTCAATCACCTTTTCATCTTCCATTCTGTTCAGATAATCCAACTGGCTAAGAACGGTACGGCAATCAGCAGCAATTTCAGCAGGATTTGTTTTTTTTCCAAAACCAATTGATTCCAGTGCTCCGGCTGCAATTTCGCTAGCGTTGTCTCCTAACAAAAATTGCTTTCCATTATGTTTAAAGATTTCTTCGCCAATTTGTGAAGCGCTTAGATCTTGTTTTGATAAATTCTGATAGTTAATAGCCATATTCGTTTATGGGGTTAATAGAATGATTTTTACCAACAAATCCGCAAGCTAAGCTTTAAGCTATCAAATATGCTTATGCCATAAGGATAGCACACGGCCTTTCAAAAAGCGGAGATTGTTAATGGTTCAATTATAAGGATATTTCTGGAGGGAATCTGAAATCTAAAACTTAAATTTTGCCTTTAAGCGGAAAATCTTTTCCAATACTATGTATATTCTCGTCCAATGAGTTTCATTCCTAAAAAACAAATTCAGAAATGGCGATATCCGGAAGTTGGCTGCACACCTGAATAGTTGTATATTGATAACAATTGCTAACAGTCCCCTGTCAGGTTACTGAAAGGGAACCCTACTCCACAATTTATCATGACAGAACGTTTTTTTAAATTTCGGGGGAGATTCGACTTTTCTCCACATCGATATGAGATCGGTAATCCAATATTCTCTAATAGAAAATTAGAAGATAATTTCTTTGCCCTGAAACTTTATAGTCTGCCTGATGGTGAATATAAAGCATTTTATGATTTTCACCTCGATCATTATCTGCTACGGAATCCAGATGGTCGTGAAGCATTCTTCCGTAAGGTAAACCGAAGCATTCAAAGACGAATTACTTTTTATTCCGCTAAGGACCCGTTCAGATCCGTTTATGAGATTCACTCCGCTAACCTTGATAAATTAGAAGCCTTCCAAAAATTCTTGCATAACATTGATGAGTGGAATGTAAACACTTCGACAGAAAAGATGCTGAGTCAAAGGGATGCAGAAATTGCATTGCTCAAAGCTGACTTGGTAGCTTTAGAGGCTCAGCTCAATGAAATGTTGCAGTATGAGGCGAGTGAAAAAATTGTAATTAACAGTAGTAATATAGCGGCATTAATGGATCTCATGCGCCAGTTTCAAAAACTGATGTTGCCAAACGGTAAAAGACTGGTGAGCACTCAGGGGCAAAGTCCATGGTATAAGATGATTGCCAAGAATTTTGTTCATGGGGACAAGCCAATACCATTGGCAACTGCCCAGAATTATTTTTCTTCTGAAGACTCTTCTAAATATATTTTTATATCCGATAAGGATAGGGCTTTTGATATTGTTCCGGTTAAGCCTGTTGATCACCATTAGCGTAGTTTAATGCGCAGTGATGCCCAAACACCTCCATTGGGCATCTGATTACATGTTTCTGTTCTCACTTTTGATGTGAAATCTCCAAACAGATAGCTTCTTGTTATGGCTAGCTGGAGAGCATTGATCATTAAATTTTAAGAGATATGAATTTAGACCTGGTAACCAAAAGTGATCTGCTTGAACTAAAAAGCGAGCTGATCGAAGAGATCAAAAAAATTGTTCCGCTCCAAATGGCAACGCCTGATGAATACCTCAAAAGTTCTGAGGTCAGGAAACTGATGAAAATTTCTGCAGGTACTTTGCTGCACTTGCGGGTCAGCGGTAAACTGCCCTTTACCAAGATTGGCCGCATCGTATATTTTAGCCGTGAGGATATCAGGCGGATCCTGGGTAATGGTACGCCAGAGAATGCGGTTGTCAAAAGATTATTTCGAGAGGAGGCACATGGGGAGCATTGATAAAAACCTTGATTATCTTAAAGACAGGATTCAGGCGGATCAAAGACTTTCCGCATTTCATGTGAGCCTCCTAGCGGCGCTGATCTTTGCCTCGGAAAATTCTGGGTTGACTCACCCTTTTCAGGTCAGCCGGAGCAAGCTCATGCGTTCATCCAAGATCTATTCAACTTCAACCTATCACAAATGCATCAGTGAACTTCAGGTTTTTGGATACATCTTTTATAGTCCATCCTATAATCCTTTTCTTGGAAGCCAGGTATCCTGGAACCTGGAAAACGAAGTTGTACCAGGTTGAAATTTATCTTAAGATCGAGCTATGGCTTTGTGGGTTTTGACATTGTAGCTAAGCGTTTTAAGTCAGCTTTCTTGAATATTTCTTATGGGAGATCTGTTGGGATCGGTCTCCCACTAAAAAACTTTGAGGGGTTAAAGCGGTATGCAAAAGGTCCTTTTTCATTTCCAGAAAAAGGAGCAAGCGGTGGTTGGGCAGAGCCTCACCATCTGGCCTTTACGCTAGCGTAAAGGCTGTTTGGAGAACCCTCCAGGGGTTCTCTTGGCCGCTGGCGGCGGTAGGATTAAAGAAAAAGGAACCCTGGTGAGGGTTTGGGATAGATAGATATGTAAACGCATAGTTATCGGCATATCTATAGGGCAATATATATTGCGATATACATAACAAGTTATTTAACGAAAAATGAAGAGCTGAAATGGAAACATTAAGAACCATAAAATATAATACGCAGACCGGGCTCAAAATGGATAAGATCGCGCAAAAGCTTGGCCGTCCGAACCGGCTCGTTTTTTCGCAGATGGTGGATTACTTCTTTCGCAGTAAGAAAGATCCGCTGGATATCAATGATGAGCTGTTAAAGAATACACTGCTAAAGCAGCACAAGGATTACATCGGTTTTATCAAGACCCAGGAAAACGACCTGCTTATTCCGATTAAAAGAGAAGTGGATAGGATGACTGGTAACCAGCTGGATATCAATAATCTACTTAAAGAGTTGGAGAAAAGAAGCGGTATGCTAGCTAGTGGACAAGGTGAACTTTTATCGGCTGGAAAAAACTACAGCAGCAAACTTTCGAATACTGATGAGATACTAAAAAACGTCCTAGTGAAGCTATCGACCAGAGAGCAGCTTAAAAAACAGTTTCACTATATACTCGGCACCTACATCAAAAGCAGGGATGCTTTTAGTATGATGACTTCAACCAAGGAGAAAGAGGAACTCATCAGGATAACCAAAAATCAGATTGACCTTCTATAACCATGTACATCAATATCACTGACAATAAGGAAGCTAGTAACAAGGGCAGCAGTGGAGGATTGGTAAATTACCTGGAAAAAGAGAACAGTACGGAGGAGCTAAAGCAGCCGGAACTATGGTTCAATGGAAACCGTCAGGATATAGAGGCATATGAAGTACGCAGGGCCCTGGATGGAAACAATGCTAAGCTCGGAAGAAATGAAGCCAGGTTTTTCCTTATCAATATCAGCCCAAGCCAGAAGGAACTGGAGCATCTAAGGAAATCGGTTGGGGATCCTGATATGAAAAATGTGCTGAAAACATATGCAGAGAAAGTAATGGATGAATATGCAAAGAACTTTAGACGCCCTGGGATTGGTAGCAATAAGGATCTGCTCTGGTTTGCGAAGGTGGAACACAACCGCTACTATAGCCATAAGGATGCAGCGGTTAAAGATGGTAGCCGGAAGCGTGGAGAGAAAAAGAACGGAAACCAGCTGCATATACAGGTGATTGTCAGTCGAAGGGACATTACCAATAAAGTCAAGCTCAGTCCCATGAACAGCTCAAAAGGTAAAAATGCTGAGCACTCTAAAAAAATGGGGCAGTTTGACCGAATGGCTTTTAAGCAGTGTGGGGAGCGTTTGTTTGATGAGCAGTTTGGCTTTGAGCGAAACCTGAAAGATACGCTGGCCTATGCCAATATTTTAAAGAACGGCACTTTACAGCAAAGGGAGCAGCTGGATGTTCTGCTGGAGGGTGCTGCTAAAAGTTATAAAAGTAGATCAGTTGCTAATGGTCTTGCTCGTGATGTAGCTAAAGGATTGTTTTCTTCTGTTGGAGATATGTTGCAAGTAACAGGTAAATCTGTTGGAGACTTTTTAGAGGTATTGATAGCACCTGTTTATATTCCCGACATTGCGGCCGATACTGTTGAGGAAGCTGAAAAGCGACGACGCAAAAAATCAAGGAAGCAGGGTCAGGGTATGCAGCGTTGATAGGGTATGGCAAAAATATCTGAGAGGCTAAATCAAAGAGAGTGAGGTGGGCTGCTCCCCAGCACAATTGCGGCCTGCAAACCTGGCCCTTAGCCCTTCCCTTCTTTTGCTTTATGCATTTACGAAAAAATTGTCCGGGCTGTCTTACCTCCTAAAAGGCAGACTTGTTGTAGCACTTTTTTCTTAAGCTATACATTTCCCGGGTTTCCTGCAACCGGCTATAAGTTTACTTCGAGGTGTTTGACGGTTTGGAGTGAATCTGCCTGATGTAGGGAATTTACTGGTTCAGTTTCATCTTGGTGTCATCGGAGATGGTAACCGTGTCCTCAATTTAAACCGTGGTAATGACTTACAGGAGGAAATCAATGGCTTAAAGTAGGTGTTGAAATTTATTTTACCGTGCTAAAACATCGTTTCACCACGCTAAAAGCTTGTTTGGCGTAGGTAATTCGTTTTTTACGTTGTAGTATTTTATTTTTCTCTGAATAGTATTTCAAAAGAGCGCAAAGTTAGATAGAAAAATGGTTAAAAAAGCCCACAAATTTCCGCATTTTATAAAATCTTCATTCCGAACTTTGGAGTGTTCCGGAGAGCTTTCGTCACGGTCAAAAGCCTACTCGTCCAACCAGAACTACTCCTGGTGTAAAATATTTGTATCTGGATTGAGGATAATTTATGTTTCGGAAAAACAAGATAAAATAGATAATTAATTCTCCGTATAAATATGAACAGTCTGAATCAAAGACTTATGGAACTGAAATATGCTGATCAGCAACTTGTAAAATTGCTGGAGCAGCTTTTTGTGCGCCAAAACTTTGAGAAAGGCATGTTCCTAAACACACCTTATAACCCTTCCTCATTTATCTGCTTCATGGAAAGTGGCCTGGTCTGCGGTTATTCTTTAGAGGATAGAAAGCGGCATATATCCTGGGCAGTTGAAAATGGATTTTTTCTTTCCTCCACCAGTTTTTTTAGTTCTGTTTCCGCCAGTGAATATATTTATTTCCTCAAGGACAGCACGGTGAGTCTGTTGAGTCTGCCCAGGGCAAAACACATTATAGAACAAAACCCCACTTTATTGTTCATTCTGATTGAAATTTACGAAGAACAACTGAATACGGTTAAAAACCGGGAGCAGTTGCTAAAAATCGGGCATGCAGAAAAAAGATACCTTTTGTTCAGAGAAGAGCACCCCAGGCTGATGGATAAGTTAATCCATGATGTACTCGCTTCTATACTTAGTATTGAGACTAAATACCTCTATAAGATCAAGAAAAAGTTTTTCCGAAAATAAATCAGTCTTCCTCTTCCTGTCTTATGTTCTTAAAAGTCAGTTAATTATTCTCTTTTTCCACCTTGGAATACTCTAAAAGGATACTATAAATTCCCGAATTGTGCAGGGGTTCCCTAAATCTAACGGACCTAACTTTAATTATATCATAAAAAAATTGATGGGGAGTGCCGAATCCGCTGCCATTAATTCCTGATGGTAAATATCAGAACAGATTTACAGGTCCCTGTGGCTGTGCCTGTAGATCAGGTCAAAGCCCGCGGTACTGGAAAGAAATGCCGGGCATCTGATATATGGAACGTGGGTACAACGATAAAGTGCAAAATATAGGGCAGGCCAGCGCCAAGGTTGCGCCGCTTTTCAAAAGGATAACTAAATCAGTGCAAAGGGATGAAAGTTTTAGATACAGCAAAGATAACAATTGTGGCCAGGATCATATCCTTTATTGGCCCACTCGCCTATATGGTAATGCTGTTTATCGGATTTATCATTTGCTGCATTACTGCAGTGACCAGGATTTACGTCCATCATGGCAGGTTGGACTTATGGTATCTTGATGCCCAAAAGAGGGTTCTTCACAGATTCGTTCACGACCGCAAACACAGCCTCTTCGCGGTTATCCCGGATGCTGCTGGCAATGTCATCCGGGAAATGGGAACAAGATTCATCATTGAATGAAAAAGGTTTCCGGCGAGGTCCGCCTAAGGACAACCTTAACTAAACATAAAACAGAAGTTTTTGGAACACTTTTTTGATCTTATAAAAAGTCGAATATCATGGTAAGAAACATGAAAAACAATAAAAAAACATGGCTAGGAGCTATGTTTACTTTTGCTCTTGTAGCAATTATGGGTTTGACCTTTGCGTTTAAACCTTTTAACAAAGAAAACAAAAACATCAATGAAAAGGCGACCACTTACTACTATATCGGTAGTGATGTAGCCGGTGCGAATGACCCGGCAAACTGGTCAAGCGATCCAGGAGATGCATCACCTTGTGGTGGTCTTGCGCAGATTCCTTGTCAAGTTACAGTCCCAACGACTATCGATAGTTACTTGGAGGACAAAACGGATCAGGATATAATGGAAGATACGAATGTTTCTAAACGTCCGTTCGAGTAATATTTCAGCTGTTGTCAGTGTCTGCTGACAACAGCTATTTTTATCTAGGGTTTTGCTGCATTCCGGTCAGACCAATAATCCCTTCTGGGATAGGTAAAGCATAGCGCAGATCATTAGGTTTTAAGGTATAGATCCTGTTGTTAACATTTCTTGAAACCAGAATATTTGCCCCGTCCCTATTCAGCCTTTTTAACTCTTGCCACCTTAGCCCTCTAAACAACAACTCTTTTCTCCTTTCTAATAATATCATACTTAGCATTTCATTTTTATTTTTTATCGAAACCGGGATAAACGCCTGTGATTTGCTCCATCTTGACTTAAGCAAAGTGTTAAGGTCATCAGCTGCTGCGTCTAGGTTTCCAAGCCGCACATAGCTCTCTGCCCTCATCAGAAAAACTTCATCTGTGGCAATCCCTGAAAAAAGGTAAAGACTTCCCTGGTAACTGCCCCTAAAGCCATAACTGCCGTTTTTGTTATCCCTGAAAAAGATAGTTTTTCTGAGGTCTCCATTTTGGTAAGTCCTAAAAAGCACTGTATCTACCTTTCCCCTTGAAACCCCAAGGGCCTGAGGTGTCGGCATGGCGCAAGCATAAGCTACCTCGCTGTTGAACTCTTGAATCGGGTAATTGGTAGCTGGATTTAAGGTATTGTAATCAATCAAGGTATTTTTAACCTTCAAATAACTATCTGCATATTCCAGACATTTATCATACTGCCCCATAAATAGATAGACCCTGGCTAATAATCCCAATGCAGCAGGTTTTGATGACCTAAAAACGTGCAGGGGATTTTGTTGCAGCAGTGGAATCGCTTCCTTGAGATCAGCAATAACCTGCTTATAGCTTTCTTCAAGAGTTGATCTTGTTGAAGGTACATTGAAATCTGTACCCAATCGGATTGGCACCCCAAGTTCGGTGGAAGAAGATCTTGGGTCATATGCAGATGTCCAGGTATTGATAACACCCAGTAATGCCCTGGCCCTTAAAAAATATGCCTGACCCTTTAAATTGTCCCATTCTGAGGCGTTGGAAGGTGTCCGCTGGATGCCATCAATAACTTCCAGAACAGTATTTGCCCTATAGATGTGCTGATAGGAAAAATACCATTCCGTTGCTGCCCCGCTCCCGAAGAGATAGCTGGGTTCCCATGTATAGACCCGTCTGTTCTCTTCCCCATTCAGGGCCAGGAAATCAGCAGTGGTGAGGTAGTAGTCATCAGCGCTCATTTCCATTGAGTAAGGTTCATTGATGATGTTTTCGTAATCGTCCAAAATTCCTTGTAGGTCGGCAAGGGTCCTGATTATTACCAGGGATTTTTTAGGCTCTTTATCAAGAAACTTCTTGCAGGATGCTAGCGTACAGACCGCGCATACCACTATCAAAATACTGAATGTTTTCATGTCTTATCATTTAAAGTGTGAGGTTTATTCCTAAAGCAAATGTTTTTGGTGGTGGGACCGCATTTAGTCGGTACTCGGGATCTATACCCTCTTTATTGGCAGCCCATAGGATGCCCAGGTTGCTGATGTTTGCATAAATCCGCAGGTTCTGGAAAGGAAGTTTTCTTAAGGCATTCCGCGTGAAATCATAGGAAAGATTGATATACTGTAACCTGACATGGTCGCCTTTTTCAACTGTAGCCTCAGAACCGGCATAAAAACTGTCACGGCTACTGCTTGTGGGATATACCATCGACGGAACATTTGTACTTATCTCATCCCCGGGCTTTTTCCATCGGTTTTCCAGTTCAGGGTGCCCGCCCAGATTTGAGGAAAATAGTGTGCTATAATTCACTGCTCCCCTTCGATAATAGTATCCCAGATTAAAGAGTACCCTGAGCGTAACCGAAAAGTTCTTGTAACTCATAGAATTTCCGACCGAGCCATAAACCGTGGGTAACGCTGATCCGCTATATATGAGGTCCGTGACTTTTGTCGAATCCCCTGTGATGGAATTGTAGTTTTTGCTTTTGTGCCCGTTGATAAAGCCGACCGGATCACCGTTCTGCGCGTCCAGCCCTTCCCAACGGTATGAATACATGGCATACAAAGGCTTTCCTGAAACTGCCGTTACACTGGGTGCTGCCCCGGTCAGAAAATCACTTCCATTTACTGCGTTTTTATAATATGCACCTACTTTGTCCCGGTAAATGCTAAAATTTATATTGGTTGTCCATTTAATGGGTCCGCCTAAGTTTACCGAATTAAGTGCCATGTCAAACCCTTTTCCATTGAGAGAAGCGATGTTGCGTGTGATTGTGGTCGATGTACCTGTAGTATAGTCCATCTGTGAAGGCCCGAACAGGTCACTGGAATGCTTCCAGAAAAAATCAATACTGCCAGAGATCCTGTTTCCTGTAGTTGCAAAATCAATGGCTACATTGGTCATCCTCACCTTTTCCCATCTGAGCTCAGGGTTGGCAAACTGTGAGAAACGTCCTATAGATGTAAGTGTGTAGGGAGAGGTGTTCAGAAACTGTACAGTGGTTACCGCCGACCGGTTAAGGTCTACGTTTCCGCTAAACCCGTATGTTGCCCTCAGCTTTAGATAGGAAAGCCATTGCGCGTCGTAAAAAGATTCTCTGCTGATGTTCCATGCCCCACCCACGGACCATAAAAGGTTCCATTTATCGTTGGCGTTTACACCGAACAAGTTCGATGCATCCCTCCTCGAACTTCCTGAGATGACATATTTTCCATCATAAGTATATGCGCCGTTAAAAAACGCGGATACGAAGCGGTTGGTTGCCCCAGTGAAACCGGACATATCCGGAATAAACGACCTTGCCCCGTTTACAATACTTGGATAGGATATGGTTAGGTCCGTATTCTGATAGGTGATCAGTTCGGGGTCATATCCAAAAGTTCTGTTGGTTGTTCCGTTGAGGCTCTGGTCCCTCAGTTCTGCTCCGGCCAATGCCGTAGCTTCATGTTTACCCCATGCCTTGTTAAAATTAAACTGTGCACGGAAGGACTGGGCTATAAGCAGATTTGCCGACTGGTCCAGTATGCCACCCTTTGGGACAATGTATTTTACCGTGCCTGCTGCCTGGTTGATCTGGCTATACTGATTGATCAGGTTTCGCGCGAAATAACTTTCCGCGCCATTTAAAAAATCGGAATTTGCATCCTGCTTCTCATACTGGTACTTGAGCTCTCCGGTTAACCATTTGGCCAGACTGAGATCTGCACCGACGTTTAAGACGAGGTCACTGATCTTATTCACAGTGGAATTATTCCGGTAATCATCCATATAGTAGTTCCAGTTCAATAGCTTTCCCTTTCCCACAGTATCGATATAATTTTGTCTATAGGCCCGCGCGATCGATAAAGCATTTCCGTTATCATCCATAAACCTTGTATATGGCGGAAGTTCCTGATTGGTCATCCTGATGCTTCCATAACTGGGTCTTCCTCCGGTGCTTTTGCTCTGGGTGTAGCGGAGGGCCGTGTTGAGCTTTACGAATTTTGCCGGAGCATAAGAATTCTGGAAATTGAGATTTACACGGTCGTAAACAGCATGAAGGTTATTGATATTTCTGTCATAGCCCGAAGAAAGATACCATGAGGCTTTCGCCGATCCGCCGCTCAAAGCTAATGCATACTGTTGGTTGACAGCTTTCCGATACATAGATTTCTGGTACTCATCTCTTAGGTCAACGGCTGCAAGAGTAGATAACTGCCGTTCCAACTCTGCCTTGCTTATTTTACCATTGAGCTGTTTAAACATCAGCTCGTATACCGGGCTGAACGGAAGGCGCCTGGTCGAAGATGTGTCTGAAAAGCGGTATTTATTTGCAAAAAGCATTCTCTCAATATCGATATAAGCTGATGAAGAAAGCTGCGGTATGTAAGAAAGATCCGGTTCACCTGCTATTGTTAAATTGGTGTTGAATTCCGTTTTTAAGGCGGTGTTCAACTTTCCCTTTTTGGTTGTGATCACAATAACACCATTGCCGGCCCTGGTCCCCCAGATTGACGATGCAGCCGCGTCTTTCAAAACTGAAATGTTTTCTACATCATTTGGGTTCAGGTTATTAAGGTCCCCCTCATATGGGAAATTGTCAACAACGATAAGCGGTTGTTTTGGTCCGCTGAAGGTGCTTAGCCCTCTGATGATCAATCCTGAAGCTGATTGCGTAGTCCTGTTGAAACTTACACCATTTGCGACTGCTTCAAGACGACTTAGTACGTCAGTACTGACTTGCTCGTTGAAGGTCTCTTTTTTGATGAAATCAAAAGCTCCGGTTGATCGTTCGTTAGGCACAAGCTGATAACCTGTGGACACCGATACATCTTCCAGTTGGCTTTCAGATGCACTAAGGTTAATCGTAAGTGGTAAATCCTGTGGCAGCTTCACTGCTAGTTTTTCTGTATTAAAACCAATGTGCGAAATCAATAGCGTGATTTCTTTTTCAGATGTGCGGAACTCGAAGCGTCCGGCTGAATCACAGGTGATGTTTACTTTATTATCGGTTGATCTTACTGAAGCATTAGCAAGACCTATTTTGCCACCCGTTATTCTCCCCTTCACTTTAAACTGTCCGTGAACAAATGTTGAAACCGATATAAATAATAGTGTTAATAGGGCATTTCTCATAATCCTGCTTTTTGAATTTCTGTTGATTTTTGTTGAACTGTTTTTCCCTTTGATATCACAAGCATATCGATCGTTCTGTCCTGTGGGATAAGTGCCAGGCCATACTCTTTCAGTTCATTGTTTAGTCCCTTTAAATCTGATGGATCTGATCTAAGGTTAATATCGATACGCTCACTGATCCCTGTCTCATCAATGACAAGTGGCAGAGGGATATCAATATCATTCATCCGTGCGACCATCGCTTTTATTGTACCGTTGAGGATGTAACTGGAGTCTTTTTCAAAAAGTCCATTAACCTTTTTGCCACCCAGTGAGGACAGTTTTTGAATCGAGCCAACTTTCGAAAGTATCATGCAGGAGACCTTTCTGTTCTCTATTCTGCCTAAAAATCCGGAAGAAATATTTAGCTGCTCAAGCAATATGGAATCTGTGAATGGCGTTTGATTAACGTCGAAAGAGTAGTATTCTTCATCTCCCAATTCGCCATTATCTGATTGCAATGGGGTATGGTTATCATGCTCTACTATTATTCTCTTACGGTTGAAGCCAGGGATTAAGCCTTTTCCCAGATCTGCATAGATTCTTAATAAAGGTTGGTTAGCATACAGCACACCAGTTGTTTTATTCTCTATTGATCTTGTTTTCTTGATAGTGGGCAGCCCCTTAATGCGGCCTTTGATGAGTATCGTAGAATGGCGAACTTCAACATTTTCCTGAATCTCTTTTGATAAATAAAGAGGTCTATCCATATCTTGATCTATTTTTTCGTTCAGGGAAACTTTTCTACCCTCAGCTAATTTTTGGATATTTTCCCTTGTGAACATATCATGCTCAGATGAAGCAAGCACTTTCCCTTCTTTACTTATCCAGATATAATGGGGTAAGATCTGATGCGGAAAAAAATCTTTCAGGGCAACGTCCGATACAATTGTTGGGAGCCTGACTTTCTTGACATGATCATTTTCTGCAAAGAATTTGGAGATTTTAGTATAAGGTTCTCTGGTAATGGGCACTAGTGAAAAAATACCATCTAATTCCGTTGATATTTTTTCATTACCAGGCATATGTGCTACACAGCTGCCGCACCAGGTCGCCCAAAAGTTAAGGACCAAGAGTTTACCTCTGTATCTGGACAGGTCATGAACAGTAATTTTTCCTTGGCCGAAAAAAGTATGTTTTATCTTCCAGAAATTTTCCGGCACTTTTTCCCCGATCCGTAAAGATTGGATATTCGAATAACTTTCTTGTCCGTTTACGCCGCTGATAAAAGAAAACATTAGCACCAAGACTATTATTGTTAAGCTGTGGAATAATTTCTCTGGTTTATTTTCTCGAAAGGGAAGTGCCGCAAGAAGCTTGATTGTAGTTGGTTTTTGCTGCTTTGATTTTTCGCAAGGCCGTTCGCGATTGGGAAGAAAAGGGCATAGCGTAGCCATTACGACTATTTTTATCGTTTTTTTCATGAATTCGGTTAGTTGGTTTTAGAAGAGATAATCCTTGAAAGGAGCGAAAAATAAGGCAGGGAGCATTATAAGAACCTATTCTATTTCTATCATTAACCATTAGGGTTCCCTGCCTTATTTTATAGAGCTATTCTGGGGCGCAGATCACCAAAGAAATAAGGTGATTAAAAAGATGTGTGGATTTAAAGTTCATACTCATATAGGTTTATACGAGTCTCAGATAAAAGCACTATAGCAGGCTCCATATATCATCTTGCTAGGCTTCTGACGGCCTTTTGAAACGATTACAATAGAGCCCATAACGCTATAGTGTAAGACGAAATTACACATAATATTGTCATGGGCATTAATCTATTGTCTCGTTCAATCGCAATTGTCAGAATTTAGCAAGCGAGACTCTTATTAATACCAAAAATTAAACAACTTATTAACAATAAGTTATTATGTTTTCAAATATAACAACAAAAGATAAAAAGGACAAATATGTCCTAACATTAATTCTTTTATATTTTGACTTTAGTTCTGTGGGAAAACAGTATAGAGATCAGCCGTATTTAGAAGCCGTAGGACGAAAATTAATTGAAATTAGGGAGAAACAAGGTATCACTCAGGAAAAGCTTGCCGAACTTACTAAATTTGATACTAGACAAATTGGACGAATAGAAAGGGCCGAAACAAACACCTCTATTAGTATGATTAAAGCAATAGCAGATAAGCTCAATATAGGTGTTGATGAAATGCTAAATATCAAGTAGTTAATAAGAAACCACCGAAAATGTCTGATAGTATTCATCTAGTGTAATTGTCTAGTTGGCTTGAAGAAAATAATACAAGCTTAATATTTGAATGTTTTTTTATTGTGGCCAGCTGAAAATCCTTATTAAATAGTTTATTAAAAATCGAAGTTCTGAGATTTTATTTACAACATTTTATTGGTCATGGTTTATATCATACGCAACCGGAAACTTTTAGGGCGTATGCATACTTTGATATCGTATCCAGTACCCTGCCCTGAATGCCAAAAAGATTTAAGGCAGAAAATAATAGAATAAAACAGATCAAAATTAGGAGAATAAAATGATTCTCGATAGCATTAAGAACAATAACCTTGCTGATTCCGGGTATAAGGTTCATTCAGTAAAAAAATAAATTTGCTGATAAATATAGCCTTGACCCTGATTTTTGGCTATATGAACCGTGTTTTCCTTTCTGCAACTAGGTATTAGTAAAAGATCGGTGACTATAGCTAGGTGAACGCTGTCGCAAAGCAGGGCAAAAAATTCGGAATCGAAATGACCAAAGTCACATAAACCTCCGTTAAATTTTAGACGGCTTCAGTGGCTGGTTTGCGCTTCCGCTTTCTGACCAGCACACCTGTTGAGTGAAGAAATTTTGCCATCGCTTCCGCCATCGCCCTCGCGAGCGGCACGGGGACACCATTGCCGATCATTTTGAATTTTTTGGTCATCGGCACTTCCGCTGAAAGCTGATATTCATCCGGCACACCCTGGATGCGCAGAGTCTCCCGGACTGAAAGCCGACGGTTCAAATACGGATGCAAGTGCACTTCATTATTGCCATAACAGGCCGTGGGACTGTAACGATATCGATGGAGCCTTTTGAATGAAGGCCTAGTAGTTTCCCCCTCTTTAATAGCCATTAGCCGTTCTGGCGGGAGCCTAAAATTAAAATATTCATTTGCATTAGCGGTTATCGCTTCCTCTCCTTCCTTTACCAAGCAATCCTCCACGCATAGTTCTATGGGCAGTTTTTCAGGCTTAATCGGTTGCCCGCCAAAATCGCTGACTAGGGACCAAGGGAATTTAGTTTCTGCGCCATGGTATTTCTCGTTCAAAGGAAATGGGAACCACGGCCCGTCCAGCGCCTTAGCAATCATCTTGCTCGTTAAACCCTTTTTGCGTAGCCCTACAAAAAATACCCGTTCTCGGGACTGCGGTACCCCAAAATCCAGGGCATTGAGTACAGAATAATCGATAAGGTATTTCTTGCCGACTTTTTTAAGCAATTCGAACAGAAAGGCCTTGGACCCGACATTCCTGATAAGTCCGGTGACGTTCTCCATGATGAAAAAAGTTGGCTTGAGTTCTAGCACTTTCTCCAAATACACTGCGGTCAGCTTCCCTCTCTCGCCGGCAAAGCCTTCCATTTTTCCGTTTATCGTAAAATCCTGGCATGGCGGACCACCAATCATTCCGAAAATTTCAGGTACGCCTGATGGAAACCCATTTTGCAGGATCTCAGAGGTATTGATATCGGTTACCGACCGTGTATCAAAAGCATGGTGACCATCCTCAATTCCGTTTGCTTTTTTCCAGCTGCCCATGCCCTCTTGGTTCATCTTCGCAAAGCTGCTGTCAAATTCGTTGCTCCACACCGGAACGAAACCCGCCTGTTGGAATCCCATATCCATAAATCCCCCACCGGAATAAAAAGAAAGTATAGGAATTTTATGTTCAGAGGCGATCATTATTATAATTATTATTCTTTTAGCAATGGCCTTTGCGCCGTTGTTTCACCAAGTGATTTTGTTGTGGGTATGTTTTAAAAGCATTTAGATATCTGGGCCATTTCAGTCCACATGAACATCCGGAACAGCGAGGTCAAATTACTTTTAAGCTGTGAAGTCCTTCATCTTTTCCGTTTTTTGTGCTGCCAAAAGTAGTGATATCGGCTTAAATTTCAATAACTATTTTCTTATGGCAGCTGTTTAAGATTAACATTTCGATTATCTACTGAGCAACTTCTCATAACACCAGCCAGGTCTTCTGTGCAAGTTAAAACTGTCAATGACCTCAAGCTTTCCGCCGCTACTTTCAGCCTCCGTACGCAATTCGGAAAGAATTTCCTGGAACCAATTTTCTGGCTGCTGAAATTGAAGTTTCCAAAACGGATGCACGACAAGTATTATATTTCCACTGTCGGCCCGTTGGGGTATGTATGGCAATCCTTGCCTTTCCAATGGTCCCGGCAATCCGAAGCTTCTGGCAAAGTCCTGGAGCATTTTCATTGCTTGGGATTTCCAGTTCATGAGTTCGGTGAAACCAAAATTTCCGTCCGCACCGCATCGATAATCCGTACTGCTTAAAATGCGCATCATCGATACAGCCAATTTCCAATCCAGCAAACCATGGAAACTCATATTACGGTATACCTTCAGGCATTCGTAACAGGCGTCTTGGCAACCTGTGGCATGTCCCGGAGCATGAATGCCCCAGAGGTAACTGTCATGCGGACTCGGGTTTATAGCCGTTTGAAGTATTGATTCGAAATCATCATGCAAACGACGCACAAAACCCGACCCGTTGGGCAATTCATCGGTGAGGATGATCTCAGCTGCGAAACGGGCGGGTTCTTCCTGGATTTTCTTTCTTAAGATATCTGCGATTTCTATTTCCGCTGGATCAACATCCAATCGGTCGGCGATGATACGCTGAAGCAAAAATGCGGCTGAATAGTATCCAGCCCTGACACCATAGCTTTGGGCAACACGTGCCCTGGCGTCCCCGGCTTCGCTGACCATATTCAAATCCAGTGACGAATTGGTCCACCCCGGAGCGATCCGGAGTACCTCAGTGGTTTTACTGCTGGCTATGACAATGATCTCTTCTTCGCTTTGATCTACTGGAAAAACTTCCATCCTGTATCCATCCTTTAACACTGTGTTGGTAGCGTGTGCGCTGGAAAGCCATTGCTGGCTGAGGCGCTGAAGCGAATTGGCAAAGGGAAAAGTATTGCGGGTATTATACAGCCTTCCGCTGAAAAACCGGTCACCGTTGGTATTTACCCTCCAGGTCACATCTTTATCCCTGATGTCCAGTGTGGCATTGCCAATGGATACCGGGCCAGGACCATCGCTCTGCCTGGATTCAGCAAATACAGGCGGTCGGGAAAGGATAATGCCCAAATCATCCTGGGAATCCTGCCCTTGGGACAAATCAGTACGGTAGGCCCTAGGGGACTTGAGCATCACTGGAGGCTGGTAAGCTGGACCGTCCTCAGCACATACCTGGCATCTGTTTTCTGCGGATGCGCTTGCTGCCTGGGTTGCATAGGTCCGGAAATCGCCGCAGGTTTTGCATCTGGTCATCCACCTGTTTAGGTAAAATGGCCCTGTCTGGAAATTCTGTGCGCCCGTGCCGTTAAATTTTTCAGCGAACTCAGCGGTAAAACCGATAGCGGTATGGATGGCCTTGTCCTTGGTTTTCTGGGCACCGGGTGCGAATTCGTAAATGGCCATCGCTTGGTGTCGGTCGATGGCTTGCGGCTCCATTTCGCTGGTGAGGCCATGGTATAGGTTTTTAACGGTAGTGGGCATTCCGAACATGGGCAGCAACCCGCCTTCGGCAAGTTTTTGCGCAATGTCATCGGTTGAAATCTCCTCATTGCTGATAATGCGCTGGGCATGTGCAATCATTCCTTGCGTACTTTCCAGCTCGCAGACCCACTCGACAAGTTCCGCGGAACTATCCCGGAGTTGCCTGCTCAAAAGTGTTGATACTACCGTTTCCACAGTTTCCCGGTTGCCTGCTATCCAGCCAGAAAGCTGTTCCTTATACTGCTGCCATTGAACTTCGTCCGCTCCAATCGAACCAAACTGACCATGGATACCCGATTCTCCGCTGATGCGGATACCTGCGGAGAGGTAAGCTCGCCTAAATATCTCTTTTGCCAAAAGCCTTTTAACGATCCTGGGCTGGTCCATAGTCAAAAACGGCGTAGGAGGGACATCATTTGTGATTTTTCCAGGATGCAAGAAATAAAATTCATCATGGCTTCGGCCACGGCAAAAGGTGAGAATGGCTGAATAAGCTTGCCCCCGGCGGCCGGCGCGTCCGACCCGTTGCTGGTAATTAAAACGCTGCGGAGGCATATTGGCCAGCATTACTGCCTGCAAGGATCCGATGTCTACACCAACTTCCAAAGTCGTGGTTACGCTCAGCAGGTCAATGGTTTTCACCTCGGCCATTCCCTCGGAAGGCAGGATAACATTCCTGAAGTGCCGCTGGCGTTCAAACTGGTCATCGGTCTGCCCTGTAAGTTCTTCGCAGTGCAGCCGTATGGGTTTGCGCTTCTTCACCAGTGCATGGTAAGCGAGGTAGTTTTTTTCCCAAAGATCCACGCAGGTATCTCCTCCGACAGTCAGCCTGGTCAATGCGGGACCGGATTTGACCGTACCTGCATAGGTGCATATCCCTCCGCATTCATGCAAATGCGGGCGTTTGATGAGCGGGCCGTAATACACTTGATCACCTGGTGAGGAGACGGTCAGGTAGAGCGACTCAATGACTAACCCTTTTACTGCATCCATCACACCCATCTCTGTCAGGCATTCGTATAAGGCGTCACCGAGCAGGCCAAAATCTTTGGCATGGAGTTCTGCCACATTCTGTAGCCAGCGCCTCAGCGGCGCCGGAAAGTCCCGGAAGGCCCTAATGGGTTTCTGTTCATAGTTGGAATAATTATGCCTTGATTTATGCCCGAGGATTCTTATCACACCGTTCAAAATCCCAAGGAAACGCCCTTGGGTAAAACCAAGCCTCGCTGCACCTTGATGTACCTTCAGGTTTGAAGGATCGACAGACAGATAGCCAAAGCCGGAAGACTCGAAGGAATAAAACAGCTGGCCGAAGAACATTTTGGTGAGCATCGAAAAGGTGTTTTGCCGCAAAGCGCCGATAAAGCCACTAAGTTCTGGATTGCTTTTCCATTCCCCTGATTCAAAATCAATGAGTTCATTCCATTCCCTCCAGACACCTTGCGCAGCCCGCTGCTTGCGCAATGCGATGTCTGGCCCGGCAGGGTTCACTCCTAAACGTGCCAAGGAGACCATTAAGGGACTGAGAGCAAGGGAAGATGGACGGTCAACAAGTTCACTTATTTTAAAAGACCCACTCCGGATTTTATCAAGCTCACGCAGCGCGGTAGCTTTTTTTATCGGGTTTGGATGCTGGGTAGCTTCAAAAGTCAGCTCGTAAATGCTTGCATAAATATCAGCTGATTGCCTTTGGAAGTTATTTTTTGTTTCCTCGTCATTTTCATCGAATGCCTGTAAAAGTGTCCTTTGGGCAGCGATGGTTCCATGCAGTTCAATGAGCAGGGCTTCACGCAGCAGGTCTGTAAAATGGTTCCGTTCAATGCCGTTTGCCACTTGGGCCGCATCTTCTCGGCTGTCTGAAAAGACGACGAGTTTACGCTCTTCTGCTTTATCAGGTAGTTGCAGCATCAGTTCTTTGGCGAAAATCTGGCTGGTTTTGGCAAAACCGGTCCTGAATCCCCTCACCGGTGAATTCCGGCTGCGCTTAAGTGTATAATCACTGGCACAACATGGGCAAACGGCCGGCAGTGCCAAATGGGTGTCATTCAGGTTTTGGCTTTCCAGCCATTCCTCCCTGGCCACATCAGCACTGTTATGTTCGATTTTAAAAATGTAGCCAGGTATCCAGTCTTCAGGGTGCTCCATTTCATCCGCAGGACCTGCATCGACATCTCCTGACCGTTTGTTGATTATCGCGCGCCGCCATCGGCATTCATAGCGTCGCTGGTCCCCTGGGTTGGTTAAAGGCTGGACGGTCCAGTGGTCGACGTCATTTCCAGCATTGCTTCCAATGATCTGTGTGCGATGAACAAATTGCTGCCGGCCTGCCGGCCAGAATATGCCATACTCCTGATAGGTCCGGGTTTCCAGGAGTTTTCCGGCTGTTTTCTCAGGAATACCTTCTATCTTGGGACTGGTTGGCAACAGTTCATGGATGCCATTGCGCCCGATGGACCGGCTACCGCCGAAAAACGTTGTCCCGCAGCTATCGCAATAAAGCAGCTCTAAAACGCGGTTTCCTATCTCAGAGCTGATCCGCATGCTTGTATAGAGGGTTCCAGCGGTCCGTAACCCGTCTCGGTAGGTCGGCTTCCCACCTAATTCAGCCGGATCGACAGACGCCCAGAGACCTTCGATGTTCCGAAGGAAATAATGGAAACGGAACCTGGGAAGTTTGGCAGACAGGTTTACCCCATTGCCCGCCTCTTCAAAAAAGGAACGCGCAATAAGCAGGCCGCGCAAAGCGTTATGAAGCACCTGCGGGTTTGTGTCCGTGCTGAATACCTCGTCGGCATAAAAAGGACCTGGGGAAGCGTCACCTGAAATACGCACAGCTGCTACGGCCTTATAGTCCCCGCATGGCGAAAATAAACGCTCCCGGAGCAATAGCCCGGGATGTGCGAGCACGCTGCACAATCCTGCGGTACCGTTACCCTCAACAGGAATGGAAAATTGTTTTCCGATGGCCTGAGATAGCTGGTTGCAGGCCCCTATAAACGCTGTAGCGGAGGTGTTTCCTTCGCACTGACTAAATGCTTCAGCGAGCATAGCAAAAGGTTCAGGGCGGAGTTTTTCACTGTCTTGCGGAAGGGTATCCACCGGGGTATTCTCACCTTTGATAATCTTAAAGGGTGCTGTTTCCCAGTCTACACCGAAAAAATCTTCCAGGAATTGTTTACTTTTCTCGCCTTCCGGAGAATCGTCCGCTACGATTGACGCGCTTGAGGCGAGGATGCGCAGCTGGGGATCGCCGGGACGCAGGCCAAGCCTGTCCAGGACAAGGCGAATCAGGTAGGCTACTTCGGTTCCCTGGGTGCCCCTGTACAGGTGCAGCTCGTCAATAACCAGGTTGAAAATACGCTTTGGACGCTCAGCTTCCCTCTGGGATACATCAAGGTCCAAGCCCTGCAACCAATTTTTAGTCTCTTCAAAAATACCGGAATCCACTCCCCGCATCAGCATGATGCTGAGCATAGAATAATTGGTAATCAAAATGTCCGGAGGGGCGAGCTGCATGTCAAAACGTGAGCGCATTTCCGAGCTGCCGGCCAAACGCTGGAAAAAAGCTTTTAGATCTTTTATTTTTTCGGTCTGCTTGGCGGGACTTAACTTTATAAATTCCAGATCCTGGGGAAGCATGCCTGATATGTACTCCTCCACCCTTCTTGCGGCCTCCTCAACTTTTTGGAGTTTTTGCTTCAGTTTGTTAACCTTGCGATCGTTACGCCCGCCACTACCGTTGAACAGTCCGCCTGCAATCGGCGTAGCGCCATTATAGCGGCCAAAGTAAATAGCATTACCATGGGCCTTTTGTGCAAACCATGCCCGAGCGTCATCTGAGTCGAGGGCTTTGCGGAGCCTGCTCATCTGGTCTTCCACCAAAGCATTCATCGGGTAGAGTATCAGTGCCCTTACGCCCGAGGGACGTACTTGGTGGGCACGCTGTGCCACCCGGCGGTCCAGGTTCTGGGACATCGGATCACAAATGTGCCTCGGGGTTAATCCGTGATTGCTGGTCCACCAGCTGTCCAGGTTCGGTGAAGGTTCACGTGCAGCGGACCAGTTGCCAAGCTCCGCGGCAAGCTGCGCAAAAAGGGGTAGCAAAAAAGATTCGGTTTTACCCGATCCTGTCCCTGAAGTAATGATACAGTTGTGGCCTTCCATCGCTTCCCGCAGCATTTCTGCCTGGTGCTTGTGCAATTTACCCTCAGCTGGGAAAAGTCCTTTTTCAACCAGCCCTACAAAAAGGTTGCGCTGGCTGGCATCGAGTTTGCCTCCGAAATCTTCTTCAGCGAGTTCGCTGACTTTTTTTCCGCTGCTTACATAATCGGCAAGGGGTTCCATCCAGGGACTGCGATAGAGCACTTTGTCTTCATTTAGTTTATCTTCGCGTTCCTGCTCTATTCCTTCAAAAGCGGTCGCGAAGGCGGTTTTTACATAACGTATAAAATTGTCTTTAATGGTATCGAATGCACCTATAGGATCTTTCATAGTGGCTCGTTGATGTTTTGGATTTCTATATTCAGTTTAAATTTAAACAGGTTGTCAATTATTGAGCTCCTGATGTTGCGGTAAAGGTTGAAACTGCCGCTTTTCCCTTGCAGCTTTAAGCTTGCAAAGTCCGGTGCCGTACCGGAAAGCTGGATTACAAAACGGGAGAAAAGTCTGGGCAGGGGAAGCTGGGCTGGCAAGGCAAGCGTGTCGGCATTCCGGAACAAACGGTTTGTTCCGGCCAAATTAATTGCCGGGTCGTAGGAATGTACTTTTGGTGAATAATGATGAAAAATCAGATACTTGCCCCAGTTTTTATCTACATGGTAGTAGTCTCCTTTGATCCAGATGCCGTACTCGGGGAGGTAATAAGGCCTGCACTCGATTAAGGTAAAGTCCCGGTTTTGGGCAACTTCCGTGCTAAATACCAGGTTCTCAGGGTTGAAGCTTTTCTGCACAATGTCCACCCCGTCCCATGAAAGGGCAGTGGTGCCGCCAATCAACATCCTACGGTAATCGTCCAAGGAAGGCAGCAACGCTTTTAACTTCAGCAAGTACCATTCATCGAATTCTACCGAAACGCTTTTGGCTATCTTTTCAAGTGTCGAGACATGCCCGCAGTGGAAACTGATGCTAACAGGAATGAGCAGTTGCTGGTTTTTTTCAGAGGCTGGTTGAAACTCCATATTGATTTCATCAGGATACATCTTGCAATAGCCGATTAAGTCTTCCAGCAAGCCGTGTGTCCAGCAGCCGATGAGTTGGCCTTTACGTCCCCTTGAGGCGGGCAGGGTGATCAGCTTTGGTGGCAGCGGTGTGATTTTATCCTTCTGGTAATCGTAATCAATATAGCCCAGGTAATCCAGCAGGTTTACTGCTGATTTGCGCTTTTGCAAAAGCCCCTGTGGCTCGAGGCCGAAACGTTTTCTGTGTATATACTCGAAGGCACGGTTGAATCCCGCTGTATTTGTTTGTTCAATAGTGATGAGCCAATTGAGCAGTGCCTGTTCATCAGCGGGTAGATCCGCAGTATTGCCTCTTATCCACTTGTCGCCGGGAATAAAAGGGTTCCGGTCGGCAACACGCTCAAGGTTGGCTTCCATGAATATGGCATTACCCTGGTATCCCGGAATAGTCCCTTCATCGGGATTTCCAAAGGCATCTTTGAAAGGAACGTTTTCATTTTTCAGCGCCAGCAGGTGAGGCCTTATAATTTCGTAAGTTTTGGCCATCTCTTCCGTCGAACCAGCTAAATGCAGGCAAAACGGTGCTCCGATCCGCAAGGATTCAGGTAGCAGCCACACTCCTCCAAGCGAGGGATGCGAGATGAGGTTTGCTGTTGTTTGATCATCCTGGTATTTTAGCACCAGCTGTTCTTCACCCTGGGCATTGATCAGGATGAACTCAGGCATGTATTGGTTGAGGTATTGGTTATGGCTTACTTTCAGACCGGTTCCTTCCCGGACGAGAATCGATTTTTGCTGTTCAACTTTCAGCATTTCAATCTCTGGATGGCCAGCCCGCGGTTTGTTGAAGCGAAAAAGCGTATAGCCAGGGGGAATACCCTTTAAACCTGACTGGTCGCGGAAACTTCCGCATTCCGCTTCAGCCCAGTTTTTTATGTTTTCAGCCAATTTGTCTTTGCAAAGCACGAACATATCATCCACTCTGGAAAGTTTGGTTGTTTCGATCCAAAAACGGCTGCTTAAGTTAAAATGTGCCGCATTGATGAATAACCTGATGTCCTTAGTACGGGACTCTGCTTTCCATTTGTAGCGTTTGTCGTAGAGAGTGATCTTTTCTTGAAATCCTATGGCAAGGGTTTTTGACCAATTTTCATCTTGGTACAAGTCCACTAAATCACCCAGGCAAAGGTCTGTAGGTGGTTCACTGGCAAATGCCGCGCGGTAGGAAAAGTCGATATGTCCAGGGGTGTACTCTTTGAATTGCATCCATAGCGGCACAACAGTTCCACTTAGATAGCTTCGCTCCCCGTGTTCAGTAGTAAATTCGAACTGCTCGCCGGTCCAGCGAGAAAACTCGGACTCAACAAGTTCGGTCAGCGATTTTCCCAGGCCGCTGTCCCCTTGGATAAGGGTGATGGCATCCGCACGCAAGCCAAGCCATTGGACGCCTTTGTCAATTAAAAGATCCTTGAAGGCTCGTTGCGTATAAAAATTTCCTGGAATCAGGCCGGCTTTGGTAAAAAAAGAGGGAAGTTTTTTTATCGTTACCGGCGGAAAAATGCACTGGGAAAGCGGTTTGACGACGAACTTCCATCCCCTGTTCCCAGTATAACCAGCCTGGAAACTCCCCAACTGTCCGTCCATATGGATATTTGCCCATTGGGAGAGCTCGTCCCAAAGGTGGTCTATGTTGCGCAGTTTGTCCCTCAGGTTTTGAAGGCGTTTTGGTTTACTGGCGATTTCGTATAATCCGTTTTCGCTGATAAAATCCTCGAGCCTGTCGTAGTAGTTATTGGTGTTGTAACCGTCCTGGATTTCGATAAGCGGCAGGATGCTGAAAACCAGGTAGCTTAAGTAAGGGGGGAATTGCTGGTCATAACCGCTTAGTCGCTGGTGACGGCCTGCACGCCATTTTATCGCTACCTGCGCGGCTTTTTCAAAGATGTTATCTGCTCCATTAACACCTACAGGTCCTTTTTGCAGTCCTTCCAGGAAGTCCGACCATATTTCTTTGTCCTGGGTTTCTCCTGAAAAGTATATCCGGCCCATAGATATAATCTCTGTTTTGGAGATAAACAGCCTGACCTGGCGGCCGTATTGGCCGGGGTTAAAAAAGTGTTTGGCAAGCAGGTCATTCCACACTAGGAATCTCATGGCTTATTGGTTTGGCAGCTGTGCCGGTATAGCTTTTGCGATCCGGACCCAGTTGGTTTATTTAAATATTTTATAGGGGTAGCAAATCGAGCCCTGACTGGTTAAAGTTTCTATGGTCGGTGGGCCGGAATGTAATTTGATGGAGCGTCATTTGGCTAATATAATAAGTATTCATAGAAAAAGAAACCATTAGTGGAAATTTCCCAAGGTGAGTTGAGACTCCAAAGATATTGATGCATGTCTGCACAGAAATACGGTTTCCCGTAATCATGGCAATGAATTCTGGGTAAAGCATACCTTTGCCAAAGGTATTTACTAAATTCACTGGATGGAAAAATTAAACTGGCAAGAAGATAAAATCACCTTCACGCAGGCTTACTACACAGCAATCAATTCCTGTAATATTGAACTTTTCGGGCTCATCAAAGAAAATTATGATGCCTTGAGCGGGGTGTATCCCATGATAGAATACGTGATTGAGCGGATCAATGCCGTTACGGTCCTGATTAACGAAGAGGTGTTGTGGGATGCAGATATTATTGTCCGTTCGGCGTTGGAGACGTTGGTTAAGTTTGTGTTTCTTGCTGATGCCAGTGAGGCTGAACGTCCCGGTTTGCTCGATGAATTCTGGAATGGCCTATCGGAAGTTTACAGTGTTAAACTTCATGAACAGGCAAAAAAAAACCTGAGGCATACCGCAGAAAGCGAGGTTCACCGCCTGGCCTATTCCCCGCTTGTGCTATCCGAGGAGGAAGTGAGCCGACTGAGGACAAAATGGCCAAAGGCTGAGCGGACCAAACTTGAACAAAAATGGTCCTTCAGCGGGATCGTGAATTTCCTGTCGCAGAAAAATAAGGGTACCCCCATGGAGGTATTCGAATTCCTCACCCACTCTTACCGCATGTCCAGCCACCTGGCCCATGGCGATGAGATGGGGATTTCACTTATCCAGGAGCGAAGGTCCCGAACTGCGGAGGAAGAGTTGGCCGTACACGCGGCTCACTATGTGAGGCTGCTAAGCGACTGCTTTTCCTATTGCCTCTTGACTGCTATCTATACCACCCAGTACCTAAAGGTGTCTCCTGATTATTTCTTTGAACTCGGTTCTTCCCTTTCCGAACTTAACGAACTTATGGAGCAGTACCATAAAGTTCCCTTCGATGATAAGATGTATGATAAGTTCAGGTAAACCTACAAGGCAAATCGGTCAGCGTCAGTCACAAGTTGGAAAATTTACTTGAGCTAAAAGTTGCATTGCGATAAAAATCTCTCCATACTCTTGCTGGCTGGGTTTGTATTTTTAGCGAAGCCAACATTTGGCACTCCACATATTATAATGAAATGATGTAGGCGCCGGTGCGGTCCGGATGCATCCAATTGACGACAAATACTTTGCCCGAATCAAGGAAATTTTCAAAATCAGATTTTAATGCGTTATAGTTTTCGATCTTTATGTCCGAAATATCCAATTTGCTTTTTAGCTTTCCATCATAGGTTTTGATGCTTTTTCCTGAACCATTGAAGATAACCGCTATGTATTTCAGCGCAAAGTATTGGATAACACTGCTGTAGATGTAAGTCGTATGCACGAAGCTGTTTGCCCATGCATTTATTTTTGAAATGCTCGAAACCTTGAAGGGCAATGATATTCTTGAATCTGTTTTACGACATTCGTAAGCGATGAATTTCCAGGCGATTTGGCTGAATTTTTTGACCGGGTTTCCTACAGCATCCTCAATGTCATGATAGCCCAGCAGGTCTTTACCGAAAATCTCCAGGATTTGCCGGATTTGAAACATTACCACAGGTTTTAAGTCCCGTAAGTAAAGTTCCTCCGTTTTTACAGTTTCCTCAATGAAGAAAAGTTCCCGTGCCGCGGAATAGATATCGGTGGGACTCAAATCTGCCCTTCTGCCGCTAAGCAGGTATACTTTATCCACCTTGCGCTGGATGAGCCGTTCTATATGGACAATAAGCCACTCCAAATCGACATTTAATTCTGATATCGCATGCTGATATCTGGGTATGCTGTCTTTGTTGATTTGCTTAAGCAGATAGGTAACATAATCTTTCGCTACGAATAGGTAACAGCGCAGGAATTGCTTAAATTCAGTTTGAGTCAATTTTCTGGTTACGAACAGTTGTTCGACAATGGTTTCATCTAAAAAGATCTTGCCTTTCAAAACAGCTTCGGCATAGCGCACAAACCAGGAAAGGTAATCAGTTGTTTTTTGGGCATACTCGGCTGACTTTTCAACAGGCATTCTGGGACTTCTCTCAAAATCCTTGAATGCGGCAAATACCGGTTCATCGAGATAGTAGCCTCCATTATCCGATGATAATGTAAATTTTACTTCCATGTCGCAAATTTCAGCCAAAATATTCAAAAAAATCCCATTATCTCAGATTTTTAGCATGAGGATAAAATCCTGCGAAATGCAGGTGGCAGGACCAAAATCTTTTTACTATTTTGCCATGGTGGTTTTGGAAACTAAACTATCCTTTTTGCTTATCCATTTTGATTCATTATCAGTTCTTCCCCAATTATTGATGGGGAGCGTCGATAAAACTCAAGCCGCCCATTATTTTTTTAATTAGTAATTCGATTCCTGACCATTCAAACCATTATATGCTAAATCAAAAAATAGTGCTATCTTATGATGACTTTCACCGGAAAAGCTTTCAGGGAATGCCCACGGAACTTTTTAAAGGTGTTGACAAGGAGTTTGCATTCGGGTTAATTGATCTGCTAAACCGTGGAGAGAAAGAATATGGTTCAACAGCTGGACTCCGCGCTTTTCTAGCAAGGTGGTTTTCAGCTTCCAATCTCAATGCCTTCCGGGGTTATGACGAAAAAATTGAAGAAATTTCTTCGCGAAAGGTGTTTGAGGGAGCCGGACTTGTAGTTTTCAACCAGCATTCGACCTTGGCATTTATAGAATTCTTACTGCTTTACTTGAAGGATAATACTCCGGGAAGTCTGATTAAACCTACGAATGAGCAAATGGAAATTAATTTGTTGGACGCTTATCTGGTGATCAACCAGGGTTTAAACAGTTCGAAAAACGGCTTTGAGGATTTTCAAAAGAGCCATCCCCGGGAGGCCGTTTACTGGCTTTCAATGAACAAGGCATTCCAATATGCAGATTTGCTCGACAGAAATGCTCAGGAGCTCTTCATCACCGAAATCGGTAAAGCAACCATGCTTTTTGGACTCCTTGAAACGCATGTGCTAGCCAAGCCGATCCTGGATACCTTTTTGGCTAAATATGATTGTTTACATTGGACAGATTATCTTAAGGCAATCGCTGGCATGAGTGCCATTGGTTTTGACACAGCAAACCATTCAGGTAACACGCTGGTTGAAATTGACCCGCAGCTTCCTTTTTACCCCACTTGCCTGAAAATCCTGGACCAGGTTTCTGTTGACATTGAAATGGCCGTCATCAGTGAAGATTTTCTTTACTTGCGCAACCATCCCATCCATAGGCAATGTGAAAATAAATACCAGATTCTCGCCAGGCGCTTCTTTGTTGAAAAGATCTTCAGGGCACTTTATTTCGAGTTACGTGAGATCAATGCTACCCTTGGCATAATGAGTGATACCAAATTCAGGACGGTCTTCTACACTAGTAGTTTTTCTGAAAATACGCTATTTTATGCAGTGCTCGATAAAATCTTCGAGCAATCACCGTTCAAAAAGCAGGGTTTGGAAATGGAAATGATAGATCCTGGTTTCGGTGCTTCAGACTATATTGCTTTCCATAAACAAAGCGTTTTTATCTTCGAATCAAAAGATATTTTGATTAAAAAGGAGGTTAAAGCCAGGCTTTTTATTCCCGAAATGTATGATGAGTTCCGGAAAAAATTTTATAAGGACGGTACTGCAGATAAAGCGGTACTTCAACTTGCCAGGAATGTAAAAAAAATGATTGAAGGAGGTTACGAAAAGTTCATGTTCAGTCCTTCAAAGTGCCGTTTTATCTATCCTCTGGTGGTTGTGCATTCAGAGGCTTTCAACATATTGGGACTCAATCAGATTTTAGCCCACTGGTTCAAGGAAGCTTGCATTGAAGTGGGCCTCAGTGCTAAGCAGCGCTACAAAATCAAGCCTGTCGTGATTATTGATGTGGGGACGTTGCTTTATTTCCAGGATAAGATCAACAAGAACAAAGTTGGTCTGGGGTCGATCATCAGCCACTATGCCCGCAGGACTAAAATGCCGCTGGATCCGGCGAGGTCGCCTAATCATATTACCATTTTCCAGGAACGTTACATGATCCCCTTTTCACTGTTTTTGGACAGGCGGATAAAACAGATCAAGCGGTCAGGCACGCCTTTGAGTATTCTGTCAAAGGTCAGGAAAATATTTCCTGGATTTTGATCGTTCGGGGATAGCTTCATTGGTTATTTCCTGGAAGATAGTTTGTTCTTAGGGGTGTGTGGCTTGAGCTATCGGCTGGCTGGGTCATTTTTTTTTGTCAGCACAAAATACAAATCGACGATGCTCCCGATGTTTGCCAGGATGATGTGTGTGAGCATAAATGTATCCAGGCTGAAAAAGATTTTTCCGGTCATGCTTCCGGCCTGGAAAACAAAGGGATAGATAAGATTGAACAATAGTAATATACTTTCGATCAGGATGATGTAAGCGGTCCTGATCAACAGCATTTTGAAAATACTGACTTGTTCGCTGTACAGCATAAAGTCGGTATTGAGTTTCTTGATTTCATCAATATTGGGGTTGGAGGCGGTAATGAGCAAAGTAAACATCGCCACAGTAAAGCCAACAAGCAGGCTCAGCACACTGATGGTATTGTTGACGAACTGGTCTATCAATTTTGGTAAATCCCCGCATGAGGGAAAATAGAGCAGCCCGGCACAGACCAGCAGTGAAAGCAAGAAATTAACCACCAGGGATGTCCTGCTGGTGGTTTTGAAATTTTCAATGAGAACCAATACCCACATAACCGGTTATAAATTTTTAGTAAACGCCTGTAGTGCCCGAAGCATTTCCTTTGACTCTACTTCCCCGGTAACACCATTGACGGAAACATCGATGCTGTCAACCATTTCCATAAAAGAGGTATCTAAGGCAACCTCAGTGTCATTTTCATCACGTCCCTCGATGCGGACTTTTGATATGGAGTCGTTTTTCTTGGAGGAAAAACTGTTCCAAAAATCAATTGCTGTTTCGCTAATATCTTCCCGCTGCTGCGCTTTGACGGTCAATTCCAGGTCTCTTTGAAGGTTAGTTGTACGATTGGAGAAATTTAGGCAGTTGCTACCCAATAACTTTTTATCAAAGAAAATACGTGCCGTTTTAATCCGTTTCATTGACTGTATCTGTGCCAGGAAATCCTTTCTTCCGAGTTTTAATAGCTTCACGCTGAACCCTTTCCGCTTGCCCTGGGCATTGAGGTGTTTTTTTGTGAAGGCGTTGATATACTCAATGATCTGATTCACTGTGAGACCATGGCCGTTGATTTCGACAACCAAAAACAGTTCAGCGGGAGTGAGTTTGAAGGCAAAATGTGTTTTTTCAACGTCACCCTCAGAAAGCCTTTTCGGGCTCAACCGCTCCTCGCCTGTATCCTTGTCAATTAAATTCGGTCGGAAGGTATGGCGGGCACTTTTAAATAGCCCTGAGATAATCGCATGACCGTCATTATCTTTTTTGGTGGTGGCAGTTTGAAGTAGGCAAAATTTGTCTTCTTTCATTTCAAACTGTCTTTCTTTTTTGCTTAACTTTTTGACAAATGTGATGACTTCATCAATCTCGGAGAATACGCTATCCTCGGAGGTCAGCCATTTTCTTTTGTACACTGAACTGAATGATACTTTTCTGGTCTTTGACATGAGTGTTTTTTAGATGAGCTACAAGGTAACGAAAATTTGTGAAATCATATTAATCGATTCCTTGGAAACGGGATAGTACCTTTCAGTTAGCCGGGGATACCTGTTCTCTGCCTTATTTGAGCAAACGGGCCCATTAGTAAGAACTTATAGGCGGCCTAGAGTAAGAAGAGCATCTTTGCCGATGCGGATAGCGGGTTGAAGTAGCTCACGCGAATGTCGAGCTGGTTCATCAGAAAAGCGTAGATAAATAATCAGAATGGCACCTAATGCTTTTGGTAGGCCATTCTTTCAAGTTTATACTTTTTTCCAAAAATTGATAAATATATCTTGTTGTAAAAATTCAATTCATTTCGTAAATTTGAATGATAACATTTGAGCCAAAAAACAGTCATTTTTGAAGTTAGTGAGTCGGATTTGTATTTTGCAAGTGATTGTTAGTCAGAAAGTTATATAGACTTAGCTTGTTCTGGTTTCGTCGGATTTTTCCATAAGTTATTGATTTTCAGACAATTGATGTCTTTATCTCAACAAAAATATGATATATTTGTTTGGGTATTATAGCGAACTCTCCAATTGCTACATTTAGCTATATTTCAATAAATTTTAGTTATAAATTATTTCTATAATTATTAGTAAGATTATAGATGGACAATTTTCAATTGTAAAACATTTAATAAATATGACCTTTCAATACGCGTCTGATTTACATTTAGAATTCCCTGAAAATTATGATTATCTGAAGAAATTTCCAATTCAGCCTAAAGCTAATGTATTGATTTTAGCTGGCGATATTGTAACTTTTAGCCAGCTTGAAAAACGTATGGATTTCTTCAATTATGTTTCAGATAATTTTGAGCAGGTATATTGGATCCCAGGTAATCATGAATATTATTACAGTGATATCGCCAGATGTTCTGGTCCCCATCAAGAGCAGATCAAAAATAATGTTCAACTTGTGAACAACATTACGATCAAAGCTACAGATTACGATTTAATCTTTTCAACAATGTGGTCTCACATTAGTCCTCCAAATGAGAGACAGATATTTGATGGAATGTCCGATTTTTACGTGATTCGGAATAATGGGCAAGTTTTCAGGCCATCTGATTACAATGAACTACATCAGAAAAGCTTAGACTTTATTCAGAGAGAAATATCAAATGAAAACGGACAGCAAAAGATTGTAGTTACTCATCATGTACCAACTTTAATGAACTATCCTTCCAGGTTTTTGGGAAGTATACTGAATGAAGCCTTTGCAGTAGAATTAACTGAGATGATAGAAAAATATAATCCTCTTTATTGGATATATGGTCACCATCACCAAAACACCTCATCTTTTAAAATCGGTGAAACAACAATGCTTACCAACCAGCTTGGTTACGTAAGATCAGGGGAGCATACCAATTTTTGTTCAGCTAAACTTCTCGAGATTCTGGACTAGATTTTAAAGATTTGCTTAATTTTGCTGCAGAAAATATTTGTATTTGGGGCATGAGCTATTGTCTCCGAGAATAATCAAATTATTTGTTCTTCAAGAGTGTCTTTCCAGATTACAAATCCTTTCCGCTCATCTGAATAATCATGTAGGATGCGGCTGAAGTTTGCTGGCGCAGATGTTAAGTAAGCTAGCCTACCTTGATTTCTTATTACTCTGACATACTCATCTATTCTTTCAAGTTCGATTTTTAAATCACCAACACTTTTATTGATACGCCAAATATATGTTGCTTCTTCACTGTCCAATGTTTCCATTATCATGTGGAAGTGTTCTTTCCCATCCAAGAGAAACAAGAATGCGAAAGGGCTTAATGCATATTTCAATGAAACTGGTCAATCCATTTCGGGCCAAACTGTACGCGAATTTGATTGCCGGGCGGCTGTCTAAAATGTCCCTTTCCCTCTGAACAAAAACAGGCCTCGACCTCAAATTTCCTTCTTCCTGGAGCAACCAGATTCATCTAATTCAGGTTCACATCCAACCTATCCCCTAAGATCAACAATGGTTCTTTAATGGAAAATCATAAAGGAATTCCACCTAAAAGACGCGCCACAGCATCCAAACTCCACCAGACAGATCGAAGATTGCATCTAGCGGTAACTTAACGCCTGAGCCTTTTATTTGGCCTGAACTTATAAAATTAAATGGAATTGCCGAGAGAAGAAATTCTGATCCAAAGATCAGCGCCGTCAGTTTGGTCCGAAACAGCTCGTCAGTTTGCAGCGAAATAGGGTGTCAGCATAAATGCGAAACGCGTGTACACTTTTACCGAAATACGCATACCTGGTAAGATTTGAAATGGAATACCTGGTAATATTTCCTTCGGAATACTGGTAAACTATGCAGCGGAATTGCTGGTAAGGTTTCTAGCGGAATAGTGGTAAACTATAGAGTGGAATATGCACTAATGGCTTACGATTTGATGTGGTAAGCCATTTTTCTAACTCTGTAAATATTATCCTATCGAACATTTGACAAACTTTAATTCCAAAACTACTTGTTGTTACAAAATTAGGGTTAATTGATGAATGTTTTGTCACAGAATTAGGGTAAATATAATTAATAATTGTAATATAATTAGGGTAATTGTATGTGTTATTGTCATTCTGCCAGTCGCCGAAATGGGTTTAAGGATGTATTGATCCTGCTCATCTTCAGCAGTTAGTCATAACTTATTCTTTTCCAGTAGTACGGAACATTTCTCATAAGTGCCGGAAAAGGAGATCCTTTTTTGGGTTTCAAATAAAATTCCGAAGGCAGATCGTAAAAAACATTTTAACCTGTTTTTTTGGAAAGTGGAATTGTTCATAAGAGCTTTCCCGAGATTCCCTAACTTAGGGGGATAAATTATTAATATTAGCAAATATGTTACAAGCTACGCCGACAAAAAACGGAACAGGAATCTCTATCTACGGAGATTATGGAGATTTGAACAGTCTCTATGATACCGTGCATCATGTTGCTGATGCTCTGGATGAAGGTAATATTTATCAAAAAGGGGCGCATATGTTGCTTTTGAATTTTGCTTATGAGCTTAGACATGCCTTCCAGGGCACACGGCTTATCCAACAGGTCTCTTTTGACGATGAACAATCTCATCATTACTATGGTTTTCAGTTAGTGTGGACCGATTTACTGATTTATATAAATACGCTTCGAGAAAATGCTGGCTTTATAATGACTGACCGAAAGAACCAGGCCAATCTTTACATGCTGGAATATGTTACTGAGCAGGCTTTGCTAAAATATGATGCCGTGGGCGCTGCTGATATTGTGCCGCTCTTCGGTCGTGGCCTGAGCACTGGAGGCGAAATGGCTTTTATTATTTACCAAACACTGCATATAGATTTTGTATCCATGCCAGGTGGGAAAGCAAGGTTTCGCAAGATAGCTCAATTGCTGCACAGTTATTTTTCGAGTTGGTCGCCTGCGAACAAACGAATAATTCAAGATTTGAATCATTCCGCCCGGGTCCATGGATGTGAAATTCATGAACTGGAATTCAGAGATTTCCCAGAAATTAAATGGTAATTCAATAAATTGAGAAGATATGAAGATGCCCGATATAGAAATGATCAAAGAGATTGCGGAGCAGTTGGACATGGGTATGCTTCGTTTTATCATAATGTTAACGGAGAGCTTATGTCTTATCCCGATCCCTTGAAAAATATAGGATATTATGATGAACTTTTTATAGATGATATCGAAAAAATTGAGGAGAATTGGGCAGACTATATTCGACTCGAAGGAATGGATAGTACAACATCCTTTACCTTGATAGAGGATTTTATAAGTGAGATGGTACCACTGAAAGAACAGGAAGAGTTTTACATGGCACTTTCCCGTGGAAAGCCTTTTCGTCGCTTCAACGACCTGATTGCAGATTATCCTGAATTGAGGAAACGGTGGTTTCATCTTAAACTTGACAAAAATATGAAAAATGTGGCTGTCCAATTTAAACGGCATTACGAGCAGCGAAAAATATAGAAGACTTGTTGAAAAATGCTTTCTTGAAGAACTTTAGGCCTAAGTGCCTTATACAACCATAGGGGATATTTTAAAGTCATTAAAAAGATTTATTATTTTTGATAAATGTTACTGAAGCAAATTAAATAATTTAACTAATTAACAAATGAAAAGCAAAGGCATCAATTTATTTGGAAATAAAACGATTATCCAAAACCAAGGTGTAAAATATTCAAAATTACTGGAACAGTTCATAGAACCCTATATGTCAGATTTTGCTGATACAGAATATTATGAAGACATTTTTGAGTTAGCCATCAATGCTTGGAATTTTGGTAATCTGAAAATGTTATTGCCAAAGGAAGAAACTGATGTCATTCTCAGTTCTGTCAAGAAAACGGGCATAAATTTGGATTTGTTGAAGAGAATGATTTACTCAAAAACAGTAAAATTTAAGGACTATGATAGTTTTATTGTAGATTTTGAAATAAAGGAAACCAGTGGAGAACCTATTTTATCTGTGGTTACCCAAGCGAAAGACGATTATTTAGCGTCGATGTTGGAGGAGTTGGAAGATGAGTATAGTCAGGAGGATTTCGAAGAAAACTATATCAATCGCAGCGCAATCATACTAAAACCATTGCAACCTTTTTTGGATTGGTATTCTGATTTGCACTCCGATGATGTGGATGTGATAATTGAAACAAAGACTTACCTGTTAAGTGAAGATATTGAGGACGTGGAAGCCTGGCTTAGAAAGAACTTCGATAAGTTATTTATTCTCGAACTAGAAGAAAGGCATATCAATAAAAAACAATGGCCCCAAAACAAGAACTACAGAATGTTTGAAGAGTGGTTTCAGGTAGAGCTGTCAACAGGGGTATATGATTTGGAAAAAGAACCCATCTCTAAGTCTTTATAAAAGCTTGACGCTATGCAAATACCTATAAACGAATTTGAACAAATTGTTGATGAAACCATTTTAAAACGAGGAGTTAATTATTATAAAAGAGGCTATGTTATTGATTTTTCAGAGATTGCTACTGGGGAATATGAAGCTATTGTTGCTGGAACGGAAGATTACACTGTTCGATTAACAATTGAGGACGAGATTATCAATGAGCATCAATGTGATTGCCCCTATTACTTTGGCCCTGTATGTAAACACGTAGCTGCTGCTATTTTCTACTTTCAAGAACATTCCTTACAGACGAATGAATTTCAACAACAAACAACAATAAAAAAAACCACTTCGGTTGCCCAGCAGATAACGGCCTTGTTGAAAGACATTCCACAGCATGAACTCATCGCTTTCATAGAAGAGAACTGTAAGAATGATAAAAAATTTGCAAATTATTTTTTAGCGACTTTTGGCTATTTAAGTAAAAACCAGTCGAAAGAGGTTTGTCAAAGACAAATTCATTCCATCTTAAGGACAGCGGCCGGTAAATATGGCTGGATTGACTGGTCGGAAATGAAACATGTTGTAAATACTTTAATGCCTTTTTTGGAGAATGCCAATCGTTCTTTGAAAAATAGGAATGATGAAAATGTTTTTTTTATAACTACAGCTTTGCTTGAAGAGGTAACTGATGCCTTCCAATTCGCTGACGACAGTAGTGGAGATCTGGGCTATTTTATTGAATCGGCAATGGCTTTACTTTCAGAACTATCAAAACAGGAGCTTTCTGAAATCCTAAGAAAGCAGGTTTTTGATTACTGCATTTGGTCTTTTAACACAAAAAAATTTGAAGGTTGGGACTGGCATTTAGGAATATTAGATCTCGCCGGTGACTTGGTTGAAAAGGAAAATGAAGCAGATGTTATTTTGGGTTGTCTGGATACGGTATCCCGAGAGTATGAAATGGAACAAGCGCAATCTCTAAAGCTGGGTTTATTGAGGCGATTTAAAAGTGAGGATGAAGTTGAAAAGTATGTCGGCCAGCATATTTCTAACGCCTCAATCCGAACAAACGAAATAGAGAAAGCATTTAAGAGCAATGATTTCGACCGAGTGATCCAGCTCTCCGAAGACGGAATTAAATGTGATAGAAAAGATAAGCCGGGCCTGGTAAAGGACTGGTATAATTGGTTGCTAAAGGCTGCCCAAGCGCAAAGACATACACAAAAAATCATCGAATATGCGAGGTTTTTATTTATCGACAATTTTTATCCCCAACAGGACTACTATCAAATCTTAAAAGATCATATTGATGCTGAAAACTGGGGCGCTTTTTTGGAAGAAATCATTACAGAAACTTCAGCCATAAAAAGATGGGATTACCTGGATTTAATACGGCAGATATACATCAAAGAAGAGTGGTGGGAACGGTTGTTTGTGATGCTAAAACTAAACCCGTCAATGGAAAAGATTGAGCAAAATGAAGAATATTTAGCAAAAGATTACACCCCTGAATTGATTGGGCTTTACAGCGAGAGGATTCTGGATTATGTTGCTGGTTCCGTTGGACGAAGCCATTATCGCACCGCTTGCAAGTATTTGCGTAGGATGATGAAGTTAGGCGGAAATCAAGAGGTTAATACTTTGATTGAGTTCTTTAGAAAACAATATCCGCAACGGAAAGCTTTAATAGATGAATTAAATCAGATCTGAAATGCCGAGATCATCGATTTTACTATTGCCGGGTGGATAAATGAATACTTCTGATACAGAAATAGGGTAGATATTATACTAAGGTAAAAATAAATCATCCATGGTGACTTCGTTCTGTACCAGGCCAATAGAATACATATTGTTTTTAGTGCCATAGGTTGTAACCATGGCTAGGAACAGTGCTTTTTTAGTTTTACTCTCCCGACGAAATATATCAAGTTTGTTCTTTAACTCAGTAGTATAGGTTTTATCAATAGCAAACTCAGCATTTGAGAACTTCATTTCACATATGCTTATCACATTATCCTGTCTGTCCAGCAAAAGATCGACCTGTGCGCCGTTTCCATCTTTAGGAGAATGCCGCCAAGCTGATGTTTCCGTGAACACCCCAGAAATACCCAGCGCCTGCTTAATATTGTCTGTATGCTTCATACAGATCCCCTCAAAGGCATAACCACTCCAACTCCTCCAGGAAGACGTCGATGATTTTTTTAGCCATGTGCCTGCACCGGTGGCGCGGGAATGTTCGATAAATTTAAGATAGAAAAGGCTGTATTCGTCGCTGAGTTTGTAAATGCTCTGATTGGCATTCTTCTGGAAAGGCAGGTGCGGAGTAATGAAGCCAGACTCCACAAGTTCCTCAAGTAAAAGACTGGTGGTCCCTCCACTCTGTAGGTTGCATTCCGCAATGATTTCGTTTCTTGTTAATCCCGATGGTTTGTCCGCGAGTGCTTTGACTACGGAAATGTGCCTGTCTGCGTTTTCGAACAGAGATCGGTAAAGGTTTGCGAATTCTGTTGAAAGAAGGCCATCCTTGGTGAAGCAAAGCCTGTCAATGGCCTGGGTAGCACTTTCCCCTTTTTTGAGTTCTTTTAGATAATGTGGCACACCGCCCATTGCCATAAAAATGTTCAGCATCTGGTAACGGTCCATATGGATATTATTGCTTTTTAGGTACTGTTCTGTCTCGTGCAATGTGAAAGGTAACAAGCGGATTTTACGCGTTAAACGATTGTGCAGACCTCCTTTACTGTTGACAACTTTTTTGATCATCCAAGTGGCCGCAGATCCACAGATAGTGACAATCAGGTTCGGCTGCTGTGAGGCCCATTGGTTCCAGAAATATTCGAATGCAGAAAGAAAGCCTGATTTATGCGAGCTTAACCAAGGGAACTCGTCAAAGAAAATTACAGCTTTTCTTTTTTTAAGTATAGGGGCTGCAAATTCCCTGAGTTGCCAGAAAGCTTCCGTCCAGTTCTTAGGAGCTGCAGGAGTTAATCCTGAGCCTAATGCATCTGCGATAGCCTTGCTGAAATTGAGTAATTGCTCGCTAGCATTCGCGTCGTGAACTCCCGACAGTTCAAAAATGAGCTGTTTCTGGAAGACCGATCGGATCAAGAAAGTTTTTCCGACTCTTCTCCTGCCAAAGATTGCTAAGAGTTCTGACGAGGACGAAGCAAGCGCCTCTGACAATATTTTCTTTTCCGCTATTCTTCCGATGAGCAATTCCATATTTCTTCTTCTAAGAGATTAAAACAATTTTATCCGCAGCCAAAACATTATTCAAATATAGTGTTTTGGCTGTTGATAAAAAAATATCTTCAGCCAAAACGCATATAAAATGAGTTAATTTGGCTGTTGATAGATAGTTTTTTGTTTTAATAAAAGTTCCTTTACTCATGGCGATTTACTAAATCTGGTTTACAAAAATTAGTTTTTTCGGCTTTCTTAATACTCTGTAGCTTATTATAGCTTAATGATTTTTCTTGTGTTAAACAAATTCATTTCGTAAATTTGAGTGATAACATTTGAGCCCAATAACAGTCATTTTGGATAGTTAGTGAGTCGTAATTGTGTTTGCAAGTAATTGTTAATCAGAAGGTTGTTTAGGTAAGGCTTGTTCTGGCTTCGTCGGAACCTAAATCATATGTTAATGAGTTTTATCTTCAACAAAAAGTTGATTTTTGGTTTACTATAAAGGCAATCTCTCCCTTACTACATTTAGTCATATTTTACTAAAATTTTGTATATAAATTATTTCTGTCCTTTCTAGTTGGATTAGAAGCGGCCTATTTTCAATTGTAAAACACTCAATAAACATGACCTTTCAATATGGGTCTGATTTACATTTAGAATTCCCTGAAAATTATGATTATCTGAAGAAATTCCCGATTGAACCTAAAGCTGATGTATTGATTTTAGCTGGCGATATTGTAACTTTTGGCCAGCTTGAAAAACGTATGGATTTCTTCAATTATATTTCAGATAATTTTGAACAGGTATATTGGATCCCAGGTAATCATGAGTATTACTACGGTGATATCGCCAGATGTTGTGGCCCCCATCAAGAGCAGATTAAAAATAATGTTGAATTGGTCAATAACATTACGATCAAAACTGCAGATTACGATTTAGTCTTTTCAACAATGTGGTCCCACATTAGTCTTTCAACTGAGAGCCGGATATTTGATGGATTGTCTGATTTTTACGTGATCCGGAATAGCGGGCAAGTTTTCAAACCAACTGATTACAATAAACTACATCAGGAAGGTTTAGACTTTATTCAGGGAAAAATATCAAATGAAAATGGGCAGCAAAAGATTGTAGTTACCCATCATTACCAACTTTAATGAACTATCCTTCCCAGGTTTTTGGGTAGTGTGCTAAATGAAGCCTTTGCAGTAGAATTAACTAAGATGATAGAAAATATAATCCTCTTTATTGGATATATGGATACCATCACCAAAACATTTCACCTTTTAAAATCTGTAAAACAACAATGCTTACCAATCAGCTTGGTTACCTAAAATTAGGAGAGCATATTAATTTTTGTTCGGAAAAATTATTTGATCCGAAATCTGGAATTTAGGAGTATCGACCTTAATCTTTACGCACAAAGACTTACAAAAAATATGTAATCTATTAGAGATTAATTACAGTTTTTAACAAAAAGCTGTTAAAAGGTAGTAAAAAGGGAGAATTATCATTTGTCATCCCTTTTAAGAACTTAAACAAGATTATCCGCAGCCAATACCTACCAGCATAATGCTGTTTTGGCTATGGATAGAATCAATTTCCCACATGTTGTCACAGAATTAGGGTAATTAGGTTTCTATTCTGTCACAGAATTAGGGTAAATATTTGCAATATCTGTAATAGAATTAGGGTAAATGGTTAATCTGTTGGCATAGAATGACGATTTAGTCATGAACGCTACAAATCTTAACGAATTCGATTTTCTTGAACCAAGTCTATTTGGTGGGTATAATAACCTGATAAAATAGAGTTCTGAACCTCTCGATATATTACACTAAAGTAAAAGCAAATAATTCATGATAACTTTGTTTTGTAGCAAGCAAATACAACACATATTGTTTTTAGTATCCTAGGTTGCAACTATAGCTAGGAAAGTGCCTCCTTAGTTTGCTATCCCGAAGGAATATCTAAAGTTTGTATTTTACATTAGCAGAATAGGTTTTATCTCTTACGAAACGACTTTCAATATAGGAGATTTGATTTTATGATATATCGTTGAAAAACCTATTTTTGAATATCTATGTACATGAATGATGGAAGACAAAATTACCAGAAAGAATTTTAAAACCAAATTCGATAGTGAGTTAATCAAAAAATCACAGCGCTGCATAGTCAGAGAGTGTGACGAAGTTAATCCTGGAGATTTCGAATCCTATGTTGATGAACTTGATAAAAGTTATGATGTGAGGGTACAATTAGAAAGAGGTGCCGTGATCAGCTCGGGCTGCGAATGCAAAAGTAATCTCTCATTCTGTCAGCATAGGATTGCACTTTTAGCTTTTATTGCGAAAGGCATAAAGCCAGCCACAAAGGTCTCCTCTACCAAAAGGATCGATCCTATAAAGCAGGTCTTAGAGCAAGCTGATCCGCATAAAATTAAAGATTGGATTTTAAAAACACTGAAGAAAAACAAGGATCTGAGCATTGCTTTCATGAATGAATTCTCTAATAAATCCGAGAATTATACTCCAGCGGAAATTATTGCGCTAACCCAAGATGCCGTAAAGGCAGTGATCAATAAAAGACGAAAAGCCGAAGTTTTTGAAGTGAAAAAGATTATTGATCTGTGGATGGAACTTCATAAGCCAATTTTGGAACAATATTTTGCTGAGCCTGCGAACGAAAATTATTTTACTCAGATTCATGCCTTAATTGACACTGTGGTCGAATACAAATATCGAATACTCACCAGTAGCAAGAGGTTTGAAACCTATTTCAAACAGGTCTTAATTCAGATAGAAGAAGTTATATCGAATATCCGCGATGATGAAACATGGAGTAAATGCTTATCCTATTTTTCAAAAGAATTTTATCTGGATGGTTATGGTGGCATTCGCCAGGAATACACGAATATATTCGTAAATATATTTAATTCAGGCTCAGAGGAAAGGCGGTCTAAAATTGTAGGGATTATAGGGGGAATTTATCATTCTAAGAAAGATGAGAGGGCAAATGATTCAAAAGAACTATTGCAGTTGTTGCTGCACATGGTTGTTGCTAATAAAAACTTTCCTGAATATAAGGATATATTCAGGCCAATCAGGCATGCTACCGTATATAATATTAGACTGATAGATGCCTTAATCGAGATTGGAGAAATGAACACTGCAGAAACTTACTGTATTGAGCAAATCGATCAAAATACCGATTCCGCGTACGATTTGGATTATATTGCAAGATTGAAGCAGATTTATACCCAAACAAAAGACAAAAACAAACTTGTTGAAGTTCTTTCAAGGGAACTGCTGCAGAAGCCTAACTTCGACAATTATACCTTTATTATTTCAAATGTTCAACATGATGTTCAGTTTAAAAAATGGAGAAATAAGGTTTTGGCAAATGCAAGACAGCTAGCGGGTTTTTATAAAAATGCTGCAGATTTTTCCCTGGCGCTGTGTAATTCTGAAGCAGATTTTAAGGGGCTATTAGCGTATGTGGATGAAAATGCAGATTATGATAGTATTGTGCTGTACACAAAGCAATTACTTCTATATTCGGCAGAAACTTTTATGGAAAAGCTTATTGCCAAAATTGATAGCAACCGCGATAATAGGCTGAACCAGGATAACCCCGCTAAGCTTGAAGAAATACTGGAAAAGATTTATCAATTAGCGGCTTTGAAATATGGGGTTGAAAATCTGATGCTTATAGTAAGGAAGAGAGAAAAAGTTTATGGGACATGGGCCAATTTGTTCGTAAAATATGTGGGTCGAAAGTCATCGGCCCGCTAATTCTTCTGGGTTTAAAGGTGAAAATCCATAGCGGGTATGACGGCAGGAACAGAATAAAAGTTATTGAGTTTTCATGGCTACGTGAATTTTATTCATCCGCCTGGTTTTGAATTCTTTTTATAGAATAGAATTGATGTTATATGAGGTAGAACAATTATAGCTTAATCCTTTTTTAGTTTAAAATATTAATTTATTATCCCTTTGAAGAATTAAAAAAATATCCGTAGCCAAATGCATTTAAATAAGGTTATTTTGGCTGTAGATGAATATGGTTATTTTTAATAAAGGTTTATTTAATTCATGACGCCTTGATCCTTACTTACAAAAGAAGTTTGTATTTAAACTTCGAATGGGTTCATTTAATGATCCTAGCACCCTGCAACTGTTCTAATCCTACTGGTATCTAGAAAGTTTTCTGATCTGGTAAAAAAAACGCTCAACTAAACGTAAGTCCTGTGTAACGATTTCCGCATTTCCCTTTAATTCTTTATCGAAAGGAAGTGTTTTCTGATAAGAAGTTTTAAGGCCATTGGGAAGTAATACATCTACATAATAATTGCCTTTTTCGTCGGGTGTGAAAGATATGTTTTGAACCCTCCCTTCTATAATGCCATATTCCTGGTACCGGTAATTGTCGAGTTTGATTAAAACTTTTTCTCCCTTTGCTATTTTTCCCGAATTGGTTGCAGCTACCAGCATTCTCCCGATTAGCGCCTGATTCCGGTCTGGCAAAATAGACAAAACAGGATCGCCACGTTTTACAAATTGATTTTCGCCCCAAAACTGTTGAAAACTGATTATCCCATTTGTAGAAGAAACCACCAGGTAGTTTTGTTCCCATGCCCTTAGTGAGCGCCTTAACTGCTCCAACAGCTGTAAGGTTTGAGATGCGAAATTGATTTTATCTTTCTCTGCATTTATGGTAGTACCGCGTTTTGTTTTATTAAGGTTAAAGATGGCCTCATCCGTTTGCGATAAAGAGATATCGATATTTTCTAGGTTCTGTTGCGCCTGTAGAAACTTGATTTTTTCGTTTTCAAATTCCAATGCCGAAATTACTTTTTGGTTTAGCAGCAACTGGGCGCGTTGATAATTTTTCTTTACCAGTTCAAATTTCAAACTTTCAAATGTTTTTTGCCTTTTTAACGCAATTATCCTACTTTTATTTGTCAGAATATTTTGAGCTGTCGCTACATTTTCTGGCGCATAGGGTTTAAGCCTGATAAACAGTTGTTCATCCTGAAATGCCTTTGCAAAATTATTGTAATCCGCCTGTAGCTCACCCAACTTGAACCGCGAAACTTTACTGACAGGAAAGGAGAGCAACTGACCTGGAGAAATGGAATCTATAATGCTTTTGAGCTGTAAAACGTCTTTATAATTTGCGGTAGACTGCAAGACCATTAATATTTGGTCTTTTTTTATCTTTTGGTGATCGCCAATGAATATTCTTTCAATTTTAGAATCCGTTCTGATCTGTAATTTTTCCGGTGGATTTTGTGAGGTAACCACAATGGTTGCCGGTACGAACTCGGGGTATTTAATGAAATAACTCATTAGAAAAATCATTAAGAGAATGGCCAGAATAACTACATTGCCCCAGCGGAACATCCAATGAGGTGGTTCTGACAGAATATCCTGCACAGCTTCCGATCGAAGCTGTATTTCATCCAGTTTATCTTTTTTAATTTCCAAGTTCGAGCTGGTTTTTTATTAATCTGTAATATTCTCCTTTTCTGGCCACCAGTTCGTTGTGGCTGCCTTCCTCTACAACCATTCCCTTGTCCAGCACAACAATTTTATCGGCATGTTTCACAGTAGATAGCCTATGGGCAATTACAATGGCCGTCTTACCCTTAAAAAACTGCTCCAGGTTTTCAATAATGATCTTTTCGTTATTGGCGTCCAAAGCACTTGTAGCCTCGTCGAAAAAAATATATTCCGGAGATTTATACACTGCCCGGGCAATAAACAACCGTTGCTTTTGTCCGCCACTCACACCTACGCCCTCGTTACCGATTTTGGTATTGTAACTTAAAGGCAGGCTTTCTATAAAATCCTGTATGTTGGCAATTTCTATTGCTTTTCTCAATTTTTGCTTATCAATCGTGTCTTCTCCAATAGCAATGTTATTGGCAATGCTATCGTTAAATACATGACTTTCCTGCATTACCACACCGCAACGGTCACGCCAGTATCTGGGCGAAATATTTTTCATATCCGTACTTCCGATTTTTATTTCGCCTTTATCAGGCATATAAAATTTTGTTAGCAGCTTTAATAAAGTGGTTTTTCCACTACCGCTGGCTCCAACTATAGCAGTGGTTTTTTGAAAAGGGATGACAAGGTCTAGGTCCTGAAAAACAAACGAATCGGCTCCCGTATATCTAAATGACACAGATTTCAGTTCTATATCTTTCTGTGGAATTTCGGTGACATATTCTTCTTCACTATCCTGTTCGTTTTCTTTATCGTGAATTTCACCTAACCGCTCCAGCGAAATTTTGGCGTCTTGTGTTTGTTTGATGAAATCGATTAACTGGAGCAAAGGGCTGTTAAGCTGGCCGATAATATATTGTACCGAAAGCATCATGCCGAGTGTGAGGTTGCCGCTCAATACGAGTTTTGCCGCCAAAAAACTCACCAGGATATCTTTTATCTGATTGATAAAACCTCCTCCTACAGATTGCCATTGTTCCAGTGAAAGGGCTTTTATTTTAATCTTGAACAACTTTACCTGTATAAACTCCCAGCTCCATCTTTTTTGCCTTTCTGCATTATGCATTTTTATTTCCTGCATTCCATTGATCAGCTCTATTACTATGCTCTGCTCCTGAGCAATCTGAGAAAACATTTTGTAATCAAGCTCTTTTCTTCTTTTCAGAAAAAAACTGATCCACCCAACATACATCATTGCACCTAAAAGGTAAACAACAAACAGCCGGTAATCATAAAATAACAGTACAACACTAAAGATGATCAGGTTGACCATTGAGAACAGCGTATTGAGGGAAGAATTTGTGAGCAGTTGTTCTATTCTGTGGTGATCATTGATTCTCTGCATAATATCACCGGTCATCCTGGTGTCAAAGAAACTGATGGGAAGTTTCATTAACTTGATAAAAAAGTCGGAGATAATGGAGATGTTAATTCTCGTTGAAAGGTGTAACAGAATCCAGCTCCGGATGATGTCTATTCCCATTTTGCCAAGAAAAAGCATTACCTGGGCCAGTAGAACAAGGTAAATAAAGTTTATGTCCTGGTTTTGTATCCCTACATCAACAATACTCTGGGTAAGAAATGGAAAGATAAGCGACAATAAGCTTCCGGCCAGTAACCCCACCGCGAGCTGGATCACCATGGATTTATATTTAAATAAATACCGCAACAGGAAAGAGAAACTGGTTTTCTTTTCCTCCTCGCCGAAATCATTTTTATAGAACGAAGGGCTGGTCTCCAAAACTAGTGCGATGCCTTCTTCGGTGCTCTCGTCTGCGTTCCCACCGATCCAATATTTTATAAATTCTTCTTTGGTATAGGCAATTAAACCATAACTGGGGTCTGAAATATAAACCTTTTTGGCTTTATCAATTTTATAAACTACCACATAATGATTTTTGTTCCAATGTACAATACATGGTAAGGGCACTTCTGCCAAGAGGGCCGCAAAGTCTATTTTAACGCCTAAAGTCCTGAAGCCCAAGTTTTCTGCAGCATTGCTCAGCCCGAACAAACCACTTCCTTCCCTGGTGGTTTCAGAAAGGTTTCTAATCTGTTGCAAAGGAATAGCCCTGTTATAGTGTTTAGCTATAATGCGCAGGCAGGTTGGGCCGCAATCCTTATTGTCGGGCTGTTTATAGAAGGGAAAAGATTTCATGCTAGACAGACCAGGCTTTATTAAAATGATATGATAATTTTTGCTGGTCTATAGCACATCCCGCTGCAGAAATGGCTACGCCAGAATTTTCCAGGTCGATATAATCCTCTTCATAATCCCATTTTGACAAGTAAGGATTATAAGCACATTCAGCTTGATGATACCATTTCTCACCACCTTTAACTGGTACCCGGCTATCAACACACATATACCTAAATTCACAATCACTGCAAACAAGTGTATTGTTTTTATTGATATTTCCCAATTCGCGGAATTTCTCAGAGTGGATTGTATTAAAAAACTGGTCTTTGGTTAACAGCTTTATGTTACCAAAGCTATATGTATTGTTTAAACCGTTTTTAAGATTCCCTTCCCGATCGATGTACACCTTTCCGTAATAATAAGAATGAACATTGTAAGCCTCTAAAAAATGCTCAATATTTAATGATAGTTTATCTGTAGTGAGTTTGGTTTTGTAGATATCAAATTCTTCCTCAAAAAAGTTAAAGTAAATATTTTGGTATAATTTTGTGTCCTGACTGGTTGAATTGAAGAAGCTGACGGAAAAAATTAAGCGGTGATCACTGATTGACCGACGTGTTGTTTCGTAAATTTCCTGATCAAAGTTTTCAATATACAGGTAAACACTATCTACTTCGAGGGTATCTATTTTGGTCAAAAGACGGAACAGATCATCATCTATCTGATGTGCTATGATCGATACGTTTAAAAGGTACTCATCTTTAATGAAATCAAGAAAAACAGGGTCTATATCCGAATGTACAATTGCATTTGTGAGCAGGCTAGGCTGTTCAAAATTTCTGTTAAAACTTTTGAAACGGTTTTTTTGATTTCTGTCAGAAATTTCAAATATAATTTCTTCCCCGAGTAAAAAACCTATCAACTCCTCTCTTTCTTGAGGGTCGGTAATTTTATTAAAATCAATCACATCGTCAGTATCCAAAATGGCATAATATGCGTTAGGGATAAAAAAATAATCTTTTCGGACAATATCATAAATTATAACCCTGTTGTAACCCTTAACAGGAATGCATAATTGATTTCTTAAAAAGAGATGATTCATAACGGGGATTTATAAAGTAGGTCCAACTGTAAACTTTTGGTGCAGAATATTTTCGATTCTCTGGTTTTGATCAAGTATTTCGGTTTTTCTTTTTTAACTAAAGATTTTAAATGAATGGGCGCATTTCCACTTTGAATTTCCAGGCTGATTTTTTTCATGTCATTATAGATTTAAAGCAATTTCCTTTTCCAGGCTGTAGTTGCAAGGGCCTGAAACCATTCCGAACTGACCAATAGGATTGAGGTCTAAAAAATAATATTGCAGATCTTCTTTAGATAGAACCACATCGAAAGAAGCGCAATTTAAACCCATATAATCCAACAGGCCTTTGATCTTGCGTTCGTAATTTTTTGGAAATTGATAAGGTGTTATCCTATTGGGTTTCGATCTGTCATAGTTTCTAAAGTCAACCTTGGTTTTGTCATTGCTTTGAGAAAAAATCGCCATCGCGTAAAAGCTGCCATTGAGGTAGAAACACCTTATTTCATAGGTTTTTAAAATGTTTTTCTGGAAAAATGTAGGGACAAATTCATTTGGCAATGCTTCAATGTCGGCTGTTGTTATTTCTGTTGTATACGTTAGATGAATAAAATCATCAGTATCGAAAATTGAAAGAGGTGCGTTCAGGGGTTTGGAAATGATGTTTTTTTCACGCTTATAAAATTCCAGTAGAGCTTCCTTATTTCCGGTAACAATAAAATTTGGCGCCGGTATTTTAAGTTTACTGCATAAATCCAATAAATGAAGTTTGTTGATATCTCTTGTTTTAAAGTTATTTATACCGTCTTTTTTATCGAAGGTGAAATGAATGTATTCCATTAAACTTGCATTTTCTGCCGATAGGTAATTACTGATGTGCTCACTGTTAAAGTTTTTTTCAAAGCATATGTCTCCACGCCTGTACCATATTTTGGTTACTTCATCACTGTGAATTGTATTTCCATCAATATTGATCACAAAGTCCTTTTCTGTTATCGAAATCAATTTTGCATCTGTATCTTCATTAATTCGAACAAATTTCTTTTTCAAATGTAACAGCCAGTTAATGACCATCGCAGTAGAGTAGTCATCAGAAATGGAAAAAATCAGGATCATGCTTAATTGGAGTTAGCTTAATATTTGTTTAATTGATGAAAAATGGAGGCTGTTAGTCCTCCATTTTTTAATCTGAACAGTTTTAATCAATAGAGCTGGAAAGGCCTTGTACCGTTCTTACACTTCTCACACTTCCATCATCATTGTAATAAGTATATTGGCCATCAGGTGAATTGGTGGTGCCGGTTCTTACCCAACACTCACTCATACAGCCTGCGAGTTTGCCGCCATTGATTTGACTATTTTTTAAATCAATTCGTTTTTCAAATAAACCTTTCATAGTATTTATTTTATTGGTTAAAAGAATTTGTAATTATTAGCAATTGTAGTCCGTACAAACCTGAATGGTTGTGTTTTTATCGTCCTTAACGGTGTAACGTACATCAGAACAACCTTGTGTACATGTTTCTGTGCGGGTTGTAGTATTCGATTCAGCTAATTTTCCGCCATTGATTTGACAGCTTTTTAAGTCAATCCGTTTCTCGAATAGATTGTTGTTTGTTTTCATAATAAAATAATTTTAATTTAATAGGTAAACCTCGCCATCTTACCCTGGCGTTTGGGGTTTTGCTGATCAGCTATTTATAATCACATTTCTTGCACGTCTACAAAAAACATAACGGTATAAATCTTAGTATGCAGTTTATTTTCACTATCTAATAATTACAACTGGTTAATTACCTCTAAAATTGAAAAGAAACTAATGGCAATGCAAGAAGTAGTTGATATGTGATGGGATTGAGCCAATATTCGTAAAAGTTTGATGTTTATGCGTTAAATACCTGCCCCCGCTTAGCACTTAATGATTAGTCTTGCCAATGTTAATAAATACAGGCTGATGGATGAAATGGTTCTTTAGTATGATTAGTCCATATATTTAGGCCATTTGAGTAAGTTTTTAGTTGTCGAGGGAGGGCTGTTTGAGCAAAAGAATTAATTAACTGTCTCCCATATAATTGTTTAAACAGTACAGATATGGAGTGAAATCCCACAGATATTCAACCGCTGTTTTTTTTAGCCCTTACTATTTATACTTTTAAAGAATAATTTAACCGCACCTGTTTAATGGGGTGTTATATGTATGATAAGCCAATTCTTTCGTTAATGAATACCTGTGCGAGAACCCTGATTACCCTTTGTACGATTTGTTTTCTGATTATTCCAGCATGCAGAAATAAGGAAAATACCCCTAAGGCAGAGCATGAGTTTGTTAAAAAAACTGCTTTTAGGGATGATTTATCGCTTATCCTGTCTTTTGACACCTTATCAGCTGCGGCGATAAAGAAAAAAATTTACCAGCAAGATAGCCTGTTGAGCAAGGGTACGGATAAAGAATCAAATCCCTATTATCATTATTTCCACGGCAGAAAATATGTTTTTGAAAAGAAAAGGGATAGTGGCTTAATCGCCTACCAGAAAATGAAGGGCCTAAATCCGGATGATGATATTGAGTTATTGAGAACCTGTCGTATTTTAACCCATAAAATGGTCAGCGGATCGATGGTAGAGCCTCTTTTAATGAGCCAGATTTTTGCCGCTTTGAAAATTTCTGAGCATAGCCATAGCCGTTTAACCTATTATTTTTATGATCTGCTGGCACAGGCCTATTTTCAGAACGGAAATGAAAAAAAATCAATTGAGTACGCTGCTATTTACTATAAACACAATCCGTTTAATACACATCCTGTAGTTAAACAGCGTTATTTTGATATTTCGTTCCTGTTGGCCACGCGTATGGGCGATTTTAAAAAAATGATATATTATAATGCCCAGGCCCGGCGTTTGGCAGAACAGGTTGGGGATAGCCTGGCCATAGCCAGAACTTACGACAACGAAGCACAGATCTACAGCCGGCAATTACAACCTGCCAAAGCCCTGGCCTGCAGTAAAATTTATTTCAACTATCTTAAAAAAAATAATAACCTGAACGGTGTTGCGTACAACAACCTGGCTACCGCATTTTCTCAAAATAAACAGCCCGATTCGGCGATTAAATATTACAAAGCAGGTATAGTTTTTGAAAAAGGGGATGTGTCAGTCAGACAGAAAGATATCTATTACAACGGCCTGATTGAAGCCTATAAAATGAAAGGTGATTTTGCCCATGCGCTTCAGGCTGCAGATTCTGCCTATACGATTGAGCTGCGTAATTTTAAAGCCATAGAAGCCGTTAAGGTTGCTGAAATTCATGAAAAATATCAGACAGAGAAAAAAGACCGGAATATAGCAGAGTTAAATAACCGCAATAAACTGAACGAAACCATTATTGAACAGCAACGCTGGACACTTTTTTTAGCAGCGCTAATCTTCTTCAGCATCGTTTTTTTATTCTATGTTATTTACCGCCAACAACGCCTAAGGGAGAAAAACAAACTGCTTAAATCAGATAATCAGCGCTTAAGTGTAGAGCAGAAAATGTTGCAGGCACAGCTAAACCCACATTTTATCTTCAACGCCATTGCTAATTTACAAAGCCTTGTTGCCTCCGGGCATAAAGAAGAGTCGGTGTGCTACCTCAGGTCTTTCTCTGGCCTGTTACGCGGTGTGCTGGAACAAAATAGAAAGGATTTTATCGAAATCGAAGAAGAAATCGTTTCTTTAAATAACTATCTTCAGCTACAGCAAATGCGCTATGCAGATGTTTTCGACTATAAAATTACAGTCGACGGCCAGTTAGACCAAAATCAAACGCTAATACCGCCTATGCTGGTTCAGCCTTTTGTAGAAAATGCAATTGAGCACGGTTTCAGAAATATTGCCTATAAGGGTTTGCTAACCATATCATTCGGTATTAAAAACAATTTCCTGGTTATTGAAATTGACGACAATGGAAGTGGCTTAACTAAAAAAGTAGATCAAAATCAAAAGAAACAGTCACTTGCGCAGGTAATCTTAAAGGAAAGGTTCGATTTGCTGTTCACCGCCAAAGGGCAGCAAGCCTGGTTTAAGGTAAATGATAAAGATGCAAGTATGGCCACAGGGGTGTTTGTTGAAATAATAATCCCAATAATTAACGATTAAATGAGGAGCCAATGAAACTTTATATTTTAGAAGATGAAATCCGGATTTTACAGCACATTTTACAAATTGTTAAAAAGATTGATTATCTGGAAGTAGTTGGCACAGCCGGAGAAATCAAAGTGGCTACGAAAGAAATACCAGAGTTAAAACCCGATATAGTTTTGGCTGATATCCGTTTGAAAGATGGCGATAGTTTTCACCTGTTTGATGAAATCGGGGCTACCGATTTTCAGGTTATTTTTCTCACCGCTTACGATCAGTATGCCATACAAGCACTTAATTTAGGTGCATTTGGATATTTGCTTAAACCAATTGACGAGGTGACGTTAACCACGCACTTAAACAAATGTTACCATCACCGCGAGCAGGAAACGTTAGGGCAGCAACAGCTTGCCATTGCCAAAGAACATTACCTTTCTCAGGGCGTAGCTGCGGCTAAACGAATTGCCTTAAAAAGCCTCGAGTACATAGAAGTAGTAGCTATTGAAGATATTTTGTACTGTAAAAGTGATAAGGGTTATACTACATTTTATTTAGTTGGAGGCAGCGAAATTTTAGTTTCGAAAGGACTAAAGGAATATGAAAGTTTGCTTACGCCCTTTGGTTTTTTAAGGTGCCACCAATCGTTTCTGGTTAATTTTAAATATGTTAAAAAATATTACCGTGAGGGTTATTTACAAATGGAAAACAAGGAAAATATATTGGTTTCGAGCAGAAAAAAAGAAGAGGTATTAAGGTACCTCGAAAATATCGCATAGTTCGGTTATGATTAATTTAGAAATAACCTCCCAGAATATAGAGTCAAGAATATACACGGGAATGGTATCTGTGTTGATGGTGGGGCTAGGCGCTACGCATTTTAATCATTAATGTAGCAAGGCACTGAAAGCTATTGTAACCGGGTAGGTTATTAACAAAAAACCCTGAAACTAGTTCAGGGTTAGGCTTTATTTTACTTCTTCGTAATCTACGAAGTCGCCGAGTTTATCTGTTTTACTTTGATCGGGCTTTGGAGGCATATAATCTATAGAAATAGAACCTTCAGGTTTTGATCGCCTCTGTTGTTGCTGCCCTGTTGCCTGACTTTGCATCTTGCTTGCCAGGTTATTAAACAGCATTGGCAGAATCAGCCTGATCAACATTCTGATCAGCCAAAGTACCAATATCGTTATGAAAATGAATTTTACTAATGCCATTCTTTAAATTACTGTTGTTACAAATATAGACGTCAGGAAATTTATTTTGTTACTTTTTTCGCCTTTAATTGCAATTTGATTACAATATTATACGAATATAAGCCTATTCTGGTTTTAATAAAACCTTTAAAAACCTGTTTTTGCCTGACCGTTGATCTTCTTCTTCGACAACTTTTACACTTTCTATAATATCATTAACGACATAAAAATCGGTATAGTCTGTTAATTTATTTTCATTAACAAAAATGGGAAGCTTTCGGTTTCTCTTCTTTACCTTAAAGTTTTTTAACAGCTCTTCTAGGTTCCATAGCTCAAGATTTTTCTTTAAGCCAACCTTGATCACTCCATTTTTGGCCTGTTCTCCATATAACTTTATCGCTGAAGAGTCTTTTAAAACATTAAAAGACTGAATGCTCGAAGCCCTGATATAATCTTGAATAGAGATCGATTTCACCACTTTATCATTTACCACCCATAGTGGTGGATGAGCCAGGATTTGCGCCCTTGATGGGCCACATATCCTGAATGTTGTGCGCGGTGGTGCTGCCTTGTCTTCTGCGGGCATCCGTTTAAGCGCATCCATTACCTGAGCGGACGCACTTGCAGTAAGCAGAAAAAATAAGAGCATTAAAAAGGAATTTTTCATTAGTCTTCTACTATTTCAGCAACGCGGCCTACCTGACCATCTTCGAGCCTGACTTTTATTCCCCTGGAGTGAAATGCAGATGAAGTAAGCAGATCTTTAACTACCCCGTAGGTGATGTTTCCCGATCGTTGATCTTTCTTTAAGATAATTCCGACTTCTAATCCTGGATAAATGTCTTTTCTGTTTTGCCCGTCCATTTGTGCTGTAATAAGATGATGATAAAAGCTTCAAAATTCCATAATTATTTTGAATTTTAGGGTAATTTGCTAAAATCTATTTCCGGTTTTTTGCCCAAAGAATTTCGTGTAATCACTTTTCTCGGCGTAGTATAATCGTTAAAGAAGCCGCCATTTTTTAGATAAAACGCGCCATGGTCTATTCCGCCCTGATAGTCCATTCTGTAACCTTTGGCTCCGGTATTATCGGTAGTGAAACGTGCAGATTTTAACTCCGTCCAAACGCCTTTATCGTCACAGATCCATTGGTTGTTGAACAAAACTTTTCTTGATAAATCACCCTGAACAGGAGAAAAGTTTTCTAAAAAAGAGTGGAAACGCTTTAAATAGGTTTTGGTCTGCGGCCTGGTAAAACTGGCAATCAGTTGCCATTTATTGGTTTCTGGTGCAAAAAAATAAGCGGTATAGGTGGTTAAGCTATCCTTTCCGGGTACGCCATGAAGTAAGAACCTATAGGTATTCCCAGCTTTCCACATGTAGTTTAGGTAACTCTGGCCTCCGGAGCCTTCATTGCCGAACTCGCCTGTATGTACACCCTCACCTTTCTTTAGCATTTTGATTTTGTGCGATTCGGGAATGCTTTTTGGATCGTCGGTATTAAATGGGCTCCACACCGAAAATAGGATATGCCGCTCGGTAGGGCTATTTACCTGCATGCCGAAATAACCCTCACCAAAACCGTTGGCCATAAAATATGATCCCAGGATATCCTCACCTTTTGGTACGGTTACTTCGTTATAATACCACTCCGCGTTTACATTTTCGGGCTGTTGGTAGTTTAAATGCACCGAAGGCCCGCGCCTGCCCCAGTGAAAAAAGTTTCCTTCGTTGTTTTTTACATAGGCCGTTTTACCTTCGGTAGCAGTTCCGCTAATGGATAAAGTTTGTAATGAAGGGAATTTAGTGCCAGTTTTGCTAAGGCCTTTAATGGTTAAAGCCACATAACCGGTATCTTTAACAGTCCATTCACCAATATACCCATCGAAAGCTTTGCCTTCATCGAAATTTACCTTTTTAGGTTGATTGTTAATAGAGAATTCTAAAACGGATTGCCCGTCAACAACAGGCTTATCGACCAGCGAAACCAGTATTGTCCCGGTTTTAGAAACCCTGAAATAGGTGGTAAAGTATTCTTTTGGATCGGTCCAGTTTACAATCCCCCTATTGGATAGTGTTCTTTCCGAATCCTGGTGTAAAGAACTGTAGGCATTGCCGGCCAGCGGCAAGGATAGTGCCGTAGAATTTTGGGCGTGTGTTTTCAGCCCCATGGCACCGAGTACGATCAGTGCCGTTAGTTTAAAAGATTTCATTGAATGATTTTTAGATAACTTATTGAACTGCAATTGTAATCCAAATTATCTAAAAATCATGCTATAAAACTAAATCGTTACTTGCCAAATTTTTCGTTGAACATTTTCTCCAGGGCGAACATTTCATCGCGCAGTTTTGCTGCCTGCAAAAAGTCCATCTCTTTTGCCGCTTTCTGCATGTCCTTACGCGTATTGTCGATAGCCCTTTGCATTTCGCCTTTACCCATATACTGCACAATAGGATCTGCTGCAATACTGATTTCGGCATTTTCAATGTAGGCCCTGGCTTTATTGTCGCTAGCTTTCTGAGAGAAATCGAGTACAGATGTTTGCTCTAAAATAGCTTCTCTCGATTTTCCAACGGTTTTAGGGGTAATTCCGTTTTCAAGGTTATAGGCAATCTGTATATCCCTACGCCTGTTAGTTTCCGAAATCGTTTTTTCCATACTTTCGGTAATGCCATCGGCATACATAATTACACGGCCGCGGTCATTACGGGCGGCACGGCCAATGGTTTGGATCAGTGATTTTTCTGAACGTAAAAAACCTTCTTTATCGGCATCTAAAATCGCAACCAAAGTTACCTCAGGCAAGTCCAGGCCTTCGCGTAAAAGGTTAATCCCAACCAAAACGTCGAACTCTCCCAAACGAAGTCCACGGAGGATTTCCACGCGCTCCAGGGTTTTGATTTCGGAATGGATATACCGGGTTTTGATATTTAAGCGGTCGAGATATTTGGTTAATTCTTCAGCCATGCGCTTGGTCAAAGTCGTTACCAGAATACGGCCGCCATCTTTTATGGTAAGGTCAATTTCATCCAAAAGATCGTCGACCTGATTAATGGCCGGTCTGATCTCAATAACAGGATCTAATAACCCCGTTGGCCTGATTACCTGTTCTACCACCACACCTTCCGATTTTTCGAGCTCATATTCTGCAGGTGTAGCACTTACATAAATGGTTTGTGGGGCAAGGGCTTCAAATTCATTAAAATTTAACGGCCTGTTATCGAGTGCTGCGGGCAAACGGAAACCATATTCTACTAAAGATAACTTGCGCGACCTATCACCACCATACATGGCCCTGATCTGCGGAACGGTAACATGACTTTCATCAATTACCATTAAATAATCATCTGGAAAATAATCCAGCAAGCAGAAAGGGCGCATGCCCGGCTGACGGCCATCAAAGAAACGCGAATAATTTTCAATACCCGAGCAATAGCCCAGTTCTTTCATCATTTCGATATCGAAGTTAGTTCGCTCCTCCAGTCTTTTTGCCTCCAATAAGTGCCTGTCGGCAATTAGCTGGTTCTTGCGGATTTCCAATTCTTCCTGGATGCCCCAGATAGAGGAGTTGAACCTGTCTTTAGGGGTAACGAAAAGGTTGGCGGGATAAATCGCCATGTCTTCAAGCTTCTCAAGGGTTTTGCCCGAAACGGGATCAATTGCCGAGAGTTCTTCAATATCATCACCAAAAAAAGAAATGCGGTAGGCATGGTCAAGGTAGGCCGGAAAAATGTCTACTGTATCACCTTTAACCCTAAAGGTACCGCGCTTAAACTCTGTTGTGGTTCTGGAATATAAAATCTCAACCAGGCTATGTAAAAATGCATTTCTCGAAATCCGTAAACCTACACCAAAACGGAAAACCATTCTGGAAAAATCTTCGGGATTACCCATACCATAAATACATGAAATGGATGATACTACAATAATATCGCGCCTACCGCTCATTAATGAAGATGTGGTACGTAAACGCAGTTTTTCGATCTCCTCGTTAATGCTAAGGTCTTTTTCGATATAGGTATTACTTGAGGCAATAAAAGCCTCTGGCTGGTAATAATCGTAATAGGAAACAAAATAATTAACCGAATTTTCGGGAAAGAAATTTTTAAATTCCCCGTAAAGCTGGGCGGCCAAAGTTTTGTTATGACTTAAAATCAAAGTTGGCTTTTGGGTCTGCTCAATTACATTGGCCACTGTAAATGTTTTTCCAGACCCTGTAACCCCTAATAATGTTTGATAATGTTCATTGGCATTTACGCCATCAACCAATTGTTTTATTGCGCTTGGCTGATCTCCGGTAGGTTGATATTCTGAGGTGATTTTAAATTTCATGGATAACTCAAATTTAATCAAAATAGTTATGCTAAGCAATTTAGCACACCCTAATTCAACCATCAAAAAGTAATTTTGTTGGTGAATAGCCGATAAAACTTATACTGGACAGTAATGATTAAAATATTCAATATGCCTTTAAACTAATTTAAAGGCATATCAACCTAGTAAATCGAAAGTTTAACTTTTGATTTACTAGGTTGAAGGATAATTGTTAATTTTTAGGGGGCAAAAATCCAATAAAAAATCCCCGCTGAATTTTCTTCAACGGGGATTCAACTGAAAATTGTTGACTGCTAGCTGCTTTATTTACCAGTAGCTGCCTGCATCGGGTTTTTACCCACAGATTGGCCCCTAACAGCACCACCTGCCTTTGCTTTATAAACTTTAAACTTGCTTTCTTTTGCTTTACCGCCCCATGCATTGTTTGAGGTATCGATGTCGGCAGTTTCGCGCATTGGATCAATTAAAATCGAAGCCACTTCTTTATCTTTTACATAAAATTTTGAGGTTTTTAGCTCGTTATGTCTCCAGATCTGCGCCGGGATTCGGTCGATTTCTTTTGTACCGTCTTTATAGGTAAACTCAACAATTACCGGCATAACCAGTCCGCCTTTGTTGCTGAAACTTAATTCGTACAAAAACTTATTGTCGTATTTGCCCTGATCGTCTTCCGGAACCACTTCTACAGGCGCCGACATATCCATTTTTGTGGCTATAGTGGTATCAATATTCACCATGCCCCTGTCGTATTTGTAATAGAAATCCTGGGCGGCAGTGTTTTTGTCAGTATAAAAATTGATTTTCTTATCCTCACGGTTTCTGATTTTTGAAATATCTTCAAAAGTATTAACAGCAGGTTTATCAATTTTTACCATTCTCGATCTTGCGGCCGGAACCTCTTTCGGGAAATCTGCTTTGGCAAATTTTACGCTGTCCAATGAGATATCGCAAGGATCGGTTCCATAAAACCAGCCTCTCCAAAACCAGTCTAAATCTTCGCCGCTCGCATCTTCCATTGTACGGAAAAGATCGGCAGGCTCAGGGTGTTTAAAGGCCCATCTTCTCGAATATTCTTTAAAAGCATAATCAAAAAGCTCTCTTCCCATAATGGTTTCGCGCAGGATATTTAAGCCGGTAGCCGGTTTTGAATAGGCATTTGGCCCAAAACGTGCAATGTTTTCCGAATTGGTCATAATTGGCTCCAATTCGTCTTTAGGCAGTTTCATGTAATCAACAATGGTATAAGCCGGACCTTTTTTGCTTGGGAATTTGTTGTCCCAAAGCTCTTCAGTCAAATATTCTACGAAAGAATTTAAACCTTCGTCCATCCATGTCCACTGGCGCTCATCGCTATTTACAATCATTGGAAAAAAGTTGTGCCCAACCTCATGGATCACTACGCCTAACATCCCGTTTTTGGTGCTTTCGCTGTATGTTCCATCAGCATCGGTACGGCCATAGTTAAAGCAGATCATTGGATACTCCATTCCGTTCGCAGCTTCAATGCTCTGGGCAACCGGATATGGGTAAGGAATGGTAAAGTCAGAGTAGGTTTTAATAGTATGTGCTACTGCACGGGTAGAAAACTTGCTATATAGGCTATAGGCTTCTTTACCATAAAAACTCATACACATTACGGTATTGTTGTTGGCCTGGATTTTTTGCGGCATGGCATCCCAGATAAATTTGCGGGAAGAAGTCCATGCGAAATCGCGGACATTATTGGCATTGAAAACCCAGGTCTTTTTAGCGGTAGATTTTTTGGTTTCGGCTGCTTTAGCTTCTGCCAAAGTTTGGATCTCTACGGGTGCAGCAGCAGTTTTCGCGGCATTATAACGGCTTAATTGCGTTGGGCTTAAAACTGCACTGTAGTTGATACATTCCCCTGTAGAACCTACCAGGTGATCTGCCGGAACAGTCATCTGTACTTTAAAATCGCCGAAAGTTAGGGCAAATTCACCTCTGCCTGTAAATTGGTGGTTTTGCCATCCCTGAAAGTCGCTGTACACACATAAACGTGGGTACCATTGGGTCATGGTAAACAGGTAATTTCCATCCGTTGGGAAAAATTCGTAACCGCCACGGCCACCAACACTCATTCTGTCTGTAATTTTATAGTTCCAGTCAATATTGAAGATCAGTTTCTGGCCGGTTCTTAAGGCAACTGGCAAATCAACCCGCATCATTGTTTTGTTAACGGTATATTTTAAGTTTTTACCTGTTGCATCGGTTAATTTGGTGATGTTGATTCCATAACCGTTGTTTCCTGTTGCACTTAGCTGATCAAGATTTTTTGTGGTGCCGATAGGGGGCATTTTCGTTGCATCCTGATAGTTGGCACTTTTATCGGTGCTATGCTCATTTTCATCCAGCTGTAACCAGATATAGGTTAATGGATCTGGCGAGTTGTTGGTGTAGGTTACTGTTTCAGATCCGGTTAACAGCAGGTTTTTTTCATCCAGCTCACATTTGATGTTATAATCGGCACGCTGCTGCCAGTATTTAACGCCTGGAGCACCGCTGGCTGTACGTTGCTCATTTGGTGTAGGTAAAATGGTGCCCAATTGCTCAAATTTATTTCCATGGTTACTACCGGGATTGTTCTGAGTATTTTGTGCAAAAGCCAAACCACCAGAAAAAAGTAGAAGGCCGGTTAAAGTAAACAGTTTATTCATAATACATTAGTTAATAAGGGATTCTTTCTAAAGCCATTTTTAAAGCCAGGCTAAATACGGCTGCCGATACGAATAAAACCCAATTTATGCGTTTTATCCGGGTATAATTAAAAATAAAAAAAGTAATCAATAAAATAATGATCACCATAAAAATCTGCCCTGCTTCCAGCCCAACGTTGAAACCCAATAAGCCCCAACAAATGTTCTGGTCTTTTGCGAGCATAATCCTGATCGAATTGGCAAAACCCATTCCATGGATCAACCCAAAACCCAAAGCCAAAAAGTAATTGATTTTGACTGATTTTAACGAAAAATTCTTCCTGAATAAATTACTTATCGCGGTAATTACAATGGTACAAGGGATTAAAAACTCTACCCATTTGCTTTCAAACCTAATGATATCCAAAACACTTAAAAGTAAAGTTAATGAATGGCCAATTGTAAAAGCGGTAACAAGTATCAACACCTGTTTCAGGTTAGTGTAACTATAAATGGCCACCAATGCCAAAACAAAAAGTTGATGGTCTAAAGCATCAGCACTTATGATATGCTCCCAGCCCAATTTGAAGTAAAAGATAAAATCTTGTAACGGCATGAAATAATAAGCTAACTATTGGAGGTAAAATAGTTTACAAAGCTTAAAATTATATTTTTAATTGCAAAAACACCAAATATCATGCAAACAAAACTATAAATACCAAATTTGTTACCAATTTTAACTAAAAAATCGCCATTTATTTAAGCTTTAGCCAAAAAAATAGGTTTACAACTGTGAACTAAATTGTTGTTTCGTATACATGTGCAATACGGTATATTGGTACTTTGTAATTGAAGTCGTTATTCATCCTTATGCTTTGGCTAAAATATTATTTACAAAAACCAGAAAAGGGTTTTGATCCTGTTCCAAAGCATTTTGCCGAAAAATATGCAGCTAATGAGTATGAAAAATTAGATCATACCACAGTTGATGTTATAGAGCGTCAGATAGCAGGTTTTGAAAATAAAAGCATTCTCGATCTTGGTGCGGGGCCTGGCCAATATAGTATAGCCTTTGCAAAAAAGGGGGCAGAGGTTACCTGGCACGACATTAGCAAGAATTATCTGGAAATTGCAAAAAGCATAACCAAGACAGAAAATGTAGGGTTACACTTTTCATTAGGGTATTTAGAAGAGGCAAATGGCAAATTCGATATGGTTTTTAACCGCATATGCTGGTATTATTGCATTAACGATTATAAGCTTGCAAAATGTATTTACAATTTGGTTAAGGAGAATGGTTATGGTTTTATTATTGTAAATAACGAGAAATACCTTCAAAAAGAACTTGAAAAAGAATCTGGCTTCAAAAAGCACGCAATTAAGATGAGTTATTGGCTCAATGAAAATTTTAACATCAAGCTTACACACGTTCACCCTTCTCACCGGAAACTCTGTAAAATATTTACCAGTTTAAATTTTAAGAGCCTGCAGTTAGAACAACACGGGCATAACACCTTGATTACATTTAAGAAGTAGCCGATTTATCTCTTAACTTTGTTTTTCTGATAACAACAACATTGATGCGTAAATTAAAATATACCTTTTTGCTTTTGTGCTGTGCTTTTTTTTCAGTTAAAGCAGGAATTAAGCACCCTTTACACGTTAGCACAACCGAAGTGAGCTTTAATGCGAGGGATAAAACCCTTGAGATAAGCTGTAGGATTTTTTCGGATGATTTTGAGGCTATTTTGGCAAAGCTGTATAAACAGAAAACCGATCTAAGCAATCAGAATATGAAAAAGGCTATGGACGAGCTGGTGAAAAAATACCTGCTCTCGCACTTACAGTTAAAAGCCAACGGAAAAGCAGTGGCGATGAATTATATCGGTTTTGAAATCGATCATGAGGCCACCAATATTTACCTGGAAGTAGAAAAAATTGCAGCAATAAAATCTGTTGAGGTGAACGATACCATTTTATACGATATGTTTGATGATCAGATGAGTATAGTACACGTGGTGAAGGGCACTAACAGAAAAAGTACCAAAATCCTTTACCCTGAAAACAAATTCGTGGCAAACTTTTAATTGTAATTTTTGTATTAGATAATGATTCAGTGTTAAATTACCGTTAATTTAAGGGTAAATATTATTTTGTTAATATAAACTGAGAAATATTTCTTGTAATCTTTTTTTAAATACCGTGTTGTTAAAATAAGTTATGCATCTAATCATCTTCTCCCATATATTAACGCCTCGGATTAAATATATCTTCAATTTTATTTTTAAAGATATCTTAAAAGCTGAAGTAGAATTTACAGGTAACAGCCAATATTTTCTGCTGAGCGAGCACATAAAAATCAGTTATGGCAATGATCCGCTGGCCGATGAGCTTTTTTTTAAAAGTACACCCTTACTTTTCTCCAATAAATTGGAAGAAACCAGGCCCAAAACCATTTCATTTGGGGAGTATATGGTTCCTTTTCCGGTGGAGGGATCGGCTTTACCTTTCGATGTTTTTGCTGCATCTTTTTTTATGGTCAGCAGGTACGAGGAATATATCCGTCAGCAGAAAGCAGAAGAAGAGCTTAAGCCTTCAAAAAGCTATCAGTATAAATGGAACGTGTTAAACAGGCCAATTGTTGATGAATGGGCATTGATCATCAAAAGTATCCTCAAAAAAAAACATCCTGATCTTAAATTTCATGAAAAGAAATTTCAGCACCAGCCCACCATACATTTTAATATTTTACCCAATTTCCCCGAAGGTTTCTTAAACAGGACAAGATTTATTTTTAGTGCCGTTTTTAAGAAAGAAAATAATTACCTGAGTAGTGAATTCGACAGGCTAACGGGAATCGGTATCAACAATGAACAGGTGCTCGAACAGGCAGGTAGAATGTTTTTTTCAAAAAAGAACAGCCCATTATATTTTGTCGATTTTCCCGATGTTAAGATGGATTACATTAGGATAACCGGAATTTCAAGGGTTTTAAACGGTCAATCTGTTGGTTTGTTAAGGCCATGTGCCAGCAATAAGGAAAAAATGACCAAGATTAAGGAAGGGTTAGTTAAGCTCAAAAAAATCCACCCAGATTTTATCCCATCAACCAGTCAGCAGTTGGAAACTTTAAAATTTCCGATATGTTATTTGAATATCCTTAATTCAGGCATTACTTCCGATTATTCAATGGGCTATGTTAATGTGCCAGGGTTTAGGGCAGGAACTTGCACGCCCTTTAACTGGTACGATCTCCAGCTTGAGAAAGTTACACCTTTGGTGGTTAATTCTTTTTGCTTTACAGATCAGATGCTCCAGTTTTTATCTGTTGAGGACGCAACAAAAACAGTGCGTCAATATATCGATGCCGTAAAGGTTGTAAATGGCACTTTTTATAGCAGCTGGAGCTTGAAAAGCTTATCCGATCATCCTAAATACAAAAAGTTAAAATTACTTTTTGCAGAAATGCTCAACTATGCGGGGAATTGATTTTAATTTAATATTAATCCGCCTTAAAATTGCTAAATTAGCTTTGTAAACCTATTATTCGTCTAATTTCTTAAGCACCGAAAAATTTAATTATGATTTTTGATGTAAGCAAAACAAAATCTGTTGCCAATACCTTTATCGCTGAACTCCGGGATGAAAATATCCAAAAGGATTCGATGCGTTTCCGTAAAAATCTGGAAAGGCTTGGTGAGTTTTTTGCCTACGAAATCAGCAAATCACTTCAATATACCACCAAAGAAATTAAAACTCCTTTGGGCGTATCGCCATGCGAACTGCTGGAGCATCAACCTGTTTTGGCTACAATACTCAGGGCCGGCCTACCGCTGCAGCAGGGCCTGCTTAATGTTTTCGACCAAGCAGCATGCTGTTTCATCTCAGCCTACCGAAAGGTAGAAAAGAGCGGCGATTTTATCATTCAAATGGATTATGTTTCTACCCCCGATTTGGAGGGCAGGGTATTGATTATGGCCGACCCTATGCTGGCTACCGGGCAGAGCATGGTGATGTGCTGTAAAGAATTGATTAACCGTTATAAAATTGCCGAACTACATATTGTTGCCGCTATAGCCAGCACCGAGGGAGTTGCCCATGTACGTGCCAACCTGCCTAAAGCAAAACTTTGGCTCGGTGCCATTGATGAGGAAATGACCAGCAAATCTTATATCGTGCCAGGGCTTGGTGATGCGGGAGATCTGGCTTATGGAGAGAAGGTTTAATTTTTAGTCCGAAGTCCTTAGTCTTAAGTCCAAAGTCGTTAACATTCTTATTATAAAAAGTGAATATTCTCTTTGTGTGCAGCAGAAACAAATGGCGCAGCGCCACTGCCGAAACCATTTACAAAAACCATCCCGATCATCAGGTGCGGTCTGCCGGTACCGAGCCTTCGGCCAGAATCAAGATTAATGAAAAATTGATCCTTTGGGCCGATCTGATCTTTGTGATGGAGAAGAAGCATAAGCAGAGAATGACCGAACGCTTTCCTGAAGCGGTTTATGAAAAGGAGCTCATCATATTAGACATCCCGGACGATTATCAGTATATGGATGAAGAACTTATCGACGAGATCAGCTCAAAAGTGGGCGATTATTTATAAATCAGATATCATTCGGTTACCTTTGTGAAAAATCATCCTATGAAAAAGCACATTTTCTTCGATCTCGACCACACCATTTGGGATTTTGACCGTAATGCCGAAGAAACATTAAATGAGCTTTACCAAACTTATAAACTTGATCAGTTGGGCCTAAAATCGTGTGCCGATTTTATTACTGCCTATACCGAGAATAACCATCAGTTATGGGCCGATTATCACCTGGGCAAAATCACTAAAGATTTTTTAAGATCGGAGCGGTTTAGTAAAACATTTATCCAGTTGGGGCTTCATCCCGATGCGGTTCCCCATCAGTTTGAAGATGACTATGTAAACATTTCGCCTACCAAAACAAACCTTTTCGAAGGGGCAGAAAAGGTATTGGCTTATTTACAGCAGAAGTATACTCTACATATTATTTCTAACGGGTTTAAGGAAACTACCTTAACCAAAATGAATTTATCAAACCTTAATCCGTATTTCGAAAATGTAATTATCTCAGAGGATGTTGGCGTAAATAAACCAAGCCCCCTCATTTTCGAATATGCACTGGATAAGGCAAAAGCCACAAAGGAAGAGAGTATTATGATCGGCGATAGCCTGGAGGCTGATATTTACGGGGCCTTAAATTTTGGCATGGAGGCCATATTTTTTAATCCGCTAAAGAAGGCGAAACCCGCTGATGTGCAGAAAGAAATTATCCATCTGGAAGAACTGGTTAAACTTTTTTAACCTTACTCCTTTTTTGTTAGCTTTTGGCATTCGTTTGGCAATAGTTTCCATACACACACAAATGAAATCTTAATTAACATGAAAAGAACCCTCTTTTTAGGCGTGGCAATGCTTTTTGCTGCCCTAGCTTTTGCTCAGAACAACCGCAACACCGCCGAAGTTTTCCTTCAGATCAGCCAACCGGGTAAATACAGCGTGTATCTGGATGACGAAGTTGTTGGATCGGCAAACGGCAGGTTCCGTTTTTACGATGTATACAATTCTGAACCAATACTATCTATTATTCAGGGCAATACCGTACTACTGAAACAGAGGATAAGGGTTAGCCCGGAACAACGGATTATTTTAAGTTTTGAGAATAAGAGATTAATTACGCTAAAACAGCTCAGCATTTTTCGCAATAACCAATACGCACATAACGACTTCGACGGTTATACAGGAGATTTTAATACGGGCATTGTGCTACCTTTACAGTCAGATTTAAATTCCAGGTTGCTTTCTGCTGAGGCTTTTCAGCAATTTTTATCGCAATATAACAAGGAACATTTTGATGGCGACAGAACCAGGCAGATTAACGCAGTAAGCAAAAATGCATCGCTAACTTCGGCGCAGATCAGAACAATTTTAAAACCTTATACTTTTGATACCAATCGTTTAGATATGGCCAAGCTGTTATACACCAAAGTTGCCGACCCACAGAATTATTTTACCTTATCAGACATTTTCCAGTTTTTTAATTATAAAGATTCATTCTTGGAATTTTTGGAGAAGCAGTAATTCAGCCTATCTTTATTAAATGACGGCAGCAAAAGTAAAGGCATCGGTACATCAAATTGTAGATGCCTATAAAACGAAATTATCTTATTACCCTGATGATATTTTTCAGACCATCCCGCCCATCCACGGCTGGAGCTATAGCGAAGTATATTCGCATATATTCGATTCGAGCCTGCTCTCTTTAATTGCACTTGAGCATGCCGCAAAAGGTAAAGGAGAGAACAAGCCCACACATTTTGTGGTAAAACTGATTTTGCTTTTAGGCTCGTTACCACCGGCAAGAAAATATAAAGTTCCAAAGCGCCTGGCCGAAAGGGTTAAAAAAATAAACAAAACCGAAGCACTCGATTTTATTTTAGAGTTTGAAAAAGCTTTGGACGATAATTATGCGCTAATAGCCCAAGCAAATATCAACTGTAAAACGAAACACCCAAGGCTAGGCTATTTAAATGCCAAACAATGGCTTAGATTTATCGAAATCCACCTCAAGCATCACCTAAAACAGTTGGAAAGAATAGAAAAGAGCTTTCACGCCTAAATTAATTTCGCCATATTTGGGTAGTCCTTAACACTCAATCTTATGAAAAACGCTTTTTATCTGCTGGCCATCTTTTTGTTTTGCGCTTGTAACAGCGAGAAAAAACAGAACACTCAAACGGTTATTCCGACACCAACCGGAATGCAGGGTTTGCAAAAAAGCAATATGGCGGCGCCTATAGCCGGCACAACAAAGCGCAATCTGATTTTTAATCCACCACATGGCGAATCGGGCCATACCTGTGCACTGGCTGTTGGGGCGCCCTTAAACCAAACAGCTGCCGTTCAACCTCAACGGGTTAATCAACAGGCTCCACCTGCCCCGGCTACCCCGATTGTAAGTACATCGGGTAAGAAGCTGAACCCTAAACATGGAGAGCCTGGGCACAGGTGTGACATTGCTATTGGCGCACCTTTAGATAGTAAACCCACTCAGCTTGCAACTACGCAGCCTGCCATAAAACAGACTTTGGGGATAAAAACAGGAAAAGGTTTGAATCCGCCACACGGACAGCCAAATCACAGGTGCGATCTTGCTGTGGGTGCTCCTTTAAACAGTAAACCTGCCCAGGCGGTAAATACAGTTCCGGTGCCGGCTCCCGAAGTGAAAACACCAGAGACAAAGGCTTTGGAAACAAAAAGCGAAGGGAAATAATTACCAATAAGACTGGCACATTATACTGTTAAAATATTTTGAATTTGCATGGTCATACTTAACGCACAATTTTTTACATCTTTGCGTTAATGAAATTACCCACCATAAAAGGTTTTGACGAAGAAGCGTTTAACAAGTATTTAAAAAATACCGGGTGGTTAATGTTTGGTAAAGTGCTCAGCTTAATCGTTGGCCTGCTAATAGCACGTTATCTTGGCCCTGATTTATTTGGTGATCTCAATTTTGGATTATCATTAGTGGCCATTTTGGCTGCAATAGGTGCTTTAGGACTTGATACATTTATCATTCGGGAAATTATTAAAGAGCCAACAAACAGAAATGAAATTTTAGGCACCTCACTTTGGTTAAGATTGGTAACCAATGCTGCAGCAATTCCTGTTGCAATGGCTATTTATTACATCAGCCATAAAATTGCAAAAACACCTGGTGAACCCTTAACGATTATGGTTGGCTTGCTTGCCCTCGCTTCATTTTTCAAATCTTTTAACGTAATTGATGCATATTTTCAATCGCAGGTACAATCGAAGTATGTGGTACAGGTACAAAATATATGTTTGATTATTTCGGCCGTAGTTAAGGTTTTGGTCATATATTTTGGTTTGCCATTAATTTACATTGTGCTAGCTCTGGTGTTTGATGGATTTATACTGGCCCTTGGCCTGGTTATCATTTATCAAAAAAGAGGTTATAATATATTTCAATGGACTTTCAGTACCAGTCGTGCCAAATCATTATTAAAGCAATCTTCGCCGTTAATTCTTTCTGCAGTAATGGTTTCCATTTACATGAAAATTGATGTGGTAATGCTTAAAGCGGTTGGGAGCAAAGCAGTCGGCATATACAGTGCTGCGGCAAACATCAGCGAGGCGTGGTATTTTATTCCGGTAGCCATCGTTACCTCGGTTTTTCCTGCCTTGATCAATGCCAGAAAAACAGATCTCGAGCGTTACCATAAAAGATTGGGTAATCTGTACGATTTATTGGTTTATATCTGCCTTCCTGTAGGAATTTTTATCAGCTTTACCGCAAACTTTATTATACACTTACTTTACTCAAATAAATTTGAAGGTGCTGGGGCTATGCTCTCCATTCACATTTGGTCGGGTATATTTGTATTTTTAGGAAGTGCCAGTTCTCAGTACCTTATTGCCGAAGGGTATACGAAAATTGCATTTTACCGCACCGCGGCAGGTGCTTTGGTAAATATCCTATTAAATATTTGGCTTATTCCAAAATATGCAGGCGTAGGTGCATCTATTGCTACCTTAATCGCTTGTTTTATTTCCACTTTTTTTATTTTATTAATTCCTAAAACCCGTCAACAAGGTATAATGATGTTAAAATCGTTATTTTTGGTCACAGCATTTCAAAAAATATTTAAACGTTGAGTACTCTTAAAGCATTAACCACACTAATTGCAAAGCCAAATAGGCTTAAGGCATTATTATCATACGGGCACAAAGGCTACCTGAACAGCATCGGCTGGTTTACTGCCTTCGATAAAAAACAGGCTGTTGATGGAAACGGAAAAGCACTGCCCTGGGTAACGTATTCGTTTATTGATTTTATCAAAACCCGAATTAACAAAACGCAGCATATTTTCGAATATGGATCTGGAAGTTCCACTATTTTCTATGCAGAAAGAGCTGGTTCGGTAACTTCTGTAGAGCATGATAAAGGTTGGTTCGATAAAGTTAAAAATACCAGTCCGGCCAATGCAGAAATGATATTCTGCCAATTGGAAAGAGATGGAGAGTATGCTAAAAAAGCAACTTTACTGGGTAAAAAGTTCGATATTATTATTGTTGATGGCCGCGACCGTGTAAATTGCTGCAAATACAGTGTTGAAGCCCTTTCGGCAAATGGCGTGCTGGTTTTAGATGATAGCGAGCGTGAGGTTTACCAGCCTGCCCGTGTGCTGTTAAAGGCGCTGGGCTTCAAAGAAATCAGCTTCAGCGGAATTTCTCCTGGCCTTTTCTATGAAAAAGCGACATCAGTTTTCTATAAACAGGATAATTGTTTAGGTATTTAAATCTGTTAGGACCATGTTAAGCGAAGAAGTAAAAACCGCCTACGATAATTTTTATACCAATAGCGATGTGGCATGGCGAATGCTCGGCGCAAAATATAAAGCACAGAACATTGTTGATGTTTGCAAAGGTTTAAAACCTAAGAAAGTACTCGAAGTTGGTGCAGGAGACGGCAGTATTTTACATTTTTTAAATGAATGGCATTTTGCTCCAGAGCTATATGCGCTAGAAATTGCTCAAAGCGGTGTGGATATTATAAAAAACCGTAATCTTTCCAGCTTAAAAGAAGCACAAACTTTTGACGGCTATAAAATACCTTATGAGGATGATGCCTTTGATCTGATTATTCTTGCGCACGTTTTAGAGCATGTGGAGCATGAAAGAATTCTGATCCGTGAGTTGAAGAGGGTAGCAAAATACATCGTAATAGAAGTGCCTAAAGATTACCGTTTTGGTGTAGACCAAAGGATGAAACATTTTTTAGATTATGGGCACATTAACATGTATACGCCAACTTCTTTAAGATTTTTATTGCAGAGCGAAGGTTTGGAGATTTTGGAAGATAAAGTTTCGATGACGGCTCCTGAAACGGTAAAATTTAATGAGTTCATCAATAGAAAGGCACCGAAAACATTTTCTAAAAACTTAAAAATTGAGCTGGAGTACCGCATCAAAAAAGCTCTGGGCAATTTTTTGGGAAGAAAAAAACAGGAGCAGTTTGCCAACGCTTATACCGTGTTAATTAAAAAATCGGACCATAACCTGCAGATATTTTAGAATCGTCATTCCCAACTCTATTGGGAATCGTAATGCTTTGAGTTTAAGATCCCGCAAGCGTGAAAATACGACCGTTTTCAAAACCTGTCATCGAAATGGCATAGAGAAAAAACAACTGGCCAAATAAACAGTCATAGATAAAAAAAGAAAAATGCAAAAACTTGCTCCTATAGCACTTTTCGTATATAACCGTCCTCAGCATACAGAGCGGACGATAAAATTCCTGCAACAGAACGAACTGGCCGAAAAAAGTGACATTTATATCTTCTCTGATGGCGCAAAAACGGTTCAGGATGAACAAAAAGTAAAAGAGGTAAGGGCAATCATCAATAAAACCAAAGGATTTAAATCTGTTAAGGTTATCGAAAGAAAAGATAATGCAGGATTGGCAGATTCAGTAATTGCAGGGGTTACCCAGTTAATAGCAGAATACGATCAGGTAGTTGTTTTTGAAGATGATTTAGTTAGTTCTCCACATACTTTAAGCTATTTTAACGAAGCATTAAATCGCTATCGCGAAGAAGAAAAAGTGATGCATATCGGGGCATATATGTATCCTTTGGCTACTGAGCAACTTCCGCAGTCGTTTTTTTACAGGGCTGCTACCAGCTGGGGCTGGGCAACATGGGGGCGGGCATGGAAAAATTTCGAACCGGATATTGATGTGCTTATTAAACAGTTCGACAAAAAGAAAAGAGCAGCTTTTTCTATCGATAACAAGATGAATTTCTGGAAACAGATGCAGGAATTTAAGAAAGGAAAAAACAACAGTTGGGCCATCAGATGGTATGCCTCTATCTTTCTAAAAGGAGGTTTAACGCTTAATCCATCACAATCGCTTGTTAACAATATCGGGCACGATGGAACTGGTGTGCACTCGGGCATTAACGATATTTATAACGTTATTATTAACCCAAAACCAATTGTCGAATTCCCGACCGCTATTACCGAAGATCCCATCGCCTACAAGGCCATCAAAAGCTTTTTAATCAAACGCAAAGGAAATATGGTAACCAGGGTTAGGCGTTTTGTTAAAGAAAAACTGGCGCAGTATTTTTCTAAGAAATAAAAATCTGAAATAATAGTAAGAGGCCTTTATAGAAGTTTTTTTGCTCCTATCGCTGATTAAAGCGCCATTATAGCTAACTGTTGTGAACAATTAAAAAAATGACAAACCTTTTTTTGATTGATCATGTTGCTTTTATACATCGAAACTATAAAAAATAACAACATGAAAACGACAACAGCAACAGCAGAGGTATTAAACGATTTGGTTCAAATTAATAACGACCGTATTGAAGGTTATGAAAAAGCCCGTCAGGAATTAAAAGACGATGATGCAGATCTGAAAACGCTATTTTTAAATATGATTGCTGAAAGCCAGAAATATAAATTGGCTTTAGCTACAGAGGTAGCAGCAGTAGGCGAAGATATTGAAACCGGAACCACTAACTCGGGTAAAATTTACAGAGCGTGGATGGATGTTAAAGCTTTATTTACAGGCCACGACCGTAAGACTGTTCTAAACAACTGTGAATTTGGCGAAGATGCTGCCCAAAATGCATATAAAATGGCGCTGGAAGAAGAGGATCTTCCATCTAATATCAGGGAACTGATTTCTGATCAAAAAGCATCTTTAAGAAAGTCACACGATGAAATAAAAAGATTGCGCGATTCTCAAGCATAGTTTAAACTTGATATAAAAACGGAAAAACCTCTTTAGATTATTATCTAAAGAGGTTTTTTTATATCCTTTCGTCATGCTGAACTTGTTTTATTCGTAGTTCAGGTTGGTTTTAATGGCCTCATAGCTACTTCCTGGTCAGCATTTATTAGGAGTCTGTATCAAATTTGAAGTAAATTTACAAATACGATACAGCCCCAACGTTTTTTTAAACTTTACGCCTCCAATTCGCGATCTAAATGTTCAGTAACACGTTGGATGGTATTATCGATTGTATTGCTTAAGATGGTTAAATAAGAGCCTTTTTTAGCGGTTTCAATCGCTATTTTCAAACATTCGGTACTTTTGTTGTTAATGATGATTTCTTTATTTGGATCTACCTCTTTAATGCCTTTTACCAATAAATCTACCAAATCCTGCTGCTGTCTTCCACGGAGATACTTCTCCTGACAAATATAAATCTTATCGAACATCTGCGCCGAAATACGGGCAGTTTCCATAATATCCTCATCTCTCCTATCGCCTGTGGCCGAAATAATGCCCACCTGTTCAGTAGCTTCAACGCCCTGTAAGAAACCTTTTACGCCATTAAACCCATCAGGATTGTGCGCAAAGTCTACCAAAACCTTAAAGTCTTTAAACCTGAAAATATTCATCCTCCCTGGTGTATGTGCCGCCGAAGGGATAAAGGTTTCTAATGATAAGCGGATATCCTCAGGTTTATAGCCCCATAAATAAGTAGCAAGCGTTGCTGCAAGTACATTTTGGATCATAAAATTTACAGAACCACCGAAAGTTAAAGGAATATGAGTGGCTTTATCAACCCTTAATTTCCAGTCGCCGGTTTTAATGGTAATGTAGCCGTTTTCGTAAATTGCGGCAATACCACCTTTTCTGCAATGTTCTTTAACAACAGGATTGTTCTCATCCATACTAAAGTAGGCCACATTACAACGGGCGTCTTTAGCAATACGCACGCAATAACCGTTATCTGCATTTAATACCGCCCAGCCTTTACGGCGCACTGCACCAATTACCACAGCTTTAACGCGGGTTAAATCGTCCAGGTTATGGATATCCGATATGCCGAGGTGATCTTCCTGGATATTCGTTACCACACCAATATCACAGGCATTAAAGCCTAAGCCTGCCCTTAAAATACCGCCACGGGCCGTCTCTAAAACCGCAAACTCTACCGTGGGGTCTTTTAAAATAAACTCTGCACTTACCGGGCCAGTGGTGTCGCCTTTCATCAACATGGTATTGTGCACATACACGCCATCGCTTGTGGTAAAACCTACCCGTTTACCATTGCTGCGGATAATGTGCGCAATTAAACGCGTAGTTGTAGTTTTTCCATTTGTTCCGGTTACGGCAATAATGGGGATCTGCGACAATTTTCCCTGAGGATATAACATATCGATCACCGATGCTGCAACGTTTCTTGGCAAACCTTCACTCGGTGCCAGGTGCATCCTAAACCCAGGTGCGGCATTTACTTCTAAAACAACGCCGCCGTTTTCGGTTAAAGGCTGGGTAAGGTTTTGCGCCATAATATCGATACCGCAGATGTCCAGACCGATTACCCTCGAAATCCGCTCACAGATAAAGATATTCTGTGGATGGACAATATCGGTTACGTCGATTGATGTTCCTCCTGTGCTTAAATTAGCTGTAGACTTTAAATAAACCACCTCGCCCTTTTCGGGAATAGTTTCTAAAGTATATTCTTTTTTGGCTAGTAAGTCTAAAGTATCACGGTCGACAGCAATTTCTGTTAACACGTTTTCATGGCCGTAACCACGGCGTGGATCTTCATTTTCCTTATCAATAAGCTCTTGAATGGTATGAATGCCATTTCCCCTTACGTGTGCCGGATCGCGTTGCGCAGCAGCGATAACTTTATGGTCGATTACCAGTACCCGGAAATCATATCCGGTAATAAATTTTTCGATAATTACCCTTCTCGAGTAGGTTTTGGCATATTCGAAAGCTGCTAACGCATCTTCCATGGTTTTTACGTTAATGGTTGCACCTTTACCATGATTGCCATCCAGGGGTTTAAAAACCAAAGGGAAGCCTACTTTTTTAACCGATGCTTCCAGGTCGTCAACAGTGGAAATGGTAACGCCCGATGCTACTGGAATGGCGGCTTCGGTAAGCAAACGTTTCGTTTCTTCCTTATTGCTGGCAATATCTACGGCAATGCTGCTGGTTTTCTCTGTCATGGTAGCCCTAAAGCGCACCTGGTTTTTGCCATAGCCCAATTGCACCAAAGAGCTTTTGTTCAGCCTGATCCACGGGATGCTCCTACTTACCGCTTCCTCCACAATCGAACCCGTACTAGGGCCCAGGGCTTCTAATTCGCGGATTTCTTTCATCCTGCGGATGTCGTGCTCTAAATCGTATTCTTCGTTATTAATTAAAGCTTCAGCAATTTTAACGGCAGCTTCGGCGGCATAAACTCCCACCTTTTCTTCCAGATAGCTGAATACCACATTGTAAATCCCTTCTGTTTTGGTCATACGCGTACGGCCAAAACCGGTATCCATTCCGGCAAGTGTCTGGATTTCGAGTGCAATGTGTTCAATTACGTGGCCCATCCAGGTACCCTCCTTTACACGGGTAAAAAAGCCTCCCTCCACGCCTTTAGAGCAGCGGTGGGTAAACATGCTGGGCAACAGCTTCTCTATCCTTTCGCTAAACCCTTCAATTACGTTAGTGGGTTTTTGCTCCATATCCTCTAAATCCAATCGCATTTGGATCAGTTTCTTTCGGCTAATCGACCATATATTCGGTCCTCTTAATACTTGTATGTTTGATATCTTCATGTAATGTTTTGTTCGTTTTTGATGTAAAAAAGGGATTTGGAAAGGTCCTTTTCTCTCAATTTACAGAATGAAATTGATGACTGTAAATTATGCATTTATTTTTAAAATAGGCGTTCCATTAAGGTAAATCAATTTTAAGCTGTATTTGTTTTATTTTCAAGCACAATCCTGTTAATTTTAGGTTATAAAATCTTAACGTTTGTTAATAAATTGAATATTATTGACAAAAAAAGTCGTGTTTTTTATCTTAAGCCTATATATTTGGGTTTTTTGATACAATTATAATACACAAAGAATGGTTCCGAAAGGTAAACTCATCATTATTGGCGGCGCAATAAATACAGGTAGCTTCGCAGAAACGCAATTTGGCCTGCCTGAGAACATGAATTTTTTTGAACGTGGAATTTTGAAACGGATAACTACCGAATCAATCAGGGATACCCAGTCCCGCTTCGAAATCATTACCACAGCATCTTTAATGCCCGAAAAAGTTGGTGAAGAATACATCAAAGCTTATGCGCAGTTAGATGTTCATAATGTGGGTGTATTAAACATTACCAACCGTGAAGAAGCCAATTCGGATGAAAATTACGAACGTATCAAAGCTGCAGAGGTAATTATTTTTACCGGTGGCGATCAGCTCCGCCTTTCTTCTATTTTCGGCGGCACCAAAATTCACCAGATTTTACTCGAAAAATATAGAACTGAGCCTGTAGTAATCGCAGGTACTTCGGCAGGTGCAGCGGCAAGCTCTAAAAACATGATTTATCAGGGCAGCAGTAAAGATGCCCTACTTAAAGGTGAAGTGAAGATAACCGGCGGATTGGGTTTTATCGATGATGTAATTGTAGATACCCACTTTGTACAAAGGGGTAGGATTGGCCGTTTATTATATGCTGCGGCAAGTAATCCGGGCATTTTAGGCATCGGCCTTGGCGAAGATACCGGCCTTTTTATTTCCGATGGACATACCATGGAAGCTATTGGCTCTGGAATGGTGATTTTGGTAGACGGACGCAATATGGCCGATACCAACTTAACGGATGTGGAAATGGGCCAGCCGGTTTCGATTAAAAACATGGTGGTACACGTTATGTGCGATGGCGACGTTTATGATCTGACCGATCATAGTTTGGTAATTCATCATCCTAAAGTGATTCCTATAGCTTAGGATCTAGGGAAGAAGCCAGAAGGTTTAGGATCTGATATCTTAATGCTCATGTCTCAAATCTCACGTCTCAATACTCAAATCTAACAAATGAAACTAATTATACACGGTGGCTTCTTCAGCGAGTCGTCTACCAATCAGGAAACAAAAAAGGCTAAACAAGATGCGTTGGCTGCCATAGTTACGCTCGGACATGAATATTTGAAGACCCACACAGCTTTAGAAACCGTTGTATACACTGTTGCATTGCTTGAGGATAATGAACTTTTTAACGCAGGCATCGGTTCGCAGATCCAAAGTGATGGAAAGGTAAGGTTAAGCGCTGCTTTAATGGATGGCAAAACTGAAAAGTTCAGTGGGGTGATCAATGTTGAAGATGTGAAGAACCCGATTGAGATTGCACAAAACTTATTGACCTACGATGACCGTGTTTTAAGCGGGGATGGCGCGCAACAGTTTGCCAGAGATAAGGGATTTGAGTATTTTAATCCCGTTACGCCTCAAAGGCAATCGGAGTACGAGAACAAACTAAATCTTAAAAACAATAAGGGAACAGTTGGCTGTGTGGCCCTCGATGCAGACGGTAATTTAGCCGCAGCAACCTCCACAGGCGGCAAAGGTTTCGAAATTCCCTGCCGTGTAAGCGATTCTGCAACCGTTGCAGGTAATTATGCAAACCAATATGGAGCCATTTCCTGTACTGGGGTTGGCGAAGATATTGTAAGTGGTGCACTTGCCGCTAAGATTGTAACACGCGTAACAGATGGTTTTTCTTTAAAAGATGCCGCTGATAAATCTTTTGCCGAATTAAAGGCTTTTGATGGCTTTGCAGGTGTTGTGGGCATATCTGCAGCAGGCGAAGTATACCATTGCGATTCGCACCCATACATGGTTTGGGCATCATTCGATGTTAATTTACAGGTATTTAGCTAAAATTAGATTTAAAGTATTATTTTTGTTGCATGACCAAGATTGTATTGGCTTTGATTAGCCTTTTTGCATCATTACAACTACAGGCTCAAAATATAGAAAAATCGGATAACCAAGAACCCAATGGAGGTAGTGCTATAAGCATAGCAGTATCAAAATTTGACCTGGAAGATGGAAATTCTTTTTTTGAGGAAGCAGAAGATTTAGAGCGAAAAGGCGACTTTAATGAGGCCCTCACCTTATTTGGAAAAGCAGCTTTCGAATACAATGCCGTAAAAAATTTTAGCAGATACGGGCAGGCCATTATTAAAATGAGCAGCATGCACTATCAATTGGGCCGTTTTACAGATGCCGAACAGATTCTTTTAAATGTTGCCTTAAAAAACTATTCTAAAACAGGTAATAGGGCGGGCATAATGAATACCTACAGCCTTTTGGGTAAGGTTTATTTAGCCAATACAAAATATACACAATCGATGTGGTTTTACACCCAGCAGGGCATACTGGCAAAACAGTTAAAAAGCAACAACTCCTACATCGAATCAATTTTGGGTATTGTACAGGTTAAAATTAAAAAGAGAGATTTTACGCTGGCATTAAGAGATCTAAAATCGGCCGAATGGCTGGCCAATTCCATGAAAACCACGCAGTACAAATCGCAGATTAAAGATGCAAGGGAGATGATTGCCAGTAAAACCACCAGTAAGAAAGTCAATCCAAGCTAGGTTTATCCTCTATTTCCGTTTAAAAATTCGGCAAACTACTGGTATATAGCCCTTATAGGTCTGTAATCGGTCATATTTTAATTGGCCATCAAAACAAATAATAACACTGTACGTTCTGCTATTAGAAATTGTTAAATAAAAAGCTTTTAGTTAGATTTGATAAAGTTTTAACAAGAGACGGTAATAATGCTGTCTCTTTTTTGTTTTTTTGCTAAAATGGTATCATATTGGCTATATAGAATTGGAAATGGATTTTAAATCATTTAAAGAGATGTTAAAGAGAATATTTTTTGTAATTTTTACTGCAGCAGTGCTTGCTTGTCATGCTGCACCTAAAGCTCAGCCCATGGTTGAGGGTGTTACCAATGTGAAACCTGATGAGCAGCAACGATTGGTTATAAAAGAGGTTGTGAATTTGATCGAGAGCTACAATTACAAGAAAATCCAGATCAACGATTCTATATCTTCAATCATTTTAGATAAGTATATCAAATCTTTAGATCAGGGAAAAAATTATTTTCTTGCATCTGATATCAAAGAATTTGAAAAATACAGATATACGTTGGATGACGACTTCAAAAATGGCGATCTAAGTGGCCCATTCTTTATCTATAATGTTTATGCCAAAAGGCTGAACGAATATTTTAACTACTCTTTAGCGCAGATTAAAACCAAGTTCGATTTTAATCAAACCGATACCTACGTTTACGATAGAGAGAAAATGCCCTGGGCAGTATCTTCAACCGCTTTGAACGATACCTGGAAAAAACGTGTCAAATATGAACTGATCAACTTAAACCTGGCTGGTACTGCAGAGGCTAAAAATGTAGAAACATTAACCAAACGTTATCAGAACCTACAGTCGCAGACATCAAAAACAAATAACCAGGATGTTTTCCAGATTTTGATGGATGCATTTACCGAATCTATTGATCCACATACCAATTATTTTAACCCGAGCAATGCTGTTGCTTTTAACGAAGACATGTCTCGCTCTTTTGAAGGTATCGGCGCACGTTTACAACTAGAAAACGAAGTAGTTAAAATTTCTGAAATTATAGCAGGCGGACCAGCTTTTAAAGGAAAACAATTGAGCGCTGGAGACAGAATTATTGCCGTGGCACAGGGTGATGGCGAATTTGTTGATGTTGTGGGGTGGAGATTAGACAATACCGTAACAAAAATTAAAGGCCCCAAAGGCACTAAAGTCCGTTTGAAAGTTATTCCGGTAGGAAAAGAAATGTCTTCGAAACCTGTAATTATTGAACTGGTACGCGATAAAATTATTTTAGAAGAAACATCTGCTAAGAAAAAAGTAAAAACAATCAACAGTAACGGTAAAGATATCAAAATCGGAATCATTACTCTGCCTGCATTCTATGCCGATTTTAAAGCCGCTAACGCTGGTGATAAAAACTATAAAAGTACCACCCGTGATGTAAGAAAACTGATCGATTCATTGAAAACTTACGATAAAGTAAGCGCTATCGTATTAGATTTACGTGGAAACGGCGGCGGTTCGTTGGTTGAAGCCATTTCATTAACAGGTTTATTTATCGATAAAGGCCCTGTTGTTCAGGTAAAAGATTTACGTGGCAAAATTGAGGTAGACGAAGATGAAAACAGTGGCGTTGCATGGGACGGGCCTTTTGGCGTAATGGTTGACCGTTTAAGTGCCTCAGCCTCCGAAATTTTCGCAGGAGCGATACAGGATTATGGCCGTGGTATTATTATGGGTAGCCAAACCTATGGTAAAGGTACCGTTCAATCTTCTATCGATTTAAATAAATTGGTAAACCCAGGCATGCTACAAAGAATAGCTGGTTTGGTTTCTAAAGATAAAACGGTTGGTACTTCTCCAAGCGGTGCTAATCCTGCTGATATTAACTTAGGGCAGATTAACTTAACCATGGCTAAGTTCTATCGTGTAGCTGGTAGCAGTACCCAGCACAAAGGTGTTACACCTGATGTTGTTTTCCCTTCAGTTTATCCGATGGATAAAATTGGTGAAGATACAGAGCCTTCCGCTTTGCCTTGGGATGTTATTCCAAGCTCTAACTTCAAACCGGTTGCCAATTTAGCAGCTGTTAAAGCGCAGCTGATCAAAAACAGCGAACAGCGTGTTGCAGGGTCTTTAGATTTCAAATACCTGAAACAGGATATTGCAGACCTTAAAAAACGCGATAATGAAGTTTCTGTAACATTAAATGAGGCTAAGCTTAAAGCTGAGCGTGAAGCACAGGAAGTGAAAACCCTTGCCAGACAGAACGAGTTAAGGGCTTTAAGAGGACTGCCAGCCATTAAAAAGGGTGATAAAGTGACCAAGCAGGATGCTTACGATTTTATCGAAGATGAATCGTTAAAAGTAATGGGTGATTTTATGCAACAATCAGGAAGTTATGTAATGAACTTGGGGTTGATGCCAAAGAATAATTAATAGGAAACATCCTTGATCGTTACCCTGAATTTATTTCAGGGCCTACTTGGCAGAAAAGATGCTGAAACGGTTTCAGCATCAGGGTATATATAATAAAAGGCCGCTTTAGTTTTTGCTAAAGCGGCCTTTGTATTTAAACAGACCTATGCGGTTTGACAAGCAAACTGTCCATCAAACCGCATAGGTTTAAATATTTATTTCTTCGCCGTAGGCTCGTTTTGTTTGGTCATTTGCATGGCCATCATTTCTTTCATGGTTTTGTTCATGCCTTCAGTACTGCCATCCAGGAAAATCACGTTGCCCTCGCTGTATTCAGCAAACTGTTTGATGGCTTCTGTCCACATGGTAAATAGAATTACCGAAGTATCCAGGTTAGCCTGTTGCATTTCATGGGCCGCATTGGTCATACCTTTGGCAACCTCTTCCCTAAACAGGGCAATACCTTGTCCACGTAGCTGAGCGGCCTCACGTTCGGCTGTTGCTGCAATTTTAATGGCATTACCATCTGCTTCAGCAGCTTTTGTCTTGGTAATCAATAAAGCCTGGCCTTCATTCTCAGCTGCAGCTTTTAAGTTGTTCGAAGCCACCACGCGGCTCATGGAACGCATAATTTCTTCATCAAAAGTGATATCGTTTAACTGAAGATCCTGAAGGTGGTAACCCCAGCCATCCAAAACTTGATCGATCTGTTCTTTCACGTGAAGTACAATTTCATTACGCTGTGCCAGTACGTTAGCCTGCTTTTGTGTAGCTACATATGCACGGATCGAACCCTCAATGGTCCTGATCAGGGCCTGCATCAGGTTTGTAGCATCAACAAATTTAAAAGCAACATTTTTAATGGTTTCTTCATCCTGGTTAATTACAGAATAAAGAAGCATGGCCTTAAAATAAACATTCGCCTGATCCTGCGTTACCGCCTGGAAAGAGAGTTCTACCGATCGGTTCTGGATCGATATCCTCGAATAAATCTGCTCTATTAATGGGATTTTAAAGTTTAAGCCTGGTCTTAAGAGCCTTTGGTACTTACCAAAAACAGTAACCACCGCAATGGTGCCCTGTTTAACGGTAACAAATGAGCTTAGTAGTATAATAACGCCTATAGCTACTAAAATGTAAACGGTGTATTGCATAATTAGATTTTTTTTATGAAGTTATAAAAAAATTCATACAAACTACATCAGGCATTTTGTAGCTTTAAGTATTTCTAACTAATTCATAAACGATGAAAACTAAATTAATTCTTCCGGCGGCCAGCATTTTGCTATTGGCTGCCTGCCAGAATAAAAACCATCAAAACACCGATGCGGTGAACACACGGACCGAGTTTTTCGATAAAGCAGGCATGGACACCACGGTAAAACCAGGTGATAATTTTTTTCTGTATGCCAATGGGAAATGGATTAAAGATACTCAGATCCCAAAAACCGAAACGGGCTGGGGCTCTTTTTACACCCTGTACAACGACAATCTGAAAAATCTAAACAAGATTCTTGAAAGCGCTTCAAAATCAGAAGCTGCTAAAGGAAGTGCCGAACAAAAAGTTGGCGATTTTTATGCCAGTGGAATGGATACCCTTACCATCGAAAAACTGGGGATTGAACCTATTAAGCCCTTATTGGCTAAAATTGACGGGATTAAAAATTATAAGGATTTAATCAACTTTGTTGCCGATGGCTATAAAGACGGCGAGGGTGATTTATTGGGCTTCAGCGTGGATCCGGATGATAAGTTAAGCACTAAAAATGCCTTAGCATTTTCGCAGGCCGGCCTTACCCTGCCCGATCGGAGTTATTATGTAGAACAGGATGAGAAGGCAAAAAAGATCAGAGAGGAATACATTAAGTACATCACCAAAATTTTTATGCTTGCCGGCGATTCGGTAAATGCGGCCAAATATGCAGGTGATATTTTAAAGCTCGAAACTGCTATTGCCCAATCACATTCAACTCCGGTACAACTGCGCGATCCGCAGAAAAACTATAACAAAATGACCGTAGCTGATTTTCAGAAACAAACGCCAAATATTGAATGGAAATCTGTGCTGAACAAGTTGGGTGCAAGTACCGATACGGTTATTGTTAGGCAGCCAAAATACTATCAGGCACTATCGGCATTGATCAAAAGCCAGCCTATCGAAATTTGGAAAGAAAAGTTGAAATTTGATGCATTAAACAGCTCAGCAAATGCTTTTACCAAAAAATTTAGGGCTGCCAAATTCGATTTCTTTTCTAAAACACTTTATGGCCAGCAGGCACCAACAGAAAGATGGAAAGCGATTGTAAATGCTACAGACCGTAATCTTGGCGAACTTTTAGGTCAGTTATATGCTGAAAAATACTTCAAGCCAGAAGCTAAGGAGCGCATGTTGACTTTAGTTAACAATTTACAGAAAGTATATGCAGAGCGGATCCAAAAGGTAGATTGGATGACTCCTGAAACCAAAAAGAAAGCTTTAGAAAAACTGAATGCGTTTATCAAAAAAATCGGCTATCCCGATAAATGGAAAAAATATGACGATGTTGAGGTTTCAAAAAATACCTATTATGCAAACCTTCGTTCGGCGAGCAAACATGCTTATAAAGAAATGATGGATAAGCTGGGGAAAAATGTCGACAAAACGGAATGGGGAATGACTCCGCCAACAGTTAATGCCTATTACAATCCATCATTTAACGAGATTGTTTTCCCTGCAGGTATCCTACAGTTTCCATTTTTCGATTTTGCTGCGGATGATGCCATTAATTATGGTGCAATTGGTGCCGTAATTGGCCACGAAATGACCCATGGCTTTGACGATCAGGGCCGCCAGTACGATGCCGTAGGTAACTTAAAAGAATGGTGGACAAAAGCTGATGCGGATAAATTTAAAGCCAAGGCAGGTAAAGTTGAAGCATTCTACAATAATTTCAGTCTGTTAGATAATCAGCATGTTAACGGCTCATTAACCCTGGGCGAAAACCTGGCCGATATTGGCGGGTTAAACATTGCTTATGATGCCTTTAAATTAACCGAACAAGGAAAAGGCGATAAAAAGATTGATGGTTTTACCCCAGATCAGCGTTTCTTTTTAAGTTTTGCCCAGGTTTGGCGCATTAAAGATAGGGATGAAAGTATGCGTGTAAGGTTAAAAACAGATCCGCATAGTCCTGAGATGTTCCGTGTAAACGGCCCTGTTTATAACATGGAAGCATTTTACAAAGCATTTAATATTCCTGCAACGGCAAAAATGTATATTGCACCTGCAAACAGGCTAGGTGTTTGGTAAAACAAGGATTATATTCTTAATTCGGTAAAGAGAAGCCCATTTCAGTTAATGAGATGGGCTTCTTTATTGGTTTAAAACAAAAGGTCAGATATTTTGTCTTTATCTTATTAATTTAAAAACCCTATGAACGTAAAACGCACTTTTGGAACCGTATTAACCATATTAGGTATTATTGGGTTGATATATGCAGGATATGGCTTTGTAAACCACAGTCAGAATACAAGGGGATTGATGGTTTATGGGATCATCGGATTGATATTCTTCGTATCGGGCATTGGCTTGGTAAAAAATACAAAAGACGAAAGCTAAGCTGTCCTCAGTTGTTATAACTCTGCCTATTTTTGCCTTCTAAATTTTCGCGACAGAAAAAAGAGCAACACAGCTGCGCCAATAGCTAAACCGAGAAAATACCATCCTTAAAATTTTCAGCCTTTGCAGCATCTAAGATAACAATGGTCATTTTTGCTTCTTTTTATGCTTGATGATCTGGTACTGACTAAAGGCTACCAAACTGCCGGCCAATATGATTATGCCTGCAGATAACAAGTTTTTAGGGTTTTGGTTAATGTAATAAGCCGCGGCCAAAACTAAAAGCGCTGCTGCTATGCCTATAATATAATGAAGTATTAATCCCGTTTTCATAAGGCAAATATTCTGAAATAAATTGAGATTGATGTCGGAGAAGATTAATCTTTTAAACTGATTTTATTGTCAGCGAATTTTAACTGATGGCCGATAAAATCAATATCCGTTAATTCTTTAACCCGTTTAAAAGCCCCATGGTTCTCATCCAGTGTTAAGCGGTTAATTTTATCCTGTTTTATCGAAACTACATCTGCAAATAGAAAATCACCTTTTGCATTTATTTTAAGCTGAAGCAGTGGTGCAATGCCATTGTTGCCTTTTAGGCTGAACATGCCATAGGTGCAAAAATTGCCCAAACTGTAAGCGATAAACTTATGCTTATAAACTTCAACCGCACGGGCTACATGAGGGCCGTGGCCCAGTACCACATCGGCGCCGGCATCAATTACGGCATGTGCAAATGCATATACATTGCCCCTGTTTTCTTTGTAAAAAATCTCATTTTTACGGGGAACGTGTTCAAATCTTGCCCCCTCGCCTCCGCCATGAAAAGAAACAATTACAATATCGGCCAGCGATTTTAACCGTGCAACCAGTGCCTTGGCACTGTCGATCTTATTGATCGAAACTGTATTTTCGTTTGGTGCAAAAGCACAGAAGGCATATTTTATGCTATCTTTTTCAAAAATCTCGAAGGGTTTGTTTACCTGTCCTGCATAATGGATCTGCAGGGAATCTAAAATCCTTGCCGTATTTTTCCTTCCCCTGGCATCAAAATCGCCAACATGGTTATTGGCAATGCTTAAAACATTAAAGCCAGCTTTTTTATAAATCCCTGCATAACGTTCGGGCATTCTGAAAGCATAACAATTATTGGGATTAATGCCATTGCATTTGTTCGAATTGCCTGAGTTAAGGAAACAGCCTTCCAGGTTGCCAAAAACGATATCTCCTTTTAAGAGGCTGTCTACTGCTTCAAAGCTGTTTACCGCATCATCTGGCGGAAGGTTTGTTTTCGATGGGAATGCCGAGCCCAGCATCATATCGCCTACAGCCGTAATGGATATCGTATCCTTTATTTTTCTGATTACCGTGTCTTTTTTAACTATTGGTGCGGTAACCTGCGCATTATTACTGGTGCAGCTGATTAAGGTAATGAAAACAAAGGGCAGGATTAAAAGGGTATTGATAAGCTTCATTAGGTGGTTGTATTTTATAATATTTTTTGGAAGTTTTAACTAGTAGCTAAAAAGATCCTGAAATAAATTCAGGATGACGGGGCGAGTAAAGTAATTATTAAACAAAAAATCCTCCGAAATTTCTTTAGGAGGATTGTATATTCTTATTTAGCAACTGTTAACTGAAAATTTAGATTAGTTAACTGCAAACTGATAACTGTCAACTGAACTATTCTACTTCAAATTCTTTCTTAAACGATTCTAAAACACGTCCGCCCTTATAAAAGTAACGGCTATAGTAAGGTTCGTTCAGGTTGCTGATTACTACACCGCGAGAACTTGATGCGTGTGCAAAACGGTTATCGCCAAGGTAAATACCAACATGGGAAATACTTCTGCTTTTGATCTTAAAGAAAACCAGATCGCCTTCTTTTAAATCTTCTTTAGATAGTGGATCCACCATGCTAAAAATATCGCGCGAATTTCTTCTGATGGTAGTGTTGAAAACTTTGTCGTAAATCGCTTTAGTAAAAGCAGAGCAATCGATACCTCTTTTGCTGTTTCCACCGTAACTATATGGCGTTCCGATCCATTCGTAAATAAACTTATATAGTTTTAAATTCGAAGTTGCATCTACTGCAACACCCATTACCTGCGAGAAATATTGCGATGCAAGGTTGTCAGGGTCATTTAATTCTTTACCAGATTCTTTTGTTTTTGTTTGCGCAAATGCGGTTGAGAGCGTGCAGATAGCGATTAAGGTTGAAAACAAAAATTTTTTAATCATGTTATACAGTTATGTTTGGGTATTCACTTACACATTAACGTACACCACATGGGCTTATTGTTGGTTGTCAAAAGTATTGATTATACAAATGTTATCCAAAT
>Ga0308165_1000313_pt1 | contig 102435 bp, 86 predicted proteins | sample PhyWR2_FD_201032 | JGI IMG/M metagenome (GOLD analysis project Ga0308165, IMG submission 201032) | Phyllosphere microbial communities from UC Gill Tract Community Farm, Albany, California, United States - DLSLW.R2 | ecosystem: Host-associated > Plants > Phyllosphere > Unclassified | place: USA... | reverse complement strand
CGCTACAAGGACACACCGGTACTGGGCAAGGATGTCGGCGCCAAGGTACGCAAGCTGATCGACGACCATGTGATCTCGCTGGGCATCGACCCCAAGATCCCGCCGATTCAGCTGACCGATGCGCAGTTCGATGCCCACGTGGCCCGGGCCTCGAACGACCGCGCCAAGGCCTCCGAAATGGAGCACGCGATCCGCTCTCATATCTGCAAGCACACGGATGAGGACCCGGTGCTTTATCGCAAGTTGTCGGAGCACTTGAACGACATTCTCAAAACGCTGGGTGAAAAGTGGAGCGAGGTGATCTCGCAACTACAGAAGATCATCGACGAACTGCGCAGGGGCAAGGCAGGGAGTGCCGATGCGCCAAGCGACTTGCCCGAGCATTGCGCGCCCTTCCTGCGCACCGTGCTGGATGTGGTGTGTGCTGGTCAGACGCCCATGGCAGCCGAGTTGCTGCGTCTGAAGGATGTAACAGTGGAACTGGTGGACCTGCTGGTGCAGGAGCTGCAAGGCAACCGCGACATCTGGAGCCCCCATAAACGTGCGGCTCAGGAAGACCTAAATACGCAATTGTTCGAGCACTTGATGCGCCTGCGGCCATCCTTGGTCGATATGAATAAGGCGGGCGTGCTAGCGGACAAGTTGACGGAACAGGCGTGCGCGAACCACGACAAGCTGGTGCAGGTGTAAGCCCATGCTGGCCCCCTTGAAAACTACCGCTCATCAAACAGACAGCTCCACTGTTGGGGCAGAGGCTTGCATTCAGGTGGACGACTTGCAATTCGCGATACGGCGTAGCTCAAGGCGCCGGACCATGCAAATCACGGTGGAACGAACGGGAGAACTTATTCTGAGCGCGCCGCCCGAGGTGGGCATCAACCAACTCCGCGATTTTGTCAGCGAGAAGCGCTTCTGGATCTACACCAAACTGGCCGAGAAGGACCGGTTGCAACGCAAAGTACCGCGCAAGGAGTTTGTTGGCGGCGAGGGCTTCCTGTACCTCGGGCGCACCCATCGGCTGAAAATGGTCAATGACCAAGACACGTCTTTGAAGCTGGTGAATGGACGATTTGCACTGCGCCACGATGCGCAGGAAGGCGCACGAGAGCACTTCATCCGCTGGTACAGCGAAAGAGCCCGTGTCTGGCTGTCCAGCCGCGTAGCCGATTACCAGTCACGCATGGAGGTGGTCCCGGCTGGCGTGAGGGTGCAGGACCTCGGCTATCGCTGGGGTTCTTGTGGCAAGGGCGACTGGCTGTACTTCCACTGGAAGACCATCTTGCTGCCCGCCCGTATCGCGGAATATGTGGTGGTGCACGAGATTGCCCACCTGCACGAGCCACACCACACCCCGGCCTTCTGGTTGCGCGTTGAGCGCGCAATGCCCGACTATGCGCAGCGAAAGGCCTGGCTGGCCGAACACGGAATTGATGTTGAGGGGATTTAAAAAAACATGGCAGATTATTTCACCAGTGACCACTTCAAACTACTGAACAAGTGGAAGGGGCAAAAGCGAGACGAATCCAACCCCGAGCAGAATCGCGCCTACGATGAGCTGAAGAAGGCCTATGAGGTCACCGAGGCGTGGGCCAACGAGGTAAAGACCAAGTTGTTCCCGACGGGTGTGGTCAAGGTTCGTAAGCGCCCGACCAGTCAGGCGAATTCTTTCCTGCCGTACAACTGGGCGCGCATCTACCCCGCAGCGGATTCGCCTAAGGAGCTGGCCTATACCGTGGGCATCGGAGCGGATGAAGGTTTTGTGGTCAAGCTCGACACGGTCGGACTTGATGACTGGACCCCCGTTCGTCGTGACTACCTGTTACTGCGAGGTAACTACGACAACGCATCACCAATCGTCGCCATGCTTCCTACCTCGGAAGGGCTCGGAAAATCGCTGGCTGAATTGGTCGATTGGAGCATCGAGGCCATTCGCAAACTCCGGGTCCGCTATGACGAAGTGGTGACCAAGCTGGATTTGGGCGAAACGCTGAGTGACGAAGATCTGCTCAAACATTTCGACGGCAAGCCCGTCTTTAAAACTTTCCGGGCTTCTTGGTCGGCGCAGGACACGGCTACGTTTTGCAAACTTGCCAGAGGCGTTCACGCGGCGGGGCTGGATTGGTGGCACATGGGCAAGGGAGTTCAGGTGCGCTTTGGCCGCAAGAACCTCGGCAGTGAGCGCGCGATCGGTGTGCTTGGCGTGATCAGTGGCACTCGCACCCGGAAGATATCCTGGACACGCGATGTCGGCGCGGTGCCCAAGTTGAACAGTGAGCCACTGACCGATGATCTGGTGGCGAAAATTGAAGTCGCTCTGGTCGCCGAACGCGAAACCATGGATGACTGGTTTGTGTTGGAAACGGTACGCCCTGGTTTGTGGCCTGACCAACTGCGGGATGACCCGACGGAGTCCGACGAGGAATCTGATGACGAGGAGCCACCGATGGATGCAGCCGTCACACAAGCCTTCAATCGCATTTACTACGGGCCGCCCGGGACAGGCAAGACTTACGAGGTTTCCAAATTACTGCGGCGTGACTATGAGCAGGCAACGACCTCGGTGTCTGCGGCGGAATGGAAGAGCCAATTTATTGCTGACAGGATTGCTCCGCTGAAATGGTGGGAGGCTGCCGTCCTGGCGTTGGTCGACCTTGGCGGCAAGGCCAACGTGAGCCAGCTATTGGAGCACCCCTTCATCGATGCGCTTGCGACGGCCAAAGGCCGCAAGGACAACCTGCGACAGACAATCTGGACAACGCTGCAGGAACGCACGGTTGATGAATCCACAACGGTCAAACAGAAGCTGCGCTTTAGCCCGCAGGTATTTGACAAGAGCGAGGAATCTGTTTGGCAACTGGTCGGTGAATGGGAAGAAGCCTGCGCCGACCTCGTTGCCTTGCGCAAGGAGTACCGCGCTGGTGCCCAGTCTTCGAAAATTCTTCGTCACTACAGCTTTGTCACGTTTCACCAATCGTATGGTTATGAGGAGTTCGTGGAAGGCCTGCGTCCGGTGTTGGATGACGATACTGAATCGGGCGTGATTAAGTACGAAATACGACCTGGCGCGTTTAAGGAACTCTGCCGCAAGGCGCGCCTCGCACCGGAGCAGCGATTTGCCATGGTCATCGACGAGATCAACCGAGGCAACATCAGCAAGATTTTCGGCGAACTGATCACGTTGATCGAACCGGACAAGCGTGAGGGCGCGGAAAACGCCATCTCGGTCACGTTGCCGTACTCTGGTGAATCATTCTCGGTGCCACCCAACCTTGACATCGTCGGCACCATGAACACAGCGGACCGGTCCCTGGCACTGCTTGATACGGCGCTGCGTCGCAGGTTCGACTTTGTGCCTGTGCTGCCGGATGCTCGTGATGAGGCGGGTTCACCACTTTTTGGCTTGCGCGTGACATTGGGTGGGCAGGTGATCGACATCCCGCGAATGCTGTCGGTCATCAATCAGCGTGTCGAGGCACTTTACGACCGAGATCACAGCATCGGTCATGCTTACTTCACATCGCTGGCACAAGTACCTGACGGAGACGAAAGGCTAGTGGCGTTGTCGCAAATATTCAGTAATCGCATCGTCCCCCTGCTCGAGGAATACTTCTTCGAAGACTGGCAAAAAATCCGGCTTGTGCTGGCAGACAACCAGAAGCTCGAGGCGGCTCGGTTTGTGATTGAAAGCCAGGATCATGAAGAGGATCTGGCGCGCTTGTTTGGCAGCGATCACGGCTTGGACACCTATGCCACCAAGCAGCGTTACGTGGTTCAGGATGCGTCTTTCACCAACCCGGATGCCTACATCGGCATCTATCAGACGCTGCCAGCCCCATGAATGGCTTGACGATTTACGAGTTTGACGCCCTGGCAGTAGCTGGGGCGGACTTCTCGGGTATCGATGGCGTGCACCTGGTTCCGGCCAGCGTATTTGGCTGGCTTGAGGCGCAGTGCCTGCGGGCTGCAGACGTAGGAGGTGCCGCCTGGCTGCGCTGGGCCCAGCGTCGTGGGCGCCGTGTCATCCAGGTAACCAGCTTTGTTGGCGTCATTCGTGCGCCGGACGGATACCAGATAGAGGTGCTACCGAAAGTCGGAAAGGCCATCGGTGGCGGTGTCGTGGAGGCGCGTCAGTTACTGATCAAAATGCTGTGCTGTCTGCAGGGATTTCGGCATGTGCAAACCAACAGCGCCCAACTTTCTGCGGTACGGATGCCTCTGCTGGAAATTTTCATCAGCGAGTTTCTGCGCGCTGTCGAGCACATCGTCAAGCGTGGGCTTCGGAACGACTATCGCCAGCGTCAAGACAACTTGTTTGCCTTGCGTGGCAAGCTCCTGACATCGACACACTTGCGGCAGAACCTGTTCCGGGCAGACCGCTTTTTTACCGAGCACGATGAGTTTTCGACGGACCGGCCAGAAAACAGGCTGATACATGCGGCGTTACGTCGCGCGTTGCTCCTAACAGGAACTCAGGCCAACCAGCAACTAGCCCGAGAGCTGGATTTCGTTTTTGCAGACGTTCCTCCTTCTACGCAAACACGGGCCGATTTCCAGCAGGTGAGACTGGACAGAGGAATGGGCTATTACGTCGATGCCCTTGCTTGGGCGCGCCTCATCTTGAACGAAGAATCTCCGCTGACGGGCTCGGGGCGCCACACCGCTCCATCATTGTTGTTTCCGATGGAGGCCGTCTTTGAAGCGTATGTGGCCAAGCATCTTGCACGGCAGCTGACGCCACCGCTCATCTTGAAGACCCAGGCACGCAGTCATCACTTGGTTCGCCACTGCGAACAGAATTGGTTTCGGTTGAAGCCAGATTTGCTGATTCGGGATTCAGATCGAGATTTACTGGTGCTCGACACCAAGTGGAAGCTGCTTGATGGCCTAAAGGCGAACGGAACGGACAAATACGGTTTGTCCCAGAGCGACTTTTACCAGCTGCAAGCCTATGGATTGAGTTATCTGGATGGCACCGGCGATGTTGTGTTGATCTACCCCAGAACGGATGCATTCGACGACCCGCTGCCCGTGTTTGATTTTCCGAAGGCCAGCGGAATGCGCCTTTGGGTACTACCGTTTTGTCTCAAGGAGCAGCGACTGAAAGTACCAAGTTCCCTCGGACTGAGGTCGATCTTGGTCGGGGGATAGCACTGAACCCCAGGCCGAAGAATTCAATGCTGTGCCGATCTTGGAAAGTCTGTCGTCGACGTCCTGATTGCACACTCCGTGGAGAAATTTACTGCTCGGAAGATCACTGAGTGGATCTTCGCAACCCTCCCGGACGAGTTCCCTTAATGCGCACACGCCGGTACTGGAATGTGTAGCTGGAAGCCTTGACTACGCTTGGCTTTGCTACAGCAGGTTGGCCGCAGTGGCTGTTCTTGGCACGCTATTTCAAGCAATCGCAATGAAAGCCAGTCTTTCAAGAAAGGAGCAAGTCCATGCGTGTCATGACTCCCAATGGGAGGCAAGCAATTTCGTCAAACTTACTGACGGACGGTGGTGATCGGGCCGCTCGCGCTGCGGTCCTCTTGCAGGAGGCGCTCAGTTTGCTGGGCAACACAGGAGCGTTTTCGCCTGCGCATGTGTTGGGCCCGCCAGATCGATTGCTACGTTTGCCGGAGGTGCAGCGCCTGACGGGTCTGGGCCGATCAGCCATCTATCAACAGATGAAGGAGGGCTTCTTTCCTCGATCCGTCAAGGTCGGGCCAAGGGCTTCCACTTGGTCTGAAGCGGCCGTTCAGGCGTGGATTCATCAACGTTTGGCTCGAAAAACAGGGCTGACAGCTGAACAGGAGCCGCTGTTGGGAGGCCGTCGCAGCAAACCAAAAGTGGGGGGTAAATATGGGGGGCGCTGAAAATTAAAAAGTGTGAAGCCTTTATTTCATGCAGGTTTCAAGGCAACTTTCAATTCCCGCCAGCTCCACCACCATACACCGCCCTGCACTAGGTAAAGCCCAGTGCAGGGCGGTTTTTTTTGTGCTCAGATGGTGTCGGCTGGTTCGCTGGAATGCACCGAAAATGCACGGGCCGCTTCAGCCTACGGCCTGCAGCATGGCCTTGGGCTTCTGGTAGTCCTCGCGGATGAACTTGCCATAGGTGCGAAACCCATCTCAACGTCCTCGTGTCCAAGCTGCTGGGCCACATACCAGGGGTTGGCGCCTGCGGTCAGCAGCGTTGACGCGTAGGTGTGCCGGATTTGGTAGGGGTTGCGGTACTCGATGCCGGACCTGGCCATGATGGGCAGCCAGGCCGTCTTGCGGATCTGAGCATCCGTATCCCATGGTTTCAGCGTCCGTGGGTTGAGCCAAATCCGTTCACCGCGCAGCTGGCTCATAGGCTTCTGCGTCCTCAACGCGTCCAACGCGTCGGAGTTGAGGTCGACTGTTCGAATACCGGCCGCAGTTTTTGGCGCCTTGAGCACGCCTGCCACCTGGTTTTGTTCGATTCGCGCTGTGGCCTTGTCAAAATCGATGTGCCGCCACTCCAGCGCCTGAAGCTCGCCAGGGCGCAGGCAAGTGTTGAACCAGAACTGGAACATCGGCCTCTCATCGAGCCGGCATGCCTCAAGGATCGTGGCGCGCTCAGCCTGCGTGAAAGGCTGGATCACGTAATCACTCGCTTTGCTGGTCTGGCGGATCAGCTTCACCAGCGCGATGCGGTCAAAAGGGTTGAACTCGATCAGCCCATCGTTGAGTGCATCTTCCATGACGGACCGAAGAGGAATCAGCATACTGCGGATGGCCTTGCTGGTGCAATCCATCTCGCTCACCCATTCGCGCAGGGCACTGGGCGTGACCTCGTGCAGCTTCCATCCGTGCCAATGGCGCATGTGCTCCCCCGTGATGCTCTTGGCGTAGCCGTTGCAAGTGGCCTTGCTCATCTTCCCGTTCAACACCTGCTTCTGGTACAGCGCCAGTTGCTTTTCCAGCATGTCCTCCATGAGAGAAGCTCCTGGGGCGGGGCGCTTCGCCTTGGGGCTTTCCGGAAAATAGTCGGCATATTCGAACTTGCCGTCGGCAATTTTTCGGCGGATTTCATTGCGCAGATTGACTGCGTATTGGATGGCGTTCTTGGTAATTGGGCCTTCTGGCATGCTCGGGCATTGTTCACCCCCGAAGGTGAAGAAGATATGCAGCCGCGGCCCGGACTTCATTTCTCGGAGGGTTACCCCCGGTGGGGTTGTGTGGCTTGTCTTGGCAATGTGTTCTCCCGCCAACCACCAGCCTTTCTTGCGGTAGTGGCGGACAGTTTCGACAGGAGGGCCGGTAAGCTCGAAATACTTCTCGGCGCGCACCCAAACGGGTTCAACGGCCTGCACGGTAGTGCCTGCAGATGCTTGTTATGTAACTTTGTGTTTCATGATTTGGGCCTAAAAAAGCCCGCTTGCTGGGCGGGCTAGTCAAAGTCGGGAACCCGCACAAGGCCGGCGAGGCGAAACTCAGACGTCATCCGCAAGGGCGTGATCGACTGGTTCCAGAACACGCTGGAGAGCCGCAAGAACAGCCCTGACACGCCGATCATCGTCATCATGCAGCGGTTGCACGAGGAAGACCTGGCCGGCTGGCTGCTGGGCGACCGAGGTGCCGATGGAGAGGGCCCGGCCGTGGCCGGCGGCAATGGCGAGGTTTGGGAAAACCTCTGCCTGTCCGTGTGGAACGAGGACGCCCCTGTGGTCCGAGAAGCACGACGCCGAGACGCTGCGCCGCATGGAGAAGGCCGCGCTCTACGTGTTCGCGGGCCAGTATGGGCAGCTGCCTGCACCGCCCGCCGGCGGCACGATCCAGCCTGACATGCTGCAGGTGGTGGATGCGATCCCGCACAACGTGGTCGAGTGGTGCCGCGGCTGGGACTTAGGCGCATCTTCCTCTGGCGACTTCACCGCCGGCGGCAAGGTGGGCCGACTCAGCGATGGGCGCTACATCATCGCGGACATGAAGCGCGAGCAGTTCGAGACGAAGAAGCGAGATACCTTGATCAAGAATACCGCGCTGGCCGACGGGCGCATGCTCAAGCAAAGCCTGCCGCAGGACCCGGGTCAGGCAGGCAAGTCCCAGGTGGCAGCATTCGCTAAGCTACTGGCCGGCCACAACGTGCACTTCAGTCTTGAATCTGGCGACAAGGTGGTGCGCGCCACACCCATGGCCAGCCAGATAAATGCCGGGAACGTGTTGATGGTGCGCGCCCCGTGGAACAAGGTGTTCACCGATGAGTGCCGCATGTTCCCGTTTGGTAAGTACGATGACCAAGTGGATGCGGCGGCGCGCGGATTAAATCAGCTGCTGCACCCGCAGGTGGGGATATTTACTTGATCACGACGGCGTGCTTATCCGCCAAGTGCCGAACCATTTGGGAATAGGCGTCGCGCGCCTCAGCGCGTTGACCGTCAGTAATTTGGCGAACGCATAGGGCAATCGTTTTCCATACGTACTCCAAGTCTGTCGGCGTTGCTCGGGCTGCAATATCCGGGGCTACCTCGTAGTAGTGATCAATTAGCGCTTGGCCTTCCGTCGACTGTGTCAAATAGGTGTCGCGGAAATTCCGGAGCGTCTGAAGCTCATGGCAGGTGTCGGGAAGCCCGCGATGCGTGCAAGCCGCCGAAGTGAGAAAACAGCCCGACTTTTTTGAGCTGCCAGTGTCGCTCCGCTTCTTTCTCCAAGCCCCGTCTTGAGTTCTCGAACGATTTTGACCGGCGGTAGGTCCAGTTTTGACAACCGGCCCGCCGGTCTGGTTAGGCGACTTTTTGGAGTCCTTTTTGTCGGCCATTGGTCATTATCCTTAGGTGTGAAAGCGCAAACTGTACCTTTGCTTCGCTCCCTAGCATAGGGGGATGACCGACCTCGTCACCAACTCCTATGAAGTCGCCCAGGCCCGCTCCGAGTTCCTGGGCGGCCTCGGCCTCGACGCCAAGCGGCCCACGGCTTGGGCGCAGTACGGCTACAGTGACGCCATCTCCTTCGGCATGCTGCTCGCTGCCTATGAGCGCGGTGGCGCCGCTCATGGCGCCGTGCACAAGCTGCTAGACGGCTGCTGGCAGAAGCTGCCGCGCATCAAAAGCCCGGCCAGCGACAAAGAATCCGCGTGGGAGAAGAAGGCTGCCAAGGTGCTGCGCGGCCTCAATGCCTGGGCCAAGCTGCGCGACTTTGACCGGCGCAACCTGGTGGGTCGCTATGCGGCGCTTTTCTACCGTGTGGGCGATGGCGAGGCCTTGCGTGATCCACTCGAGCGCGCCACGTGGCTGCCCGCCACGCGCGCTACGTGCTTGCAACGCTGTGCACGCAGGATGATGTCACGCCGCTGACTGGGTGGCATGACGAGGAAGGTTGGCACCCAGAGCAGCTGCTGGAGGAGAGACAGATTGTTTTCGCTGTCCACCTTCTGCGCCATGGGCTTGTTGGCACTGCCGAAGCAGCCAAAGACGAAGCCGCGCCGGCGCAGGAATTTCGTGTCTCGGGCTATGTCTTTGCGGCGCGCGTGCATCTGGGCATGAGTGCTGCCGAGGCCGAAGCGCTGAGCATGGCCGAACTCCAAGCGCTGATGGAGATGAAGTTTCCCGACCCGAAGAAGAAAAAGCGTGATGTGCCCACGCGCGAGGAATACCGGGCAGCCATGGTCGCAATGGCTCGGCCAGCGTAATTAAGCGTGGATTGGCTGCGCCACCAAGCGCACGCCAAGGGCGCCGCAAACGCGGTTGATGGTGTCGAAACGAGGCTGACTGCCAGGGCGGAGCGCCTTGTAAAGCGCCTCGCGAGTCAGGCCGCTAGCGCTGGCAATTTCGCTCATGCCACGGGCGCGGGCAATCACACCCAGGGCATGCGCCAGCTCGGCGGCGTCATTTTCCTCCAGCACCAGAGACAGATAGGCGGCCACATCTTCCTCGGTCTTCAGATGCTCGGCCATGTCGAAGGTGGGCAGGTTTGCAATCTTGGTCATGATCAGTCCTCCAGAGTCTTGGACAAGGTAATAGCGGCCTGTATGTCGGCCTGCTGGGTGGACTTGTCCCCACCGCCCAGCATCACCACCAACACGTCGCCGCGCTGCACGTAGTACATGCGCCAGCCTGGGCCAAAGTCCTCGCGCAGCTCCTGCACGCCATCACCCACAGGCTTGGCATCGCCCAGCAAGCCGCGCTGCACTTTGTCCAGCCGCTTGGCCAGACGGATGCGCGTCATGGTGTCGCGCAAGCCGAACAGCCAGGCATCAAATTCGGCGGTGCGTTTGATGGTGAACATGTAGGCATTGTAATCGATCGTTCACAACGAAGCAACCCATGCGGATGGCCACGAGCCACTGCCTCGGCGGGATTTGCTACGGTCCTCTCCACTTATTGGAGGGGATGATGAAGCGTTTTCTGTCTGGATTATTGGCGGGGTTATGCGTTAGTGGGGCTTGTGACCTGCCCCCTTCTAGCCCTACCAACGTAAAGTTAGTGAAGTCCATCAACCAGGAGAATGATGGATATGAAGAAGAGCAGATTCACCGAAGAGCAGATCATTGGCTTCCTCAAGCAAGCAGAGGCCGGGATGCCTATTAAGGAGCTTTGCCGCCAAGGCGGTTTCAGCGATGCAACGTTCTACAAGTGGCGCGCCAAGTTCGGCGGCATGCAGGCCACGGATGCCAAGAGGCTGCGTGAACTTGAATCCGAGAACTCCAAGCTCAAGCGCTTGCTTGCCGAGGCCCACCTCGACATTCACGCGCTCAAGGACGTCTTCGGCGTAAAGCCTTAGCCCCGCAGGCCAGAAGCGCAGCCGCCGCCAAGATGATTGCTGAACATCATCTGTCCGAACGCCGCGCATGTCGCCTGGGGGCTCTCCAGAGATTGCTACCGCAATCCGTCCTTGGTGGATGAGCGTACACAGCTGCTCAGCGCCAAGATTGTTGAGATCGCGCAGGTGCGTCGTCGTTTCGGCTATCGCGGCATCCACGACCTGCTGCGCCCAGAGTTCCCAGGCGTCAATCACAAGCGGGTGTATCGGCTGTACAGCCAAGCACAACTGGCGGTTCGCAAGCGTAAGAAGGTGCGGCGCGCTGCCAGCGAACGCGTGCCCCTCACGGTGGCAACGCATGTCAATGAAGTCTGGAGCATGGACTTCGTCTCCGACAGCTTGGCCAATGGGCGGCGCATCAAGTGTTTGACCGTGGCTGATGACTTCTCACATGAATGCGTGGATATCACAGCAGTCTCGAACGAATACCGCCGGCCGAGTTCGCTCAACACCATCGCACCATCCATCAGAGACCGTCGGCTTCCAGCAAAGAGATCAAGTAAGCTTCAGCCCGGACTTCCAATTGCTTGGTATGGCGGAAGGGGGCGGTCAATATGGCCGTGCGGAATGAACCAAGGCAGTCGCCCCATGAACGCCTGAAGCTGTCTTTCAAGCCCGGGTGGCCAGGCCGCTTGCCTTGCGCCATGCTATTTACCTGCTGTTGAGCAGACATCTTGGCCGAATGGCGCTTGGCGTAGACGATTCAGAAACGTTAGCTGGTGCTTGCCGATTTCGCTTCCTTGAGCGGCTGCGCGGCGCATCCATTTCCCGGCCTCGCAGTGATCGGGCCTGACTGCGCTGCCATACAGCGTCGACCCCGCCAAGAGCGTCATGCCGAGCATTTCCTGTGCTTGCATATTGCTGGCTTCAGCAGCCTGACGCAACAGCATCAACATCGTGCGGTAATCGCGCGCCGTCTGCGCCTCCAGTGCCATCTGGAAGTCCTGCTCGGGCGTGCTCTCAACCTCCTGCGCTGGAGCAAAAGACGAGGCGTGAGTCGCCATTGCAGCCAGTGACAGCAGCAATGTTGAAAGACAGGCGCAGATTTTGTTTGGCCTGATGACGGTTTGTCCATCGCGGTCTATGTGAAGTTTGTCATTCATCGATGTCTCCATTTGGTTTGCCACACCGCAAGATCTTCACCAATCAGCACAATGAAGAAAAGACGGAATTTCCGTATCGTGCCTATGGCCCTGTCTGAGTGGCAATTCCTAACGGGGATCTAAAGAACCGAGTTTTTCCAGCGCATTGATGAGGATGATGTCGTCGGGATGTTGCGCGCAATATAAAAACTAAACCACTTTTGCCCACAATCGGTCCTTTTCGCGCGAAGGCTGACGATGCTTTTAAAAAACCAGTTTCGTGATGGGTGCTGGAACGAGCACCGGTTTGAGACGCTGGCACAAGCGCGATCAACGACTGCAAGCTGGCGGCAGAACTGCAACCAGTTTTCCAACTGCTTGGCATGGCAGAAAGGGGGGGGTCACCTTACATAGTCAACAATCAGGCCTCTAAGCGTGGTGATAGCGGTGCTCTTGAGTGAGCCCAGCAAACCCATAAGAGGTAGCCCTCACATCTTGCACATAGATATAGCTCTCATGGTGCAGATTCCCCAGCAGCTTGTCGAATGCGTCAAAGGCTTCCTTGATGTACTGCGCTTTTTCAGCCTTGGTGTTTGTTTCATCGGTTACTTTGATATCAAAGTAGATGCTGCTCTTGCCCTGGTCCGCCAATGTCTTTCCCGCAACAATCCAGTCTTCCGGGTTGACGTACTCAATGGCTATCGCGGTGACCGCCGGGTCCTTGTGAAGAATCCTGCTGGTAAGTTCCAGGAGGATTTTCGAGATGTTCTTGGTCATCTCGCTGGACCGCTGGGCGCTGACCTTTACGTTCAGGATTGGCATATTGACTCCTTTTGTTAGCTATGCAACTACAACGATAAAAAAAGCTCATTGAAGGGCTGAGCGAACCTTACGGACTCTGGAGACCGTCTCATTAAATTCAGCTTCGCTCAGCAGTTTTTTCAACTTGCTGGTCACGGTGCTGCTTGCCTTGTCCAATGCAGCATGGATTGCAATGGCATCGTTCGTGGGCTGAATGCAAACTTCTCGTCCATCACCATCACGCCCCTGACGCTCTACCAGTCCTTTGGCTTGCAGGAAATCCAAAGCGCGGGTCGCGGTAGGTCGGGCTATGGACAGCTCGTCTGCAAGCTCGCGCTGAAGCAAGCCAGGCTTTGCCAGAATGACCCGCAACATGAATGCTTGCGGTGGTGACAACTCAAACACGGCAAATGCTTGCGTCCACTCACGCTCAAGGCGACGCGCCAGCGCTGTGGTATTGAAATATAGACAATGCTCAAACATCAGCGCCAGCATAGCTCCTTATGATTAGCTATGCAACTATTAAACGCTGCGAGTGAAGTGACTTTGCTGGGCTAGACCATCATTGAAGCGGGCTGGGCTTGATTCCAGCTCTGGCAAACCGCGTGTCGCGTTTGTGCTTCGCTTCACTCTACGGCCACCGCGTGTCCCTCCACGCCGCCACTTCAATGATGGCCCCGGCTTTTCTTAGCCTCAGCCTGTACTTTGCAGTTTCATTTCGTTAGCTGTGATTTTATACAGTTATTTTTGTTTTGCAATGGGATTGTTGGTCTGAGACAAGACTTTTCTTGTCGCTACCGTCCGGCCATGTGCCTACATGCTGTGAATTCGGGCCGCCGTGGTGGCCTGGCGCGCATTGATCGTTCTTGCCGTGGCCGGCATAGCCTGGGCCGAGCTGCCACGGGCCCGCATCATATTGGCCACTCGCATCAAGCGTTTGCAGCTTTTTCGCCCAGCGCGGCGCAAAGCGCGGTGCGCAATTCAGGTCAGTTGGGCTGATGCAGGCCACCTTGTCTTGGTGAGGTGAGGGCCGTGAGCAAATACAGGGCGCGGGTGGAGCCGCCCCGGTCATGACCGTGTCTGCGGTTTGCTACGATGGCTGCTATCAATGGAGGGCATATGCCAAGAATCATGACCATGCTTGCCGTGGTTGGCATCCTGGCCGCAGCGTACGTCGCTTACCGGTATGGGGTGTTCTGAGAACGGGTGATCTCGTTGCGAGAGCCCTGACGTCTGCGATAAATGGCGTGCCAGGCAGGGCTTTGTGGTGGCACCGATTGCCACATGTCTGCTGCTGGGGCAGGTCGATGCCGCGCGGCACGGGTTCATGGCCGACATCGCGCTCCGTGGCCAGAGCGCGCCCATTTGATATGCCCAAGCAGGTCTGTCCCACCCGCGGGCACAGGCGCTTCAGATGAGTTGCAGCATCTGACTCTTGGTGGCGATGGCCGCCGCGAAGCCGAAGGTCATGAAGGAGATCCAAAGCAGTAGATAAAACAGGATTTTCATGGCTTGAACCATCGAGTTTTGGAGCGCGCCGCGATGGCACGCAATCGGGTGGGTAACTTGGTCGCTACTTGCTGGTCAGCGAGATGATCTGTCGGGCCTCGCGGCTGCGATAGCTGAGTTCACTGCCGGTGTAGGTCTCGCGCGCGCGCCAGCTCAGCCGGTCCGGGACACCGTCGGGGTAGGTGATGCGAGCGTCAGTGTGGACCTTGGCCCACTCCAATGGAGCAGGTTGCGGCGACGGACGTGGAGAAGCGTGCTTGTTGCTCATAACGACTTTCGTGACTGACGACCAATGACAACCATTCTTGACGCCGAGACAGGGACCTGTCGTAGGTCAACATCTCGTTACATCGCCATCCTGTTCATGATGAAGCGTGGAAGCAGCAGATACAAGCCTTATGTCGCAGTTGAGTGACCATAGTTCACAGTTCCATGCGAAAAAGCCCGCTGGCATGGCACAGCGGGCTCTCATCCTTCAGCCGATTCAGTTGGGCGCGACGCGCACCAGCATCAGGTCGGCCGTCTGGCCGGCACCTCGGGTCAGCACCGGGTAGACGGTATCGCTGACGAAAATGGCATCGTTGCCATTGGTGATGCGTGCCCGTACGCTGTACTGCGCCGATGGGTTGATCTTGCCGGGCTCCACGGGCAGCAGGAACTTGTAAGGAGGCTGCAGGCCTTCGATCTTGACGGCCTGCTGAGAGACCACCTGGGAGGGCGTGTCGGCGCGCGAAGTGTCCTGCAAATCGACCACCAGCACCGCCGAGGCTGGCAGGGGCGAACGCTCACGCAGATCCACCGTGCCCGACACGGACTTGACCGGTCCGGCAGTGGGCTGTTGGGGCTGGGCGCAGGCTGCAAGCAGTGCGGCGGCAATCACGGTGGCGAAAAGGGTGCGGCGTTGGGCCAGGGTGGAGATCATTCGTATCCTTCTTTTGTTCTGCAAGGCCTTCAGTCTGGCGCCGCCGCCCCCTGGTTGGCTGTAGGACGAGGCTTGGTCTGCACGGGGGGCAATTGCCCAAATGCGACCCGTACAACCCGCCGCCAGCCGGCCCGCCAGGGCTGCGGTAAGATAGCCCCGCTCCGGGGTGCACGCCAGTGCTGAGATCTACACCCGAGAACTTGAACCGGGTCATTCCGGCGGAAGAAGAGCTTGCACCTTGACGTGGCCGCGCCTTTGCCGAGCGTTGCGCGCCCCGGGGCAAGGGGCCTTCGGAGCATTTCGTTTCAGCTCTCGAAGGAATTCCATGGACAAGGCCGCTTTGCTGGTCGCAGACCTGCTTGCATTCATCGCGCTGGATGCGTGCACCGACGAACAGTTCGATCAACTCGCCCTGCGTCTGTTTGCCTACCAATACGAGTCGAATGCGCCGTTTCGCAGCTTCTGCCAGCGGCGCGGCGCGACGCTGCGCAATGTCCGGACCTGGAGCGATATTCCGGCCGTGCCCATCGATGCGTTCAAGGCCATGGAGCTGCGCAGCGCGCCTGCGTCGGCGGGCGAACGCGTGTTCATGACCAGCGGCACGACGGGCCGCGCGGCGCGTGGGCGGCATTTCCACCCACAGCTCGCGGTCTACGATCTGTCGATGACGCGCAATTTCGCGCAGCGCTTCATGCGGGGCGACGAACGCCTGTCCATGGGCATTTTGTTTCCCGACGAGCAGGCCATGCCCAACTCGTCGCTGGCGCATTACCTGGCGTTGGCCAAATCCGCATTCGGCACGCCCGACAGCCGCTACTATCTGACGCCCGAAGGCCTGGACATGCCGGGCCTGTGCGCGGCGCTCGAGGAGTCCGAGCGCAGCGGACGGCCCTATGCGCTGCTGGGCGCGAGCTTCAGCCTGGTGCATGTGATGGATGGGCTGCGTGCGCACAACCGCAGCTTTCGCCTGCCCGCGGGCAGTCGCATCCTGGACACCGGTGGCTACAAGGGCCAGTCGCGCGAGCTGCCGCTTGAAGACTTCTACGCCGATCTGTCACAGCTGCTGGGCGTGCCGCGTTCACACTGCATCAACATGTATGGCATGACCGAGCTGAGCACGCAGTTCTATGACGAGGGCAATGCCACGCTGCCTTCGGTGAAGTCGGGGCCCCACTGGATACGTTCGCGCCTGGTCGAACCCGTCACCGGGCGCAGCGTCGCGCCCGGCGAGCGCGGCATTCTGGTGCACTGCGATCTGGCGAACTACAACGCGGTCACAACCATCCTGACCGAAGACGTGGGCCTGTGGGCCGAAGGCGGCTTCCTGCTGCTGGGGCGCGCAGAAGGCGCGGCGGCCAAGGGCTGCTCGCTGGCCGTGGAAGAGTTCGTGAAGGCCGCCGCGGCATGACACCACAGCGTATCACCGCGGGCTATCTGCCGGGGCTGGGCGAAGACGAGGTGCTCTGGCATTCGCTGTCGTTTGCCCAGGGCGACAGGCGGCTGGAAGTGTCGGTGCCGGTGCTGAGCGCCGCGCAGATGCAGGCGCTGGCGCAGCGCGTGCGCACCGCCGCCGAGCAGCATCTGCGACCCATGCCCGTGGCCGAGATCATTGACGCCATTGACCGCGCGATCGCCCGCCTGCTGGACCGCGATGATAGTTTTCGGCGCGAAGCCGAAGCCTGGCTTCCCGTGGTCAGCGGCTATGACGCGGACATGGTACGACTGGGGATGACGGGGTTTTTCAAGACATTTCGCGCCGCGCAGCTGCGGCGCTTTGTCGCCGAAGACTTCGCCAACCCCGGCGTGCTTGACTGTTTCCAGCCCGCGCCCAAGGGCGGGGCGGCGCGCGCTTTCGGCCCCGATCTGCTGGTGCACAGCTGGGCCGGCAACGTGCCCGCGCTGTCGCTGTGGAGCCTGGTCTGCGGCCTGCTGGTCAAGGCGCCCAGCATTGGCAAGCTGGCCAGCGCCGAGCCGCTGTTTGCGGGCTGGTTTGCGCGGCTGCTGGCCGAAGTGCATCCGCCGCTGGCCGACTGTCTGGCCGTGGTCTGGTGGAGCGGCGCGGGTGGCGACAGCGGTTTGGGCGCCGCAGGCGCGGCCGCGCTGTATGCCCAGGCCGACACGGTGCTGGCCTATGGCGGCAACGCGTCGCTCGATGCCCTGCGCCGGCGCCTGCCCGTGACCACGCGCTTTCTGCCCCATGGCCACAAGCTGGGCTTTGGCCTGGTGGGCATGCAGGCGCTTGATGCGCTCAAGGCGCCGGCCGTCGCGCGGCTTGCGGCCTGGGATGTGATGCGCTACGACCAGCAGGGCTGCTATTCGCCGCATGTGTTTTATGTGGAGCGTGGCGCGCCGGTGTCGCCGCGCGCGTTTGCCGACTATCTCGCGGCCGAACTTGCCAATTTGCAGCGGCGCTTTGCGCGCCGGCCGCTGGAACTGGAAGAGGGCGCCGCCGTTGCCAAATGGCAGCAGAGCGTGGAGTGGCGCGCGCCGGCCGATGGTGGAGAAGATGTTCTGATCGGTCCGGCCGATGCGCCCTGGAGCGTGGCGTACAGCGACAGCCTGCAGCCGCTGGCGCCGACGGCGCTGTATCGCACGATTGCCGTGGTGGGCGTGGACACGCTCGATGCCGTCGTGCCCCTGGTCGCGGCGCAGCGCGAATTCCTGCAGACCGCGGGCATTGCCGCCGCGCCCGAGACGCTGTACCGGCTGGCGGGACTGCTGGGCGCGGCCGGGGTCACGCGCATCAGCGCCATGGGCTCGATGAGCATGCCCGAGGCCGGCTGGCATCACGACGGGCGCTTCAATCTGCTGGACCTGGTGCGCATGACCGAAATCGAGCAGTCGGCCGAGATCGCGGCCCAGCCGTTTGCGCCCTATGCGGATTGACCATGGCGTTTCTTGATATCGAACAGGTGGTGTTCGCCTACCCGGGCCGCGCGCCCGTGGTCGATGGCGTCAGCTGGCGCATGCAGGCCGGAGAGTTGCACTGCCTGCTGGGGCGCAGCGGCTGCGGCAAGACCACGCTGCTGCAGCTGGCCGCGGGCCTGCTGCGGCCGCAGTCGGGGCGCATTGCGCTGCGCGGCGGCGAACTGGCCGCTCCCGGCCCGCAGCTGGGCTTCATGTTCCAGGCGCCCACGCTGCTGGACTGGCACAGGGTGCTGGGCAATGTGCTGCTGCCGGTGTCGCTGCAGCGCAAGCCCACGCCGCAGGACGAGGCGCGCGCGCTGCAGCTGCTGCAGCAGCTGGGCCTTGCCGACCATGCACAGGATTTTCCGCGCCAGCTGTCGGGCGGCCAGCAAAGCCGTGTGGCCTTGGCGCGCGCGCTGATGCTAGCGCCGCCGCTGCTGCTGCTTGACGAGCCCTTCGCGGCGCTTGACGCCATCACGCGCGCCGACCTGCAGGATGACTTGCTGCGCACCTGCCGCGCGCTGGGCACCACGGTGCTGTTTGTGACGCACGACATCAACGAAGCCGTCTATCTGGGCGACCGCATCGCGCTGATGCATGGCGGGCGCATTGTGGACGACATCGAGATTGCGCTGCCCGCGCCGCGCGTGCAGGCCATGCGCCATGGCGCGGAGTTCAACGCATGCTGCGCGCGCGTGCGCGCCGCCATGGACGGGACGGCCGCATGAATCCAACGCCACTGCAGGCCAGGCTCATGGCCGCGGCGCTGCTGCTCATCTTGCTGGGACTGTGGGAGCTGGTGGTGCGCCAGTCGGGCCTGTCGACGCTGGTGCTGCCCGCGCCTTCGGCCGTGGCCGCGGCGCTGTGGACGGGCCTGGCCTCGGGTTACTTCTGGCCGCATATCGCGGCCACGCTGCAGGCGCTGGTGCTGGGCCTTGCAGCGGGCAGCCTGGTCGGCTTGTTTGCCGGCATGGCGCTGGCCGAGTCTGCGCTGCTCGAGGGCGTGCTCAAGCCCTATGTGGTGGTCAGCCAGGTGGTACCCAAGCTGGCGCTGGCGCCGCTGTTCGTGCTGTGGTTCGGCTTCGGGCTGCTGCCCACGGTGCTGATCACCGCGCTGATCTGCTTTTTCCCGCTGATGGAAAACACGCTGACCGGCCTGCGCCAGGTCGATGCCCAGCGGCTGCAGCTGTTTCGCATGCTGGGTGCCACGCGCCTGCAGACGCTGTTGCGGCTGAAGCTTCCCATGGGCCTGCCGGCCATTCTCGCCGGCTTGCGCGTGGCCGTGGTGCTGGCGCTGGTTGGCGTGGTGGTTGCCGAATTCATGGGCGCGAGCCGCGGCCTGGGCGCCGTGGTGATCGCCGCCCAGGGAATGATGGACACCACCTTGATGTTTGCCGCGCTGGTCATCATTGCCGCCATCGGCCTGCTGCTGTACCAGTGCTGCATCCTGCTCGAGCGCCGGCTGCTGCGCTCCCATGCCTTTTCTGTCTTGTCCACCGCGCGCCTGCGCGCCAACCCCTGATCGCCATGACTGCAATGCATACCCCGTCTTCGTTCATCTCCCGCCGCAGCCTGCTGGGGGGGCTTACCGGCCTGGCCGGCCTGACTTTGGCGGCAGGCGCCGGCGCCGCTGCGCCCCAGGGAAAGATCCGCCTTGCGGGCTGGAGCAAGCCGATCAGCGAGATCACCAACATCCTGGCCGAACCTGACAAGGGCTTCTTCAAGGCCAGGGGCGTGGATCTGACCTATCTGCCGGGCGCGGGCGGCGGCGACGCGATACGCAACATTCTCAGCGGCCAGGGCGATGTGGCCTTCACCGACCCGGGCTCGTTCTTCATGGCGCTCGACAAGGGCGAGAAGCTGGTCGCGATCTACGACATCTACCCGCAGAATGTGTTTAACGTGGTGTCGCTCAAATCCTCGGGTATCGGCAAGCCGGCCGATCTCAAGGGAAAGAAAATAGGCGTCTACAGCCTGGCCAGCGGCACGCGCCAGAACCTGCTGGTGATGCTGCACCAGGCCGGCCTCAAGGAGTCGGATGTGCAGATTGTCGTCACCGGCCTGCTGAACTTCGCGCCGCTGATGCAAGGCCAGGTCGATGCCACGGCCGCGACCGACACCGGCCTGGCCGTGGGCCTGCGCAAGGGCATTGGCGAAGTCAACATCATGCAGGTGCGCGACCATCTCAACATCTCCAGCGACATGTTCGTGGTGCGCGAGCAAGTGCTGCGCGAGAAAAAGCCATTGCTCAAGGCTTTCCTGCAGGGCTACCGCGACAGCGCGGCCTGGATGATTGCCCACCCCGACGAAGCCGCGCAGCTGGCCGGCAAGCATGCGATCGACGGCACCCACCGCGAGATCAATCTCGACGTGATACGCCTGCGCAATGCGTCCTCGCTGCCCACGCAGCCGGCCAAGGGCGCGCCGCCGCGGCTGGGCAGCTTCGATCTGGCGGCGCTGCAAAAGGGCGCCGACACCTACCGCGCTCTGGGGCTGGTGCAAAAGCAGCTCAAGATGTCCGATGTGGTGGACACCAGCTTGATTCCAGGTGCTTGAGATGGACCAGGATTCGGCAATGGATCTGCGCGGCAAGGTGGTGCTGGTCACGGGCGCGAGCCGCGGCATAGGCGCGGCCATCGCCATCGCTTTCGCGCGCCAGGGCGCAACGGTGGCCATCAACCATCTGTCCAATGACGCGGCGGCCGCGCAGACGGTGGCCGCCTGCACGGCGGCCGGCGGCGACGCCTGGGCGGTGAAGGCCGATGTGGGCGCGCGGCCCGCGGTGCAGGCCATGGTCGAGGGCATCGCGCGCGAAGCCGGGGCCATCGACATCGTCGTCAACAACGCCTTTCGGCCCTATGCGTTCGATCCCGAACGCCGCAGTCATTTCGATGCGCTGGAGTGGAGCGACTACCAGGCGCAGTTCGACGGCGCCGTGGGCGCGGCCTTCAACGTCTGCAGCGCGGTGCTGCCGCAGATGCGCCAGCGCGCGCGCGGCAGCATCGTCAACATCGTCAGCAATCTGGTCGAGCATCCTGTCGTGCCGTACCACGACTACACCACGGCCAAGTCCGCGCTGGTGGCTTTCAGCCGCAACCTGGCAAGCGAACTCGGGCCCGTGGGGGTACGCGTCAACTGCGTCGCGCCGGGCCTGGTCTATCCGACGCAGGGAACGCGCAGCACCAAGGAATCGTTTCGCGAGTCGCTGATCGCGGCCACGCCGCTGCGCCGGCTGGCCCGCCCCGAAGATGTTGCCGGGCCGGTGCTGTTCCTGGCCTCTGCGCTCAGCGGCTTCATGACGGGGCAGGTGCTGTTTGTCGATGGCGGCCTGGTGATGCGCTGACTGCCTGAGGGGGGGGCCGCGCCGGCCATGGATGCGCAATGCCTTTGCGCCCGATGTGCGCCACTGCCCTGTGGCCAGGCCCGGGCCGGCGAGCGTCGACCTCCAGGCCGGCCTGCCAGGGCAGATCGGCACGTAAGCCAAGGCCCACGCCCCATCCTCTTTTGCTCCTACCGTCATCCTCCTGCAGACAAGGCATCCTTCATGGGTACTTCAACCCATGGGCCGTCACGACGGTCCAAGCGATAAAGGAAAACACCATGAACAAAGATCAAGTCACCGGCGCCATCAAGGATGCAGCTGGCAAGGTTCAGCAAAAGGCCGGTGAAGTGCTCAACAGCCCCGAGCAACAAGCCAAGGGTGTCGCCAAGCAGGTCGAAGGCAAGACGCAAAAGGCCGTTGGCGATGTGAAGGAAGTCGCCACGGACATGGCAAAGAAATAAGCACGCTGTCCGGCAGTGCCGGACAGGCCCAGGCCCCCGCTGCACATGCACCGGGGGCCTTGTTGTTTCAAGAGTGAATGATTTTCAATGGGCCCGCGCAGCTGTCTTTGAGTTTGCGGGCCGCAGGCTATCAAAGGTTGACCCATGAATACCCCTCCCGACCAGACCCAGGCCAAGCGCAACGCATCTTTTCGCAGCCGCTTTGCCACCTCCCGGGCACTCACCATCTTTGGCGTGGTGCTGGCCTTTTTGCTGATAGCGGTGTTTGTGCCCTGGTAAAAGCGGCCCGGCTCGGCCAGCGCCCGGCGCCCGCTTGCGCCTGGACTCAAGGCAGTGCGCAACTGCGCAGCGATTGACGGAATGCTGCGCCGGCGCGTGCACCGGCCATCTCCATCGGCGCCTCGACTGCGCTTGCCGGCGCGAACGGCAGCGCTGCGGCGGTGTAGAGCAGGGTGCCCGCACCCAATGGCCGGTACAGCGCCACATGCGTGACCGCACGGCTGTCGGGCACCAGGGCCCGCACCTGGTAGATGCAGGCCACGGGCTCGCACAGTGCCGGGGGCTGGGAACTGGCGGCCTGCCACGCGGCCCAGGTCCAGGCGGCGAGAACGCCGTCGTAGTCGTCGGGCCGGGACGGAATCCGGTCCAGCGGCGCACCGGGGTGGTGCTGTATGACCCATTCTTCGAATCGCGCGCGTCTTCTGTCGTGTGCTGTCATTGGTCTGGTCTCCACAACAATACAAGCCTGGAGCCGGCGCGCGGCATTGATGCTCTGGCCGGCGCAGCCCTGGGGATTTCGTGACGCTGGCGCGCATTCGGTTCCATGGCCCGCCGGCTTTTGCCCGGCCCGCGCCTTCCATTGCGGCACTTGCCGGTAATCCAGGAACCCCGGGGCCGTTTCGGGCTCCAACCTTTTTGTTATCCATCCAGGAGCTGAGAACCCATGACACACGACGAAATCCGCGCGACCCTGACCCTGTGCCTGCTGGCCTCCTTTGCCGATGGGGAGAAGCATGACCGCGAACGCGAGCAGATCCGCCAGGTGGCGCAAGGCCTGGCGGGCGACGAGGCCATCAATCTGCCCGGCCTCTACCAGGATGTGCTGCTGCGCCGGGTCCAGCTGCAGGATGTGCTGGAGCGCTTGACCAGCACGGAGTCGCGCCAGCTGGCCTATGAGATGGCGGTATGCGTCTGCGATGCCGACGGCCAGACCAGCGCCAAGGAAGAAGAGTTTCTGGCCCAGGTGCGCCAGGCCTGGGGCATGGGCGGCGCGGCCGCTGCCGCCAGCGGCGCGGCTGCCGCCAGCGCCGCGGTCGGCACGGCCTGGGGGCGGGGTGATGACAGCTTCGATGCCCAGGCCCGCAGCGTCGCCGATGCACCGCTGCAGTCCGCCTCGGCCGCAACCGCGCTGGCAGAAGCGCCCCTGCCCCAGGGTGTGGTGGTGCCGCACCCGGCGGCGGTCGATGCCCTGCCGTCGACGGCTGCCCAGCGCCGTCCCGGCACGCTGTCGGCCGCGGACATGGACAGCAAGATCCTCAAATCGTCGATCATGAACGGCGCCATCGAGCTGCTGCCCGAGAACCTGTCCACGCTGGCCATCATTCCCCTGCAGATGCGCCTGGTCTATCAGATCGGCCAGAGCTACGGCTATGAACTCGACCGCGGACACATCAAGGATCTGCTGGCAGCGCTGGGCGTGGGCCTGACTTCGCAGTATCTCGAGGAAGCCGGACGCAAGCTGCTCAGCGGCCTGCTGGGCAAGGCCGGCAAGGGACTGTTTGGTGGCGTGGGTCGCCAGGCGGTCAGCAGCGGCATGAGCTTCGCATCGACCTATGCGCTGGGCCATGTGGCCAACCAGTACTATGCGGGCGGACGCACGCTGTCCACCGACATGCTCAAGGACGCCTACCAGCATGTGATGAAGGACGGCCGGGAACTGCAGGCGCGCTATCTGCCGCAGATGCAGGAGACCGCACGCGGGCTGAACACCGCCAAGATCATGGCCATGGTGCGCGGCGCATAAGAGGCCCAGGGACGGGTCCGCGCGCACCGGCGTCGGCCTGTCCGACACGCTGTTACAGCCGCTGTGTCGAGCACAAGACAATAATGGCCTCATGGAGCCTTTATTTGATCACCTGTCCGAGACTGTCAGTTCGGCGAAAACGCTGGAAGATCTGTCGCGCCCTTTGCTGGAAATGCTGGTGTCCGTCACCGGCATGGAATCTACCTATCTGACGACCATCGATCTGCAGCGCGACCTGCAGCATGTGCTTTATGCGCGCAACACCAGCGAGATGCAGATTCCCGAGGGTTTGTCGGTGACCTGGGGAGACACGCTGTGCAAGCGGGCGCTTGATGAAGACCAGCCGTTTGCCGATGATGTCGGCCTGCGCTGGGGCGATTCGGACGCTGCGCGCGCGCTGCGGATCCAGACCTATCTGAGCACGCCCGTGCGCCTGGCCGATGGCGCCTTGTACGGCACGCTGTGCGCCGCGAGTTCGGCGCGGCATGAACTGCCCGAGCAGGCCCGCCATGTGCTTTCGCTGTTTGCCACCTTGATTGCCCAGCAGGTCGAGCGCGAACTGCTGGTGGGCCGGCTGATGGAAGCCAATTCCCGGCTGAGCACCTATGCAAATACCGACCCGCTGACCGCGCTTGCCAACCGGCGCGCGCTGCAACAGGCACTGAGCCGTCTGCTGGAGCAGGGCGCGCGCCGCGGAATCGCGGTGCTGGTGGCGTTCATCGATCTCGATGGCTTCAAGGCCATCAACGACAGGTACGGCCATGAAGTGGGCGACCAGTTCCTGGTGGCGCTGGCCGAACGCCTGCGCAGTCTGCTGCGCGCCGAAGATCTTGCGGCGCGGCTGGGCGGTGACGAGTTCGTGGTGGTCGCGCTGGGCCCCGAGCGGCTCGACATGCTGCCCGATGCCGAGCAGGCTTTCGCCCAACGGGTGTTTCAGGCCACCCGGGGCGAGTACCAGCTCGGCGCGCTGCAGATGTATTACGACGGCGCGAGCGTGGGCGTGCTGGGCGTGGTGCCGGGCAGCCACAACGCGCTGCAGGCGCTGCAGGGCGCCGACGCGGCCATGTACGAAGTCAAGCAGGCGCGCAGGAACCAGCTTTCCCAGCTGCATTGAGCGCCAGCCCCCTGCATCAAAAAAGGCCAACCGGCGCAGGGCGCCGGGTGGCCTTTTGCAAGGTCGGCACGCTGGGAAAACTCTCCCGACGTGCCGACGGCTATGGGTGGGAAGAGGCTATATGCGTCCCATGAGCAGCAGGACGATCAGGACCACCACCACCAAGCCGAGCACGCCGCTGGGCGCATAGCCCCAGCTGCGGCTGTGTGGCCAGGATGGCAGTGCTCCGACGAGCAGCAGAATAAGAATGATCAACAAGATGGTGCTAATGGCCATGGTCAGCTCTTTTCTGTGTGGTTAATAAGCGATCGCTTCGAATGCGCATCTCGTCCAGGAGACCGGAGAAAAGTGCTGCCACTTGACTCCTGCCATCGGGATGCGACCCTGGTCTAGACCATACTGGCCGGCCACCCACGCAAAGGTAGGATGCCGCCGCGTTGACGCGCCTGCTTACATCCCGTGGCCATCACTGGCCGCCAAAACACACGTACTTGAGTTCGGTGTACTCGGACAATCCATGGCGCGAACCTTCGCGGCCCAGGCCGGACTCCTTGACGCCGCCAAAGGGCGCGACTTCGTTGGATATCAGTCCGGTGTTGACGCCCACCATGCCGCTTTCCAAGGCCTGAGACACACGCAGGCAGCGGTTCATGTCCCGGCTGTAGAAGTATGCGGCCAGGCCCACGCTGGAGTCGTTGAGGTGGGCGATCAGCTCGGCCTCGTCGGTGAAGCGCGCGATGGGCGCCAGCGGGCCGAAGGATTCGTTTTGCATGCACTGCGCGCTGGTCGGCACATCGACCAGGATCGTGGGCTCGAAGAACAGTGCGCCGGCGTCGCTGGCCCGGCCGCCGCAGGCCACCGAGGCGCCCAGCGCGAGGGCCTCGTCGATGTGCTGCTGCACCTTGCGCACAGCCGCGTGGTTGATCAGCGGGCCCTGGTTGACGCCAGGCTGCAGGCCGTTGCCCAGTTGCAGCGCCTTGACCTTGGCGCTGAGCTTTTCCACGAACGCATCGTGCACGCCGGCCTGCACATAAAAGCGGTTGGCGCAGACGCAGGTCTGGCCCGAGTTGCGGTATTTGGAGGCCATTGCGCCTTCGACCGCGGCGTCGAGATCGGCATCGTCAAACACCACGAAAGGCGCATTGCCGCCGAGCTCCAGCGACAGCTTCTTGACCGTCGCGGCGGATTGCGCGTACAGCAGCTTGCCCACGGCGGTGGAGCCGGTAAACGACAGCTTGCGCACGCGCGCGTCCTGCAGCCACGCGCCGCCTATGCTGCGCGCATCGCCGACCACGACGCTGATCACGCCCGCGGGCACGCCGGCTTCGTAGGCCAGCTCGACCAGCGACAGCGCCGTCAGCGGCGTGAGTTCCGAGGGCTTGATGACCATGGTGCAGCCCGCGGCCAGCGCGGGCGCAGCCTTGCGCGTGATCATTGCGGCCGGAAAATTCCAGGGAGTGATGGCCGCGCAGACGCCGACCGGCTGCTGCACGACCATCAGGAACTTGTCCTTGGAAGGCGAGGGAATGGTCTCGCCGTACATGCGCTTGCCTTCCTCGGCAAACCATTCAATGAAGCTCGCGGCGTAGGCAATCTCGCCCTGGCTTTCGGTGAGCGACTTGCCCTGTTCCAGCGTGAGCTGGGTGGCCAGCGCCTGCGTGTGGGCCTTGATCAGCGCTAACCATTTGCGCAGCACGGCGCAGCGGTCGGCGGCCGTGCGCTGGCTCCAGGCGGGAAAGGCCGCGGCGGCGTCATCCACGGCCGCGCGGGCTTCGGCTTCACCGCATTCGGCGACCTGGGCCAGCAGGCCCGCGTCATAGGGATTGGTGACGGCGATGGGCTGCTGGGCGTTGCCCGCCGGCGTGCCGTTGATCAGACAGTGGCGCAGCGCGGGTGCGGCGCCGGGCGCGGTGAGTATGCGTGCCATGGGAATTCCTGTGGGATGTGAAAAAGGCCCCGAAGGGCCTGGTGGGGAGTCGGCCCTCGAACCCCTGGAGCCTGTCGATCCTTCGCCCCTTCGACAAGCTCAGGGTGAGCGGTGGGACGAGCGGGCGGTGGGGCGCGCGAGCGGGGCAGGGTGCCCGGGTCCAGGGCCATGCGGGGTCGGCTCAGTTCATGCGCGGCAGGTTGGCGGCCTTGATGGCAATGGCCATTGCGTCACGCCCTTCAATGAGCTTGCTGCGGTATTCGGCGCCGGTCAGCGCCGCCGGGTCCACGCCCGCTGTCTCGAGAATGGGCGCGAGCTGGGGGCTGGCGGCGGCCGCCATCGCGACCTTCTCCATGCGCTCGCGTATCGCCGCGGGCGTGCCCTTGGGAAAGGCCAGGCCGATCCAGGAGTCGATCTCCACATCAAAGCCCTGCTCCTTGAGCGTGGGCACCTCGGACAGTTCCTTCCAGCGCATCGGGCTGGCGCTGGCCAGCAGGCGCATCTTGCCGGCCTTCACATGCGGCACGATATCGGACGGGTTCTGCACGATCACGTCGACATGGCCGCCCAGCAGCGCCGAGACGGTTTCGGCGCCCGACTTGTAGCTGACCTGCTCGAACTTGCCGCCACTCTTGCGGCCCAGCTCGAACATCGCAATGTTGTTGGGCGCCGAGGGCGCGCCGAAGAACACCCCCTTGTCCTTCTTGGCCGCGGCAATCAGATCCTGCATGGTCCTGTAGGGCGAGTCGGCGCGCACCGCGACGCCGTAGCGGTAGCGCGCCACGCCGGCAATGAAGTCGAAGTTGTCGACCGTGTAGTCGACGTTCATCAGATGCGGCGTGATGGCGATGGTCGAGAAGGTCACCACGCCCAGCGTATAGCCGTCAGGCTTTTGCTTGGCCAGGCTGGACACGCCCAGCGTGCCCTGGGCGCCGCCGCGGTTGTTGGGCACCACGGGTTTCTTCAGCAGGCCTTCCATGGCATTGCCGATGGCGCGCGTGGCGACATCGGTGTTGCCGCCCGCGCCGTAGTTGATGATCATCGTCACTTCACGCTCGGGATATTTCGCCGGGTCCTGGGCAGCTGCGGGCAGGGCAAGGCCGGCCGTGCAGGCCGCGGCCGCGCAGGCCACGAGAAAGCCGCGCTTGCTGGTGAGGGTGGATTGGCTCATCTTTGTCTCCGTCTGTTTGCGCCATCTTTGTGGCAGGGGTGATGGCAGGGGTGATGGCAGGGGGTGATAAGTCGTGGCTCAGGCGCTCAAGCCATGAGAAAGCCGCCGTTGACGTCGATCACGGCGCCGTTGGTGAAGCCCGCGGCCTCGCTGCACAGGTAGCTGATGGCGGCGCCGACTTCCTGCGGCTCGCCTATGCGCCTGACGGGAATCTGCGCGGCGTAGCGCCGGTTGACTTCCTCGCCGGCCTGCAGCGCCATCTGCGTCAGGATGCGCCCCGGCGCCACGCAGTTGGTGGTGATGCCGAACTCGCCCATCTCGGACGCGATCGAGCGGCTCAGGCCCAGCACTGCCGACTTGGTCAGCATGTAGGCCGGGCCGGCAACGATGGACTTGCCGCGACCGGCCAGCGACGACACGTTGACGATGCGGCCCCAGCGCTTGGACTGCATGCACGGCAGCGTCAGCTGGCACAGCCGCAGCATCGCCAGCACGTTCACATCGATCATGGCCTGGACTTCGGCGCTGCTGACGTCGAGGATGCCGTTGGACTGGCCCGCGGCGTTCTTGAGGCTCACGCCCGCGTTGTTGACCAGGATGTCGACGCCGCCGTGCGTGGCCGTGAGTTCGGCCATCAGTGCGCGGCATCCGGCCTCGTCGCAGACATCCAGCGCATAGGCCAGGGCATTGGCGCGCAGTGCTTCGGGAATTGCCTGCAGGTCGGGCGTGCGCAGATCGGTGAGCACCACCTTGCGGCCGTCCTTGAGCAGTTCAATGGCCGTTGCCAGGCCGATTCCCTGGGCTGCGCCGGTCACCAGGGCCAGGCGCACAGGCAGGTTGTTCTCGCGCTTCATCAGTTGCTTTCGGGGGTGTAGAAGGTGATGGGAGGGAAGGCGTTTTCACTGCACATGACTTCGATCAGCGTCGAGTCCTCGGCGGCCATTGCGGCCTGCAGCGCCGCTGCAATCTGCGCCGGGTCGCTGACGCGCACACCGTTGATGCCGCAGGCGCGCGCGATGGCCGCGTGCTCCACGCCCGAGAAATGCACGGCCGAGGTGTGTTCGCCGAACTTCACGTTCTCGGCATGCTTTTGGTAGCCCAGGATGCCGTTGTTGATCAGCAGCGTGATGACCTTGATGCCCATGCGCTTGCAGGTTTCCATTTCGGACCAGACATGGGCGAAGCCGCCGTCACCCACCAGCGCAAACACATGGCCTTGGGCCTTGGCCAGGCGCGCGCCCATGGCCATGGGCATGCCCCAGCCCAGGCCCGCCAGACCGCGCGGCGTGAGAAAGCGCTGGCCGGGCTTGCGGCAGGTCAGGTAGTTGGTGACCCACAGCGTCGAGTAGCTGGCATCGGTGACCACGGTGTCGTCGGTGGTGAGCAGCGCGTTGAGCTCGTGCATCAGGCGCTCGGGTCGTATCGGCGTCTCGTTGCTGGTGCGCAGGGCCTGCGATTCTTCCAGGTGCTGCTTCTTGCCGGCGGCAATGCGCGCGGCCAGTTCTGCCTTGCGGGCGCTGCGCGCGCCCAGATCCAGTCCCTTGGCGATTTCCGTCATGGCCGCGAGCGCGAGCCTGGCGTCGCCGACCAGGCGCAGCGCATCGTAGTTGCGGCCGATTTCGGTGCCGTCAATGTCGATGTGGATGAACTGCGCGTTCTTCGGGTACAGCGACCAGCTGTCGGTGCCGTTCTGGTTGGTGCGGTTGCCCACCAGCAGCACCACGTCGGCGCCGGTGACGAAGTCCTTGAGATAGCGGCCCGAACCGTTGGGGCCCATGCAGTTGGCCATCACGCCCAGCGACAGCGGCGCGGTTTCATCGACCGCGCCCTTGCCCATGTTGGTCGTGCCCACGGGCAGCGACATGGTCTGGGCGAAAGCCACCAGTTCGTTGTGCGCGCCCGAGCCGTGCACGCCGCCGCCGGCAATGATCACCGGGTTGCGTGCCTGGCGCAGCGCCTCCACGGCCTGGCGCAGCAGCGCGGCGTCGGGCGTGGCGCGATCCAGCGGAAAGCGGCCCAGCGACGAGTTGCGCGGCACGGACGACAGCTGGCCGGGTTCATTGAGCAGGTCGGCCGGCAGCATCAGCGCGACCGGGCCGGGCCGGCCACTGCAGGCGGCAATGATGGCTTGCTCCACGTAGTCCTCGACGCGCGAGGCCTGGTCGACGCGCCGCACCCACTTGGTCACGGGCTTGAACAGGCCCATGTGGTCCAGGTCCTGGAACGCATTCTTGTCGGTCTGGTCGCGCGCCACGTCCTGCACCAGCGCGATCACGGGAATCGAGACCTTGAGTGCTTCGGCCAGCGGCGCGACCAGCAAGGTGGCGGCCGGGCCGTTCTGGGCGGTGATCACCGCGGGCGTGTTGCTCATGCGCGCATAGGCATCGGCCATGTAGCCGCCGGCGTTCTCGGTGCGGTAGGCGATCTGGCGAATGCCCAGCTCCTCGGCCGCGAGCACGAACATGCTTGGCAGGCTCTGGCCGAAGAATTGCGTGATACCGTGCTTTTGCAGGGTCTTGGCGACAATGTGGCCCACCGTTTCATGGGTGTTGAGGCCGGGGTTCGAGAGGGGTTTCAGCATTCAGCAAGCTCCGTACGTTGATCTCATGCATTCTTTTATAAAATAATGCAGGCACCAACGAAGTAGAGCAGTTTCAGAACATTGAAAAAAGAGGGTAAATACCTATGGGTGCGCTATGGCAGAGTTGAACCACACCGATGTGGTGCGCGAGCGGATACTGGAAAAGCTGATCTATGCCGAGTACATGCCGGGCCACACGTTCAAGCTGCGCGAGATGACCGAGAGCGAGGAATTCCAGGGCATGAGCCAGACACCGATACGCGAGGCCCTGCTGCAGCTGGTGGCCAAGGACATCCTGATGGGCCAGCGCGGATTCAGCGTGCGCGTGCCGATTCCATCGGTCGAGCACCTGGCCGAAGTGCGCGCCATCCGCACCAAGCTGGAAATCATGGCTGCAACCAACGTGATGCATGAGTGGACACCCGCAGGCATTGCCGAACTCGAGCGCATTCATGGCGAGCTGCAGGCGGCCAAGGCCGCGGGCGACGTGACGCGCATTCTGCGCGCCAACGTGCATTTCCACTTTGCGCTTTATGGCGAAAAGCGCCGCTCCTACCTGATGACCATGGTCCGCACGCTCTGGGCAATCACCGGGCCGAGCATCCGCTTTCTCTACGAGGAAGGCCGCCCGCTGGACACCAGTGGCCGCCATCCGCACGCCGACGTGATCGAGGCCTTGCGCCGCCAGGACCGCGCCATGCTCGAGCGCGCCATTGCCGACGACATGTCGGAGACGGGAAGGAAGATCCTGCAGGTGCTGCGCGAGAAGGTCAGTCCCGAGGCGCTGGCCGTGCAGCCCTTTGGCAAGATGGAACTGCTGCGCACCCGCGCCAAGCAGGGACGCAAGATACAGCTGGAAGACTGAGGGCGGCCCTTGAAAATGTCCGCTGCTCCCTGCAGGCAAGCCCTGCCAGACCAAGGCCTGGGGGTTCGATCCAGGCCGCAGGGCGCGTTCAGATGGCACAAGGGGGCGCTGGTTGCTTCATCCGTTCGGCCATGCGCTTGCGGGAGCGCTCACTCATGCTGTCGAGCCCCGACGAAGCAAGCCGCAAAAGCGACGGCGGCATGAAAAAAGGGCCCTAAGGCCCTGGTTTGTCAGCCGCCGCAGGGGCGGCTGACCGGTGCATTGCAGCCAATGCTTATTGCAGCAAATGCTTATTGCAGCAAATGCTTATTGCGGTGAACGCTGCTGAGCGGGATTGCTGCCGCTGCCCGGTTGCTGCTGTTGGCCGGGGTTGGTCTGCTGCTGCTGACCGGGATTGGTCTGCTGTTGCTGGCCGGGATTTTGCGGGTTGCCCGGCTGCTGCTGCCCCGGATTGGTCTGCTGCTGCTGACCAGGGTTGCGTGCGCCGCCAGGCTGCTGATTGGGATTGTTTTGCTGCTGTTGCTGGTCTTGCCCCGTACTGTTGGGGTTGTTTTGCTGCTGCTGGCCGGTGTTGTTCTGGTTGTTGTTGGCGTTCTGGCTCTGGTTTTGCTGTGTCATTTCCATACTCCTTGAGGTGTCGGTGACGGTAATCAGTGATCGGCTACCACTGAAGTCCTACTTTGGACCTTTGGGATGGCGGAGGATGTAGGACATGCCGGCCATTACCTTTTGTTGCGTCCTTGTCAATGGATAAATCGGTGGCAACCGCTAATTTTCCAAGAAAGCAACAATCTTTGACATTCGCGCTGCGCGCTCGCCGGTCCCGGCACTTGCCCCGGCACTTACCCCGGCACTTGTCTCAGCACTTGTCTCAGCATTTAAGCCGCGCCTGCTGGTCGCGCGCAGCCTTGCGCTCTGTGCGCACCCAGTCCAGGTCGTAGTACTGGCTGCCGGCGCGGCCCATGCTGTCGAGCATCTTCACGCGCTGCTCGAGTTGCGCGCACCGCGGGTTTTTGGCCTCGTTCTGGGAGGCTGTGACGGGGGCCGGCGCGCGTGCTGGTGCGCGGGTCAAGGCCTGGGCGCGTTCCCACTGGGTCTGGGCCTGAGCCACTTGCTGCTTCCATTCCATCTGCTCGGGAACGGTTTCGCTGCGCTCCAGAAAGGCGTTTTGCTGCTGGCAGGAATGCGAAGACCAGAACAGTCCGCCGCCATGGCTCTTGCAAAGGTGGACCAGTCGATGGCCGGGACCGACGGTGCTTGACGGTGCAACACTGGTCCTGTCTTCCACCCGCTTGCCACCCTTGCACGGCGTGGCCGTGTAGCTGTTGCCGCAGCGGTAGACCGGCTCCTGCGCAAGGGTTGAAAACGGCGCAAGGCTGGCCAGAAACAGGGCAAGGTACAAGAACATGCGCCTAGTTTCATTTGGAAACGTTTTGCCTGCAAGCCAGGTTCGCAAATACTTGATCTGTGGCGCGCTGCGCGCGCGAGGTATTGCCTGCGGACCATGGAACCAATACGCTTGGGCGGTGTCCATATCCTTCATGCGTCGCTTTTTCTCGCTGTTCATTGTCCTGCTGCTGGTCTTTCGCGGCCTGCTGGGCGACGCCATGGCGATGGGCGATGCGGTGATGCAGCCCGCGCATGCGCCTGCGGCCGACCACGCTATGGGCGCTGCGGGGCACGGTGGGCATGATGCGCATGAATCAGACGCTTCCCATGCCTATGGCGGCGGGTCCCGGCCAGCCTGTGACACGCAGGCCAGCAGCGCCTGTGATCCGGCGCATGGCGCGTCCTGCGCGGCCTGCGGCATCTGCCATTCGGCCGTGGCGCTGAGCGCGTTGTCGCTGGCGGGTGCCGCCGCCGCGCCCGGCATTCGCCCTGCGGGCATCAGCCCGCGCTTTGCCAGCGCCTTGGCGCTGCAGGCCGTCAAGCCGCCCATTTCCTGAGACCTGACACCCGAAGTGCGTCCGCAGCGGACGCGCTTTGTTGCGCGCAGACGCGTTGCTTGCGTCTGACGCACCGTTGCTCATGTCGAAGGAGAACCATATGCGCCTGGCGCAACTATTGCCCATGTGCGGGCTGGCCGGATGGGCCTGCACCGCCGCCTGGGCCCAGACTTCCGTTCCGCCCTCTTCAGCCGCTCCGGCGCCCGCCGCCCATGGCTGGCTGGACCCGGCGGCGCCCGTACGCCCCTTGCTGCACCTGGCCTTGCCGCCCGGCGCGGCGGTGGTCGACGCCGTGCAGGACTGGCGCGCCGCCAACGCCGCGGTGGCTGAATTTCCGCGCGGTCATGCCGATGTGCTGCGCTGGGAAGCCGCGCAGCAGGGGAGGGCATCGATGGCCGCGCCGCAGCACCAGGGGCATCCATGAGAGGCCGCCTTTGCATGCTGGGCGCAGCCGCTGGCGCGCTGCTGCTGGCGGGCTGCGCCAGCGTCGCTCCCGATGGCCTGCGCGGCGCCGTGCAGGCGCACACCCAGGACCGCCTGCCCGCGGGCGCGGCCCTGCCCGCGTCCGACTCCGCGGCCCGTCAAGCGGCGCAAACGCGCATCGCGCAGTGGCTGGGGGAGCCGGTCGATGCCGACACCGCGGTGCGCATTGCATTGCTCAACAACCCGGGCCTGCAGGCCCGTCTGGCCCAGCTGGCGCTGCAGGACGCCGAGCGCGCCCAGGCCCTGACGCTGCTCAATCCCAGGTTGTCGCTGGCGCGCATGACCAGCCCGCATGAGCGCGAAATCGAGCGCCAGCTGGGCCTGAGCGTGGTGCAGCTCATCACCTTGCCCTGGCGCGCGCGCTGGCTCGGCTGGCAAATGGAGGGCGCCGCGCTGGACGCGGCGCAGCAGGTGCTGGCGCTGGCCGCCGACACGCGCCGCGCCTGGCTGCGTGCGGTGGCCGCGCGCCAGGTGCTTGCCGCCCATGAGCGCATGCATGAAGCGGCCCAAGCCGGTGGCGAGCTTGCCACGCGCATGGCCCAGGTGGGCAATTTCAGCCGGCTGCAGCAGGCCAGGCAACTGAGCGTGCAGCACGACAGCGCCGCGCAGCTGGCGCGCGCGCGCCTGGCGGCAGCGCTGGAAAGCGAGCAGCTCGCGCGGCTGATGGGGCTGTGGGGGCCGCAGGCGCAGCTGGCGCTGCCCGATCGCTTGCCCGCGCTGCCGCCAGCCGATGATCTGCGCCGCGGCGATGACGCCGAAGCCACGGCGCTGCGCGAGCGGCTTGACCTGCGTGCGCTGCGCCGCGACCTGGACAGCGCAGCCGAGCGCAGCGGCTGGGCCGGCGTGGGCGCGGTGTTTGGCGATCTGGGCCTGAGCTACAGCCGAAACACCGCGACCGATCGCGCCAACGGCCATAGCGAAGTCGCCCGCGGCTGGGAGCTGGACATCGCCTTGCCGCTGTTTGACTGGGGCGGCGCGGCCACGGCGGGCGCGCGCGCCGAGCTGCAGCGCAGCGCCGCCCGGCTGCGCGCGACGGCGCTGGACGCACGCAGCCAGGCCCGCAGCAGCTGGCTGCGCTACCGCACGGCCTGGGATCTGGCGCAGCAGCAGCGCGCCGAAGTGCTGCCGCTGTCGCAGCTTGTGCAGCAGGAAGCCGTGCTGCGCTACAACGGCATGTTCATCAGCACCTGGGAGCTGCTGGCCCAGGCCCGCGCCACCACCCAGGCCGTGGCCATGGCCACCGAGATGCAGCGCGACTTCTGGCTGACCGAAGTCGATCTGCAGCTCGCTCTTCACGGCAGCGCGCCCGGCGCCTTCGCGGCGACGGACACCCGGGCCGCCGCCGCTTCCTCCACTTCCTCCACTTCCGCACCAGGCCATTGACCATGAACCGCCGCAATTTCTTCACCGGCGCCGCCACGGCCGTGGCCGCTGCCTCCGTCAGCTGCGTGGCCCTGGCCGCCTTGCCCGAGCCTGTGTCCCAGGCCTCGGCCGATACCGCGCCGCCGCTGGCCCCGCCCAACGGCCGGCCTTACCACCCGGTGGTCACGCTCAACGGCTGGACCACGCCCTGGCGCATGAACCAGGGCGTCAAGGAGTTCCACCTGGTGGCCGAAGCCGTGGTGCGCGAAGTGGCGCCCGGCTTTTTCGTCAACATGTGGGGCTACAACGGCCAGAGCCCGGGGCCGACCATCGAAGTGGTGGAGGGCGACCGGGTGCGCATCTTCGTCACCAACCGCCTGCCCGAGCACACCACCATCCACTGGCATGGCCAGCGCCTGCCCAACGGCATGGACGGCGTGGGCGGGCTGAACCAGCCTCACATCCCGCCGGGCAAGACCTATGTCTACGAGTTCGAGGCGCGCCGGCCCGGCACCTTCATGTACCACCCGCATTCGGACGAGATGGTGCAGATGGCGATGGGCATGATGGGCCTGTGGATCACCCACCCCCGGGGTCGCCACCCGCTGATTGCCGATGTGCAGCGCGACTATGCCTTGCTGCTTGCGGCCTTTGCCGTGGAGCCCGGCGCGATGACGCCGCGGGTCAACGAGATGACGGACTTCAACATCTGGACCTTCAACAGCCGGGCCTTTCCCGCGATCGCGCCCCTGGTGGCACGCCAGGGCGACAGGGTGCGCATACGCGTGGGCAATCTGACCATGACCAACCATCCCATCCATCTGCATGGCCATGAATTCGAAGTCACCGGCACCGATGGCGGGCCCGTGCCGCGGTCGGCGCGCTGGCCCGAAGTGACCACCGACGTGGCCGTGGGCCAGATGCGGCAGGTGGAATTGATTGCCGACGAGCCGGGCGACTGGGCCTTTCACTGCCACAAGAGCCACCACACCATGGGGGCGATGGGGCATGACGTGCCCACCATGATTGGCGTCGATCACCGCGGACTGGTGGGCAAGATACAGAAAATCGTGCCCGACTACATGCTGATGGGCGAACGCGGCATGGGTGACATGGGCGGCATGGAAATGCCCTTGCCCGACAACACGTTTCCCATGATGAGCGGCCACGGCCCGTTCGGCCCGCTAGAGATGGGCGGCATGTTCACCACGCTCAAGGTGCGCCGCGGCATGGGCGCCAACGACTATGCGGACCCGGGCTGGTTTGCCCAGCCCCAGGGCAGCGTGGCCTATGAATGGACCGCAGCGCCGCTGCAAGCCGCGCCGCGCCGGACCGCGCCGGGCCAGGCCCCGGGCGCGCCCAGCGTGCGCAAGCCGGGCGCCGCCCACGAACACCACTGATACCCACTTTGAACCAGGAGAAAACCATGAACCTAGAACCCCGCCGCCGCCAGACCCTGACGCTGCTGGCCACACTTGCCGCCACGGCCTGCCTGCCCGCGCTGGCCGCGCCCGCCAGAACGCCCATGGAAGTCTGGAAAGACCCGAACTGCGGCTGCTGCCAGGACTGGGTGGATCTGATGGAAAAGGCCGGCTTTGCCGTCACCGTGCACGACACCGGCAACAGTGCCGTGCGCGCCAAACTGGGCCTGCCCCAGCGCCTGGGCTCCTGCCACACGGCGCTGGTCGGTGGCTATCTGCTCGAAGGCCATGTGCCGGCCGCCGATGTGCGCCGCCTGCTCAAGGAAAAGCCCAAGGCCCTGGGCCTGGCCGTTCCCGGAATGCCCGTGGGCAGCCCGGGCATGGACGGGCCGGAATACGGCGGCCGCAAGGACCCGTATGACGTGCTGCTTGTCAGCAAGAATGCCGTGGGGGGCGATGTGCGCACCAAGGTGTTCACCAGCCACCGCTCTTGAGCCGCCAGCAAAGGATGCACAACATGTCCTTATCTCCTTTTCCATCGCTGGCCGCGGCACGGCGTGCGGGCACTCTTGCCGTGCTGGGCCTGGCGCTGGCATGCAGCCAGGCCATGGCCCAGGCCCATGATCCATCCGACCATGCGGGCCATGGCGCCGCGGCCACGGTCCCCGCGGCCGTGGCCGGGGCGCTGACCGAAGGCGAAATCACCCGGCGCGACGCGCGCAGCGGCAAGCTCACCATCCGCCACGGCGAGATCGTCCATCTGGCCATGCCCCCCATGACCATGGTGTTTGCCTTGCAGCAGCCGTCCCAGGCCGATGCGCTGCAGCCCGGCGACAAGGTGCGCTTTCAGGTGGAGAAGGTCAATGGCGCCTTGCTGATCACCCATATCGAAGCGGTCGCGCCGCGAAGCTGAGGGCGCAGACAGCGCTGCCGGCGGACGTGAAAGCGCGCCGTGAACGGGGGGCCGCTTTTGCTGTTAGCCTTCCATGATTGGCAGGGCCTTTGTCCTGCCAGTCCGGCCAACGTGCCTTCCTAGAAAGTGAATTCCCCATGACCAGCCCGCTGTACACCGCTTCCGTTCCCGTCATGCAGCAGATGCTGCGCGCCCTGTCCGATGTGCTCAAGAAGGCCGAGGAGCACGCTACGCAAAAGAACATCGAGCCCAATGCCTTGCTGCAGGCGCGGCTGTTCCCCGACATGTTCCCGCTGGCGCGCCAGGTGCAGATTGCCGCGGACTTTTCCAAGGGCATTTCCTCGCGCCTGGCCGGTGCCGAAGTGCCGTCCTGGCCCGACACCGATGCCGGCTTTGCCGAGCTGCAGGCGCTGATCGCCAAGGCGCTGGCCCATATGGAGTCGTTCCAGCCCGGGCAATTCGATGCGAGCGAAGGCCGCGAAATCGTGCTGCGCCCCGGCACGCCCAAGGAAAAGAAGCTGGCCGCCAGCGCCTATCTGCTGCACTACGGTCTGCCGCAGTTCTTCTTCCATGTGACCACCGCCTATGCCATCCTGCGCCACAACGGCGTGGAGATCGGCAAGCGCGACTACATGGGCGCTTACTGACCCGCTCACACGCGGTGTGCCCTTTGAACGCGCCACAGATTCTCGCAAGCGCTCTGGGCAAGGACAGCGACTGGACGCTGCGGTGTAACCTGGCGAAGTGCCGGTCTTGGGCAAGCCCGAGAAGTTCTGCGGCGTCGTGGCGCGCTCGATGTGGGATTCACCGGTTCCCACTGGGTGATGAGCTGCATCTGCAACCGCCAGCCGCACCTTCCCCGGCAGACTGGCGACATGCTGGCGCTGTGGATCTATGCGCTGCTGACGGACAAGGACGGCAACCATGCCCGCGTGCACCGGCCGCGAGATCCTGGCCAAGCTATGCCACCATCTGGGCATTTTCCAGGAGCTCGACGCGGTGGCCGCCAACACCAAGGTGCGCCTGGCGCTGATGCCCTGCATCACCGCGCAGTTCATGCCGCGCGCCGCGGGCGACCGGCCCCATGTGCTGGCGCTGCCGCCGGAAAAACGACGAGACACTGCGCAAGCGCGCCGAAGCCGAGCTGTCTTCGCTGCCGTACAAGGGCAGCCAGGCGCTGCTGGCGGCCTCGGGCTCGCTGGCACGCTGGCATGGCACTCAGAACACGATATGCCTGGTACGCCTTGCCTGCCAGAAAGGGATAAGAAAGATGGAAACAACCGCTGTTCAAAGCTTCAAACTCGCCATCGTCAGTGCCACCGGACTGTCCAAAGATGCGCTTCATGTTTATGTAGGCATTGCCATTTTTTTAGTGGCCAGGTTAGCGCTGCGCAAATATGCCAACCTGTTCCTGCCTGTAGCTGTCGTAGTAGCTGTCGCATGCATTGGGGAGTTGCTGGACATGCGCGATGACATCAATAGCCTAGGTTACTGGCGTTGGGGCGCAAGTCTGCATGATGTCGTGAACACTGTGTTTTGGCCCTTGGCCCTGTCCATTTTCATGCGTAGCACTCTACCAAGTTCATCGAGCTGAGAGTCAAACTCAAGTGTCGGCGTCTGGCCGACAGCACCCATAATTGTCAGACCCGCAACACCTCTGGCGGCTGTCGGATGGCAGCGCTCTGTATCGATACCTCATCACGCTTGCACTTGCCCAGCATGGCCCTGCCCGAGAGGGTCTCGCTGCTGATAACGCGGCCAGCGCCGCTGAACTAGGCGCAATCAAATCCAAATGACTGCTGGAGTAAGTTGATCTGTCGTCACAACCGACCGCTCTTGGTGCGGTCGCGAGCCTTGCCGGCCGCCCCGTTTTGCCCGATTGGCCCTTGGGTTTCAAGCCCAACGGAGTCTGGTTTGGGCCTTTTTCTTCGGTGGCCGGAATTTAAACATTTCAACAACCATCCTTGGCATTGCTCATCTCAAGCGGCGACATATATCTGGCTCTCAATTCGCGTTCGAACTGAATGATTTTTGCATTTGGAGTGTCTTGGCATCTTAATATCAAGACCATTTTAGGGGTGCTGCGCACAACTTCGTCTACCGCCGGTGTTGCGAGCGGAGATGAAACATGGTTCACTTTATAAGCATTGCTTGTTATAAGTACTTCAATTGTGCGGTTTGAAGAACATGCAGACAAAACAAAGGATGCAATCAAGAAAAGACTGACCAGCGATTTCATAATGTTTTTCATTTGAAAATGACAGTTGCGAACTGGAGCTTTCCGCAAGAAAGTCTGCGACATCGGCTCCTTCTGGCCGATAGTACCCGTTCGTGACTGCCATAGGCAGCTGCCATGCGTTTCCCGAGCTTTTGCCAATATGAAGGAGGCCGGGTCTCAAATGCACACGGGCGGCCTGAGTGATTCCAAAGGGCCTGGGATGGATTATTTCCAATCCATTCAGCGTGAACTGGCTTGCGGCTTATCGGACCCGCAACACCTCCAGCTGCTGTCGGATGGCAGCAATCTCTATCGATACCTCATCACCCTCGCATTTGCCCAGCATGGCCCTGCCCAAGGGGGCCTCGGTGCTGATGACCTGAACGAGCTCGACGCCGCTGAACAACTTCATGCTGCCCCCATCCGGGCCGAGAAAGAGCTGCTGCTGCTTGTCGTCGCCATCCACCAGGCAGACCAGCGCGCCGAGCTGTATGCCTTTGCTGGCGTCGTAGGGGCGCGGGCGGAACTGGCGCCAATGGGCGATTGCCTGGCGGATGGCGTCGGCGCGACGCGCCTGGCCAGTGGCCAGGTAGGCGGCTTCCAGACCCAAGGTGTCGTACTTGTTTTCGGCGATGTTTTCTTCGTGCGTCGCCGCCTCATGGGCGGCTCGCGCTGCCTGCTCGGTTTGCCGCAGGTCCTGGGCGAGCCGTTCCAGCACCTGCTGCTGCAGCAACAATTTATCCATCATGAAAGCCAGGTATCTCGAGCAAGCGGGAAGGGGCTTGATTATGACCGCCCCCTTTGGTGCGGAGCCGGCCAAAACTGGGCCGGCATGCGCGTTGATGGCGCGAAAATGGCGGTTTCAAAGAATCGAGGTATGCATGAACAATCCGGCACATGGTGATCTGTTGAACCGTTACCGCAAGGCGGCGGCCGAGGCCCAGCAAAAGGAGCAACTGGTGCGCGTGGTCGCGGCCAAGGGACCGCGGGCGATCCAGCTGGCCAGCGAAACCGCGGCCAAGGCCGTGCGCCGGCGCAAGGTGCTCGAGGCGCAGCTGGAGCAGTTGGGGATTGTGGAGCGGTAAGGGGGCCTTTTGGGGCTGGGGCCAGGGAAGCTCACCACGACCGGATCACGGCGTCTACGCCGTTTCTTGAGGGCTGGTCAAACGGCTCCTCAGATCGCAGGATTGACGGGGATGGGGTCTTCGTTCATGCCCTGGCCTGGTCCAGCTGCGCGCTGTCCATCCACTGCGCAAAGCTTTGCGCGCAGCGCACGACTTCGCCGACAACGACCACACTGGGGCTGGCCAGACGCTCGCGGGTGACAACTTGCACCAGCTCGTCGAGGCGCGCAATCGCATGGCGCTGCTGCGGCTGGGATGCGTTCTGGATCACGGCCACGGGCGTGCCTGGCGGAAGGCCTTGCAGCAGGCCTTGGGCGATCTCGGCCACGCCTTTCATTCCCATGTAGATCACCAGCGTGAGCCGCGCCGCATTTGCCGTGGCGGCCAGCTGGGGCCAGTCCGTGGGCTCGGCACCGGGACGCGTATGGCCGGTGATGAACAACACGCCATGGGCGTGGTCGCGGTGCGTCAGCGGCGCGCCGATCTGCGTCATGCCGGCAAGGCCGGCGGTGATGCCGTTGACGATCTCGACGTGCACGCCGGCGGCGCGCAGATGCTCGGCCTCCTCGCCGCCGCGGCCGAAGATGAACGGATCACCGCCCTTGAGGCGCACGACGTTCTCGCCTTCAAGCACGCTGGTCAGGATGAGCTTTTCAATGAAGGCCTGGGGCGTGCTCTGGCAGCCGCCGCGCTTGCCCACGGCAATCAGGCGCGCGCCGGGCGGGGCCAGCGCGACAATGGCGTCGCTGACCAGATCGTCGACCAGCAGCACGCTGGCCGCCTGTATGGCCTTGAGCGCCTTGAGCGTCAGCAGGTCGGGGTCGCCCGGGCCCGCGCCCACCAGCGTGCAGCGGCCTGGGCGGACCGTAGGAACGCAGTTCTTGCCATTGAAAAGAGTCATGGGGGCCTCAGGCGTTGATGGTTTCGTGGAAGCGGACCACGGCCGTGGTCTGCACATGGCGTTTGAGTTCGGGAATGCAGGAGCCGCATTGCGTGCCGCAGCCCAGGCGCTGCTGCAGCTGCAGCAGGCGTTCGCCGTCGCTGCCCGCGCATTGGCCCAGCGTCTGCACGATGCTCTCGAGCGTGACGTTCATGCAGCTGCAGATCTGGGGACTGCGCGCCTTGGTGCCCGAGGGCGGCGTCGCGCCCTGGGTCAGCATCAGGTGCGCGGGCTGGGGCGGGTCCAGCTCCTGGGCCAGCAGTTGCGTGAGCCAGACGCCGGCGCTGGTGTCGCCCGCGAGCAGCATGGCTTGGAGGCGCAGCGCGCCCTGGTTGTCGCGCTGCAGTTGCAGGGCGCGGCTTTGCTGGCGGCGGCGGTCGCTGTAGCGTATCACCTGGTCGCCGCCAATTCCCAGCAGCTGTTCGATCTGCTGCAACAGTTCGGCGTTTGGCGGCGCATGGTCCGAGGCGCGCAGCAAGACACCGCTGCGCGTTTGCGCGGCCGCGCTCAGCGGCACCTGGTTGCTGAACGGCACGCAGCTTGCGAATTCGAAATGCCCCATCAGCGCCGACAGCGCCTGGCGTACTTCGAGCACGCGCTCGGCGGGCAGCCAGGCCATGGCCAGCAGCGACCAGGGCAGGGCGAGCTTGCTGACGGACACCGCCGTGTGCTTGAGTTCGGGCTGCTTGGACACCGGGCAGAAAGCAGGCTGGGTGAGCGCATTGATGCCCAGCAGGCGCTGGCCGTCGGCGCCGCGGCCGCTGAGAAACTCGCTGCCCCAGTGCATGGGCATGAACATGCGTGTGGGCGCGAGCTGGGTGTCGCACTGCAGCGCCACCATGAGCGTGCCGCGCCGGCTGCTCAGCTGCACCAGCTCGCCTTCATTGAGGCCTTGCTGCGCCATGTCGCGCGGATGCATGTGCAGCCGCGGCTCGGCCGCGTGGCTGAACAGCCGGCCCAGCGTGCCGGTGCGGCTCATGCCATGCCATTGGTCGCGCAGCCGGCCGGTGGTCAGGGCAAACGGAAATGCGGCGTCGACGGGCTCGGCCAGCGGCTGGTAGGGCGCGGCATGAAAGCGCGCCTTGCCGTCGGCCGTGGGAAACACGCCGTCTTCATACAGCCGCGCCTTGCCCGCAAGCGCTGTTGCGGGCATGGGCCACTGCTGCGGCGCCTGCTCGAGCTTCTCCCACGACAGCCCCGTGATGTCGAGATCGCGCCCGGCCGTGCTCGCGCGGTGCTCCTCCCACAGCGCCTGCGCGCCGGCATCGGCCGGCGCGATGGGATAGGCAAACAGGGTGGGCTGGCCGGGGCGCAGCCGCGCTTCGAGGCGCTGGGCCAGCTGCACGGCAATCTGCCAGTCGTGGCGCGCATCGCCCGCGGCAGGCACGGCGGCGCGCACGCGCGAAATGCGGCGTTCGCTGTTGGTGACCGTGCCGGTCTTCTCGCCCCAGGTGGTGGCAGGCAGCAGGAGATGGGCGTGGCGCGCGGTCTCGGTGGTGGTGAAGGCTTCCTGCACCACGACGAGTTCCGCGCGCTCGAGCGCGCGCTGCACCATGCGCTGGTCGGGCATGCTTTGCGCGGGGTTGGTGCAGGCAATCCACAGCGCCTTGATTTCGCCGTCGGCCGCGGCTTGGAACATTTCCACCGCGGTCTTGCCGGGCTGGGCGGGCACATCGGCCACGCCCCACAGCGCGGCAACCTCGGCGCGGTGTGCGGCATTGGCAAGATCACGGTGGCCGCTGAGCAGATTGGCCATGCCGCCGACCTCGCGCCCGCCCATGGCGTTGGGCTGGCCGGTGAGCGAAAGCGGGCCCGCGCCGGGCTTGCCGATCTGGCCCGTGGCCAGGTGCAGGTTGATCAGCGCCGCGTTCTTGGCCGTGCCGCTGCTGCTCTGGTTCAGGCCCTGGCAGTAGAGGCTCAGCGTGGCCGGCGACTGCGCAAACCATTGCGCGGCCTGCAGCAGGTCTTGCTCGGCAATGCCGCATTCCCTGGCCACATGTGCGGGCGTGGCCGTCGCCACCAGGCTTTGCAGCGCGTCCAAGCCCGTGGTGTGGGCGGCAATGTATGCGCGGTCCACCCAGCCCCGGGCCAGCATCAGCTGCAGCATGCCATGAAACAGCAGCACGTCGGTGCCGGGAGCAATAGGCAGGAACAGGTCGGCCAGGCTCGCGGTATCGGTGCGGCGCGGATCGGCAACGATCACCTTGAGCGCGGGGTTGGCGGCCTTTGCGGCTTCGAGGCGGCGAAACAGGATGGGGTGGGCCCAGGCGGCGTTGCTGCCGACCAGGAACACGCATTGCGCCTTTTCCAGGTCTTCGTAGCAGGCCGGCGGCGCGTCCGCGCCCAGCGTGGCCTTGTAGCCGGCGACGGCGCTGCTCATGCACAGGCGTGAGTTGGTGTCGAGGTTGTTGCTGCCGATCAGGCCCTTGACGAGCTTGTTGAACGCGTAATAGTCCTCGGTCAGCAGCTGGCCGCTGAGGTAGAAGCCCACGGCATCGGGCCCGTGCGCGCTGATGATGCGCGCCAGCTGGTCACTGGCCATGGCCAGCGCCGCATCCCAGGCCACCGGCAGGGCCGGGCCGCCGCGCTGCAGGCGCTGCAGCGGTTGCAGCAGCCGGGTCTGTCGCGTCACGGTGGCGCAGGCCGTGAGGTGCAGCGTGCTGCCCTTGGTGCACAGCTTGCCGAAGTTTGCCGGGTGCAGCGGATCACCCTGGACGCCGGTGATCTGTCCGTCGCGGGCTTCGATGATCACTCCGCAGCCAACCCCGCAGTAGGGGCAGGTGGAGCGCGTTTGCGTGACAGGGGAGGCGTTCATGGAGAGCTTTGAATGGGGCGTGGGTCTTCAGGCGGGCTTGCTTTGCTCTTGGGGGCTGCTGTCGGCCAGCGCGGTTTCGCCAAACATCAGCCGGTCGCGGATCTGGGCAATGCTGCAGCCTTCGCGCAGCAGCTTGAAGTACCAGCTGCCGTCGACGGTGTCGCCATACAGGCAGGCGCCGACCAGCTTGTCGTCGGCAATCACCAGCTTCTTGTAGACCCCGCTGGTCGGGTCGCTGAGCACGATTTCCTCGGTGCGCTCCGAGCCCTTGAAGTCGCCGGCCGAAAACAGGTTGATGCCCGTGACCTTGAGCTTGGTCGAGGTGACCGAGCCCTGGTAGCGGCTGATGCCCATTTCCGCGAGGTGATTGGCCAGCACCTTGCCCTGCTCGAACAGCGGCGCGACCAGGCCGTAGGCAATGCCGCGGTGGGCCGCGCATTCGCCCACGGCGTAGATGCGGGGGTCGGTCGTGGTCTGCAGCGTGTCGTGCACCACGATGCCGCGCTTGACCTGCAGGTAGGCGGCTTCGGCCAGCGCGGTGTTGGGGCGTATGCCCACGGCCATCACCACCAGATCGGCCGGCACTTCGCTGCCATCCTGAAAGCGCACGGCGCGCACGCGGCCGGCTTCGTTGCCCAGCAGCTCCTGCGTCTGCGCGCCCATCAGGAACTGCATGCCGCGGTCGTTGAGCGACTGGCGCAGCAGCTGCGACGCGGCCTCGTCAAGCTGGCGCTCGAGCAGCCAGTCGTTGACATGCACCACGGTGACCTGCATGCCGCGCTTGATCAGGCCGTTGGCGGCTTCCAGGCCCAGCAGGCCGCCGCCTATCACCACCGCATGGCGGTAGTGCGTGGCGGCATCGATCATGGCCTGGGTGTCGGCGATGTCGCGGTAGCCCAGCACGCCTTGGAGCTGGCTGCCGGGAACGGGCAGGATAAAGGCATGCGAGCCCGTGGCCATGATCAGCCGGTCGTAGGGCGCGCTCAGCTGCTCGCCCGCGGCGTTGACCGCATGCACAGTGCGCGCCTGGCGGTCTATCTTTGTGACGGTCCAGCCCGCGTGCAGCGTGATGCCGTTGTCGGTGTACCAGCTCCAGTCGTTGAGCACGATCTGTTCTAGCGTCTGCTCGCCCGCCAGCAGCGGCGACAGCATGATGCGGTTGTAGTTGGGGTGGGGCTCGCTGCCGAACACCGTGATGTCATACAGATCGGGCGCAAGCTTGAGCAGCTCTTCCAGAGAGCGCACGCCCGCCATTCCGTTGCCTATCATCACCAATCTGGATTTCTTCATCGGGGTCTTTCGTTGGCCGTTCTGAAAGCGCAAAAGCGTCTGTCCCTTGCAGCCCGGCTGCAGGGAAAGACGCCTTTGTCATGGGTTTGGGCCCATCGTCGGACCGAAACCTCTGTGACCTTCAGTGGCCACGCAAGGATTCAAGCAATTTGCGGGCCAGGCATGCGACGGGCACCGAAGCGCTGGCCTCGCGGCCATGCACCGAGATGGTGAGCCGCATGTCGCGTTCGGGTGCAGCGCTGCGGGTGCTGGGCAATTGCGGTGCGGCCGGCTGGGGTCGGGCCTGGCCGGGCCGGGCCGGCCTTCAGGCAATTGTCATCAGGCTCGCATTGCCGCCGGCGGCGGCGGTGTTGACGCTCAGCGCGCGTTCCATCACCAGGCGCTCCAGCGGCACGGCGGTCGAGCCGCTGGCGGTGTGGCCTATGGAGACGATGGGGCCGGGCCGCGTCGCGAGCGCCTGGCTGGCCTGGGCAAGCGAGGCCGCATTGCCGTGGTGGAGCACGGCATCGAAGCGCACGCCGGGCGCCTTCCAGTCGGGCACCAGGGCGATCGCCTGGCGCACGGCCCGGGGCAGGCGCGCGTACAGCGCCTGGGCGTCCACGGGCCAGACGGCGCGGCTGCCCACGGCGAGAACCGCCGCAAGCTGGGTCAGCCGGTCTTGCTCCTGCGCCGCAAGGCACAGCACGGCCTCGCGCGGCGCGAGCGTGTAGACATTGCGCTCGCCCGTGGGGCCCTGGAGTTCGCAGGCCTGCTGCGCAGGAACGAGCGACTGCAGGCCCGTGCAGATTGCGGCAAGCCCGGGCAGGCCCGCCTGTGCTGCCCATTGGCGCAGCTGCGCAAACGGCGATTGCGCATGCCAGCGCGCGGGCGTGGCCACGCCGGGGGCCGGGGCCGGCAGCGCGCGCTGCAATACGTCATCGGGGCGCTGCGACAGCAGGCGGTAGAGGTATAGCGGCCCGCCGGCCTTGGGCCCGGTGCCCGACAGGCCTTCGCCGCCAAAAGGCTGAACGCCCACCACGGCGCCCACCATGTTGCGGTTCACATAGACATTGCCTGCGTGCGCCCCGGCCACGACCTGGGCAATGGTCTCGTCTATGCGCGTGTGCAGGCCCAGCGTCAGGCCGTAGCCCGTGGCGTTGATCTGCGCGAGCAGCCGCGCCAGGTCCTTGCGGCGGTAACGCACGATGTGCAGCACCGGGCCGAAGATTTCGCGCTGCAGCTCGGCAATGCTGTCCAGCTCGATCAGCGTGGGCAGCACGAAGGTGCCCCGGGCCAGCGCCGCGTCATCGGCATTCCAGGCGCTGCGCAGCACCTTGCGGCCGCGCGCCTGCATGCCCGCGATATGCGCCTCTATGCCGTCGCGCGCCTGGGCGTCTATCACCGGGCCCACGTCAACGGCCAGCTGCGTGGGCTGGCCAATGCGGCACTGCGCGACGGCGCCGGTGAGCATTTCAATGATGCGGTCGGCGCAGTCCTCCTGCAGGCACAGCACGCGCAGCGCCGAGCAGCGCTGGCCCGCGCTGTCGAAGGCCGAGGCAACGACGTCGGCAACCACCTGTTCGGCCAAGGCCGACGAGTCGACAATCATCGCGTTTTGCCCGCCGGTCTCGGCAATCAAGGGAACGGGCTGGCCGTTGCGCCCCAGGCGCTGGGCGAGCTGGCGCTGCAGAATGCGCGCGACATCGGTGGAGCCCGTGAACAGCACGCCTTGCACGCACGCGTCGGCGACCAGCGCCGCGCCCACGGTCTCGCCTTCGCCGGGCAGCAGCTGCACCGCGGCCTGGGGCACGCCGGCCTGCCACAGGCAGCGCACGGCATGGGCGGCCACCAGCGGCGTCTGTTCGGCGGGCTTGGCGAGCACCGGATTGCCCGCGGCCAGCGCGGCGCCGACCTGGCCCATGAAAATCGCCAGCGGGAAATTCCAGGGGCTGATGCAGACCACCGGGCCCAGCGGGCGGTGGCTGTCGACGCCGAAGTCGGCGCGCGCCTGGGCCGCGTAAAAGCGCAGGAAATCAACCGCTTCGCGCACTTCGGCAATGGCATTGGTGGCGGTCTTGCCGGCTTCGCGCGCCAGCAGGCCCATGAGCCGGGGCATATCGGCTTCCAGCAGATCTGCTGCCCTGTCCAGCGCGTCGGCGCGCAGCCCTGGCGGCGTTTGGGCCCAGCTGTCGGCGGCGCTGGCCGCGGCGGCAAGCGCCGCCTGCACGTCCTGGGGCGAGGCCTGTTGCACCCGGCCCACGAGATCCTGCAGATTGGCGGGGTTGCGGATTTCCACGCTGGCGCCGCCTTGCGGCGTGATGCCGGGGGCCAGCAGGGGCGCTGCCGACCAGTCGGCGCGCTCCTGCATGGCTGGGGCAATTGCCTGCAGCGTGTGCTCGTTGGACAGATCGAGTCCGCGCGAATTCATGCGTGCGCTGCCGTAGAGCGCCACGGGCAGGGCAATGGCCGGGTGGGGCAGGCCATATTGACCGTCCTGGGCGGCCAGTCGCTCCACGGTCTGCACCGGGTCTTCGACCAGCGTTTCCAGCGCCATGGCCGGATCGGCAATGCGGTTCACAAACGAGGTATTGGCGCCGTTTTCCAGCAGTCGGCGCACCAGATAGGCCAGCAGCGTCTCGTGCGTGCCCACGGGGGCGTAGATGCGGCAGGGGCGGCCCAGGCGGGACACCACCTGTTCGTACAGCGGCTCGCCCATGCCGTGCAGGCACTGGAATTCGTACTGGCCGGGCGTGTAGGTGGCTGGGCCGGCCATCCCATGAATGGCGGCCACGGTATGCGCGTTGTGCGTGGCGAACTGCGGGAAGATTTCTTCGGGCGCTTCAAGCAGCTTGCGCGCGCAGGCCAGGTAGGCAACGTCGGTATGGGGCTTGCGCGTGTAGACCGGATAGCCGTCCTGGCCGTCCACCTGGGCGCGCTTGATTTCGCTGTCCCAGTAGGCGCCCTTGACCAGGCGCACCATGAGCCGGTGGCCGCTGCGCCGGGCCAGATCGACGAGGAAGTCAATCACGGCCGGGCAGCGCTTCTGGTAGGCCTGGATCACAAAGCCTATGCCGTTCCAGCCCGCAAGCGCGGGCTCGAAGCACAGGCGCTCGAGCAGGTCCAGCGACAGTTCGAGCCGATCGGCCTCCTCGGCATCGATGTTCAGTCCTATGTCGTAGCCCCTGGCCTGCACGGCCAGCGCCAGCACGCGCGGGTAAAGCTCTTGCATCACGCGGGTGTATTGCGCGCGGCTGTAGCGCGGGTGCAGCGCCGACAGCTTGATGGAGATGCCCGGACCGGCCTGCACACCCGCGCCCGCCGCGGCCTTGCCGATGGCCTCTATGGCCTGCTGGTAGTCGGCCAGGTAGCGCCGGGCATCGCCTTCGGTCAGCGCGGCTTCGCCCAGCATGTCATACGAATAGCGAAAGCCCTGGGCTTCGAGTCCCTTGGCATGCTCCAGGGCTGCGCCAATGGTCTCGCCGGCAACGAACTGTTCGCCCATCACGCGCATTGCCATGTCGACGCCCTTGCGTATCAACGGCTCGCCGCCCTTGCCGATGATGCGCCCCAGCGTGCTGGACAGTCCGTTCTCGCTGTGCGTGGCGACCAGCCGGCCCGTGATCAGCAGGCCCCAGGTGGCGGCGTTGACAAACAGCGAAGGGCTGCGGCCCAGGTGCTGGCGCCAATCGCCGTCGGCAATCTTGTCGCGTATCAGCGCGTCGCGCGTTGCGGCGTCGGGAATGCGCAGCAGCGCTTCTGCCAGGCACATCAATGCCACGCCTTCCTGCGACGACAGCGAGTATTCCTGCAGCAGGCCCTGCACCATGCCCGCGCGGCCGCTGGCGCTCCTGCGCTGGCGCAGCCCGCGCGCCAGCTGCAGCGCCAGCGCGCTGGCTGCCGCGGCGTCATCGGTGCGCGGGCGCGCAAGTTCCAGCAAGGCCGCCATTACGGCCTCGGGTTCGGGCCGGCGCGTCGCGGCCGTGATGGCCTCGCGCAACGCGCCGCGGTGTTGCGTGGGGCCGTCGACAAAAGCGGCGGGGAAAGCCGGGGCAGCAGAGGTGGACATGGGAAACCAGGGTTAGTTGATATGGGTATGTTGCATGGGCATTGATAGAATAATTGTTCGAAATATTTTGATATAGCAGAATAAAAAACTAATCATGGACATTGATAGTGCACATGCGCTGGACCGCATGGATCTGCGAATTCTGTCGCTGCTGCAGTCCGACGGGCGCCTGACCAATCTCAAGCTGGCCGAAGCCATCAGCCTGTCACCGACGGCCACGCTGGCGCGCGTGCAGCGGCTCACGCGCGAGGGCTATATCCTGGGCTACGAGGCGCGGCTCAACCCGATCAAGCTTGACGCGGGCATGCTGGTGTTTGTCGAAGTGCTGCTTGACCGCACCACGCCCAATGTGTTCGAGGAGTTCAAGGTGGCGGTGCAGTTGCAGCCCCAAATCATGGAGTGCCACATGGTGGCCGGCGGCTTTGACTATTTGCTCAAGACGCGCAGCGCCGACATGAATGCCTACCGCGTGTTTGCCGGCAACGTGCTGTGGCAGCTGCCCGGCGTGCGCGAGACGCGTACCTATGCGGTGATGGAAGAGGTAAAGAACTCCTCGCATCTGCATTTGAGGGGGCTGTAGGGCAGCGATCGGGGGGAAGGCCGTTCATCCTTTGACGCGGCCGGCAGGATCAGGACGAACGGGTGGAGGGCGTGGCGGTGTTCGCGCTGCTTCTTGACAGTGCAGCGCGAAACGCTGTCTTGCTTGCCCGGACAAACCGCATGCTAGGCCTGACCCTGCCGCGCCACCCAAGGCAAGGCCAGCGCCGCAAGCAGCTCGATCTGCTGCTTTTCCAGCGCCGTCCATTGGGCTCGCGTGCCCAGCACGTTGAATGTGGCAAAGCAGGCGCCGGCGCGCACCAGGGGAACGTTCATCACCGACTGCAGCCCCATCGACAGTATCAGTGGACTGTCGTCAAACACCTGCCGCAGTGCGGCGCTGCCTTCACCGATGAAGATCTCGCCGGCCAGCAGCAGCTGGCGCGTCCAGGGCGTGAGGGTCTTGCGCTTGCGGCCAGCGACCGGGTACTGGGCGGGGCGCGAGGACCAGATGCGCTGCAGCTCCATGACGTCGTTGGCATCGGCATGCGCGGGCCACTGCACCTGGTTCACGGTGAGCAGGCCGTCGCCGAGCAGATCCTGGCGCACGCGCTCGATGAGCTGCAGCGCGGCGGCGAAATCGGGCGCGCGCGGCAGCTCGCGGCACAGCGCCAGCGCGGCGCCGGCCGGCAGCGTCAGGGGGCCGCTGTCACTCACCCTTGATGCCCAGCTCGCGGATGATCTTGCCGTAGCGCTCGGCGTCGGACTTGAGCACTGTGGCAAACTGCGCGGGCGTGGTCTTGACGACTTCCACGCCCAGGCTGTCCATGCGCGCCTTGACGGCGGGATCGGCCATCGCGGCATTGGCGGCAGCGTTCAATTGGGCGACCAGCTCCCTGGGCATGTTGGCCGGGCCGAACAGGCCGTACCAGACGCCCAGTTCATAGCCCGGCAGGGTCTCGCCGACCGTGGGAATGCCCTCGGGCATCAGCGCCGAGCGCTTGGCTTCGGTCACGGCCAGCAGCTTGAGCTTGCCGGCCTTGACGTGCGGCAGGGTCTGCGTGCCGGCCGAGAACAGCACCTGGGTCTGGTCGGCCACGGTGTCTACCACGGCCGGCGCGCCGCCCTTGTAGGGCACATGCACCATGGTGATTCCCGCGGCCTTTTCAAACAGCACGGCGCTCAGGTGGTTGGTCGAACCCTGGCCCGCGGAGGCGTAGTTGAGCTTGCCGGGGTTGGCCTTGGCGTAGGCAATGAAGTCCTTGAGATTGTTGGCCGGCACAGAATTGCTCACCACCAGCGTATTGATCACATTGGCCAGCTGGGCGATGGGCGTGAAGTCGTCCACGCCCTTGAAAGGCATGCTGGCCATCAGCGCGGGGTTCATCGCGTGAGTGCTCATCGAGCCCACGAGCAGCGTGTAGCCGTCGGGTTTGGCCTTGGCGACGAGGTTCGAGCCTATGTTGCCCGAGGCGCCCGCGCGGTTGTCGACAATCACCGTCTGGCCCAGCGACTTCGACAGGCGCTCGCCCAGCGCGCGCGCCAGGATGTCGGTCGAGCCACCGGGCGCCCAGGGAACAATCAGCGTGATGGGCTTGTCGGGATAGCTGGCCGAGGCGGCGCCGGCAAGGGCCAGCAAGGCGGTGGCGCACAGGGCGCGGATACGGTGAGAGATCATGGAAGCTCCAGTGGTTGAAAGGGGAGGAGGCGGTCAGCGGCCCACGGCGTAGCCTTGCATGCCGCGCGGATTGGCCGCGGCGCGCAGCAGCAGCCTGCCCTGGGCGTCGCGCTCGCGCGTGCAGGCCGACATGCGGCTTTCCGACCAGGCGTCGCCGACCTTGACCTGGTGGCCCGCCGCGCGCAGCGCGGCAATCTCCTCGGGCGCGAAGCGCGATTCGACGGTCAGCTGGTTGAGCCGGGTCTGGCGCGGCCAGAACGAGGCCGGAAAATGATCCACATGCCAGGCGGGCGCATCGATTGCCTCCTGCAGGTTCATGCCGTGCACCGCGTGGCGCAGGAAGAAGGCCGGCGACCATTGATCCTGCTGGTCGCCCCCGGGCGTGCCGAACACCATGTAGGGCTGGCCGTCGCGCAGCGCCAGCGAGGGCGACAGCGTGGTGCAGGGCACGACGCGCGGCGTGACGCTGTTGGCCAGGCCGTCGTCAAGCCAGGTCATCTGCAGCCGGGTGTTGATGGCAAAGCCCAGCGCGGGAATCACGGGACTGGACGACAGCCAGCCGCCCGAAGGCGTGGCCGCGACCATATTGCCGTGGCGGTCGATGACGTCGATATGGCAGGTGTCGCCCACGAAGACTTCGCGTTCGGCCCATTCGGCCACCGGCGGCAGCGCGGCAAACGTGGGCTCGCCAATGCCAAAGCGCGTGTCCGCGGTGCGCAGCGTGCGTTCGGCCGCGTCCAGATCGGGCAGCTGCGGGGCAATGCCCAGGGGCGCGCCGGGGCGCAATTCGGCCGAGGCCTGGGCGCTGGTCTGCAGCCAGCGCGCGCGCAGGTAGTCGTCCGACAGCAGCGCCATCTGCGCGGCGCGCTGGGCGCCGGGCGCGTCGCCATACCAGGCCAGGCGGTCGGCCATGGCCAGCTTGGCGGCTTCGGCAATGCGGTGCACGAAGCCCGCGGTATGCGGCGGGTGCCGGGCCAGGTCGGCGTGGCGCAGCATGCCGATCTGCTGCAGGAAGGCCGGGCCCTGGCTCCAGAAGCCGCACTTGGCCAGCGTGTAGCGGCCGAAGTCCAGCGTCAGCGGCGCTTCCACGGCGGCCTGCCAGTTCGCCATGTCGTCATAGCGCAGCAGGCCGCCATGGCGTTCGCCGCTGCTGTCGCGCACTTTTTCCGTGCGGTAATAAAGATCGATTTCCTGGGCGACAAAGCCGCGGTACCAGATATCGAGCGCGGCATCGATCTGTTCGGTGCGGCCGCTGGCGCGGGTCTGCGTTTCCTGCAGCAGGCGCTCGAAGGTATCGGCAAGTTGGGGCAGCTGGAACAGCGCACCGGGCTGGGGCACGCGCCCGCCCGGCAGCCAGACCTGGGCCGAGCTGGGCCATTGCTCGCGAAACAGGTCCTGCACCGCATAGATGGCCTGCACGGCGCGCGCGATCAGGGGGAAGCCGTCGCGCGCATAGCCAATTGCCGGCGCGAGCACTTCGGCCAGCGTCCAGGTGCCATGCTCGCGCAACATGGTCATCCAGGCGCCGAAAGCGCCGGGCACGGTCGCCGGCAGCATGCCTATGCCGGGCACCTGCTCGAAGCCCAGCCGGCGAAACGCATGGGCATCGGCCTCGGCCGGCGCCACGCCCTGGCCCTTGATCGATTCCATGCGACCCAGCCGTTCGCTCCACAGCAGTACGGGTACTTCGCCGCCCGGGCCGTTGAGATGCGGCTCGACCACTTGCAGCACAAAGCCGCCGGCCACGGCGGCGTCAAAGGCATTGCCGCCACGTTCGAGCACGCCCATCGCGGTCTGCGACACCAGCCAGTGGGTAGAGGAGACCACGCCAAAGGTTCCAGTGATCTCGGGGCGGGTAGTGAAAGCGCTCATGGTTGCTTTTGGTGCGAGTGGAAGATGGCCCCACTATAGAAGCATGGAATAGGCCAGGGTGAATGTCTTTGCATCGACCCATGCATTGCAGGCTATATTCCATCCATGCCTCATTGCCTTGCCGACGTAGAGCGCGCCATAGACGCTCGCCTCAAGCTGCGCCACTACCGGCTGGTGGTCGCGCTCGACCGCCACCGCTCGATCACGCGTGTCGCCGAGATCCTCGGCAGCAGCCAGCCCACGGTCACGCGCGCGCTGGCCGACATCGAGGAAATCTTCGATGCCGTGCTGTTCGAGCGCACCGGGCGCGGGCTCGAACCCACGGCCGCGGGCCGGGTGGTGATTGCGCGCGCGGCCTATGCAATTGCCGAGAACGACGAACTGCTGATCGAGCTGGACGGCGTGCGCGCCGGGCGCCAGGGCCGGCTGCGCGTGGGCGTGCTGCCCTATGCCTCGACCCGCGTGCTCGACAGCACCTGGGCGTATCTGTTCTCGCTGCGCCCCAGGATCGCCACGGTGTCCATGGAGGATGTCACCGGCAATCTGTTTGCCGCGCTGCGCGCGCGCACGCTGGACTGCGCGATCTGCCGTTTTTCACAGAACGACCAGGGCATGTCGGGGGATGAGGCCATCGAGCAGGTGCTGCTCTACCACCAGCAGCCGCGCCTGGTCGTCGCCCGGCCCAGCGCGGCGCTGCTCACGCGCTTTCCCGAAGTCGATATCGCCAAGCTGTCGGACATGGACTGGATCTTCCCGCCCGCCGATACGCCGATACGCGGCATGATCGACGCGATCTTCTCGGCGGCCGGGCGGCGCGTGCCCGTTCCCACGCTCGAAGCCTATGCGGTGCGCACCATTGCGTCGGCGCTGCGCAATCTGCCGCGCGGCATCACGCTGCTGCCCGATGACATTGCCCAGGCGGTATGCGTGGGCGGCGCGGCGCAGGTGCTCGAGCAGACCTTGCCCTGGAGCCTGCCGCCCGTGGGCCTGGCCTGGCTGCGCAATTCACCCAAGATCGAACTGATCGATGGGCTGAGGCAGGCGATTTTGTCGCAGCCGGAGTAGAGGCGGGCGACAGGCTCGCCACGAACGGGTTACCGGCGCGTCATGGACATTCGTGCAGGGTCAGAACCCCGAGGCATCCAGCGCCGGCGGGCGCAGCAGGTCCTTGTCGATTCCCATGACTTCGCTGGCGCGCTCCATGGCCGTCCAGAGTTGCGCCGGCATCTTGAGGATTTGCTCGGGCGTATCGGACTGCGCAATCCAGGCGCCGATTTCGTGGTGCTGTTCGGGGGTGAGCAGATCCAGGTGCAGCATTTCGTCAATGGTTTTCATGGGATCAGCGGTTCTCGGATGGCAGGGATGCCGGGTCAGCTTGCGCTGCAGGGCCTGAGCTCCAATATACCGCCGTCCCAGGGCGGTCGTGGCGCTTCAGGCGGCTTTTTCCACATGCGACTGGCGCGTGTAGAGAAAATCCATCACCGCCTGGCGGCAGCGCAGATATTCGGGGTCGCTGGCAAGTTCCACACGCCGGCGCGGGCGGGCGATGTCCACGCTCAGCACTTCGCCTATGCGCGCCGCCGGGCCGTTGGTCATCATCACGATCTTGTCGGACAGCAGCACGGCTTCGTCGACATCGTGCGTCACCATGACCACGGTGCTGCGCGTGCGCGCGACGATTTCCAGCAGCTCGTCCTGCAGCTTGGCGCGCGTGAGCGCGTCCAGGGCGCCAAACGGCTCGTCCATCAGCAGCACCCTGGGCTCCATGGACAGCGCGCGCGCAATGCCCACGCGCTGCTTCATGCCGCCCGAGATCTCGCCCGGGCGCTTGTCGCGCGCATGGCCCAGGCCCACCAGGGCCAGCGCCGCATCGCTGCGCTCCTTGAGTTGCGCCTTGCTTTCCTTCTGGGAGAACACGCGCTCCACGGCCAGGTGCACGTTCTCGTAGCAGCTCAGCCAGGGCAGCAGCGAATGGTTCTGGAAGACGACGGCGCGCTCGGGTGATGGGCCCTGGATCTCGCGGTTGGCGCACAGCAGCACGCCGCTGCTGGGCGTGGTCAGGCCGGCAATCAGATTGAGCAGCGTCGACTTGCCGCAGCCCGAGTGGCCGATCAGCGCGACAAAGTCGCCCTTGGCAATGCGCAGATCGATGTTCTCCAGCGCCAGGAACAGGCCCTTGGCGGTCTTGAAGCTCTGCGAGATGCCTTGGAGTTCAATGAATCTGTCGCTCATGACTTCACCTCTTCATAAGTAAATGCCTTGGCGACCTGCACCAGCAGCAGCTCGAGCGCCAGGCCCACGATGCCGATCACGCCGATGGCGATGATGATGTTCATCACGTTGAGGTTGTTCCACTCGTCCCAGACCCAGAAGCCTATGCCCACGCCGCCCGTCAGCATCTCGGCCGCGACAATCACCAGCCAGGCCGTGCCCACGGCCAGGCGCACGCCGGTCAGCATGTAGGGCAGCACCGAAGGCAGCAGGATGCGGGTGGCAATCTTCCATTCGGACAGGTTGAGAACGCGCGCCACGTTCATGTAGTCCTGGGGCACGCGCTGCACGCCGATCGCGGTGTTGATCACCATGGGCCAGATCGAGCAGATGAAGATGGTCCAGATGGCCGCGGGGTTGGCACCCTTGAACACCAGCAGGCCTATGGGCAACCAGGCCAGCGGCGACACCGGCTTGAGCAGGCTGATGATGGGGTTGAACATTCTTGACAGGAACCGGAAGCGGCCGATCAGAAAGCCCGCGGGAATGCCGACCAGCGCCGCCAGGCCAAAGCCTATGGCCACGCGTTCGAGCGAGGCCAGCACGTTCCAGCCCACGCCCTGGTCGTTCGGGCCGTTGCGGTAGAACGGGTCGCTGAACAGCGCGATCGCCTGCTCGCCAGTGGCGCCCGGCGTGGGAATGCTGCCGCCGGTGGCCATGGAAATTCCGGCCCAGGCCAGCACCAGCAACGCCAGTCCCAGCAGCTGCGGCACGGCCGACTTGACCAGCTCCTGGGCCTTGAGCGCCAGCTTGCCCGGCGGCCCCGCGCTGGCGCCGGCCTTGGGTACGGCATGGGCCGCATGTCCGGCCAGCGGCAAAGTGACTTCCGCGACGGCTTCCACGCTGTCGTGGGCTGGCAGCGGGGCGGTGGGCGACAAAATATGTGTGTTCATCGTGCTTCTTGCGTTGAAACCAGGGAGCGGGGTGCCGGCGTCAGGCCTTGATCTTGAAACTGTCGGCGTACTTCTGCGGCTGCGTGCCGTCCCAGGCCACGCCGTCGATGAGCTTGCTGGCGCGCGTCTCGCTCTTGGGCAGCGGCGTCCTGGAGGCCGTGGCCGCCTGCTTGTAGAGCTCGATGCGGTTGATGGCCTTGGCCACGCCCAGATAGTCGGGGTGGTCCTTGAGCAGGCCCCAGCGCTTGTGCTGGGTGAGAAACCACATGCCGTCGGACAGGTAGGGGAAGTTGACCGCGCCCTCGTTGTAGAACTTCATGTGATTCGGGTCGTCCCAGGTCTTGCCCATGCCGTCCTGGTAGCGGCCCAGGATGCGCTGGTTGATCGCCTCGACGCTGGTGTTCACATAGGACTTGGCGGCAATGGTCTCGGCCATCTGGTTCTTGTTGGCCAGGCTGGCATCGATCCAGCGGCCGGCTTCCAAAATGGCTGCGGTGACGGCGCGCGCGGTGTTCGGGTACTTGTCGGCAAACTCGGCCGTGGTACCCAGCACCTTCTCGGGGTGGTCCTTCCAGATTTCCTGGGTGGTCGCGGCCGTGACGCCAATGCCGTCCATGATTGCGCGGTGGTTCCAGGGCTCGCCCACGCAAAAGCCGTCCATGTTGCCCACGCGCATGTTGGCGACCATCTGTGGCGGCGGCACGGTGATGACCTTGGCATCCTTCATGGGGTTGATGCCGTTGGCGGCCAGCCAGTAGTAAAGCCACATCGCATGCGTTCCCGTGGGGAAGGTCTGGGCAAAGGTGTATTCGCGCTTCTCGCTGGCCATCAGCTTGGCCAGGCCCGCGCCGTTCACGGCGCCCTTGTCGGCCAGCTTCTTGGCCAGCGTGATGGCCTGGCCGTTGTGGTTCAGGTTCATCAGCACCGCCATGTCCTTTTTCGGGCCGCCGATCCCCAAGTGCACGCCGTAGACCAGGCCGTAGAGCACATGGGCGCAGTCGAGCTCGCCGTTGACCAGCTTGTCGCGCACGCCTGCCCAGCTCGCCTCCTTGGTCGGAATGATCTTGATGCCGTACTTCTTGTCTATGCCCAGCACCGAGGCCATCACCACGCTGGCGCAATCCGTGAGCGGAATGAAGCCGATGCGCACTTCCTTTTTCTCCGGCGCGTCGGAGCCCTGGGCATGGACCAGCGCGCGCAGCGCGGGGGAGATTCCGGCGACCCCCACGGCGGCGGCTTGCAAAACGGTGCGGCGCGGAATTGCGGTTTTCATCAGGTCGGGCATATGCGGTCTCGGCAGAAAAGTGGCAAAAAAAAGGCGCCCGCATCCTGCGCGAAAGCCATGGGCTGGTCGTGCAGTGATGGGGACGCCTTTGTCCGGTGACAGGCAGATCGGTCGTTGAACGCCTGTCGTTGGGGTCTTCGTTGACCTTGTTTCTATCCAAGCAACTTCGGTGCCAGGCTGGCGGTGAATGGGAAAGGACGATTTGCCCCATGCAGCGGCCCGGACCGCGGCCGGGCGGCGGCTCTTGCCTGCGGGCGCGCGCGCCATTTCTGTGCGCCTGCGCTGAAACGGGGCGTGGCGCGCGCGCTCAGCCCAGCAGTTCTGCCGCGTCAATCATGCGCTGGGCGATCTGCACCATCTTGAGGCCCTTGTCCATTGCGAGCTTGCGCAGCCGGTCGTAGGCTTGTTTCTCGCTCAGCGCCTGGCGCTGCATCAGAATGCCCTTGGCACGGTCAATGGTCTTGCGGTCCTTGAGTTCGTCGCGCGCGTCCTGCAGCTCCGCGCGCAGCGACTGCTCATGCTTGAAGCGCGCCATCGCCACCTGCAGGATGGGACGTATGCGCTGCGGTGCCAGCCCTTCGACGATATAGGCGCAGACGCCCGCGGCCACGGCGTCGCGCACATGCGTGGTGTCGGGGTCGTTGGTGAACAGCACGATGGGGCGGCGTTTGTCGCGCGTGGCCATGACCACATGCTCGAGCGCGTCACGCGCCTCGCTTTCGGCATCGACAATGATCAGATCGGGGCGCAGCTGGGCGATGCGCTCGCTGAGAAACACGTCGGCCGGCAGCGTGGCAACGATGTCATATTGCGCTTCGAGCAGGCCTACGCGCAGCGAGCGCGAGCGCTCGAGCTGCAGACGCACATGTTCTTGCTGCTCGTCCAGCAAGGCCAGATCCGGAACAATGACCACGATGCGCAGGGGATGGCTCATGCAATGGCACAAGCAAGAAAAATGCCATTTGTGCCGAAGCAGGTCCCGCACGGGCGCTCTGAGTTGTACGTTCATGGTTTGACGCGGCCGGCCACACAAGCTCACCACGAACGGCTCCCCGTTCGCCCTGAGCCTGTCGAAGGGCGTTTCAGGGCGCGGCCTTCGGTGTGCATGCCCTCAGAAACCCCATTTCGAGACCGGGCCATTCACCCTTCGATCCAAGCGCAGGACTCAGGAGAACGGCTTGGGCGGCTCATGCTTATTTCCGCAAGAACGGCAGCGGCACATCCGCCGGAATCGGGCAGGCATAGGGCTGGCCCTGGCGGCGCTCCAGCAGTTCGGCCTTCGCGGCGGCGATCAGCGCCGGGTTGGCAATCAGTTCCACGGCGGTCGCGGTCAGTACCTTGGCGGCGTGCACCATGCCCGCGTGCGCCAGGCCTGACTGGCCTTGCGAGACCATTTGCCAGGAATGCAGCGGCGTGCCGAAAGCGTAGCAGGCCACCCAGGCCTGCACGGTGGGCGTGATCCAGCTAACATCGGCCACATCGGTGGAACCAAACATGGTTTCCTGCACCTTGGGGTCATAGGGCGCCAGGCCTTCGAACACCGCCGGCACCTTGCCGCGCAGCACCGCGGCCAGCGGGCGGCTCACCGCGTCGAGGTCGCTGGGGTCCAGCGTGGCCTGGAAGTCGCCGGCCAGCTTTTGCTGGCGCTCGTCGAGGCGCAGCTGGCCCAGCGCCTGCATCTGCGCATACATCACCTGGTTGAGCGTGCTGTTTTGCAGCAGATTGGAGCAGGCCTTGTCAAACACGATTTCAAGCCGGCAATCGGTCATCAGCGCCGCGCCGCGCGCGACGTTCTTCACGCGCTCGTAGAGTTGCGCGGCCTCGTGGTTGCGGCCGGCGCGAATCAGATAGAGCACTTCGGCGCGCGCCTGCACCACATTGGGCGACAGGCCGCCCGAATCGGTCACTGCGTAGTGCACGCGCGCGTCCGCAGGCATGTGCTCGCGCAGATAGTTGACGCCCACATTCATCAGCTCGACGGCGTCGAGCGCGCTGCGGCCCAGGTGCGGCGAATGCGCGGCGTGCGAAGTCTTGCCGTGGAAGATGAACTTGGCCTGGATGTTGGCCAGCGTGCTCTGACTGAACACGGCAGTGAAGCTTGCGGGATGCCAGGTGAGCGCGGCATCGACATCATCGAACACGCCCGCGCGCGCCATGAAGGTCTTGCCCGAGCCGCCTTCCTCGGCGGGGCAGCCGTAGTAGCGTATGCGCGCTTTCTGCCCGCTGGCCTGCAGGTGGGCCTGCAGCGCGATGGCCGCGAAGTGCGCGGAAGTGCCCAGCAAATGGTGGCCGCAGCCGTGGCCGGCCAGGCCCGGGCTGTCGACGGAAGGCGTGCAGACCAGAGCGCCGCTTTGCTGGTTCAGGCCCGACAGCGCGTCGTACTCGCCCAAAAGCGCAATGGCCGGGCCTTCGTCGCCCCATTCGGCCATGAAGGCCGTGGGAATGCCGGCGACATTGCGCGTGAGTCGAAAGCCCGCGCCTGCCAGCGCGTCGATGTGCAGCTGGGCCGACGACATCTCGGCGTAGCGCAGCTCGGCCAGCGACCAGATCTGGTCGGCCAGCGCGGTCATGCGCGGTGTCTCGCGCGTGAAGAATTCCTGCAATTGCTGTATCACGGTCATGGACTGGCTTTCGTCGGAAATCATTCGGGTTGCACGCCGGCCTTGTCGAGCTGCAGCTTGTTGCGCCGCAGGTCGGCCGCGATCTGCGCGGCAAACTGGCTCTGGTCCATGTCGGTGGCCGCCGCACCCAGTGCCTTGAGGTGTTTTTGCACCTCGGGCAGGTGGGCGGCCTTGACGGCCGCATCCTGCAGCTTCTTCACCGTGGCCGGGGGGGTGTTCCTGGGCACGACAATGCCAAACCAGCTGATGCCCAGGGCGTTCAAATCGTCGTAGCCCAGTTCCTTGAAGGTCGGCACATTGGGCAGCTCGGGCGAGCGCGCCGTGGCCGACAGCGCGACCGCAATCAGCTTGCCGCCCTTGATCTGCGGCAGCGACGAAGGCAGCTGGTCGGTCATGACCTGTACCTGGCCGGCCAGCGCGTCATTGAGCGCCGGGCCGTTGCCGCGGTAGGGCACGACCTGGATATCGGTCTTCATGGTGTCGTTGAATGCCGCCAGCATCAGATGGCCCAGCGTGCCCACGCCCGGCACGCCGGCGCTGAAGGCGCCGGGCTGGGCGCGGATCTTGGTCAGGAAGTCGGGGAAATTGTTCACGCCCATCTTGGGGTGTGCCATCCACACCGAAGGCATGGTCACGAGATTGGCGACCGGCAGCAGCTTGGCGCCCAGGCCCTGGGCGCGGGTGTAGAGCAGGGGGTTGATGGTCATGGTGCTGACGGTGGCCATGCCCACGGTGTAGCCATCGGCAGGGGCCTGGGCCACGGCTTCGGTGCCTATCAGCCCGCCCGCGCCGCCGCGGTTGTCGACAACCACCGGCTGGCCCAGCGTGCTGCGCATGCCTTCGGCCAGCACTCGCGCGACGATATCGGTGGAGCCGCCAGCTGCAAACGGCACGATCAGCTTGACGGGCTTGCTTGGATAGTTGTCGCCCGCCTGCGCGCCCAGCGGCAGCGCGGCGCTCAGCGTGGCGATGGTGAGGGCGCCCAGGCGCCGCAGCGACAGGCGTTGAAGGGGGCGGCACAGGGCGCTCATGGGGTTTCCTTTGAAGGGGCGAAACGTTGCGGTGGGCAACAACCTGCACGACCTGCTATGCAGGTCATGCGGGCAAGACATGGCACTATAGAAAAAATCGGCCGCTTTGGCCTCACCGAATCCAGGGCCTGGCATAAGCAATGCCGATGGGTGGCTTGCCGGTTTTGGGCGGAAAATGGCGGTCCAGACCCGCTCCCATCCCCCATCCAGTGACTCCCACCGAGAACTGCCCCGAGGGCAAAGTGCTGTTTTCCCGGCTTGCCAAGCAGGGCCGGCTGCGCCAGCTGCAGCTGCTGCTGGCCCTGGCCCAGTGCGGCTCCATCGTGCGCGCGGCCGCGCACCTGCACATGAGCCAGTCGGCGGCCACCCAGGCGCTGGCCGAACTCGAGCGCGTGCTCGACATGCGGCTGTTCGAGCGCCATGCGCGCGGCATGCGGCCCACGCTGGCCGGCCAGGCGCTCACGGACGCCGCGCGCGGCGTGATGACCGAGCTGGAAGAAGCCGCGCAGACACTGGCCGCCATCCGCATGGGCGCCTCGGCGGCGCTGCGCCTGGGCACGATTCCTTCGGCCGCGCAGGCCATTCTGGCGCAGTTGCTGACGCGCTTTTATTGCGAGCACCCGCTGGTGCACATCGATGTGCAGGAAGGCTCGGCCACGCGGCTGCTGCCGCAGCTCATTGCCGGCGGCCTGGACGCGCTGTTTTGCCGCCAGCCCGGCCTGCTGCCCGAGGCCTTTGTGTTCGAGCCGCTGTTCGAGGACGAGGCCGTGGTGGTGGCCTCGCACGCCCACCCGCTGGTGGGCCAGCGTCAGCTGCGGCTGGCGGATCTGCACTGCGCGCGCTGGGTGCTGCCTTCGGCCAACATCGCGGTGCGCGATATCTTCGAGCGCGACATCCTGAGCCGCCTGCCGGACGCGCAATGGTTTCCCGTGGCCACCATGTCGCTGTCGGTGCTTGAAGGCCTGCTGAGCCAGCCCCAGGCGGTGTCGCTCATGCCCCGCAGCATCGTTGCGGGCATGGAAGCCCTGGGCCGCAGCGCACGCTTTGCGGTCCTCGACCTGCAGGCCGGCAGCTTTCAATCGGCGCTGCCGCCGCTGGGAGTGGTCTGCCCGCGGGAAGCCCCGCCGCAGTTGCTCAGGGAAATGCTAAAACTGTGGCGTCAGTGACTGACGCGCCCTGCAATGGATTGCCGGCGCGCTGCTTGCACCGGCTGGTTCAAGACTTACGAAAGACCCCATGTCCACTTCGCCTCTGCCTGAAACCCTTCACCCGGCCCTGGCCGCGCTCTGGCTTGCGCAAGGTCTGCCGCAGGAGGCGCTGGCGCGCATCACCTTCCCCGGTGCGCCCCGGGGCTTTGCCAGCCGTTTTCGCGTGGTGCAGGCCGCGCAGATCAGCGCCGGCGCGGCCGCGCTGGCCGCGACCGAAATCGAACGCCTGCGTGCCCCCGGGCGCCAGGCGCAGGCCGTGACCGTGGAGGCCCAGCACGCGGCGTTCGAGACCAGCGGCTATTTCACCCTCGACGGCGTACAGCCCGATGCCTGGGCGCCTATCTCGGGGCTCTATGCCTGCGGCGCGGCGACGGACGCGCCGGGCTGGGTGCGCATCCATGCGAATTTCAATCACCACCGCGACGGCGCGCTGGCGCTGCTGGGCCTGCCCGTCGGCGCCGACACTGCGCGCGCGGCCGTGGAGCAGGCCTTGCAGCAGTGGACTGCCGATGACTTCGAAGACCAGGCCGCGGCCAGGGGACTGCCGGTGGCCGCGGTGCGCGGCGCCGCGCAATGGCAGGCCCTGGGCCATGAAGCCGTGCTCGCGGCGCAGCCGCTGGTCTCGATCCAGCGCATAGGCGACGCGCCGCCTGTGCCCTGGGCGGCGCTGGCCGAAGAGGGCAAGCCGCTGGCCGGGCTGCGCGTGCTGGACCTTACGCGCATCATTGCCGGCCCGGTGGCCGGGCGCACGCTGGCCGCGCATGGCGCGGACGTGATGCTGGTCAACGGCCCGCATCTGCCGAACATCGAAGCGATTGCCGACACCAGCCGCGGCAAGCGCTCGGCGCAGCTCGATCTGCGCGACGCCGGAGGCCGGCGGGCGCTGCGCGAACTGGTCGTGCAGTCGCAGGTGTTTTTGCAGGCCTACCGGCCAGGTGCGCTCGCGGCCAAGGGTTTTGGCGCCGAAGAACTCGCGCGCCTGCGCCCTGGCCTGGTCGTGGCCGAGCTGTCTGCCTATGGCTGGCAGGGGCCCTGGGCCGGGAGACGGGGTTTTGATTCGCTGGTGCAGACCGCGACCGGCGTGCAGGCCGATGAAGCGCTGGCGCGCGGCCAGGCCGCGCCGCGCGCGCTGCCCATGCAGATCCTCGACTACAGCGCCGGATTTTTGCTGGCCTATGGCATCGAGGCCGCATTGCTGCGCCAGGCGCGTGAAGGCGGCAGTTGGCAGGTGCGCGTGACGCTGGCCGGCGTGGCGCGCTGGCTGCGCGGGCTCGGCGCAGTCGAGGTGCCGGACGGCGACTGGGACCAGCCCAGGCCCGATATCGCGCGGTATCTCGAGACCAGCGACAGCGGTTTTGGCACGCTGCGCGCCGTGCGCCATTGCGCCTTGCTGTCGCGCAGCGCGCCGGGCTGGCAGCGGCGCTCCATGCCGCCGGGCAGCGACGCAGCGCTGTGGTGAAAGCGCCTGCGCGCTGAAATCGTTGGTCCGCGTGCCAATTGCCTGCAGGCCTGCCGGCGAAACGGATTTGAGAAGCGGATTTGAAATTTTTGTAAATTTTTCTTGGAATTTGGTTTTTGCCCCATTTTGGCGATGCTATGATTGCGGTCATTGAAGGGGAGTCGCCAAGTTGGTTAAGGCACTGGATTTTGATTCCAGCATGCGAAGGTTCGAGTCCTTCTTCCCCTGCCAAGATTCAAACCCCGGTTGCGCAAGCAGCCGGGGTTTTTTCTTTGGCAAACGCCTTCTGCTTGCAGATAATCAGGGATTACCCTGATTGACCTCGCAAAAGTCAGGGATGAAGGTGAATGGCGAAAATTGTCGATTGATCAGCCTGGCGTCGCTGTGCCCGTTGCACAGACCGGACGATCCGGGTTGAGTGATTGGGAGTTGAGCCTTGAAAACAAAAACAATTGAGCCGCTTGGCGGTTGGCGTGTCTGGCTGTATGCCCTGGCATTGGTGCTGCTGGCCGCAGGTCTGTTTCTGAGCATTGGCGGCGCCGTGCTGGCGCAGCGTGGCGGCAGCTGGTATTTCGTGCTGGCAGGTCTGGTCATCACCGCTGCCGCGGTGCAGGTGGGGCGAGGCCGCCGTTCGGGCGCCTGGCTGTATCTTGCGGCCCTGGCCGGCACGGTGGTCTGGGCGCTGGCCGATGTGGGCCTGGACTTCTGGGGCCTGATCTCGCGCCTGCTGGCGCTGGTGTTCCTGGGCGCCGTGGTGGCCTTGAGCTTGCCGCTGCTGCGCCGCGCGCAGGGCCTGGCGCCTGCCAGGGCACAGGGCGTGGCCATAGGTGGCATGCTGCTGGTGCTGGGCGTGATCGGCTTTGGCGGCATGTTCGTCAAGCACCCGGAAGTCGTGGCTGCCGCGCCTGCAGCCCGGCAGGTGCCGGTGCAGCCCGGATCCGAGCAGAAGGACTGGGCGCACTACGGCAATGACGCCGGCACGCAGCGCTTTGCTGCGCTTGACCAGATCAATGCCTCCAACGTCGGCCAGCTGGCCGTGGCCTGGACCTTCCAGCATGGCGACATTCCCCAGTCCACGGGCGCGGGCTCGGAAGACCAGCTCACGCCCATGCAGGTGGGCGACAAGCTGTTTGTCTGCACGCCGCACAACAACGTGATCGCGCTTGATGTCGACACCGGCAAGCAGCTGTGGCGCCGCGACTTCAACGCTTCGGTGGGCGGCGTCTGGGAGCGCTGCCGCGGTCTCGCTTATTTCGACATCAACGCCGCCATTGCCGCGCCGACGGTGGCCGGCTCCAGCCCGGTGACGCCCGTGTCGCTGCCCGCTTCGGGCGGCTGCGAGCGCCGGGTGGTGATGAACACCATTGACGCGCGCCTGGTCGCGATCAACGCCGACAACGGCGAAATGTGCGCCGAGTTCGGCGACAAGGGCGAGGTCGACCTCAAGGCCGGCCTGGGCAACATCGCCAACCAGGCGTTCTACACCATGACGTCCGCGCCCACCGTGGCCGGCACCGCCATCGTGGTTGGCGGCCGCGTGGCCGACAACGTCCAGGTCGACATGCCCGGCGGCGTGATGCGCGCCTTCGACGTGATCAGCGGCAAGATGCTGTGGCATTTCGATCCCGGCACGGACAACCCCAGCGCGCCGTTGAACGCCGAGCAGAACTTCCAGCGTTCCACACCCAACGTCTGGGCCGGCATCTCCTACGACCCGGCGATGAACGCGGTCTTCCTGCCCGTGGGCTCGGCTTCGGTCGACCTGTACGGCGCCACGCGCAGCGCGCTCGACCGCAAGTACGGCGCCTCGGTGCTGGCACTGGACGCGGCGACCGGCAAGGAAAAGTGGGTCTACCAGACCGTGCACAACGACCTGTGGGACTTCGACGTTCCCATGGCGCCGTCGCTGATCGATTTCCCCAAGCCTGACGGCAGCAAGGTGCCGGCGGTGGTGGTTGCCACCAAGGCCGGCCAGATCTATGTGCTGGACCGCGTCACCGGCAAGCCGCTGACCGCCGTCGAGGAACGTGAAGTCAAGCCCGGGCGCATCGCGGGCGAGCATTACTCCAGGACCCAGCCGTTCTCCGTGGGCATGCCGCAGATCGGCGCGCAGACGCTGACCGAGTCCGACATGTGGGGCGCGACGCCGTTTGACCAGTTGCTGTGCCGCATCGACTTCAAGGGCATGCGCTACGACGGCCTGTACACCGTGCCCGACACCGACAAGTCGCTGTCCTTCCCCGGCTCGCTGGGCGGCATGAACTGGGGCGGTCTTTCAACCGACCCGAACAACCACCTGCTGTTTGTCAACGACATGCGCCTGGGCCTGTGGGTCACCATGGTCGAGCAGCAAAAGAGCGACAAGCTGTCCGACGGCGGCGAAGCACCCAACGTCGGCATGGGCCAGGTGCCGCTGGGCGGCACGCCGTACTCGGTGATGAAGAACCGCTTCCTGTCGGCGCTGCAGATCCCTTGCCAGAAGCCGCCGTTCGGCACCATGACCGCCATCGACCTGAAGACGCAAAAGGTCGCCTGGCAGGTGCCGCTGGGCACGGTGCAGGACACCGGCCCGTTCGGCATCAAGATGCTGCTGCCCATGGAAGTCGGCATGCCCACGCTGGGCGGTTCGGTCGCGACCCAGGGCGGTCTGGTGTTCTTTGCCGGCACCCAGGACTACTATCTGCGCGCGCTCGACAGCGCCTCCGGCAAGGAAGTCTGGAAGCAGCGCCTGCCCGTGGGCAGCCAGGGCACGCCCATGACCTACAAGTCGCCCAAGACCGGCAAGCAGTACGTGGTCATCTCGGCCGGCGGCGCACGCCAGTCACCCGACCGCGGCGACTATGTGATTGCCTACGCCTTGCCCGACAAGAAATAACAGCGATCACGGGCGCCGGCATGCCGTCGCGCAGAAAGAAAGGCCACCCGAGGGTGGCCTTTTTCATGCGCGAACGCCGGGTCCGGACTACTCCTCGAGCAGCGAGCGCAGCATCCATGCGGTCTGCTCGTGCACCGACAGGCGCTGGGTCAGCAGATCGGCGGTGGGCTCGTCGGCCGCCTTGTCGGCAATGGGAAACAGGGCGCGGGCCGTGCGCGCCACGGCTTCGTGGCCGTTGACCAGAATGCGCACCATCTCCAGAGCCGCGGGCGGCTTGATGGGCGCGTCGTCCAGCGATGTGAGCTGGCCGTACTGCGCGTACGAGCCCGGCGCCACATGGCCCAGCGCGCGTATGCGTTCGGCAATCAGGTCGGCGGCATTCCACAGCTCGGTGTACTGCTGCATGAACATCTGGTGCAGGCTGTTGAACATCGGGCCGGTCACGTTCCAGTGGAAGTTGTGCGTGGTCAGGTACAGCGTGTAGTTGTCTGCCAGCAGGCGCGACAGGCCTTCGGCAATGGCCTGGCGGTCCTTGGCCGAGATGCCGATATTGATGGTGTGGGCCTGGGCTGCGGGGATGACTACGGATTTCTTGGGCACTGCGGACTCCTTGGGGTTGAAACAAGCTGTGGGTGAAATCGGTGCTGCCTGTCGGAGAGGCACTAGCGCAGACTCTAGCGCGTAACCACGGGCTTTGCCACCGCCATGCCTGCGGCTTGCCCAAGCGCATCGGGTGGCCGTCCCGGGCTGGCCCTTTGCCAAGGATGGCCATCCCCTCGGGATTTTTAACTTAACATTCAAGAATGTATAGTTATGAGCCTGACATCCATCAAACCAAGCCATGGCTACCGACAATCGACGCTGGAAGGTGCTGGTCACCGTTGCCGCCGCACTGCTGCTGATCACGCTGGACAATTCCGTCCTCTACACCGCGCTGCCCACGCTGGTGCGCGAGCTCGGCGCCAGCAACTCCCAGGGACTGTGGATCATCAACGCCTATCCGCTGGTCATGGCCGGCCTGCTGCTGGGTGCGGGCACGCTGGGCGATCGCATAGGCCACCGCCAGATGTTTCTTGGCGGTCTGCTGATCTTCGGTCTGGCCTCGGTGCTTGCTGCCTTTGCCCCGAGCGCGCCGCTGCTGATCGGCGCGCGCGGCCTGCTGGCCGTGGGCGCGGCGGCAATGATGCCGGCGACGCTGGCACTGATACGCATCACGTTTGAAGACCAGCGCGAGCGCAACATGGCAATCGCCATCTGGGGCAGCATTTCCATTGTCGGCAGCGCGCTCGGGCCGATTGCCGGCGGCCTGCTGCTTGAACACTTCTGGTGGGGCTCGGTGTTTCTGATCAACGTTCCCGTGGTGATCGCGGCTTTTGCCGGCGCGCTGGTGTTCACTCCGCACAGCCTGCCCGATGCCTCCAGGCCCTGGGACCTGCTGTCGTCGGTGCAGGTGCTGGTGGCGCTTTCGGGCCTGGTGTTTGCCATCAAGGAGGCGGCGCATGCGCCGCCGTCCTGGTTCACGGCAGGCGCGGCCCTGGCAGTGGCCTTGGCTGCCAGCTTGCTGTTTGCGCGGCGCCAGGCACGCCTGGCCTATCCGCTGCTTGATTTCGCGATCTTCCGCAACCCGGCGTTCCTGGCGGGCGTGCTGGCCGCGGCGTTTGCGATGTTTGCCGTCGGCGGCGTGCAGCTGATCACCACGCAGCGCTTTCAGCTGGTCGCGGATTTCAGTCCGCTGCAGGCCGGGCTGCTGGTCTCCAGCCTTGCCATCGGGGCCTTGCCCAGCGCGCTGATAGGCGGGGCCGTGCTGCACCGCAGCGGCCTGCTGGCGCTGATTGGCGGCGGCATGCTGGTGGCGCTGCTGGGCGTGCTGCTGACGATTGCCGGCCTGGACGCCAGCCTGGGCTGGATGATTGCCGGCCTGGTGTTGACCGGGTTCGGCCTGGGGGCGGTGATGTCCGTGGCTTCCAGCGCCATTGTCGGCAACGCGCCGGCGCAGCGCGCGGGCATGGCGTCCTCGGTCGAGGAAGTGTCTTATGAATTCGGCAGCCTGATTGCCGTGGCCTTGCTGGGCAGCCTGCTGGCCGTGCTCTACTCGGCGGGCGTTGAGCTGCCGGCCGGCGCCCCGCAAGCCGCGCGCGAGGGTCTGGCCCAGGCGCTGGCGCTGGCCAGCGAAGACAGCGTTTCGGGGCCGGCGATCGCCCAGGCCGCGGCGCGCGCTTTTGACCGCAGCTATCTTGCCGTGATGTCGGTGATTGCCGGCGTGCTGCTGGTGGGCACACTGGTCACGGCCTGGCTGCTGCGCCGCCATGGCCCGGGCTCGGAATCGTTCAGCACCAGCGCCGATTGACAACAGAGGAATGCACCATGCGCACCAGCAACCGCAGCAAGATTCTCGACGCCGCCATCCGCGTGATCGAGCGCGATGGCGTGACCGGCGTGACGTTCGACGCCGTCGCGGCCGAGGCCGGGGTCACGCGCGGCGGAATGATGTACCACTTCCCTTCGCGCGAAGCCTTGATTGCGGCGATTCACGGCCACCTGGCCCAGCAATGGGAGGCCAGCCTGGTCGAGAGCGCGGGCAAGAGCGCCGCCCAAGCCAGCGCCAGCGAGCGCTATGTCGCCTACGCCCGCACCTGCGCGCAAAGCGCGACCCGCGCCGAGTTGCTGTTCATGCTGGACGCGCCCCACGCCGCGCAGGCTGCCAGCGCCTGGGACGAGGTGCTGGCGCAATGGGCGGCGCCGGCGCCGGCGCCGGCCGCGGGCGATGACCCGGCCGCGCTGGCGCAGTTCATCGCGCGCCTGGCCGCCGACGGCATGTGGGTCTATGAAGCGCTGTCCAATGCGCCGCTGCCGGCCGATCTGCGCCAGCGCGTGGCCGAGCAGCTGACGCGGATGATTCAAGGCAGCAGCACGGATCCCGGAAAAAGGCCGGCCAGGAATTGAGACGCGTCAGGACGGCCCGCGCCTACTGGCGCGTGTGTGCTTTCCGACCAGGCGCCGGTGGCCACCGGGGGCGGTTGCCGGGCCAAGGAGCCGTGCGCCCGCCGAGGTCATGGCATGGCAGGCACAATGCCGTATGCGCCGGCCACCCCTGCTGGTTTGCTGTTTTGATTGAGTGCAATGAATACCAAGACTTTCCATGCTGCGGCAGCCCCTTTCGAGGCGGCGCGGCAGCTGACCGGGCACGCGCCTGCGCACCCGGCAACCCGCCTGCATGGGCATGGCTTCACGGCCCGCGTCCAATGCGCCATAGAAGCCGGCTGGGCTGATTTTCCCGGAGGCGAAGTTGAAAAACTTCAGCAAAGACTGGCCGCGGCCCTCGTGCCACTGGACTATCGCCATCTGAACGAGCGTCTGGCCGATCCCAGCGATATCAATATCGCGCGCTGGCTCGCCCAGCAACTGGCCGACCCGGCCCTGGGCCAGATGGAGATCGGCGTGGACAGCACCGAGCGCCAGGGCGCGCTGCTTGACGCCGCGGGCCAGGCCCATGTCTGGCGCCGCTATGTGTTCCAGTCGGCGCACCGGCTGCCCAATGTGCCCGCAGGCCACAAGTGCGGGCGCATGCATGGCCATGGCTTCGAGGTGATTGTCCAGGCGCGCGCCGACGAAGGCGTCGATTACGACCGGCTCGACGCGGTCTGGGCGCCGCTGCACGACGCCTTGCACTATGCCTGCCTCAACGAGCTTGCCGGGCTGGAGAATCCGACCAGCGAGATGATGTCCAGCTGGATCTGGCAGCGGCTGCACGGGCAGCTGCCCTCGCTGTCGCTGGTCACGGTCTACGAGACCGCGTCCTGCGGCGCGCGCTTCGACGGCCGGCAGTACCGCATCTGGAAGGACCTGACGCTTGACAGCGCGCGCCAGCTGCGGCGTGCGCCCGAGGGCAGCGTTCACCGCCGCCTGCACGGCCACACCTATACGCTGCGCCTGCACCTGAGCGCGCCGCTGGACCGCATCATGGGCTGGACCGTGGACTTCGGCGATGTCAAGGAGCTGTTCAAGCCCTTGTTCGCGGCGCTCGATCACAGGCCGCTGCACGAGATTGCCGACCTTGAAGACTGTGATGCCGCAAGCCTGGCGCAGTGGATCCTGGCCAAGGCGCGTGCCGATCTGCCGCAGCTTGACGGCGTTGACCTGTTTGAAACCCGCGGCTGCGGCGCGCTGGTAGTGGCCCAAGGAGGCATGCCATGAGCTATTCCGTCAAGGAAATCTTCTACACGCTGCAAGGCGAGGGTGGCCAGGCCGGGCGCGCGGCGGTGTTCTGCCGCTTTGCCGGCTGCAACCTCTGGAGCGGCCGCGAAAAGGACCGCGCCAAGGCCATCTGCCAGTTCTGCGACACCGATTTTGTCGGCACCGACGGCGCGGGCGGCGGCAAGTTCGCCACGGCGCAGGCACTGGCCGAGAAAGTGAAATCGCTGTGGCCAGACTCGCCTTCGGGCAAGCCTCTGGTGGTCTGCACCGGCGGCGAGCCGCTGATGCAGCTGGACCAGGCGCTGGTCGATGCGCTGCATGCCTGCGGCTTCGAGATCGCGGTGGAGACCAATGGCACCCAGCCCGCGCCCCAGGGCCTGGACTGGATCTGCGTCAGTCCCAAGGCCGGCGCGCCGCTGGTGCTGAGCGCAGGCTCGGAGCTGAAGCTGGTCTTCCCCCAGCCCGGCGCCATGCCCGAGCAGTTTGCCGACCTGGCGTTCAGCCACCATTTCCTTCAGCCCATGGACGGGCCCGACCAGCAGCGCAATACGCGCCTGGCCATCGACTACTGCATGGCGCATCCGCAGTGGCGGCTGTCGATCCAGACCCACAAGGTGGTGGGAATCGCCTGAGCGCGAAGGCCGCGCGGCGTCATTGCTCCTGGCGCTTGAGCGCGATCCAGGCACTCCAGAAAAGGCTGGAGAAAAACCGCAGCGGTTGGTGAAAGCCCGCGGCCTCCAGCATGGACTCGACTTCGGCTTCCGAAGCCGGAGGCACCGCGCCCTGGCGTATCCTGGCCAGCTTGGCCTGGACTTCGGCGTCGCTTGCGCCCGCCAGGCGCCAGCGCTGCGCCCATGCGGCAAGAAACAGCGGCTGGGATTCATAGGCGCAGCGGTTGCACGCCAGGATGAACGGTGCGCCGGGCTTGAGCCGGCCTGCGATGGCACGCAGAATGTCGTCCTTGGCCTGCTGCTGCGGCAGGTGATGCAGAACGCCGATCAGCGTGGCGGCATCGAAGGCGGCGCCGTCGGGCAGCGCGTCCAGCGTTCCCGCGAACGGCGTCACGCGCTCGCCCAGGCCGGCCTGGGCAATGCGCTCCATGGCGGTATCGAGCATGGTCTGCGCGGGATCGACGGCGACAAACTGCCACGCGGGCTGCAACTGCGCGGCGCTGATGATTTCCTGGCCCGTGCCGCCGGCGCCCCCCACCAGAATGCGGCGCTCGCCCGCGCCCAGGTGGGCGGACAGCAGGCAGGCGGCAAGCTCATGGCAGGCGTCGTAGCCGGCCAGCGCGATGCGGCTTTGGGTGGCGTACTCCTGGGCACGGGACTGATCGAACTTGGTGATGGATTCAGCGCTAGACATGCGGCTATCTTAGGCAGCTGCGGCGCGCAGAAAAAGCCGTGGTCCGCGATTGGCGGCATCGCCGTTGCAGAAGCTCACTGCCGCTGATCGATGGGCACGAACGCCAGATCGTCGGGCCCGGTGTAGTGGGCGCTGGGGCGAATGATCTTGTTGTCCTGGCGCTGCTCGATCACATGGGCGGCCCAGCCGCTGGTGCGCGCGATCACGAACAGCGGGGTGAACATGGCCGTGGGCACGCCCATCATGTGATAGCTCACGGCGCTGAACCAGTCGAGGTTGGCAAACATGCGCTTGCTGTCCCACATCACGGCCTCGAGGCGTTCGGCAATCGCATACATCCTGGTATTGCCCGCCTGCAGCGACAGCTCCTCGGCGACGCGCTTGATGATGGTGTTGCGCGGGTCGCTCACGGTGTAGACCGGGTGGCCGAAGCCTATGACCACTTCCTTGGCAGCGACGCGCCGGCGGATGTCGGCCTCGGCCTCGTCGGGGCTTGCATAGCGCTTCTGGATCTCGAATGCGACTTCGTTGGCGCCGCCATGCTTGGGGCCGCGCAGCGCGCCTATCGCCCCGGTGATGGCCGAGTGCATGTCGCTGCCCGTGCCCGCGACCACGCGCGCGGTGAAAGTCGAGGCGTTGAACTCGTGCTCGGCATAGAGGTTGAGCGAAGTGTGCATCGCGCGTTCCCAGGCGGCGCTGGGTTTTTCGCCATGCAGCAGGTGCAGGAAATGCGCGCCTATCGAGTCGTCGTCGGTCTCAACATCGATGCGCTTGCCCTGGGTGCTCCAGTGGTACCAGTACAGCAGCATCGAGCCCTGACAGGCCAGCAGGCGGTCGGCGATATCGCGCGCGCCCGGCGTGTTGTGGTCGTCCTTTTCGGGCAGCACGCAGCCCAGCGTCGACACGCCGGTGCGCATCACGTCCATGGGGTGGGCGTTGGCGGGCAGCTGTTCCAACGCGTCCTTGACGCTGGCCGGCAGTCCGCGCATCGCCTTGAGCCTGGCCTTGTAGGCCTTGAGTTCGGCGCGCGTGGGCAGCTTGCCGTGCACCAGCAGGTGGGCGATTTCCTCGAAGCTGCAGACTTCGGCAATATCCAGAATGTCATAGCCGCGGTAGTGCAGATCGTTGCCGGTCTTGCCCACGGTGCACAGCGCGGTATTGCCCGCGGTGACGCCGGACAGCGCGACCGATTTCTTGGGCTTGGGCAGGTGGGGGGTGGCGAGGGCGAGGGTCATGTCAGGTCTCCTGGAAGGCGGCTTGGGGGTGGGGGAGGGGGAGCGGGAGGGCGGCGGCGCTGTGCTGCAGGAAATCCTGGGCAAAACGCTGCAGCACGCCGCCGGCTTCATAGATGGACAGTTCCTCGGCGGTGTCGAGCCGGCATTGCATGGCCACCTGCCGCGCGCTGGCGTCGCGCCGCGTGATGCGCAGCACCAGCGCGGCACCGGGCGCGGGACTGCCCAGCACGTCGTAGGTTTCGCTGCCGTCCAGCGCCAGCGTGTGGCGGTCGCAGCCCGGCAGGAACTGCAGCGGCAGCACGCCCATGCCTATGAGATTGGTGCGGTGTATGCGCTCGAAGCCTTCGGCGGCAACGGCTTGCACGCCGGCCAGGCGCACGCCCTTGGCCGCCCAGTCGCGCGACGAGCCCTGGCCGTAGTCGGCGCCCGCAATGATGATCAGCGGCTGGCGCCGTGCCATGTAGGTCTCTATGGCTTCCCACATGCGCAGCACCTGGCCCTCGGGCTCCAGCCGTGCCAGCGAACCCTGGCGCGTGCGCCCCTGGGCGTCGCGCACCATCTCGTTGCGCAGTTGCGGGTTGGCAAAGGTTGCGCGCTGGGCCGTGAGGTGGTCGCCGCGATGGGTGGCGTAGGAGTTGAAGTCTTCCTCGGGCAGGCCCATGCGCGCCAGGTATTCGCCCGCGGCGCAGTCGCGCGTGATGGCGTTGGACGGCGAAAGATGGTCGGTGGTGATGTTGTCGGGCAGCAGCGCCAGCGGCCGCATGCCGCGAAGCTGGCGCTCGCCGGCCAGCGCGCCTTGCCAGTAGGGCGGGCGGCGGATATAGGTGCTGTGCGCGCGCCAGTCGTAGCGCGGCGCGACGGCGGCGCGTTCGGCGCAGCGCAGGAACATGGGGGCATAGACCTGCTCGAACTGCGCCGGCCGCACGGCCGCCTGGACCACGGCGTCGATTTCCTCGTCGCCGGGCCAGAGATCCTGCAGGCGGATTTCGCGGCCGCCGTGCACGCCGAGCACGTCGCGCTCGATGTCAAAGCGTATGCTGCCGGCCAGCGCATAGGCGACGACCAGCGGCGGCGAGGCAAGAAATGCCTGGCTGGCCTGGGGATGGATGCGACCGTCGAAATTGCGGTTGCCCGACAGCACGGCCGTGGTGTGCAGCTGGCGCGCCGCGATTTCCCCGGCAATGGCCGGGGCCAGCGCGCCCGACATGCCGTTGCAGGTGGTGCAGGCAAAGCCGACGATGCCGAAGCCCAGCTGCTCGAGCTCGCGGTCCAGGCCAGCGGCCTCGAGGTACAGCGCCACGGTGCGCGAGCCCGGTGCCAGCGAGGACTTGACCCAGGGCTTGCGCGTGAGGCCCAGCCGGTTGGCATTGCGCGCCAGCAGGCCCGCGGCAATCACATTGCGCGGATTGCTGGTGTTGGTGCAGCTGGTGATGGCGGCAATGATCACCGCGCCGTCGGGCATCAGCCCGTCCGGTGGCGCTGCCTGTTGCTGTGCGATGCCGCGCGCCGCAAGCTCCGACGTGGGCACGCGCGCATGCGGATTCGACGGCCCCGCAATGCAGCGCACCACGCCGGCCAGATCGAACTGCAGCACCCGGTCGTAGACCACGTCCTGCAGCGTATCGGCCCACAGGCCCGCGTGGCGCGCATAGGTCTCGACCAGCGCGACCTGCGCCGCCGCGCGCCCCGTGAGGCGCAGATAGGCCAGCGTTTGCGCGTCAATGGCAAACATCGCGGCCGTCGCGCCGTATTCGGGCGCCATGTTGGAAATCGTCGCGCGGTCGCCCAGCGTGAGCCCGGCGACGCCATCGCCGTGGAACTCGAGGTAGCTGCCGACGACTTTTTGCGCGCGCAGGAACTCGGTCAGCGCCAGCACGATGTCGGTGGCCGTGATGCCCGGCTGGCGCTGGCCGGTCAGCCGCACGCCCACGATGTCGGGCACGCGCATCCAGACCGCGCGGCCCAGCATCACGCTTTCGGCTTCCAGCCCGCCCACGCCCACGGCCATCACCCCCAGCGCGTCGACATGGGGCGTGTGGCTGTCGGTGCCGACCAGCGTGTCGGCAAAGGCGACTCCGCCTTGCACCTGCACCACGGGGCTCATGCGCTCCAGATTGATCTGGTGCATGATGCCGTTGCCCGGTGGCACCACATCGACGTTGTCGAAGGCTTGCTGGCACCAGTCTATGAAGTGAAAGCGGTCGGCATTGCGTCGGTCCTCGATCGCGCGGTTGCCGGCAAACGCCCCGGGATCGTCGCCGCCGCATTCGACGGCCAGCGAATGGTCGACGATCAGCTGCACCGGCACCACCGGGTTCACCTGCGCCGGGTCTCCGCCCTGGTCCGCGATGGCATCGCGCAGGCCCGCGAGATCGACCAGCGCCGTCTGGCCCAGGATGTCGTGACAGACCACGCGGGCCGGAAACCAGGGAAAGTCGAGCTCCTTGCGACGCTCTATCATCTGCATCAGGCCTTGATCGCGCAGCGCGGGCGCGCCGCGGCGCAGCAGATTCTCGGCATGCACGCGCAGCGTATAGGGCAGGCCGGCCCAGGCGCCGGGGCGCAGCGCCTCGACGGCGGCGCGCGCGTCGCAGTATTGCAGCGCCGTGCCGGGCAGGGCGCGCAGGAAGTCGTTGGTCGGGTTCATCGAGGTCGTGATAGGCTTGCGAAGATTTGCAATTTACGCAAGCCATGCCAGCGGCGCCACCCCTGAATTGGCGAACATTTGCAAATGGCAATGCGTTGATTTGCAAACTTTGCGAATTTCTGGAGACCGACTTTCATGGCCAAAACCTTCATGGGCGTACGCCTGCGTTCGCTGCGCGCCGAGCGCGGCATGACGCAGCTGGCGCTGGCCCACGCGCTGGGGCTGTCGCCCAGCTACGTCAACCAGCTCGAGCAGGACCAGCGCCCGTTCACGGTGTCGGTGCTGCTCAAGATCCACCGCCTGCTGGGCGTGGACATCCAGCAGTTTTCCGAAGACGAGCAGGCGCGCGTGCTGGCCCAGCTCAGCGATGCGTTTGCCGCGCTGCCGGGCGCGCCGGCCGTGCCCCAGCCCGAACTGCGCGAAGTCGCGGCCAAGCTGCCGCAGCTCGCCCAGGCCATTTTGGCGCTGCACCGCCGCCATGCCGAGGATGTGCAGCGCCTGGAAGCGCTGTCGGCCCGGCTGGGGGACAGCCGCGCCCAAGCCGATGACTGGGCCGATGACTGGGCCACGGCGCCGCTGCGCCAGATGCCGTTCGAGGCGGTGCGCGACTTCTTCTTTGCGCACCGCAACTACTTCGATGCACTGGACCGCGCGGCCGAGGCCTGGGCGCTGGAAGCAGGCGCGCGCGGCGCGGCCCTGGTCGACTGGCTGGTGCAGCGGTTGCGCGCCCGGCATGCCGTGCAGGTGCAGCACAGCGCGCGCGAAGCCCAGGGCCCGCTGCGCCGCTACGATGCGGCCAGCCGCATCCTGATGCTGTCATGCCAGCTGGCCGCGGGCCAGCAGGCATTCCAGCTGGCAACGCAGCTGGCGCTGCTGGAGATGGCGCCGCTGATCGACCAATGCCTGGCCACCGGCAGCTGGCAGGACGAGGCCACGCGGCGGCTGGCACGCATAGGCCTGGCGCATTACGTGGCCGGGGCGCTGGTACTGCCCTATGGCGAATTCCTGCAGGCGGCGCAGACGCTGCGCCACGACATCGATCGGCTCGCGCGCCAGTTCGACGTGGGCTTCGAGACCGTGTGCCACCGGCTGTCAACGCTGCAGCGGCCGGGCGCGCCGGGCGTGCCGTTCTTCTTCATTCGCGTCGATCGCGCGGGCAACATCTCCAAGCGCCAGTCGGCCACGCATTTCCACTTCTCCAAGACCGGCGGCACCTGCCCGCTGTGGAATGTCTACGAAGCCTTTGCCCAGCCCGGGCGCATCCTGCCGCAGCTCGCCAGCATGCCCGACGGCCGCACCTATCTGTGGGTCGCGCGCAGCATTTCCCATGCGGGCGCGGGCTGGGGCACGCCGGGCAAGATGTTTTCCATCGGCCTGGGCTGCGATGTGCAGCATGCGTCGCGGCTGGTCTACTCTGAAGGCATGGATCTCAAGGGCGGGCATGTGGCCACGCCCATAGGCATGGGCTGCAAGGTCTGCGAACGCAGCGCCTGCCCGCAGCGCGCCTTTCCATTTGTCGGCAAGCCGCTGCTGGTCAACGAGAACGCGCAGGGCTTTGTGCCTTATGCGGCGGTCGACTCTTCCTCATCCGCTGGCTGAACGCCTCGCCCGCTTAAAACACTCCCAGCCCCAAGCCCGCCGACAGCGCCTCGCCCAGCGCGCAGCAGTGCTGCAGATCCTGCGCTCCAATTTGCTTGGGCGCCAATATGGCCTCGGGCGTCTGCGCATGGGTGCAGACGATCAGCGGCTCGGCCACGGGCTTGAGGCGCCAGCCGGTGGCAATGCGCGCGATCTGGCGCGCGGCATTGCTGCCGTCGCTGCCCGCGCAGATCAGGCTGGCATAGGGCCGGCCGTTGATGCGCTCGAGCGCGCCGTAATAGCTGCGGTCGAAGAAATCCTTGAGTTGGCCGCTGATGGCCGCGAGGTTTTCGGGGGTGGCAAAGATATAGCCGTCGGCGGCCAGCACATCGTCGGGCCCCGCGTCGCGCGCGTGCAGCAGGCGCACTTGCACGCTGCCCTCGGCAGCCGCGCCGTCATGCGCGGCCTGGGCCATCTGGCGCGTGCCGTCCGTGAGCGAGTGGTAGATGATGAGCAAGGTCTTGCGTGGCATGACTCCAGCATAGTGCCAATGTCTGGACGCCGGCAACGCAAGGGATGTCGGCCGGATTGCCCATGCGGGCCTTGTTCCATGTCAAGCAGCGATCGGACGTGCAGGCATATGCTGGCACTTCAGTGCAGCTTCCTTTGCCCTGTTTCAAGGAGAAACCATGGCCCAGATAATGAAAGCGGCGGTATTCGTCGAACCCGGTCGCATCGAGGTGGTGGACAAGCCGATTCCCGATGTCGGGCCCAACGATGCGCTGATCAAGATCACCACGACCACGATCTGCGGCACGGACGTGCACATACTCAAGGGCGAGTACCCCGTCGCCAAGGGTTTGACGATAGGCCACGAACCCGTGGGCGTGATCGTCAAGCTCGGCAGCGCGGTCCGCGGCTACGAGGAAGGCCAGCGCGTGATTGCCGGCGCGATCTGCCCGGATTTCAACAGCTATGCCGCGCAGGATGGCGCGGCATCGCAGGACGGCAGCTACCTGGCCGCAAGCGGGCGCTGCGGCTGCCACGGCTACAAGCTCACCGCGGGCTGGCGCTTCGGCAATCTGATCGATGGCGCGCAGGCCGAGTACCTGCTGGTGCCGAATGCGCAGGGCAATCTGTCGCCGGTACCGCAGGGCCTGAGCGATCGCCAGGTGCTGATGTGCCCCGACATCATGTCGACCGGCTTTGCGGGCGCGGAAAACGCCAACATCCGCATAGGCGACGTGGTGGTCGTTTTTGCGCAGGGGCCTATCGGGCTGTGCGCGACCGCGGGCGCGAAGCTGCGCGGCGCCAGCACCATCATTGCCGTGGATGGCAACGATCAACGTCTGGGCGTTGCGCAACAGCTCGGTGCCGATATCACCTTGAATTTCAAGACCCAGGACGTGGTCGCCGAGGTGCTCAAGGCGACGGGCGGCAAAGGCGCCGACAGTGCGATCGAAGCGCTGGGCACGCAGCAGACCTTCGAGAGTGCGCTGCGCTGCATACGCCCCGGCGGCACGCTGTCGAGTCTGGGTGTCTATTCAACGGACCTCAGGATTCCCCTCGATGCCTTTGGTGCGGGCCTGGGTGACCACCGCATCAACACCGCGTTATGCCCGGGCGGCAAGGAGCGCATGCGCCGGCTGATGGCGGTGATCGCCAGCGGACGCATCGACCTTGGCCCGCTGGTGACGCATGAGTACGGGCTGGAGGATATCGCCGCGGCCTACGAGCTGTTCAGCCATCAGCGCGATGGCGTGCTGAAGATCGCCATCCGGCCCTGATGCCAGCGCGCCCGCGCTGGTCCGAAGTCGAAATTGACGGCCAGCTCAATGGACGCGCGGGGCGGCCTTCGGGCCTCAGGACGGCATGGGCAGCGCTTCGCCGTTGATTGCCCAGCTCACGCCAAAACGGTCGGTCAGCATGCCAAAGGTCCTGGCCCAGAACGCGGGAGCCAGCGCCATGGTGATCTGGCCGCCTTCGGCCAGGGCCGCGAAAGCGGCTTCGGCCTGCGCCACGGTGTCGTATTCCAGTGCCAGCATCACGCCCTTGATGCCGTCAAAAGGCATTCCGGGCGGCGTGTCGCCGGCAAACAGCAGCGCACCGCCGGGCAGCACCAGGCTGGCGTGCATGATGCCTTTGCCGGTGGGCGCGGGCATGCCGGCGCAGCTTTCGGCGGGCGATCCGGCCGGCGGCGGTGGTACGTCGTCGTAGCTCATCATCGCCTGGATCTGCGCGCCCAGCGCTTTTTCATAAAAGGCAAACGCTTCGCGCGTCGTGCCGTCAAAGCTCAGGTAGGGGGTCAGGGTGGTGGTCACACAAGTCTCCTTTTTGCTGGTGGTGCAAGGCCGGTGCCAGGCAGTGTAGCCGCGCTGCCGCGCAAGCGGGCATGCATTCCCATGCTGTCGCCGCAGCAGGTCCCGGAACGGCGCAATGCAGCATGGGGTATCCCCTGTGCAATCGCACATTCCTCGGCGCGGCCGGTCCCGCCGGCCCCCTGGACTGAACCTTCGACGGCCCGGAGGCTGGCGACCAAGTGGAGCGTTGAACGTTGAACGTTGAACGTTGAACGTTGAACGTTGAAGTTTGAACTTCGAGCTTCGAGCTTTGAGCTTTGAGCTTTGAGCTTTGAGCTTTGAGAGTTGAGAGTTGAGAGTTGAGAGTTGAGAGTTGAGAGTTGAGTGGCGTTCGCGGCTGTAACAAAATTTAGTTGCGCGATTCCTCAAGTCGCTTGCAGGCCTTCCGAAAAAGTATCAAGTCCCTTTTTTGGCCGCCTTCCCACTTCGCGTACTCCCGCCCCTCGCATGCTCCATACCCTACGCTCAAAGATTCTTGCCATCAGCACCGCCACCGTGGTGGGCGCGCTGGCGATCACCGGTGCGGCCACCTATACGATCACCCGCGCCAGCACTTTTCAGACCCTGGAGCAGGACCTGGACGCCATCACCGCAGGCAACACCATGGCCATAGACCAATGGGTCGCGGCCAAGGCCCAGGCCGTGGAGGCCGCCGCCGCGGCCATAGAGCATGGCGACCCGCGCGAGCTGGCGGCACACATGGGCAAGGCCAGCGGTTTTCCCATCACCACCGCCGGCTGGCAGGACAGGAGCTTCAAGTCCACCACCCAGACCCCGTCCGACTACGATCCCACGGCACGCCCGTGGTACAAGGCCGCCGTGCAGGCGGGCAAGCTCACGCTCACCAAGCCCTATGGCGACTCGACCACGGGCGTGGCCTATGTGGCCTTTGTTGCGCCCATGCTCAGGAACGGCACGCTCGAAGGCGTGATCAGCGGCGCCGTGCCGCTCGAGGGCGTGCGCGCCGTGGTCGCCGCCATACGCCCCACGCCCAGCAGCAGCGGCTTCGTGGTCAATACGGACGGCCAGGTGCTGGCCCATGCCGATGCCCAGTTCCTGCTCAAGCCGGCGACGCAGCTGTCGGCCCGGCTCACGCCCGCTGCCCTGGGCGCGCTGGCCACGGCCAAGTCGCCGCTGGCGCTGGAGCTGGGCGGGCGGGCACAGCTGCTCAAGGCCAGGCCGGTCGCGGGCACCGACTGGCTGCTGGTTGTGGCACTGGATGAAGCCGAGGCCACGGCCGGCCTGGCGAATCTGCTGCAGACCCTGGCGCTGGCCATCGTGGTGCTGGCCTTGCTGGCCGCGGCCGTGGCCGCCGCGCTCACGGCGAAGTCCTTCCGCCGGCTGTCACAGGTGCGCGATGCCATGGACAAGATAGGCTCGGGCGGCGGCGATCTGTCGCAGCGCCTGCCCGTGGACGGCCGGGACGAGGTGGCGCAGATCGGCGCCTCGTTCAATCGCTTCGTGCAGCAGATTACCAGCGTGCTGCGCGACGTGCGCAACGGCGTCGACTCCATCACCACGGCCACCGACGAGATCAAGGCCGGCAACCTCGATCTGTCGACGCGCACCGAAGACTCGGCCAGCAGCCTGCAGCAGACTTCAGCCGCGTTGTCGCAGCTCACGGTGACCGTGCACCAGTCGGCGCAATCCGCGGCCCAGGCCAAGCGCCTGGCCAACACCGCCAGCGAATCCGCGGGTCGCGGGCGTGCCACCGTGGGCGGCGCGGTCGACACCATGGACGAGATCGCCAGGTCCTCGGTGCGCATAGGCGAGATCATCGGCGTGATCGACGCCATTGCCTTCCAGACCAATATCCTGGCGCTGAACGCCGCCGTGGAAGCGGCGCGCGCCGGCGAGCAGGGCCGCGGTTTTGCGGTGGTGGCGGCCGAAGTGCGCAGCCTGGCGCACCGCAGCGCCACGGCCGCCAAGGAGATCAAGACCTTGATTGACGCATCGGGCGCCAGTGTGCGCACCGGCACCGAGCGCGTGCGCGCGGCCGGCGCGACCATGGGCGAGATCGTGCAAGGCATCGAGCGTGTGTCGCACATCATTGGCGAGATCCACGGCTCCATGACGGAGCAGAGCACCGGCATCGTGCAGATCAACCAGTCCGTCGCCGACATGGACCGCGCAACCCAGCAGAATGCGGCGCTGGTGGAGCAGTCCACCGCGGCCTCGGCGGTGCTCAACGAACAGGCCCACAATCTCGCGGACACGGTCAACATGTTTACCTTGGCGCCCGAACATTCGGCCCAGCCCGCCGAGACGCTGGCGCTGACGCGTTGAACGAAAAAAGCCCCGCTCCGAGCGGGGCTTGCTGGCCATGGTCTGACGCTTCCCCAGGTCCAGCCTTGCAAGTGCGGTATGCGCTGGCGCGCATCCCTTGAAGCGCCAGCGCGCTTGGAAGTTGTGGCGCAGGCCGATTTCGTGGCCGGTCAGCTTACTGCTCAGGCAGGCGGCCAGGCAAGGAGTTGAGATTTCATGCGGTTCAAAGTGTGAATGGATCGCGCAAGGCCCGGGCTACGATCGCTTTTGCGCGCGAGCCCGACGCCAAGACGTTCAGGCGAACTCTATTCCCATGGCCGCCAGGCCCACCAGATCGATGCGCACGGCGTTGAGCTCCAGATCACTGGCCAGCACCGCCAGCTCGCCGCCCGTCACGCCCTGGGCCAGCATGGCGACAAACGGCTGCAGCTGCGCCGGCGTCGCCGCGCTGCCGACCACGTTGGTCCACAGCAGCTGCGTCACCTGGCCCGGCGTCTGCGCGCCCAGCAACTGCAGGCCCAGCTGCGCCAGGCTTTGCGCGCTCATGCCCGCATCCAGCGCGCGAATCACTTCGCCCACCAGCGGCTTGTTGTCCAGGAACGCGGCGCCGGCTACGGCGCCAATCAACTTCGCGGCCGTGCCGGCATGGCCGTCAAGGTCCAGCGCCACCTGCGTGTCCTGCAGAGTCAAGCGTTCGACCTTGCTCAGCTCCAGCATCGCGCCGTCGGTCATGCGCTGCAGCGTGAAGCCTGCGTCACTGGCCTCGATATGCAGCTGCGCAAAGCTTGCCGGGAAGACCACGGTGTCTGTGCCTGCACCGCCATCCACCGACCAGGCCAGGCCGGGCGCCGGGGTAAAGCTGTTGTCGCCGGCATCGCCCGTGAACGTGGTCGCGCGCGCCGCGTCCACGCGGATCGCTCCCGCGCCGGACATGCCCTCAAGCAGTTGCTGCGCGCTCCTGCCGCCGGCCTGCTGCGGGAACACCTGGGCAAACAGGTCGGCCACCTGCAAGGCGCTCAGGCCTTCGAGCGTCTGGATTGCCGCGCCTTCGGACTGCGTGAGATCGCGTCCCATCCATTGCTGGAACAGATGGGCCGCGGCTTCTTCGGCCGCGCTGTGCGCCACCGTCAGACTCGGGCCGGTTGCAAAGCGCACCTGCTCCACATCGACCAGCCAGTCGGAAACGCCGCTGGCCACATGGGTCAGCTTGATGCCCGCGCCGTCAAGCACCAGCGTGTAATCGCTGCGCTTGCCTTCCTGGACGGCCACGTCAAAGCCCGTGCCGCCGTTGAGGCGGTCGCTGCCCGAGCCGCCCGACAGCAGGTCATTGCCCGCGCCGCCAAACACGATGTCGTTGCCGGCGTCGCCATGGATCTTGTCGTCGCCACCCTGGCTGCCCACGGTGTCGTTGCCGCCGCCGCCATGGAGGACATCGTCATCTTCGCCCAGCACGATGTACTGGGCCGCGCCATCGCCGCTGGCCATGTTCTGGCCCGCGCCGCCAATGATGCGCACGGCGCCCACCACGGCAATGAAGTCAACGTTGTCCACCTGGATGGTGGTTCCGGCGGGCAGGGCGCGCGCATCGAGGATCACGGCCTGCATGCCGTCGCTGGCAATGGCGCTGCCGCTGATCACCAGGGGGATGTCGGGATTGAAGCCCGCGCCCGGCGTGGCGGTAATGGTCTGGATGGTCAGGGGCACCGTGGGATCCAGCGTGGCCAGGAAGACCTGGCCGTTGTGGGTCAGCTCGGCATCGCCGCCGGCCGAACGCTCTATGCGCAGGCCGAGCTCGGCCAGGGCCGCGGCGCCCGTCACCGGCTTGGCCAGGCCCTGGGCCTGCAGCGCCACGCCCACGGGAACGCTGACCTGGAGTATGGGGTGGCCGTCGCTGCCCTTGACCAGGGGGATGTCGGCCAGTGGAGAGGTCGTTCCGGGGGTATCGGGCCGGCTGGGCGTGACCACCGGAATGCTGATGATGGTGGTGCCGCCGTCGCCGGGCGTGGTGACCACGGGGACGCCGTCCACCGGCACCGGTACCGGCGTGGGCGGTGTGGAAGGCTCGGTGGGGGCAATCACCCCAATTGTCAGCTCGCCGTTGCTGGCGTCATTGCTGCTGTTTCCCGCGAGGTCGACTACCGTCGCCACCACGTTGTAGCGCTGGTTCATTGCCAAGGTCAGCGTGCCGCTGGTCGGCACGGCGGTCGCCAGATCCAGGCTCCAGCTGCCGGCCACGGGTGTGACATCGTAGCTTGCACCGCCGACACTGACGGTCATGGTCTCGCCGGCTTCCAGCGCCGCGCTACCGCTGAGCACCGGCAAGAGGCTCATGGTGGACAACGGGCTGACGGTGGCCGCGCTGGCTGCCGTGTCGTACACATAGGCCTGACTGAGCACGGCGCCGTCGTTGCCCGCCTGGTCTGACACCTTTACCTGCAGCGTGTCACTGTGGGTGAGCGTCTGGCCCGCGAGCGTCCAGCTGTCGTTTCCAACCGTGGCGCTGGCCTCGGCCCAGGAGGCGCCGTTGTCCAACGAGACAAGCACTCTCTCGTCGGCCGCCAGATTCGCCGACAGCGTGCCGCTGATCGTCTGCGCCTCGGTTCGGGTGATGAAGTCGGTGGTGGATGCGCCGGTGTCGGCCGAGAAAGCGACAGTGGCCACGCTGGTTGCGGGCGCGGCGGTGTCAAGCACGTAGGCCTTGGAGGTCACGCCGCCATCATTGCCCGCAGCGTCAGTGACTTTCAGCTGCAGCGTGTTGCTGGCCGCCAGCGTGACGCCGGTCCATGACAACGTGGTGCCCGACACCATGCTGGTGATGTCGCTCCAGGTGGCGCCGTTGTCGAGCGATCCGTAAACGATGTCGCCGCCGGCCGGCGCGCTGCTGAGGGCGGCGCTGATGGTTTGCGCGGAGGTATTGGTGATCAGATCGGTGCTGCTCGTGCCGGTGTCGGCCGAAAGCGCCAAGCCGCTGAAAGTGATGGCTGGCGCGGTGGTGTCCAGCGTGTAGGCTTGCTCATAGGCCGTGCCGTGGTTGCCTGCATTGTCGGAGACGCGCACCTTGAGCGTGCCGCTGCCGGCCAGCGTCTGGCCGGCCAGCGACCAGCTGCTGGCTCCGGTCGAAGCCGTGGCCAAGGTCCAGCTTGCACCGTTGTCGAGCGAGACATGGACATGCTCCCCTGCGGCGAGGTTCGAGGCAAGCGTGCCGCTGATGGTCTGGGCCGCTTTCTTGGTGACGAAGTCGCTGCCCGAGGTGCCGGTGTCGGCGGAAAAGGCGGCGGTCGCAACGGTGTTGGTCGGCGCGGCGGTGTCGATGACGATGTTCTTGTTGGCTCCCAGCGAGCCGGCCGTGCCAGGTGTGGGCAGGGTCAGCGCAGCCGCCTGGTGGGAGCCGCCAGCGTCACGGATGGTGGCTGCGTTGAGCGCCAGCGCGCCGGACGAGCCGTAGTCAAGGTCGGCGCTGTTCTGGCCAGCGGCTACGGTGTAGCTGAAAGTCAGCGTGTTGCTGCCCGAGCCGCCGATATAGATGGCGCTGCCGCCGTTGTCCAGTGCCAGGGCGGGCGTTCCGCCGCTGGTGTCTACAACGACCGCAGTGGAGAAGTCGACGACGATGGTGATGGTTGCGCCGCTGCCATAGGCGCCGTCGGCGGTGCTGGCACTGACGCCGGTGACGGAAGGGCTGGTGCCGTCGACGTTGACAGCGGCCGTGCTGCCCACACTGTTGAGGGTGGTCAGGGCGTTGTTGCCTGCGGCGTCCTGCAGCACGCCGCCGTTGGCCGATAGTGCGCCCAAGGTAATGCCGTTGGCGTCCATGTCGCCGCTGAGCACGTTGTACTCAAACACCAGTGCCTTTGTCCCTGAGCCGGATACGTAGTTGGCGTAGGACGTCGTTGCCCCGACCACCAGGGCAATGCGCGGCGTGCCGCCGCCAGTGTCGACAATGACATCGCTGTCAAAGTTGACGGTGAAGCCCAGCGTCTGGCCGACATAGTAAGTGGCATGGTCCGGCACCCCCACCGAAGTGACGAAGGGTGCGGCGGCATCGACCGTGAACATCAACTGTTCCGAGGTGGGCGAGACATTGCCGGCAATGTCCGTGGCAATGGCAGTGATGGTGTGTACCCCCTGGCCCAATGTGCTGGTGGTGTAGGTCCATTCGCCGCCGACGGCAGTCACGCTGCCAAGCAAGATGCCATCGTCATGCAGCGTGACCGTGCTGCCGCTTTCCGCCGTGCCGCTCAGTGTGGGCGTGGTGTCGGACGTGAGCTTGTCGCTGTTGGACACGCCGGTGTCGCTGACACTGGACAGTACCGGCGTGCCGGGCTTGTCAGGGGTGCTGGTGTCAAGCACATAGGCCTGAGTGCGCACGTCGCCCTCATTGCCCGCGGCATCGGCCACCTTCAACTGCAGCGTGTTGCTGCCGGCCAACGTCACGCCATCCCAGCTCAGCGCGGTGCCGCTGACCTTGCTGGTGATATTGCTCCACGAGCTGCCGTTGTCAAGCGAGGCGTACAGGATGTCGCCGCCGCTCAACGCGCCGCTGAGCGTGGCGCTGATGGTCTGGGCCGCGGTATGGGTCTTGAAGTCGCCCGGGGCGCCGCTGTCGGCGGAAAATGCCAGGTCACTGAAGGTGGTGTCTGGTGCAGAGATGTCGTAGACATAGGATCGCGACAGCACTGCACCGTCGTTGCCGGCTGCATCGCTGACCTTGACCAGGAGCGTGCCGCTGGCCGTCAGCGTGCCGCCGGCCAGTGACCATGTGCTGTCACCGGCTTGGGCCGTGGCCCAGGTTGCGCCATTGTTGAGCGAGACCTGGACAGTTTCACCGGCGAGCAGGTTGGCCGACAAGCTGCCACTGATGATCTGGGCGGCGCTGTTGGTGATGAAATCACCGGGAGTTGCGCTGTCGTTGGAAAAACTGGCGCTGGAGATCGTCGTCGTGGGGGGGATGGCATCGATCACGATGGCCTTGTTGATCCCAAGCGAGTTGGCTCCCCCGGGGCTGGGGAGCGTCAGTACGGCATTGTTGGTTACCGCATCATGCACGGTGCCGCCATTGAGCGCCAAGGCTGTCGTGCTCAGGTAATCGAGATCGGCGCTGCTGTCGCCGGCTTGCACCGTGTAGTTGAAGGTCAGTGTGCTGCTGCCGCTGCCGCCGGCGTAGTTGATCACCCGGTCCGTAATGCCTGTTTCCAGCGTCAGCTGTGGCGTTCCAGTGACAGTCACGCTTTCGCTGAAGACGACCTGGATTGCAATGACATCCCCTGCCTTGTATATGCCGTCCGCAGTAGTGGAATTGACGGAGGCCACGGCCGGGGCGGTGTTGTCTAGCGTGTAGCTGTTGTTATTGACACCTGTGGGCGTGGTATTGGTCAGCGCATTTTCTGCACCATCCGTGATGTTCTGCCCCGGCGCAAATGAAAGCGTGGCTATGCCGTTATAAGCTGCGAGGTCGCCACCTGAAACGGTGATGTCATAGCGGTTTGCACCTGCCGACACCACGTTGGTCACTGTTGCCGTAGTCCCCGATACCGTAAAATCGGAAGCGTCAACATTGATAACGGCTTCGTTGAACGTTACACGATAGGCCAAGCTGTCGGCATTGGTGCCCTCCGTTGCAGGCGTATGCCGAGTAATGCTGGAAACCCGAGGGGCGGTGAAATCATTGGTTGCAGCAAGATCAATGACAAAATCCTTGATGAAAAATTTTGTCTTGATCGAATAGCCGCCTTGCTCGATATCAGTGAGAACAAAAGTGCTGCCGATGTCGTAATTGCCACCACTTTGCATGTTTTGACTAAGGTACAGGTTGGGATTTCCTGTGAAGCGAGTTTCTGAAAATGAAAGAGAATATGTGGTTTGTTGTATTGATAAATATGCGCCATACCCCGGATCTCCACCAGTGCTTGTATTGTCTATATAAATAGACTTCGCACTGAACTGATTGTTAACACCCGGATCTGTGATGGTGAGCGAAAAATCGCCGCCTGCCGCGGTTTCTTCAAACAGAATCCCGCCATCTACCTGCGTAATGGTGAAGCCACTTTCGGACGTCACGGCGAAGTTGATGCCGCCAAGGGAGAAGGTTCCGCTGGTCAGGCTGCCGGAAGACACCGCTCCGGTCAAATTGATGGTCTGGTTCGCCAGCACCGTTGAAAACAGCGAATACTTCGCCCATTCCGTGTTGGCTTCCACAATGCCGGCTTGTGCCTCCAGCACCCAGTCTCCCCCCGCGGCGGCGCTTCCCGTCAGGTTGTCGGAGGCTGCGACATCTGCGCCGGTCAACCGTGCAAGTGCGTCCACGAAAGCTTGGCCTTGCGGGCCGGCCGCCACATCGCAGCCATAGAGCAGGATGTCACCGTTGTCGCCAAGCGCCCGACCGATCTGCGCCAACACGGCCTCCCGCTCTTCCAGGGCCGCCTGGTCCAGAACAAGCGAACCCAGTTGCAACTGGCCTGGCTGGCCATGGCTCAAGATGTGAATTGCGTCCAACGCACCCTGGCGTCCGGCCAGATGGGCCGCGATCTGCGCCAGACCATCGGTGCCGCCGTCAAGCACTACCACTTCCGAACCTTCCGGCGCAGCATTCGCCAATGTCTGCCAATCGTCAAGGTGGTTGAAAACAAAGAAGATTTGGGCAGAGCTAGTGCTGGAGTTCATGATTAGCCTTGTGTGCGCTCAATAATTTGCTATTAAATTAATATCTATCAAGCTTTTGCTTGCGCTATTGCACACAATTGCTTGCAATTGGCGTTGTAGCAGAGTCTTGCTACTGTTGCAAAAAATGAGAGCTTTTCCCATCTCGGCCTCAGGCGCTGCTCAGATGCATATGAATTTCAGTGCGCCACCTGATGGACCACTTGGGCCTGCTCGGCCCTGCCGGCAAGGCGGTTGCAGGCAGCTTGACCATGGCTGGCATCGAAGCATGCAGAGTTGCATGCCAGGTACCTTCAATGGCGGTGCAGGTGCCGTGCTCAGGGAAAGAGGATGCGCATGCGCATTGCGCGCAGCCCTTGCGCTGCTGCGCTGGGTGCCGACGCTGCGCCGGCACCTGCATGCCCGGTTGCGGGCAGGCTGCCGTCACTCCATCACGATGTGGGCGCGTTGGCCCGCTGCCTTGAAAGTGGCAATCTCATCGGCCACCTTGGCCTTGAAGCCGGCGGCATCCAGAAAGCCGGGCTCCAGGCCCGCGGCCAGCATCTTTTCCTTCACCTCCGGCAAGGCCATGATGGCCGCCAGTTCGCTGCCCAGCAGTTGCTGGATGGCTGCCGGCGTGCCCGCGGGCGCGGCCAGGCCGTAGAAGCCGTCAAAGCTGGCCTTGGCCAGATTCAGTTCGCTCAGGGTCGCAACCTCGGGCAGGGCGGAAGTGCGCTGCACGGATGTCACGGCCAGGGCACGCAGCTTGCCCGACCTGATGTGCGGGCCGACCGATGGAATGGTGTCGATTGCATAGTGGATCTCGCCGCCCAGCAGTGCCATGGATGCGGGCGCGCTGCCTTTGTAGGGCACGGCCAGCACCTTGATGCCGGCTTCATGGGCAAGCATTTCACCCGCCAGGTGGGGCGCCGAGCCGGTGCCGAAGGTGGCATAGCTCAGTTCACCGGGCCTGGACCTGGCCAGCGCCACGAGCTCGGCCAGCGTCTTGACGGGCGTTGCCGGGCCGCTGACCAGCACCAGCGGGGCCTTGACCAGCAGGGCAATCAGGCTCAGGTCCTTTTGCGGGTCGTAGGGCATGCGCTCCTTGAGCGCGGGAACCACCGAATAGGTGGACGAACCCGAAACCATCAGCGTGTAACCGTCCGCTGGGGCCTTGGCCACTGCGTCGGCGCCGATCATGGTGCTGGCGCCCGGCTTGTTTTCCACGATCACCGGCTGACCCAGGCGGGTGGACAGCTTGTCCGCCACCGTGCGGGCCACGACATCGGTGGCACCGCCGGGTCCGAAGGGTACGACGATGCGTATGGGTTTGCTCGGGTAGGCGCGCGCTTGCGCCTGGGCAAAAGGCGTGGCCAGTGCCGCAGCGCTGAGCAGGGAGGCGTTGAGAAAGTGGCGACGTGTGGTCATGGTGGCGGCGATCGGGAAAGGTTTGACTGCATCGTAGAAAGTTTGCCGCCTTGCCACCATCAGAGAATAAGAAACCCAGCTTTGCCGGATCGGCAAGGATCAGGGTTTACATGGGGCGGTCCTGGTCGGCGGGCAGCGTGGTCTTGAGGTAGTCGAGAAAACGTTGCGCCGCGTGCGGCAGGGTGCGCCCGGCAAGGGTCTGCAGCTCGATGTCGCGCAGGGCCATGCCGTGGTCGCGGATAGGCACGCCGCGCAGCGTGCCGCTGGCAACCATCTGGCGAATGGTCACTTCGCCGGCCACCGTCAGCCCGCCGCCATGGCTGACAAAACCCATCAAGGTAGGCCAATGGTTGGTGGCCAGCACGGGCTCCAGCGGCAGCTGCTGGCGGCTGCAGGCAATGTCTATCATCTGGCGCACCGTGGTGCTGGGCATGGGCAAGGCCAGGGGGTGGGCGCACATGGCGCGCAGGCTCACGGTCTTGAGGCCGGCCAGCGGGTGGTCGGGGCGCATGACGGCCAGCAGGGGCGCGGGCTGGCGGTATTCCACCCGGATGTCGCGCTCGGGCTGTCGGCTGAAGGTCAGCCCCATGTCGGCATTGGCCTGGCGCACCTGCTGCGGCACCTCGGCCGGCAGCAGCACCGCCACCTGGAACTGGATCTGCGGGTGTTGCTGCCGGAACTGCTGCATCAACCGCGGCAGGAATTCTCCGGCAAACCCTTCGGTCACAGCCAGACGCACCTTGCCCGAGCGCAGGCCCTGCAGCGCCATGATTCCCTCCAGCGCATGTTCGGCGTCCATGCGGCTGCGGCGGGCGTGCACCGCGAGGATTTCCCCGGCTGCCGTCAGCACCATGCCGCGCGGCTGGCGCTCGAACAGGGACGTGCCCAGATCCTGCTCCAGCCCGCTGATCTGGCGGCTGATGGCCGATGTGGCGACATGCAGCCGCACGGAGGCTTCGGTCAGTGAGCCCGACTGCGCCACTTCCAGAAAGTAGCGCAGGGCGGTGTCTTGCAATTGGTGAGCGTGCACGGTGGGTCTGCTGTGGTGGTTTGCCGATTCGGCAATGGTAGGTTGAAAATACGGCGATTGTGCTGGCGCAGCGCTGTCTCTACGCTTGGCGGCCTCTCTCGGCATCGGGCCGACAGACATGCATACCGGAGATCCCCCATGAGCCGAGACCACGCCTTGCAGCGCGCCACAGACTACTTTGACAGCGGCGAACTGCGCCAGACCCTGGCGCAGCGCGTGGCCTTTGCCACCGAAAGCCAGGAGCCCGCACAGGCGCCGGTGATGTCCGCGTATCTGCAGGATCACATGGTGCCGCTGCTGGAGTCGCTGGGTTTTGCGTGCCAGATCTGGCCCAACCCGGTGGCTGGCGGCCCGCCTTTCCTGTTTGCCGAACGCGCCGAGGCCGACGCAGCGTTTGCCGTTCTCAGCTACGGCCATGGAGATGTGGTGCGCGGCTACGCTGCCCAATGGCACACAGGGCTGGAGCCCTGGAAAATGAGGGTGGATGGCGACCGCTGGTACGGCCGCGGCACGGCCGACAACAAGGGACAGCACAGCATCAATCTGGGGGCGCTGCAGCAGGTGCTGGCCGTGCGCCAGGGGCGGCTGGGCTATACCTTCAAGCTGCTGCTGGAGATGGGCGAGGAAGTCGGCTCGCCCGGCCTGAGGGAAGTGTGCGAACAGCACCGTGACGCTCTGCGCGCCGATCTGTTCCTGGCCTCCGATGGCCCGCGCGTGGCGGCCGAGCGGCCCACCTTGTTCCTGGGTTCACGCGGTGGTGTCAATTTCGATCTGCGCATCCAGCTGCGCCCCGCAGGCCACCATTCGGGCAACTGGGGCGGCCTGCTGCGCAACCCCGGCGTGCGCCTGGCGCATGCGATTGCCTCGCTGGTCGATGCCCGGGGCCGCATCCTGGTGCCCGGCCTGCTGCCGGCGCGCCTGCCCGACAACGTGCGCCAGGCCTTGCAGACCATTCGCGTGGGCGGTGGCGCCGACGACCCGGAAATCGATGCCGGCTGGGGTGAGCCGCAGCTGACGCCGACCGAGCGGGTGATTGGCTGGAACTGCCTGGAAGTGCTGGCGTTCAAGACCGGCAATCCCGAAGCACCCGTCAACGCCATTCCCGGCCATGCATCGGCCCATTGCCAGCTGCGCTACGTGGTGGACAGCGACAGCAAGAACTTCATCCAGCATCTGCGCAGCCATCTGGATGCGCACGGCTTCAGCGACGTGCAGGTCGAACAAAGCGGCCCGCTGATGGAAGCCACGCGGCTGGACCCCGACAACCCCTGGGTGCAATGGGCGCTGGCGTCCATGCAGCGCAGCACCGGCAAGACGCCGGCGCTGCTGCCCAATCTGGGCGGTACCCTGCCCAACGATGTGTTTGCCATGGTGCTGGGCCAGCCCACGCTGTGGGTGCCGCATTCCTATCCCGCCTGTGCCCAGCATGCTCCCAACGAGCACCTGCTGGCCAGCGTGGCGCGCGAGGCATTGCCGCTGATGGCCGGTCTGTTCTGGGACCTGGGCGAGCAGGGCGCGGAGATCGCGCAGGCTTGCCGCGCCAGGCAGTGATGGGCCGGTGATCGGGTCGATGTCATGGACACGTCACATCTGTACACCTACCATGGGTTCTTCTACCACGGAGGAGACAGCCATGAAGATGAAACTGACGGTACTGGCCCTGGCCACCACCACGCTGCTTGCTGCCTGCGGCGGCTCGGACGCGCCCGACTACAACACGCTGGACGGCAAGCGCCCGCTGGTGGTGGGCCACCGCGGGGCAGCCGGCTACCGGCCTGATCACACCCTTGAAGGCTACAAGCTGGCAATCGAGATGGGGGCCGACTTCATTGAACCGGATCTGGTGGCCACCAAGGACGGTGAGCTGATCGCCCGCCACGAGCCCAACATCACCGGCACGACGGACGTGTCCAGCCGGCCCGAATTTGCCAGCCGCAAGACCACCCGCATGGTCGACGGTGTGGCCGAGACCGGCTGGTTTGCCACCGACTTCACACTGGCCGAGATCAAGACGCTGCGCGCCATCCAGCCGCTGGCTGAGCGCGATGCATCGTATAACGGGAAATTCAGCATCCCCACGCTCAAGGAAGTGCTGGACCTGGCCAAGAGTGAAAGCACCCGCGTGGGTCGCACCATCGGGGTCTACCCCGAAACCAAGCACCCGACCTACCACGTCGACGCCGGCCTGAAGCTCGAAGATCGCCTGCTTGCCATTCTTGCCAACTATGGCTACACCCAGAAAAGCTCGCCGGTCATCATCCAGTCGTTTGAAGTCTCGAACCTGAAGTACCTGCGCACCAAGACCCAGGTCCGTCTGTCGCAGCTGATCGACGGCGACGATGTGGCACTGGGCGGCCAGGTCACCCTGGCCGCGCCCTTTGACAAGCCGTATGACTTTGCCGTGGCCGGTGACAAGCGCAATTTCATCACCATGCTGACCCCTGCGGGCCTGGCCGAAATCAAGACCTATGCCGATGGCATCGGCCCCTGGAAGCCTTACCTGATCTCGTCCAAAGGGGTGGACGCCAATGGCGACGGCAAGGCCGATGACGTGAACAAGGACGGAGTGGTCGACGAGCGCGACCGCAGCATGCTGCCTGCCACGTCGGTGCTCAAAGACGCCCATGACGCCGGTCTGGTGGTGCACCCCTTCACTTTCCGCAACGAAGCCAAGCGCCTGGCGTCGGACTTCAAGGGCGATCCGGCGGCGGAATACAAGCTGTTCTTCCAGCTGGGAGTGGACGCCGTGTTCAGCGACTTCCCTGACACGGCAGTCAAGGCGCGTGCGGCCCTGGACAACTGAGTAGCAGGCCAGCGGGGCTTGCGCCCAGCTGGTGCCCAGCTGGTGCCCAGCTGACGCACCGACCCTGTGCCATCCCCGTGCAGCGTAGATGGATGCGCGCTTGCTCGGGGAGGCAAAGCCCCTGGCCCTGGCACATCAGGAGCTTCCATGGGGTGGCGCACAGGCGCGATGGCAGCGGTCGGCTCGCTGGCCTGACTTCCTCTTGCGCGAACCCGGCAGCCATCTGCATGGCGCTGCTGTGCAAAGCGTTCGGCCGGACCCGCCAGGCGGGCCGGTTCATCAGAAGTTTGCGGCGGCGTTCTGGACATTGCACGTCGTTGGGGTCGGATTTACCCGTCATGCGCATTCGTCTGACATCGCCAGAGAAGGGTAGTGCTTAAGGTGACGACATGACCAAACCTGATGAGCCTTCTCCCGCAAAGAAAGAAGCATCTTTTCGCAGCCGGTTTGTCACCTATCGGACCTTGGTGATCGTCGCCGTGATTGCTGCCGTGGCTTTGATCATGTTGTTTCCGCCTTGGTGAGGCCGCAGGCTTGCCAATGTGCGGCGAGTCATCACTGATTTGGCCTCACTTCATATGCTTGCTCTACTTCGCCAGACTCATCGCGCACAAGGCATGAGACCGCCCGGCGGTGGGTAAAAGTTAAGCGTGATGCGCTGCAGGTCAATAGCCAGGCGGTGCCCATCCATTTCGCTGCTGCAGCGAAAGTGGACGGCACTGCGTGATTCGCCAACAAATTGAGAATATGGCATTCTCAAGAAAAATGCAGCCATCAACAGCAGGCTTGGCTCCAATTTGATCGGGGCAAAGGAAGAGCTTGCCCCGCAATCATCGTTAACGCGAACCTATCAAGCTTCTGCGAGTGGCCAAGGAGTCAGGCAATCTTTGGCACTATTTATGATTTTCTTGCAGGATTTTCTTTTTTGTCAGCATCAGTCTTATTCTGCTGCACATCCTGCTTGTCGCTCGGTATACCTTCGTTTCGATTCCACTGTCCCATCTTGCCTTCTTGCTGGCCGGGGATTGGAACGTCACCGGGTTGGTTTGCTTGTTGTGGCATAACTGTTTTCCTTTTACGTGGTGACAATGAACGAAATGATTGCGGACTACACCTTGCCCCTATTGGAGAGCCAACAATGCATGAAAAATTTACCGCGCGAAGCCGAGGGCAGATATCTGCCGGATGTTAAATCCAAAGCTGGTTACAGCTGATTCCAGTGCACTCTGTTCCATGTTGACGGCGAGCTGCGGCGGTCCAAAAAATCCCGTCACTATCGGGGAAGCAATAGTGACGGGCCAAGGGCAATGATGAACGGTCAGATCACACGACTATCCGAGACACGCTGATTAACGATTTTTTCCGGAAGAGCCTGAGGAGGAGCCGGAAGAACCAGAGCTCCCGGAAGACTTCGAGCCTCCGGAAGCGCCAGAACTGCCGGACGAACCCGAAGACTTGCCGTCATTTTTGTGACTTTGACGGCCTGCCTCGGCGTGCTGTTCGCTTGTTCCGCCTTGCGTCCCGGAGCCCTTGTTACCTTGGCCTTGACTGGTAGACATAGCAATCTCCTTGAAGTGGGTGCAGAAATTTGCACCAGCGAAGTCTGCAACGCTGAAATCACCCGGGACTTCGCAAATTGCTCGGCTGTATGTAAGACAAAAGCTCGCTGCTGCGCCTGGAAATCCGACCTCCATCCGTTGCCGCGCCGCCCCGCTTTCTAGACCACCTTGTCCAAGACCTGCATGGTGTTTTCATCATCGATGGAGCAGACCTTGGGCTGTGCCGTTGAATGCTTGGCTCGGTCGGCAAGACGCGTGTAGAAGTCCGCGACCTGCCGCAGATCCTGCTCGTCCAGATCCTCAATGCCTATCATGCGGTTGCTTGCGTTGCGGTTTGCCGCCAGCAATTCATTGAGCTTCAAGTGCACGGCCACGCTGTCCTTGTTTTGGCTTTGCTGAATGAGAAATACCATCAGAAACGTCACGATGGTTGTCAGAGTGTTGATGACCAGTTGCCAAATTTCGGAAAAATCGAACATGGGTCCTGTCACGGCCCAGATCAATATGATTGCCAGCGCCAAGCAGAACATGGTTGGCGAGCCGGCCCAGCGGGTGACGCGAGACGCGAAATGGTCAAACGCGCTTTGTATTTCGGAGTGCGCGGCGTAAGAAGCGCTGTTCGTGGAGGGCATGGAGCCCAGTTCATCGGTGCTGGCGGTTGTGTTTTTTTCAGGCATGGTGCAGTTTCCTCGTTCAACGGGCTATTCACGCAGCACACGACGCCAAGGCCGCCGAGCCTGAGCGCCGCGTTGATACGTACCGGTGCAGTCCGATAGCCTCTCGGGGATTATTTTGACAAGCGGTGAGCCAAGTGAATCTGGCATTTGAATACTTTGTTCAATTGACGTAAGGCATCTTCCTTGCGCTGGGAGGACTCCGCCGCCGTGCAGTCTGCTGGAACCCAGACTTTGTAGCCTTGCATCCGGGCGTCTGTGGCAGTGAGCATCACGCACATATCCGCTGCCAGGCCCACAATGGTCAATTTCTCGGTTTTCATCTGCAGCAACAGGTGTTGAAGTGGCGTCGAATGAAATGCCGAATGCTGGGGTTTGAGAATGACCAAATCTTCAGGCGCGGGCGCAAGAAGGCGGGAAATTTCTCCCCGCTTTCCTTCCAGGCTGCAGCAGGCCGCGAGAATATCGCGAAATTCGCTATGCCACGTGCCATAGTTATCATTTGCATAGATGCACGACAGCCCTCGGTTCTTGTAGCGTGTCTTGAGCTTCGCTATGGCCTGCGCCGCCACAAGGGCGCTGGGCAGGATGTCTTCTGCCGTGGGGAAATCCAGCGGATTGATCACGTCCACCAGCAGCAAGACATCCTTGCTCTTTGGCAGGACCGTGCGTTTCAGGGGAGAGCGTGTCACTGGCGATCTTCAGAGCATGGAGTCTCGCTGCTGCTCGGCACGCGAAGCGCCGATCGCGGTTTCCACCTGCCGGACTTCTTCGGGCGGTGGCAGCACGGCGGGCAGGCCCAGACTCTGGATCCAAAGTTCACGGCACCAGCCTTTGGAATGGTAGAGATGATGGTCCTCATCCTTTTCCACCTTTTCGTGTGCTTCCTTGAGCACCTTGGCGGTATTGCCCGTAGCGGCTTGCGCGACCTTGCCCAGCAGTTCCCAATTGGCGTGATCCTTGGTTTCCGCGTGTACGACACATTCGCAGGCGACAAGTTCGGCGGCAGCAGGGTTGCCGCCTTGCTTGGCCAGTTCCATGGCCTGAACCAGCGATTCGCCAATATGCTTGACCACCGCGCGGGAAGGCACGGCTTCGTCGGCATCAATGCTCAGCAGTTCGCAGGTCGTGCGCACCACGTTCTGGTGGTTGAGCGTCTCTTCGAGGTAGCCTTCCCATTCCTGCTTGAGGTCGGAGTTGAGTGCGCAGGTAAGGGCAGTGCGATAGACCTGTTCGCCGCCAAGCTCTGTTTCCATCATCTGCAAGAGCAGATCTTTGAGTTGCGATTCATCGTGAGATTTTTTGGCCATGATGCGCTCCTGTTGAGAAGGAGGACATCTTCATTCGCAGGCTTGCACAGGTGTGTAGGCCTTTTCCGGTCCCTACGTAGGCGGGCATTGAAGCCCCATTGGCGAGGATGGGAGCATCGATGATCCGAGGCCTGGCTCTTCGCCACAAGCGTTGCGCACCCGCGCTCGGGCGGCTTGCGCCAAGGCCGTTGTTTTGACGGGCAAAAAAAAATGGGTAGAGATCGTTGCCGATCTTCTACCCACTTTCTACCCAATGACGCTGGGAAACGGCTTGCAATCAAGCTAATTTGGTGCCGGAGAGATGAATCGAACACCCGACCTTCTCATTACGAATGAGCTGCTCTACCGACTGAGCTACACCGGCTTAAGCCTCAAATTATATACCAGAATGATAGCTCGTCACGCGATCCACTTCATTTTTTGATCCGAGGATGACGCTCACGCGTTCATGCAGCTGGGTGGGCTGCAACTCGAGGATGCGCTGCTTGCCGTTGGTCGAGGCGCCGCCGGCCTGTTCCACCAGCCAGCTCATGGGGTTGGCTTCGTACATCAGGCGCAGCTTGCCCGCCTTGTTGGGCTCGCGCTGGTCCCAGGGATACATGAAGATGCCACCGCGCATCAGGATGCGATGCACGTCGGCCACCATGGAGGCAATCCAGCGCATGTTGAAGTTCTTGCCGCGTGGGCCTTCCTCGCCCGCCAGGCATTCGTCGACGTAGCGCTTCACCGGAGCATCCCAATGGCGCATGTTCGACATATTGATGGCGAACTCCTGGGTGTCGGCGGGAATGCGGATGTTTTCGCGCACCAGCACGAACGAGCCTTGCTCGCGGTCCAGCGTGAACATGGCGACGCCGTCGCCCACCGTGAGCACCAGCGTGGTCTGCGGGCCGTAGATGCAGTAGCCGGCAGCAACCTGCTCGAGGCCGGGTTGCAGGAAGTCGGCGTCGTGCACGCCGGGGTGGCCTTCGGGCTTCTTGAGCACGCTGAAGATGGTGCCGATGGAGACGTTGACGTCGATGTTGGACGAGCCGTCCAGCGGATCGAACATCAGCAGGTATTCGCCCTGGGGATAGCGATTGGGCACCACGTAGATGCCTTCCATTTCCTCGGAAGCCATGCCCGCGAGGTGGCCGCCCCACTCATTGGCTTCGATCAGCACTTCGTTGGCAATGATGTCCAGCTTCTTTTGCACTTCGCCTTGCACGTTCTCGGAGCCGGCCGAGCCCATGACGTCGCCGAGTTCGCCCTTGTTGACGGCAAAGCTGATGCGCTTGCAGGCGCGCGCGACAACTTCAAGCAGCAGGCGCAGTTGGGGGGGGATGCGGCCGTCGACACGTTGCTGTTCGACGAGGTAGCGGGTCAGGCTGGGGCGTTTGCTCATGGCGGAAATCCTGTGATATCAAAAAAGGGGAGGGCAGACGCAGAAACATCCCGGAAGCGGACCTGGAAGTCTGCGTCCGGGATGCGTCTGCAATCGGCTAGTCGGCGAGGGCGCGGGTCACGACTTCGCGCACGTCATTGCTGAGGTCGGGACGTGCGGCGACGCGGGCAATGGCTTCGCGCGCTGTCGTGCGGTAAGGCTCGGCAAGCTTCTTCCATCGGTCCAGGGCGCGCGCCAGGCGGGCCGCGACCTGCGGGTTGATGGCGTCAAGCTCGATCACGCGCTCGCTCCAGAACAGGTAGCCGGCGCCATCCAGGCGGTGGAAGGCGCCCGGGTTGCCACTGCACAAGCTGAAGATCACGCTGCGCGCGCGGTTCGGGTTCTGCAGCTGGAAGTCGGGGTGCTTCATCAATTGCTTGACGGCCGGCAGTATCTGACCGCCGCGGTCGGTGGCACCGGCCTGCAGCGCAAACCACTTGTCGAGCACCAGCGCTTCGGTCTTGAACAGCGCGTGAAAGCGCGCCAGCGCGTCGCTGGCCAGCGGGTGGCCGCTGTTCACCAGCGCCGAGAGCGCCGCCATGCGGTCCGTCATATTGGCCGCGTCCTTGAAGCTCTGGTAGGCACGGCCTGGCCACACGCTGTCACCGGTGCGGCGCGCGTCCAGGCACAGCATGGCCAGGGCCATGCCGCTCAGCGCGCGCCGGCCCGACGATACCGGGTCGGGCCTGTAGGCGCCGCTGTCCTGGTGGTTCTCCCAGGCCCAGGCCCAGTCTGCCTGCAAGGCGGCGGCCAGCTGCTGGCGCAGGGTTTCGCGCACCGCGTGCACGCGCTGCGGGTCGACCTCGTCGAGTTGCTCCGAGAGGTAGCTTTCCGAGGGCAGGCTCAGCACCAGCTCCTTGTAGGCCGCATCCAGCGTGGGATGGCGCAGCACGCTGCGCATGGCTTCGGTGAAAGCGTGGGGCAGCAGATCCTGGGCAATCTCGCCATTGCCATGGACCACCACCGCCGGGTTGTTGATCGCGCCCAGCGCAATGCGCAGCGCCAGGCGCTGGCCGGCTTCCCAGCGGTTGAACGCATCGCTGTCCTGTGCCAGCAGGGTCAGCAGCGCATCGTCGCTGTAGTCGTACTGCAGGCCCACCGGAGCGGTGAAGCCGCGCAGCAGCGAAGGCACGGGGGGCTGGGCAACGCCGCTGAACACAAAGCGCTGTTCGGTTTCTGTCAGCACCAGCAAACGGGTGTCGGCCGGGCTCGCGGCCATGCCGGCGGCATCCAGCAGCTGCACGGTCTGGGCCGCGCCGTCTTCGGTCAGCAGGCCGACTTCAACGGGAATCACGAACGGCAGCTTTTCGGGCTGGCCGGGCGTGGGCGCACAGCTTTGGCGCAGCGTCAGCGTATAGGTGCGGGCCGCGGCGTCGTAGACGCCGCTGGCCGCGACCTGGGGCGTGCCCGCCTGGCTGTACCAGCGCTTGAATTGCGCCAGGCGCTCGCTCAGCGCGCTGCCGGGATTGGCGTCGGCAATTGCCTGGGCGAAATCGTCGCAGGTCACGGCCTGGCCGTCATGGCGTTTGAAATACAGCGCCATGCCCTTGGCAAAGCCTTCGCGGCCGACCAGGGTGTGCATCATGCGCACGACTTCCGCACCTTTTTCGTAGATCGTGACGGTGTAGAAGTTGTTGATCTCGAGGTAGCTGTCGGGCCGCACGGGGTGGGCCATGGGGCCTGCGTCCTCGGCAAACTGCACGGTGCGCAGCACGCGCACGTCCTCGATGCGCTTGACGGCGCGCGCCGACGGCGTGCCGGCCAGGTCCATGCTGAACTCCTGGTCGCGGAACACCGTCAGGCCTTCCTTGAGGCTCAGCTGGAACCAGTCGCGGCAGGTGATGCGGTTGCCGGTCCAGTTGTGGAAGTATTCATGACCGACCACGCTTTCAATGTTGGCGTAGTCGACATCGGTGGCCGTGGCCTGGTTCGCCAGCACATACTTCGTGTTGAAGATGTTCAGGCCCTTGTTCTCCATCGCGCCCATGTTGAAGTCGCTGGTGGCGACAATCATGAAGCGGTCCAGATCCAGCGACAGGCCAAAGCGCGCTTCGTCCCAGGCAACACTGGCCATCAGCGAGTTCATCGCATGCTCGGTCTTCTCGAGATCGCCGGGGCGCACGTAGACCTGCAGCAGATGCTCCTTGCCCGCGCGGCTGGTGATGCGCTGCTCGCGCGCCACGAGCTGGCCCG
>Ga0308165_1000311_pt1 | contig 103467 bp, 86 predicted proteins | sample PhyWR2_FD_201032 | JGI IMG/M metagenome (GOLD analysis project Ga0308165, IMG submission 201032) | Phyllosphere microbial communities from UC Gill Tract Community Farm, Albany, California, United States - DLSLW.R2 | ecosystem: Host-associated > Plants > Phyllosphere > Unclassified | place: USA... | reverse complement strand
CCAGTCGTCGGCTCGACAGCGATGCCGGGCACGTTCAGAGCGTTGTGCGAACGGTGCATGCCGCGCTTGGAGGGGGATTTTTTGTTTTGCTGAACAGCCATGGTGGCTCCTGAGTCTTGAAGGGGTTGGTAAAAAACGCGATCAGCCCATTGAAGACACGAGGGGATCTGCGAATAGCCGGCAAGTATAACGCAAAGCGCAAGAGATCGCTAATAACCCCCCCGATCGACCGGTGCGGGCACCAGCGATCACTGCTTGGGCTTGGCGATGCGCAGACCGGCCAGGGCGGCAAAAGGATTGGGCTTTTCGCTGTTGGCCTGCTCGAAATCGTCGTCGCTCGACGCCAACGGTACGGCTTCGGGACAGATGTCGTGCAGCGGCACCACGGGCAGCTCCATCAGCAGCTCGTCTTCGAGCAGCTCGAACAGGTCGAACTCCTTGCTCAGCGCCAGCAGGTCCTCTTCGCTTTCGTCGTCCAGCGCTTCGGCCGTGGCTTCATCGGCGACAAAGCGGAAAGAACGCTCGACATCGAGAGGAATGGGCGCCAGCGTGAGGCAGCGCTGGCAAATCATCGGCAGGTCGGTTTCGGCCTGCAGATGCAGCCATACCTGGGCGTCGGCGCCGGCTTCGGCGCGCAGCTCGCCCTGTACCGCCCAGCGGACGTAAACGCCCTCGTGCGGGCCCTGGGCTTCAAGCGCCAGGCGGTTGAATTGCGAGAGCGGCTGCTGGCCGTCGAGGTGTGCCTGCGCTTGCGCAAACGCCTTGACATCGAGCCGTTGCGGGGAAAATTCCTTGGTCATGCCGGCCAGTGTAAGAGAATCGGCGCATGCTTGAATCCCCCGCCACTCCGAATCCTTTGCTCCCGCGGGCCCTGATCCTGGGCTCGACCTCGCGCTACCGCCGCGAGCTGCTGGCCCGCCTGGGCCTGCCGTTCGAGACCGCCGCACCCGAGGTCGACGAGACCCCGCTGCCGGGCGAAGCCCCGCGCGCGCTCGCGCTGCGCCTGGCCGAAGCCAAGGCGCGCGCCGTGGCCGCGCTGCACCCGCAAGCCATCGTGATCGGCTCCGACCAGGTGGCCGACCTCGCGGGCCAGCCCCTGGGCAAGCCGCTGACGCACGAGCGTGCGGTGCGCCAGCTGCAATCCATGCGCGGCCAGACGGTGCTGTTCGAGACCGCCGTGAGCGTGGTCTGCCAGGCCAGCGGCTTCGCCCAGACGCAGCTGGCCACGGTGGAAGTGCAGTTCCGGGAATTGACGGACGACGAGATCGAGCGCTACCTGCGCGCCGAGCAGCCCTATGACTGCGCGGGCAGCGCCAAGAGCGAAGGCCTGGGCATCACGCTGCTGGCGCAGATCCTCAATGACGATCCCACGGCGCTGATCGGACTGCCGCTGATCCGCACCGCCCAGCTGCTGCGCGCCGCAGGAATGCAACTGCCATGAACACTTCCACCAAGCCTGCCCGCGGCACGCTGTATCTCGTGCCCGCACCGCTGGACTTCGGCTGCGACAGCCAGGCGCCGCTGACCGATGTGCTGCCCGAGGCCACGCTGCGCCGCGCCGCGGGCCTGACGCACTGGATCTGCGAGAACGCCAAGAGCACGCGCGCCTACCTGAACCGCATTGCGCCGCTGTTCCCGCTGGCCGCCACCATCCAGGAACAGGCCATCGTCGAGCTGCCGCGCGAAGCGCACAAGAAGGGCGACCATGGCGACAAGGGCAGCGCGGTGTTCGACGCCAGGCCGCTGCTCGCGCCCGCGCTGGCCGGCCACGACATCGGCCTGGTCAGCGAAGCCGGCATGCCGGCGATCGCCGACCCGGGCAGCTCCATCGTGCGCGCCGCCCATGATCTGGGCCTGGCCGTCGTGCCCCTGGTCGGCCCGGTGTCGCTGCTGCTGACGCTGGCCGCGAGTGGCCTCAACGGCCAGAACTTCGCGTTTGTCGGCTATCTGCCCCAGGACAGCGCGGCGCGCGGCCAGCGCATACGCGAGCTTGAAGCACTGGCGCTGCGCCAGGGCCAGACCCAGCTGTTCATAGAAACGCCCTACCGCAACCCGGCGCTGTGGCAGGCCCTGCTGCAGACGCTGCAGCCCAACAGCCGCCTCGCGCTGGCCGCGGGCCTGACGCTGGCCACGGCGCGCATCGAGAGCCGACTGGTGCGCGACTGGAAGCAGTTGCCGGTGCCGGCCGACAACCGCACGCCGGTGGTGTTCGCGCTGGGCCGCTGAAGCCCGCGCCGAGGACCGTCCATCCCGCTATCATCCCTCGGTTGACCACGTTCACCTGATGGAGCCCTGATGGACACTGGCAGTTGGTTCATTCAGCTCAATGCCTGGCAGGTCATGGCATTGGGCCTGGTTTTTTTCGGCAGCCTCTACTGCCTGGGCGGCTGGGGCATGTCGGCGCTCACGCGCACGCTGGCGCGCCGCGGCATGGGCCGGCCGCTGGACACGCGCGCGCTCAAGCCCGATCAGCTGCGGCGCGAATGGCGCCAGTCCTTCCATTCGGTGCTGGTCTTCGGCATAGGCATGGTCGTGCCCTGGGGTTTTTTGCAGCTGGGCTGGGCGCAGCTCACACCCAACGCCAGCGCCGGCCGGATTGCGCTGGAAATCGCCGCGCTGCTGGTCTGGAACGATGTGCATTTCTGGATCAACCACCGGCTGCTGCACACCCGCCGGCTGGTGCGTTTTCACGGCGACCACCACCGCTCCGTGGTCACCACGCCCTGGTCGACCTACAGCTTCCATCCGATAGAAGCCATGATGCTGGGCAATATCATCCTGCTGCCCATGCTGGTGCATGACTTCTCGTTCTGGTCGCTGGCCAGCGTGCCGGTGCTGAGCCTGCTGCTGAACGTGATCGGCCACGCCAACTACGACTTCTTCCCGCGCGTCTCGGACACCCACCCGCTGGCCGCGAGCCGGCGCCACCATCTGCACCATGCGCGTCCGGCCGGCAACTACGGCTTTGCGCTGGCCTTCATGGACCAGTTGATGCGCACGCGGGTCAAGACCGCGCCGGGCCCGCGATAGATGGCGGGGCGACTTCCCCGGCTGCGACATCGGCGCGACTGGCAGTCCGTGGCCTATATGCTGGCCCTGCCGTTGCTGGTGTGGTGGCAGTGGACGCATGGCTTGCACTGGCTGCTCTACGGTGTGCTGCTGTTTCTCACGCTGGGCGTGGGCGTCATTCACCACAACCACACGCATTTGCGCATGTGGCGCGGCCGCCGCGCCAATCGCTTCACGGACTACTGGCTTACGCTGCTCCAAGGCCACCCAACCTTTGTCTTCTGGCCGGCGCATGTGGGCAACCACCACCGCTTTCGCCATGGGCCGCGCGATCTGGCGCGCACCTACCGGCGCGAATTCGGCGGCGACAGCAACCATCTGTGGGGCTATCTGATCCATCCGCTGCAGGCCGGCCTGGTGCTCTACCCGCTGTTCCTGCGCTGGCTGGGCCGGCTGCGCGTGCATTCGCCCGGCGCATTCCGCTATTGCCTGGGCCAGTACGCGCTGTGGCTGGGCAGCTGGGCCTTGTTTCTGGCGCTGGACTGGAAGAAGGCGCTGGTCTTTGTGATCCTGCCGCAGCTGCATGGCCTGCACTGGCTGCTGGCCACCAACTATCTGCAGCATGCGCATGCCGATGGCCGGCCGCTGAGCCGCGCCCAGCGCCAGACGCCAGGCCAGCCGCTCAACTACGCGCGCAATTTCGAAGGCTGGGTCAACCCGCTGCTGTTCAATATCGGCCTGCACACCGCCCACCACGAGTGCCCGCATGCCCACTGGTCGGAACTGACGCGGCTGCATGCCGAGCATTACCGCCAGCGCGTGGCGCCCGAACTCAACGAAGGCGGGCTGCTGCCCTATATGGGTCGGGTGTTCGTGCTGGGCCTGTTCCGCCCCGCGGCCCGCACCCGGCCGCAGATGCCTGCCGACGCGCTCCCATAACCAACGCCAAAAGACGCCATGCCTGTTGCCTATTCCAACGTATATCTTCAATCTGCGGGCATGTTCCTGCCCGGCGCGCCCGTGGACAACGCCGGCATGGATGCGTTTGTCGCGCCGCTGAACCGCATTTCCGAGCGCCTCAAGCGCCGCATCCTGGCCGAGAACGGCATTCTGACGCGCCATTACGCGATTGACGGCGAGGGCGCGACGGTGTTGAGCAACGCGCAGATGGCGGCCGGCGCGATTCAGGCGACGCTGGCGGCAGCGGGCCAGTCGATGGCCGATATCGGTTTTCTCTCCAGCGGCTCCTCGGGCGGCGATGCGCTGATGCCGGGCTTTGCCAGCATGATCCAGGGCGAGATGGCCGCGCCGCCGATGGAGACGCTGTCGGTGCACGGTGTGTGCGCGGCCAGCGTGGGCGCGATGCAGGCCGCGGCCCTGGCCGTGGAAAGCGGCGCCCACGCGCTGGCGCTGTCGGTGGCCAGCGAAATGCCGTCGCGGCTGTTCAAGCGCTCGCGCTTCGCGGCCCAGGGCTATGACACCGATTTCGACGCGCATTTCCTGCGCTGGATGCTGTCGGACGGCGCGGGGGCGGTGCTGCTGGGCGGCCCCAAGCCCTTGCCGCAGATCAATGGCCTGCGCCTGCAGCTCAAGTGGACCCATCTGCGCAGCTTCGCGGGCGACTACCCGGTGTGCATGCAGCTGGGCATGACGGCCGACCGCAGCAAGAGCCATCTCGATTTCCCGGCCTGGGGCGATGCCGAGGCGGCTGGGGCACTGTCGCTGCGCCAGGACATTCGCCTGCTGCCGCACCTGTTCGACGTCTGCATCCACGAGTATGCCGATCTGGCGCACAAGGGCTGGGTGCCCGAGCGCGGCATCGATCACTTCCTGTGCCACTACTCGTCCGAGCGCTTCATTCCCGTGGTCGACGACCTGCTGGGCAAGGCGCAACTGACGATCCCGCGCGAGCGCTGGTGGAGCAATCTGGCCTGGCGCGGCAATACCGGCGCGGCGTCGATCTTCATCATGCTGTCGGAGTTTCTGCAGCAAAAGGGGGCTACGCTCAAGGCCGGCGACACCGTGCTGTGCTTCATTCCCGAATCCGGGCGCTTCACGGCGGGCTATATGCTGTGGGAGGCAGTGCCGGATGCGCCTACGCCCTCTGCAAGCGCCTATCCGCGCCAGCCCGCGCAGGCCAGCGACGCACTCGCCGACGACGCCCTGCCCGATGTCTCGACCATTGCGCCGCCGCACGACCCCGCCGCGGCGCCCAGGAACCTCGCGCCGTTGCTGACCGAGCTGGCCAGCATCTGGCAGGACTATCGCTCCAAGGTCTGGCGCACGCCGCTGCTGCAGCGCATCCGCACGCGCCAGCTGCACACGCAAGACTATGTGCGCTGGATGAGCCAGTGGATTCCCCAGGTGCGCGAAGGCAGCCTGTGGATGCGCGAAGGCGCGGCCTCGCTGACCGGCGATTACGCGGCGCTGGCAGCGCTGATCGACCTGCATGCGGGCGAGGAGCAAAACGACTTCAAGATCCTGCACAGCGACTATCTGAAGGCCGGCGGCACGCAGACCGACCTCACCCAGCTGCGCCGCAACCCCGGCGGCGAGGCGCTCAATGCCTATCTGCACGGCCTGGCCGCGACGCCCAACCCCATAGGCCTGCTGGGCGCGATCTACATCATCGAAGGCACGGGCCAGCGCATCGTGCCCAGCCTGCTGCCGCTGCTGCGCGCCGCCCTGCCCCTGCCGCCCGACGCGTTCCGCTTCCTCGAATACCACGGCGCCAACGACGAGCACCATCTGGAGCGCTGGCTGATGGCGGTGCAGATGACGCTGGAGCTCGACAGCAGCGGCACGGCCGAGCAGGCCATCTTGCAGACCGCGCGCCATACGGCGGCCATGTATCTGATGCAGTTCCAGCACGTGCTCACCGAACAGGCAGCGCCATGAAGAACCACTACACCGATCACCACTGGGACGAACGCGATCCCAGCCCCTGGCTGGCCCTCTACCTCGACCAGAGCACGCCCCTGCCCGACGACGTCAAGGCCGCCTGGCTGCGCGACTGCAGCAGCAGTTCGCGCCAGTTCCTGCTGCCGCTGGTGCGGCCGCTGGCGCGGCTGTCGATGATCATCATCCAGCTGCTGAAGATCTTCCTGCCCAAGCGCTGGTCGCATTCGATGCTGCTGCACCGCCTGCTGGCGTTCAGCATGAACCGCTTTGTCTCGCCCGAAGCCAACTGGCTGATCATGCGCCATTTCCACCTGGGCTCGCAGGCGCTGTCGTTCGTCTCCGCCAACTCGCCGGTGCCGGTGACGACCGCGCCGCTGACGCCCATGTCCATAGACGAGGTCAAGGACGAGCTGTTCCTGCGCCATGACCTGAACCTGTTCAACTTCGTGATCCGCCTGAACAAGGCGCTGCGCGCGGAAAACAAGGAACTGGTGGCCGTGCCCGAGCCCGATTTCTCGATGCTGCACGAGCCCGAACTGCGGCTGGAGGATATGCCGCGCGGCAAGTTCAATTTGCTGGACCTGCAAAGCGCGATCGAGATCTACACCCCGGTCTACCAGCTGCTGCTGACCGACAACGACTTCTGGCGCGCGAGCAACTCGCTGCAGCTCGACGAGACCGTGGCGATCTACTGCGCCAAGATCCTGGCTTCACCCGAGCATCTGGTACTGCTCAACAACAAGCACCCGCTGGTGCCGATGTCGACGCTGTATGCGGCCTATAGGCTGGTGCTGCACGGGCTGTCATCGGAGATGCTGCATGCGCTGCTGATGCGCATGGCGCGCGGAGAGGTGCCGATTCCGGCGCGTGAATTCGCCAAGATGCACGATGCGGCGGAGATCGTGGTCGGGGAATCGCCCTGAGCCACGCTGCAGCCGCAGCCCGTGCCCGGCCATGGCCAGGCCGGCGCCGGCCACGGAAAAATCAGTGTTTCACTGTATCTTCTGCACCGACCACTGCGTTTTGCGCAGCACGATATTTTTTATCGGCAGTGGTATTTCGGCACTTCCAACGAATACCTTGCCCATATTCAAGGTCCAGCGCGAGTCCGCGTTCGGCGCCGCCGTAGCAAACCGGAGATAGACCGGCTGATTCAATCGCAACTTCTTGCCGGCCGCACCGGAATGCGTCTTGCACTGGCCGGCGCCGGGCTCGGACGTTTTCTCATACGGTTCAGCATGCCCCACGAACCGCTGACCATTTTCCTTCTGGATATAAGCGGTTTGCGGAGCAAAACGCAGTTCAACGCTGGAATCCCGGCGGGAGAAGTCGTGAAGATAGAGATAGATCCACAATGCATCTCCATCTGCGCAGCTGATCTGGTAGGCCAGCTCCAGCGGTACTTTCTTGCCGCCCACTTCGACTTCATAGCGCGCAATGCTGGGCCAGTCCTGCTCACCTTCGAACCAGGGCCTGGGCGGCGATGAATGGACGCAGCCCCCCAGAAAGACAGCGCTGCCCAGGAGCGTGGCCAGCAATGAAGATCGAGGCATCAATGTCCCTTTCTTGCGTGACTGAAGCCTGGACGCCGCAAGCCCTGCGCAAGACACGGCTTAACGCAGCACCGGCAGCGCCGAGCGCAAGGTCTGCACCGCCCCGCCGCCCACCGCCGCGCCGAACTTCTTGGCCAGGCGTTCGGCCACGTTGTCGCGGCGCGTGTAGTCAATCACTTCCTCGACCTTGACGATCTCGCGCGCCACATAGTCGAGGTTGCCAAGCTTGTCGGCCAGGCCCATTTCGACGGCTTGCTGGCCGGTCCAGAACAGGCCGCTGAAAGTCTCGGGCGTGATCTTCAGGCGCTCGCCGCGGCCGTTCTTCACGGCGGTGATGAATTGCTGGTGGATCTGATCGAGCATGGTCTGCGCATGCTGGCGCTGGGCTTCGGTCTGCGGGCTGAACGGGTCGAGAAAACCCTTGTTCTCGCCGGCCGTCAGCAGCCGGCGCTCGACGCCGAGCTTTTCCATGGTGCCGGTGAAGCCGAAGCCGTCCATCAGCACGCCTATGCTGCCGACGATGCTGGCCTTGTCGACAAAGATGTCGTCGGCTGCGGCGGCAATGTAATAGGCAGCCGAGGCGCAGGTTTCCTCGACCACGGCGTAGACCGGTTTGCTGTGCTTGGCCTTGAGGCGCAGGATTTCATCGTAGATGATGCCGGCCTGCACCGGGCTGCCGCCCGGAGAGTTGACCAGCAGCACCACGGCGCGCGAGCCCGTGTCCTCGAAAGCGCTGCGCATGGCGGCAACGACGAATTCGGCGCTGGCTTCGGCGCCAGTCGCGATCTCGCCCTTGATGTCGACCACGGCCGTATGCGGGCCGCTGACGGTGGTGGTGGCCACATCGCGGCCAAACATCATCCAGCCCAAAGCCAGCAGGACCAGCAGCCACGACAGGCGGCCGAACATGCGCCAGCGGCGCGCGGCGCGCTGTTCGCGGATGCTGGCCATCACCAGGTTCTCCAGCACATCGCGTTCCCAGCCGGGCGACTGCGCATGCGCGGCGGCAGGCGCGGCAGCACTTTCTGGCCGCGCCTGCGCCCACAGATCGGGCGCTGCGGGAGGTAGGGGTTCGGAGCCGGGGGGCGCAGGAGGCAATGGGGTGGTCATGTCAGGACTCGACAGGTAGCAGGTCTTGGGAAGTATGCCAGCGCGCCCTTACCCCGAGCTTGCCGCAATGCCATTCAGCCTATCTCTAACCGTTGGCCAGCAACCACTGATGCAAATCGGCCACGGATTCGGCCACATGCAGCGGCAGATGCTCGGCAAAACCCAGCGTCGGGTGCGCGCCATAGGCCACGCCCACGCTGGCGCAGCCGGCATTGCGCGCCATCAGCAGGTCATGCGTGGTGTCGCCAATCATCAGCACGCGCTCGGCTTCCACGCCAAACTCGGCCATCAGCTCCTGCAGCATCAGCGGATGCGGCTTGCCCGCGGTCTCGTCGGCAGTGCGCGAGCCATCGATCAGGCCCTTGAGCGGCACGCTGGCCAGCACCTCGTCCAGGCCGCGCCGGCTCTTGCCCGTCGCCACCGTGAGCAGATAGCCGCGCTCGCGCAAGGCCTCGAGCATGGGCACCACGCCGTCAAACAGGCTCAGATCGTTGTGGTGCCTGAGATAGTGGTAGCGGTAGCGGTTGCCCAGCTCGGTGTATTTCTCCGGCGGGACATCGGGCGCGGCATGGGCCAGCGCCTGCGTCAGCGCCATGCCTATCACATAGGAAGCGGCTTCCTGGGTCGGCACCTGGCCACCGACATCGCGCACCGCTTCCTGAATGCTTTTGGTGATGGCGGCCGTGGAGTCGTACAGCGTGCCGTCCCAGTCAAAGGCAATCAGGTCGAAGCGGCGGGGAGATACAGAAGACATGGATTTCCGTCAGAAAGCAACAGGGACAGGCCAGGGTCAGGCCACGAAACCGGCCAGCTCGGCGGGCAGCTCGGCATGCAGCTCGATGCGCTCGCCCGAGGCCGGGTGATTGAACTGTAACCGCCAGGCATGCAGGAACATGCGCTTGAGGCCATGCTTTTGCACCCGCCGGTTGAGATCGAAATCGCCATATTTGTCGTCGCCCACAATGCCGTGGCCTTGCGAGGACAGGTGCACGCGGATCTGGTGCGTGCGCCCGGTCTTGATCGTGACTTCGAGCAGGCTCATCGCCGGCAGGCCCTGCAGCGGCCGCGGGGCGATATGCGTGCGCACCTTGACCAGCGTCACCGAGCGCATGCCATCGGGGTCATCGGCCGTGGTGACGCGCACGCGGCGCTCGCCATCGGGCAGCAGGTATTTGTGCAGTGGCGTGTCAATGACCTTTTTATTGGCCGGCCAACTGCCCTGCACCAACGCCAGATAGGTCTTGCCGGTCTCGCGCTCGCGGAACTGGTCCTGCAGCGCCGTGAGCGCCGAGCGCTTCTTCGCGACCAGCAAAATGCCCGAGGTTTCCCGGTCCAGCCGGTGCACGAGTTCGAGAAACTTGGCCTGCGGCCGCGCCTGGCGCAGCTGCTCGATCACGCCGAAGCTGACGCCGCTGCCGCCATGCACGGCCACGCCCGCGGGCTTGTCAATGGCCAGCACATGCTCATCTTCCAGCAGCTGCGGAAATTCCCGTGCCGGCGCCGGGTTGGCGGCTTTTTCCGCGACCTTGTCGGAGATGCGCACCGGCGGCAGGCGCACGCTGTCGCCAACCGCTACGCGCGTATCGGCGCTGGCACGGCCTTTGTTGATGCGCACCTCGCCACTGCGGATGATGCGGTAAACATGGGTTTTGGGAACGCCCTTGAGATGGCGTATCAGGAAATTATCCAGGCGCTGGCCAGCGGAATCTGCGTCGACTGCGATGAGGCGTGCAGCAGGGGCTGTGATGCCTTGGGCTCGGTCCATCGCCGGTTTGCCCTCTATAATGTGTTTCACCTGCGCGATACTAGTGTAAGTGGTTGATTTGCATGGAGTTTAGTCCACCCAGCCATTTCCCGCTGCGCAGGCAGGTCGATGCCAGCCGGTGTCGCACACGCAAATCACAGGCCGGATGCCTGTATTGCCTGTGCCACATCGGGCAATCTGACGAATTGAAACACTGATACGGAATCTCAAGTTGGCAGCTTTCGGCGAACCTCAAGCGTTCGCACCTGCCAACGGATCAAAGCGAGCATGTGGATCTTTTATGCATGGATGGTCTTTCTGGGACGGGGGTCTTCACCTCCGCACTCGACCGTCCGCGCTCTCAAGGTCACGGCCTCCCCCGCGCTGCCTCTTGCCCCTACCCGGGTCCAGCGGTACGTGCATTTACTCGCTCCCATCCAAGCGCCCTTGCCCCCTTTGCTGACATAACTCAATGATGGTCAGCAACCCGCGGCATTTCCGGCCATTCCTTTTCGTTTCAAGACGTCAGCCCGGCATCATCGGCTCCGACAGAGCCCGTCTTTGATTGAGAGTCACAGGCGAGCCGGTCCGACAGCGTATGGCTGCCGATCGGCGCGTCTTCATAACGAATAAAGGAAACGCATCATGAAACGGATGCTTATCAACGCTACCCAGGCCGAAGAACGCCGTCTGGCCATTGTCGACGGCCAGAAACTGCTGGACTACGAAATTGAAATCGAAGGCCGCGAGCAGCGCAAGGGCAACATCTACAAGGCGGTCGTCACCCGCGTCGAACCCTCCCTCGAAGCCTGTTTTGTCGACTACGGCGAAGACCGCCACGGTTTCCTGCCTTTCAAGGAAATCTCGCGCCAGTATTTCGCCGATGGCGTGCCCCCCAGCCAGGCGCGCATCAATGATGTGATCCGCGAAGGCCAGGAAATGCTGGTCCAGGTCGAAAAGGAAGAACGCGGCAACAAGGGCGCGGCCCTGACCACCTTCATCTCGCTGGCCGGCCGCTATGTGGTGCTGATGCCCAACAACCCGCGCGGCGGTGGCGTCTCGCGCCGCATCGAAGGCGAAGACCGGGCCGAGCTCAAGGAAGCGATGGACCAGCTCGAGTACCCCAAGGGTATGAGCATCATCGCGCGCACCGCCGGCATTGGCCGCAGCGCGCCCGAACTGCAGTGGGATCTGAACTACCTGCTCAAGCTGTGGAGCGCCATCGACGGCGCCGCCAAGGGCAAGGGCGCGTTCCTGATCTATCAGGAATCGAGCCTGGTGATCCGCGCCATCCGCGACTACTTCAACAACGAGATCGGTGACATCCTCATCGATACCGACGACATCTACGAACAGGCCCAGCAGTTCATGGCGCACGTGATGCCCGAGCACGCTGCCCGGGTCAAGCGCTACCGCGATGACGCACCGCTGTTCAGCCGTTTCCAGATCGAGCACCAGATCGAATCGGCCTACTCGCGCACCGTGACCCTGCCCTCGGGCGGCGCCGTCGTGATCGACCACACCGAAGCCCTGGTTTCGGTCGACGTGAACTCGGCCCGCGCCATCAAGGGTGGCGACATCGAGGAAACCGCCACGCGCACCAACCTGGAAGCCGCCGACGAAGTCGCGCGCCAGATGCGCCTGCGCGATCTGGGCGGCCTGATCGTCATCGACTTCATCGACATGGAAGAGTCGAAGAACCGCCGCGAAGTCGAGAACCGCCTGCGCGACGCGCTGCGCCAGGACCGTGCCCGCGTGCAGTTCGGCAGCATCAGCAAGTTCGGCCTGATGGAAATGAGCCGCCAGCGCCTCAAGCCCGCCCTGTCCGAAGGCGCGCACATCAACTGCCCACGCTGCGGTGGTTCGGGCCATATCCGCGACACCGAAAGCTCGGCGCTGCAGATCCTGCGCATCATCCAGGAAGAGTCCATGAAGGACAACACCGCCGCCGTGCACTGCCAGGTGCCGGTGGAAGTGGCCTCGTTCCTGCTCAATGAAAAGCGCACCGAGATCGCCAAGATCGAACTCAAGCAGCGCGTGTCGGTGCTGATGGTGCCCAACAAGTCGCTGGAAACGCCGCACTACAAGCTCGAGCGCCTCAAGCACGACGACCCGCGCCTGGAAAACCTCGACGCGAGCTACAAGCTGGCCGATGAAGTCGAAGCCAACACCGCCGTGACGCGCCGCTCGCAGGAGCCGACCAACAAGCAGACGCCCATCATCAAGGGCGTGCTGCGCGATACGCCGGCACCCGTGGCCGAACCCCGTGCCGAAGCCGCACCGCGCGCTGCCGCACCGGCAGCCACGGCGACCGCCGGCGCTGCGCGTGCGGCCGCAGCCCGGCCGGCAACTGCCCCGCGTGCCGCCACCGCTGCACCGCGCGAACAAGGCTTCTTTGCCTGGCTCAAGAACCTGTTTGGCTTTGGTCCCGCACCGATTGCCGTGACACCGGCAGCCGCAACGCCTGAAACGCCGGCCGCACGCGAAGCGCGTGAAGCCCGCCGTGAAGGCCGTCCAGGCGAAAGCCGCGGTCGCCGTGGCGAGCGCAATGGCCCGCGTGACGGCAACCGTGAAGGTGGCCGTGATGGCAATCGCGAAGGCAGCGGTGAAGGCCGTGGCCGCCGTGGTGAACGCGGTGAAGGCCGTGGTGAACGTGCCGAGGGCCGCAATGGTCCCGGCCGTGACGGTGAGCGCGCCGAAGGCCGCAACAGCCGCCCTGAGGGCGAGCGCAACAGCCGTCCCGAAGGCGAGCGCAATGGCCGCAACCGCGGCGAGCGCGGCGAACGTGGCGAGCGCAACGAGCGCCGTGAGCAGGAAGCCCGCCAGCCGCTGGAAGCTGCAGCCCATCTGGCACAGGTCGGTGCGACCGAAGGCGAAGTCTCGCTCGAGGCCGATGGCCGTGGCGAACGCGGCCCACGCCGTGAACGTGGCGAGCGTGGCGAGCGCCCTGAAGGCAGCCCCCGCCGTGAACGCGGTGAACGCGGTGAACGTGGCGAGCGCGGCCGTGAACGTGCTCCCCGCACGGTCGAAGCCGGTGAATCGGCGCCCGTCCAGCCACAGGAGCTGAACTCCCCGGTGCTGGAAGTGGCAGCCGTGGAAGGCGAAGGCTTCCAGCCCGCGGCCACGAATGCCGAGGGCGAGCCCCGCCAACGCCGTTCGCGTGACCGCTACGGCCGTGACCGCCGCGAGCGTGGCGAGCGCCCTGCACGTGACGCCAACGCCCAGCCCGCGTTTGAAGCCACCCAGCCACCCGAGCTCGACGCCCCGGTGTCGCTGCAAGCGCCTGCCGAAGCCGAACCGGCCCGCCGCAGCTACTTCAACGCTCCCGCTGCCGAGCCGGTGGCAGCTGTCGCTCCTGCAGCACCCGTGGCTGTGGAAGCACCGGCTGCCGCAGCACCGGCTGCCGCAGCATCGGCTGCCGCAGCACCGGCTGCCGCAGCATCGGCTGCCGCAGCCCCCGCGGCTATCGAGCCAGCCATAGCCGCAGCTCCGGTGGCAGCGCCCGTGGCAGTCGCACCCATCGTGGCCCCCATCGTGGTGGCCGCGCCCCAGGCAGCCGCCCCAGTGGCTGCCGCCGGCCTGCCGCGCATCGCCGGCTTTGACCTGCCGCTGGATACGCTGCATGGCATTGCCCGCGAGTCCGGTCTGGAATGGGTGAACTCGGACGTCGAGAAGATTGCCGCCGTCCAGGCCGCCATCGCCGCCGAGCCCAAGCCCGTGCATGTGCCGCGCGAGCGCCCGGCGCCGGTGGTGATCGACGAAGGCCCGCTGGTGCTCGTCGAGACCCGTCGTGACCTGCGCGACCTGACGCTGCCGTTCGAGCAGTCCAGCAACGCTTAAATGCGCTGAAACCAGGGGCCTTCAGGGCCCCTGGTTGTTTCTGGGCCTGTTGTTTCCCACCGATTTCCGCTTTCCGTCCATGCTGCTGCTGCTGTCTCCCGCCAAATCCCTGGATTACGAAACCCCGCTGCCCGCGGGCCTCAAGCACACCCTGCCGCCTTTCATCGACCAGTCCAGCGAACTGATCGACGTGCTGCGCCTGCAGACGCCGCAGTCGCTGGCCACGCTGATGGGCCTGAGCGACAAGCTGGCGACCTTGAACGTGGCACGCTATGCGGCCTGGAGCCCCAAGTTCACGGCCGACAACGCGCGCCAGGCGCTGTTTGCATTCAATGGCGATGTCTATGAAGGCCTGGACGCAGCCACGCTCTCGGCGGCCGACATTGCCTGGGCCCAGGAGCATCTGGCCATGCTCAGCGGCCTGTATGGCGTGCTGCGCCCGCTGGACCGTATGCAGCCCTACCGGCTGGAGATGGGCACGCGCCTGGCGACGTCCGCAGGCAGCAACCTGTATGCGTTCTGGGGTGCGCGCATCGCCGAGCACCTGAACCAGCGCCAGCATGCCGAAGCCGATCCGGTAGTGGTCAACCTGGCCTCGCAGGAATATTTCAAGTCGGTGGACCGCAAACAACTGCGCGCACGCGTCGTCGAATGCGTGTTCGAGGATTTCAAGGCCGGCAAATACAAGATCATCAGCTTCCACGCCAAGCGGGCGCGCGGCATGATGGCCCGCCACGTGGTGCGCGAGCGCCTGACACGTCCTACCCAGTTGCAGGGATTTGCTGCCGAAGGCTATGCTTTTGCCGAAGCGGCGTCGACGCCCGAGCGTCTGGTCTTTCGCCGCAGGGCCGACTGAGCGTCGCCACCACCCTTTTTCACCCAGGATCCCTTCACCGCCAAAGCCCTTGCCGCATGCCCCAATCCACGTCTTCTCCCGCCGTCGCCAGCGCCTCTGCGCAATTGCTTGACTGGATCGCCCAGCAGCGGCTGCTGGGCGTGCTTGATGGCGCGCTGCTCAAGGCCATGGTGGCCGCGGGCTGGGACGACACCGTGGCGCGTGAGGCTCTGATCGTTCCCTTGAGCATGCCACTCCTGCCTGGCCTGCCCGAACCCGATCTGCGCGGCGAGCCCGGTGTGATCGATGCCGGCGACCGCGAAGTGCGCGTGCTGATGACCATGAACGCGCCGCGCGTGGTGCTGTTTGGCGAGATCCTGTCCGCCGCCGAATGCGCGGCGCTGATCGATGCCGCGCGGCCGCGCCTGGCGCGCTCGCTGACGGTGGAAACCGCCTCGGGCGGCGAGGAAGTCAATGCCGATCGCACCAGCGACGGCATGTTCTTCCAGCGCGGCGAACTGCCGCTGGTGCAGCAACTCGAGGAGCGCATCGCGCGGCTGCTGAACTGGCCCATCGAGAATGGCGAAGGCCTGCAGGTGCTGCGCTACGGCCCGGGTGCCGAATACAAGCCGCACCACGATTATTTCGATCCGGCCGAACCCGGCACGGCCAGCATCGTGCGCCGCGGCGGCCAGCGCGTGGGCACGCTGATCATCTATCTCAACGAGCCGGCCCAGGGCGGCGCAACCATTTTTCCCGAAGCCGCGCTGCAGGTCGTACCCCAGCGTGGCCACGCGGTGTTCTTCAGCTACGACCAGCCCGACCCGGCCACGCGCACGCTGCACGGCGGCGCGCCCGTGATCCAGGGCGAGAAATGGATTGCCACCAAGTGGCTGCGCCAGGGCCGCTTCGACTGAACACCCGGCTGTTTCGGCCGGACCGCCCTCCCCTTTTCAGCGGCCTGGAGCCGTTCTTTTCAAGATTTCCGCATGAACACCCCCGAACATTCGCAGCTGGGCAAGACCTCGGCATACATCGACCAGTACGACGCCAGCCTGCTGTTTCCGCTGCCGCGCCAAACCAAGCGCGACGAGCTGGGCCTCACGGGCCAGATGCCGTTCTTTGGCGCCGATCTCTGGACCGCATTCGAGCTGTCGTGGCTGAACCTGCGCGGCAAGCCCCAGGTCGCGCTGGCGCATGTGACCATTCCCTGCGAGACGCCCAACCTCGTCGAGAGCAAGTCCTTCAAGCTCTACCTCAACAGCTTCAACAACTCGCGCTTTGCCGATGCCAGCGAAGTCCTGGCGCGGCTGCGGGTGGACCTGAGCGAAGCCGCCTGGCGCGGCAGCGAGCAAAGCGGCACGGTCGGCGTGCAGTTGCTGCTGCCCGAGATGTTCGACCGCCAGCAGGTGCACGAATTCGACGGCATCAGCCTGGACCGCCTGGATGTGGAATGCACGCATTACCAGCCCGCGCCCGAACTGCTGCGTGCCGACGCCAGCCAGCCCGCGGTCACCGAGACACTGACCAGCAACCTGCTCAAGAGCAATTGCCTGGTCACGGGCCAGCCCGACTGGGGCAGCGTGCAGATCCGCTACACCGGCGCCAAGATCGACGAGGAACGGCTGCTGCAGTACCTGGTGAGCTTTCGCAACCACAACGAATTCCATGAGCAATGCGTGGAGCGCATCTTCATCGACATCTGGCGCCGCTGCGAGCCGCTGAAACTGTCGGTATACGCGCGCTACACGCGCCGCGGCGGCCTGGACATCAACCCGCTGCGCACCAGCCATCCGCAAGCGCTGCCGGGCAACATCCGAAACGCAAGGCAGTAGTCCGGCACAGCTCCAACGAAAAACGCACTGCCAAGGCAGTGCGTTTTTGCTTTCAAGCCACCGGAGACTCACACTCCGGCGCGGCCCTTAGATGCCAGCTTGATGCTTGCTGGCCGCGCGCGCCTGGGACAACTTGCCCAGTCCGACCACCAGCACCGCACCAGCCGCTGCGGCAGCGTAATGCAACCAGGGGTGGGCCATGGTGTAGCCATGCAGCAGGTTGTCGTTGACCACGGTTTCGCCGCCGACCCAGCCAATCAGGGCCGCGCCCAGCGTGATGATCACGGGGAAGCGTTCCATCAGCTTGATCATCAGCGTCGAGCCGAAGATCACCAGCGGAATGCTGATCGCCAGGCCCAGGATCAGCAGAACCATGTTGCCCTGCGCCGTCGCGGCCACCGCAATCACGTTGTCCAGGCTCATCACCAGATCGGCAATCAGGATGGTGCGGATCGCGGCCATCATCGTGCCCGTGCCCTTGCTGTCGCCTTCACCTTCTTCGCCGCCGCTGAGCAGCTGGTAGCCGATCCACAGCAGCAGCACGCCCCCAATCACCTGCAGGAACGACAGCTCCAGCAGCTTGGCCGCCACCACCGTCAGCACGATGCGCAGCACGACAGCCGCGCCCGAGCCAAACATGATGGCCTTGCGCTGCTGCTCCGGCGGCAGCGAACGTGCTGCCAGTGCAATGACAACCGCGTTGTCGCCCGAGAGAATGATGTTGATCCAGACGATCTTCATCAGGCCGATCCAGAAGTCGGCGGTGTTGAGAAACTCCATTTTTTACTCCACTGTTATGAATAAAAAGCGCCGCATGCGGCGGCGCTCTCTTTTTATGAGTGGGGGGGAGTTTAGGACGAATTTTATGAATTTCTGTTCGTAATACTGCGTAATCAAGGACTGCATAAGGGGCAACGCCCCGCATGCAGTCCTGCGCTCAATCCAGCTTGAACACAGCTACCGAGCGCTGCAGCATCTGCGCGCGATGGCCCAGTGATGCCGCCGACGCGGCCGACTGCTCCACCAGCGCCGCGTTCTGCTGCGTCACTGAATCAAGCTCGGCCACGGCCTCGTTGACTTGCGCGATGCCTTGCGACTGCTCCTGCGTGGCAATGCTGATCTGGTGCACCAGACTGCTTACGCGGTCCACCGCCGTGACCATGCCCTGGATGGTGTCGCCGGCCTGGGCCATGCGCGCATTGCCGTCGTTGATGCCGTCGACGGTGCTGTTGATCAGCATGCCGATTTCCTTGGCCGAGGCCGCGCTGCGTTGTGCCAGCGCGCGCACTTCGCCGGCCACCACCGCAAAGCCCCGGCCCTGCTCGCCCGCGCGCGCGGCTTCGACGGCGGCATTCAAGGCCAGCAGATTGGTCTGGAAGGCGATGCTTTCGATCACGCCGATGATTTCACGCATGCGCGTGGACGAGCCGCGGATGCGCTCCATGGCGGCGCCCACTTCCTCGATGGCGGCGCCGCTGCGACTCGCGACCAGCGTGCTCTGCTCGCTGGCGCCAGCCATGTCCTGGGCGGTTTCCGCGGTCTGGCTCACGGTGCCCGACAGCTGTTCCATCGAGGCCGCGGTCTGCTGCAGATTGCCGGCCTGGGTTTCGGTGCGCGCCGCGAGATCGGCGCTGCCCTGGGCGATTTCCTGCGAGGTCTGCACGAAGCCGCGGGCATCGTGCAACAGATCGCCCAGCACGGCACGCAGGTTGACCTGGACCTGCTGCATGCGCCGCAGCAGCGTGCCCATCTCCCCCACGGCCCCGGCGTAGCGCGGGTCGGGCACGGTCATGAGATTGCAGCCCGCGAGATCGGAGGCAAAGCGCCCGGCGACGTCCAGCCCGATTGCGCAGCGGTTGTGAAAGCGCCACAGCACCCAGGCCGACCCCAGCGCCAGCACCAGTGCCCGCGCGCCCCAGGCCAGCGGGCCGGACCAGCCGAGCAGATCCGGCAGCAGCGTCAGCATGGCGATCACGGCCAGCATCAGCGCCATGCGCGCCGTCAACCCCAGATCGTGCCATTGGTTGGACAGGCCACGCCAGCCGAGCTGGCGCACTTCGCCGCCGCGCAGGCGCAGCGTGGCCTGGCCCGCGGCCTCTTCGGCGCGCATGCGCGCATACAGCGCTTCGGCGTCGCGCACCGCGGCTGCCTCGGGCCGGCTGCGCACCGACATGTAGCCGCGCGGCTTGCCGTTCTCCATGATTGGCGTGACATTCGCGCGCACCCAGTAATGGTCGCCGTTCTTGCGCCGGTTCTTCACCAGGCCCGTCCAGGGAAAGCCATGCGCAATCGTGCGCCACATGTCCTTGAACGCGGCTTCGGGCATGTCGGGGTGGCGCACCAGATTGTGCGGCTGGCCCATCAGCTCGTCATAGGAATAACCGCTGACGCGCGCAAACGCGGCGTTGCAGTGCGTGATCTCGCCTTTGGTGTTGGTGGTCGATACCAGCAGTTCCCCCGCAGAAAAATCATGGTTGTTCTGGGTGACGGGCAAGTTGACACGCATGTGCTGGGCTCCTGGCTTTTGGTGTTTTTCAAGGCACGGCCCGGCCACATAGGCAAAGCAGTGCAGGCCCATTGAAGGGCCTGCGGGCGATCATCGCATGGCAAGGCGGGTGTTAAAGGCTAGAAAAGCGGGGCGGTGAATGGATCGGCAGGCGCGCGCGCGCCGCGTGCCGCAGCGCGTGCGGGCGGCGGCTCCTCGCCATTCTTCACCAGCGCCCCCACGCGCACGCCCAGCAGCCGCAGGCGCTGGGTCAGCGGCACGCGCTTGAGACATTGGCCGGCCGCGCGGCGAATTGCCGCGGCGTCGGCAATCGGCAGATCGAGCGTCATGTCGCGCGTCGCCGACTTGAAGTCGGCGTAGCGCAGCTTGATGCCTATGGTGCGGCCCGCATAGCCCTTGCGCTGCAGATCGGCCGCCACCTGTTCGCACAGCGCGGTGAAGATCCGGGCCAGTTCCGCGCGGTCGCCCTGCGCATGCAGATCGCGCTCGAACGTGGTCTCGCGGCTCATGCTCACGGGCTCGCTTTCTGTGACCACGGGGCGGTCGTCCCGGCCCCAGGCGGCTTCGTGCAGCCAGGCACCATAGGCCTTGCCGAACAGCTGTACCAGCCAGGGGCGCGGGCGCGCCGCGAGATCGCCAATGGTCTCTATGCCCAGCGCGCGCAGCCTGGCTTCGGACTTGGGGCCTATGCCATTGATCTTGCGGCAGGCCAGCGGCCAGATCAGCGCCTGCAGGTCGTCGGCCTGGACGATGGAGATGCCTTGCGGCTTGTTGAATTCACTGGCCATCTTGGCCAGCAGCTTGTTGGGCGCCACGCCGATCGAGCAGCTCAGCCCCGTGGCCTCGGCAATCGCGCCCTGCATCAGCTTGGCCAGCGAGCGCCCGCCCTGGCGCTGGCCGCCGGGCACGTCGGTGAAGTCGATATAGACCTCATCAACGCCGCGGTCCTCCATCAGCGGCGCCATCGACAGCACCGTGTCCTTGAACAGCCGCGAAAAGCGCCGGTACTCGGGAAAGTCGACGGGCAGCAAGATGGCCTGCGGGCACAGCTTCGCGGCCTTCATCAGGCCCATGGCCGAGCCTATGCCGAACTGGCGCGCGGCGTAGGTGGCGGTGGTGATCACGCCGCGGCCGGTGTAGTCCTTGAGCAGTGGAAACTCCTCGACCGGAATCGCCGCCAGCGGCTGGTCGGCATGGCGCTGCAGCAGCGCATTGTCGGGTGCGCGCCGGCCGCCGCCAATCACCAGCGGCAGGCCCTTGAGCTGGGGATAGCGCAGCAGTTCGACCGATGCGTAGAACGCATCCATGTCGAGATGGGCAATGCGGCGCGGCAGCGGCGCTTCGGCGGAGTCAGTCACCCACAGATTGTGCGTGCAGCCGGGCGCGCCTGCCGGCGCGCGTTCAATACTCCAGCGTCACCAGCACCAATCCCAAAAGCATCAGCAACATGCCGATTTTCTCGGGCCAGCTCAGCGGCTCGCGCAGCACGCGGCGCGAGACCAGGTAGCTGAACACCACTTCGATCATGCCCAGCGTGCGCACCTGGGCCGCGCCCTGCATGGCATAGGCGGTGAACCAGGCCATAGACGCGGCCGCGCCCATGCTGCCCGCGACCATCGAGACGCGCCAGGCGCGAAACACCGGCGCGATGCCGCCCGGATGGCGCCAGGCGATCCAGCCGCCGAGCACCAGCGATTGCAGCGTCTGCGCCAGCGTCACGCCCCAGGCGCCATTGATCCAGGGCACGGATTCGCCCAGCGACAGCGCGCCACCGCGAAAGCCCACGGCGGCAATGGCAAAAAACGCGCCGCAGGCCAGGCCATACAGCGCCGAGCGGCTGAACCAGGCCGACAGCGACCAGCGCCTCTCGCGCGGCGGCAGCGACAGGATCAGCACGCCCAGCGTGGCAATCACCATTGCCGTCACGGCCAGCGCCGTCGGCAGCTCATGCAGGAACACGGTGCCGAACAGCGCCACCTGCAGCACTTCGGTTTTCGACAGCGTCACGGCCACGGCGAAGTTGCGCTCGCGCATGGCCAGCAGCAGCATGGCCGTGCCACCCACCTGGAACAGCGCGCCCAGCGCAATCCAGCCCAGATAGGCCAGGGTGAAGTCCGGCAGCGCGCGCGGCGTCAACAGATACAGAAAGCCCAGCCACAGCAGCGCAAACGGCAGGCCGTAGAGAAAGCGCACCAGCGTCGCCGGCAGCGTGCCAATGGCCTGGGTCAGCGTGCGCTGCGCGGCATTGCGCGCGGTCTGGGCCAGGGCCGCAAACAGCACCATGGGCACCCAGAGCCAGGAGGAATCGATCAGGAAGGAGGACATGCGGCAGACCAGGAAACAGGGCCGGATGCCCCTGCGCCGAGCATAGCGCCGGGCGCGCCCGCCTGGCTGCGCTTTTTGCGAGGCGCGCCGCGCCGATCAGAGATGCGGCACGGCCTTGGCTTACGCCACGGAAAACGGCAAGGGGTAGGTGCCGGGCACCAGGATGGAGCGGTCCACCTGGTCGATCTGCGTGCGGCCGCAGAACGCCATGCTGATGTCGAGCTCGCGCTGGATGATCTGCAGCGCGCGCGTCACGCCGGGCTGGCCATAGGCGCCCAGGCCATACAAAAAGCTGCGGCCGATCAGCGTGCCTTGCGCGCCCAGCGCGCGCGCCTTGAGCACATCCTGGCCGCTGCGGATGCCGCCATCCATCCAGACTTCGATCTCCTTGCCCACGGCCTGCACGATGGACGGCAGTGCCGCGATCGACGACGGCGCGCCGTCGAGCTGGCGCCCGCCGTGGTTGCTGACGATCAGCGCATCGGCGCCGCTGTCCACCGCCAGGCGCGCGTCTTCGGCGTCCATGATGCCCTTGAGAATGATCTTGCCGCCCCAGCGCTTCTTGATCCATTCGACATCGGCCCAGCTGAGATGCGGATCGAACTGCTCGGCCGTCCAGGACGACAGCGACGACAGGTCCGCCACGCCCTTGGCATGGCCCACGATATTGCCGAACGTGCGGCGCTTGGTACCCAGCATGCCCAGGCACCAGTGCGGCTTGGTCGCCAGGTTCAGCAGGTTGCGCAGCGTGGGCCTGGGCGGCGTCGACAGGCCGTTCTTGATGTCCTTGTGGCGCTGGCCCAGGATCTGCAGATCGAGCGTGAGCTGCAGCGCCGAGCAGTTCGCGGCGCGCGCGCGGTCGATCAGGGCTTCGATGAAGGAGCGGTCGCGCATCACATAGAGCTGGAACCAGAACGGGTGGCGGTCCGTGGCCTGGGCCACGTCTTCGAGCGAGCAGATGCTCATCGTCGACAGCGTGAACGGCACGCCGAATTCCTTGGCCGCGCGCGCGCCCAGGATTTCGCCATCGGCATGCTGCATGCCGGTCAGGCCCGTGGGAGCGATCGCCACCGGCATCGCCACATCCTGGCCCAGCATGGTGCTGCGCGTGCTGCGCCCGCCCAGGTTCACGGCCACGCGCTGGCGCAGCTGTATGCGCTGGAAATCGCTTTCGTTGGCGCGGTAGGTGCACTCGGAGTACGAACCCGAATCCGCGTAGTCATAGAACATGCGCGGCACGCGCCGCTGGGCGACGGCGCGCAGGTCTTCGATGCAGGTGATGTTGGAAAGATCGGATGCCACTGGAATGCCTTTTTCTGCGTAGCCCGCATCGTAATGCGCGGCGGTGAAGATGTGCAGGACGCCACGATGAAAGGATTTCTCCGCGTGTGAAATTTTTTCCCCGCGGACGGCTTGCCTCAACGCACGCCTGCACCGCGCACCTCGAACGCCACGCTGTCCAGCACCGCCCCCGCGCCATCGCGCAATTCCATGCGATGCCGCCCCGGCCAGGGCAGCCAGGCCCAGTGCGCGCCGCGCGCGACTTCCTTGCCGTCGAGCCACCAGCGCAGCGCACGCGCGTCGCCGCCCGGGCGCTGCGCGGCAAACTGCAGGCGCTGGCGATCCGGCGGTATATCGGGGTCGAGCGCGACGATGGTGCCGGTCACGGGGCGCACTATCCTGCCCTGGGCGGCCGACGCCACCGCGGGCTCGAGCGCAAACAGCGCCTGCTGCGTGCCCGGCAGAAACCACTCGCTGCGCGGCGCGGCCAGCGGCTCGCGCGTGGCCGGGTCGGGGCCGTAGCGCACGTCGGCGCGCAGCAGCGCCGGGCGCTGGGCGCTGGCCGCGGGCGGCTGCGGCGCGCGGCTGGGGCGCTGCGCATGCAACTGGGTCATGATGTCGGCCCAGATCGGCGCGGCGCCGCTGCTGCCGCTGACGCCATGCATGGCCTCGCCGCCCGCATTGCCGACCCAGACGCCCACGGTGTAGCGCTGCGACCAGCCCACGGCCCAGTTGTCGCGCATGTCCTTGCTGGTGCCGGTCTTGACGGCGGTCCAGAAACGCGTGGCCAGTACGCTGTCGGTGCCAAAGGTGGGCGCGCGCGCGTTGCCGTCGGACAGGATGTCGCCGACGATGAAGGCCGCGCGCGCATCGAGCGCGTTGCTGCAGGCCGGAGCGGGCCGGGCCGCTGCCGGCAAGGCCGGCTGGGCCACCGGCCGCCAGCAGCCGCCATTGGCCAGCGCGCGGTAGGCATTGGTCAGCTGCAGCAGTTGCACTTCGGCGCTGCCCAGCGCCAGGCTGAAGCCGTAGTAGCCGCCGCTTTCGCGCAGTGGCATGCCCAGCGCACGCAGCTGTTCGAAAAACGCATCGGGCGAGACCATGCCCAGCGTGCGCACCGCGGGCACATTGAGCGAGGCCGCAAGCGCCGTGCGCACCGTGACCCAGCCCTTGAAGCGCCGGTCGTAGTTCTGCGGAATATAGAGGCCGCCGGGCGTGGGAATGTGCGCCGACGAGTCCTCGATCAGCGAAGCCGCGGTGAGCCGCTTCTCGGCCAGCGCCTGGGCATAGAGAAACGGCTTGAGCGTCGAGCCCGGCTGGCGCAGCGCCACCACGCCATCGACTTCGCGCGCCTGGCTCAGCGCGCCCGACGAACCCACCCAGGCCAGCACTTCACCGCTGGCGTTGTCGAGCACCACCACCGCGCCGTCTTCGACATTGCGGCCCTGCAGTTCGCGCAGATGCTGCTGCAGGCTGTGCATCGCATGGCGCTGCACCGGCGCGCTCAGCGTGCTGCGCACGGCGCCCGCGGACGCATCGCCCTGCTGCGCCAGCACGCGGCGCGCAAAATGCGGCGCCACGCCGTCGGCCGCGGCCCATTGCCGCTGGCGCAGGCTGTTCTCGGTGAACAGCGCCAGTGCCTCGCAGTCCACGCCCGGCTTTTGCTGTTGTTGCAGCAAGGCGCAGGCCCGCTGCGCGACGCGGGCCGGCGAAGCATTCGGCGCGCGCACCAGCACCGCGGCCACGGCGGCTTCGCGCGCGTCGAGGCCATGGGCGGCCTTGCCGAACAGCGTGCGCGACAGCGCGTCGATGCCCACCAGTTCGCCGCGAAACGGCACCAGGTTCAGATAGGCCTCGAGGATCTGGTCCTTGCGCCAGCGCCGGTCGAGCACCTGGGCGGCCACGCTCTGGCCGAGCTTTTGCACCAGCGTGCGCCCGCCCGGGCCGCGCTGCCAGTCACCATCGACCAGGCCGGCGAGCTGCATGCTGATGGTGCTTGCGCCGCGCGTGCGCTGGTGCCACAGCCGGCCCCAGGCCGCCGACGACACTGCAGCCCAATCGACGCCGCTGTGTTCATAGAACCGCTGGTCTTCGCTGAGCACCAGCGCCGTGCGCAAGGCCGTGGATATATCAGCCAGCGCCACCCATTCGCCGCGGCGCACGCTGGCGTCGGTGCGCAGCCGCTGCAGCACTTCGCCTTCGCGCGACAGCACCAGGGTGTCGGAGGGACGGTGCGCGCTGCGCACTTCGTCGTAGCTGGGCAAGGCCCAGGCCGCGGGGGCCGCGGCCAGCACAGCACACAGCGCCAGTGCATGGCGCCAGGCGCGCAGTTCTCGAGTCCACGTCACTGCGCTCAACCCAGCGTCAGCGCCACGGGCTGATGGTCTGACGCCTGGGTCTGCGCGTCGACGTCCCAGGCACGTACACGCGAGCGCAGGGAGTCGCTGACCAGCAGGAAGTCGCAAGCAATCGGCTCGGGGCCGTAGCGCCGGTCAAACAACTTGAAGGTGGGCGGCTGGGCCTGATCGGGGTGCAGCACACGCCAGCTGTCATGCCACCGGCCGGGTTGCAGCGCGCCCTCTTCGCCGCTCGCCCAGGGCGCGGTCAACGCGGCGTACTCGGGCTCATGCGTCTCGAAGTTGAAGTCGCCGCACAGCACGGCATGCGGCGTCTGCGACTTGGTCTGGAACGGCGAGCCATCGCGGCATTCCTCGGGCGGCGCGTCGGCGACACTGCAGGCCGCCAGATGCAGGCCGCGCAGCGCTTTTGCCTGCGCCATGCGCTGCACCTTGGAGTAGTACTCGAGGTGGGTGGTCATGACGCGCACCGCGCCCAGGCGCGCGTCCATCACCGTGACCACGGTGCACATGCGGGGCATGCTGCGCACGCCGGCATCGGCCGGGTAGGGCAACGGGAAATGCTGGACCTGCAGCGCCGGCAGCCGCGTGGCGATCAGATTGCCGAAGCGTTGGCGGCCGGCGGTGGTGAACTCGTCGACGGCCGCGCCAAAGAACAGCTGCCAGCCCGGCAGCAGCTTGCGCAGCTGGGCCAGCTGGTCGCCGGGCGCGCCTTCGAGGCCGGGGTAGTTGACGGCAATTTCCTGCAGGCACAGTACATCGGCATCGGCAAGGCCGCGCGCGTGCTCGAGAATGCGTTGCGGGCTGACCTGGCCGTCCAGGCCACAGCACCATTGGGTGTTCCAGCTGAGGATGTTCATGCCAGCATTACAACCCAAGGCGCAGGGCTGTCCAAGCCAGCCAATGCCATCTGCGGATACCGGCCGGGCACTACTTGATGCCGGCGCGCATGAAGCTTTGCACAAACTGGCGCTGGAACAGCAAGAAGGCCAGCAGCAGCGGCGCCGAAGTCATCAGCGTCGCGGCGGTGATGGTCGACCATTCCACGCCCTGCTCGACCGAGGAAAACACCTGCAATCCCACCGTGAGCGGGCGCGACTCGACGCTGTTGGTGATGATCAGCGGCCAGAGAAAATTGTTCCAGTGGAAGCTCACCGAGACCAGCGCAAACGCGGTGTAGACCGGCTTGGCCAGCGGCACATAGACGCGCCACAGCGTCTGCAGCGCGCTTGCGCCTTCGACGCGCGCGGCTTCGTCGAGCTCCTTGGGAATGCCCATGAAGGTCTGGCGCAGCAGAAAGATGGCAAACGCCGACGCGAAGTACGGCAGGCCTATGGCCAGCAGGCTGTCGACCAGGCCCAGCCTGGCCATGGTCTGGTAGTTCTCCACCAGCAGGATGTCCGGCATGATCATCAGCTGCACCAGCACCAGGGCAAACGCCACGTTCTTGCCGCGGAACTCATAGCGCGCAAACGCATAAGCGGCCAGCGTGCTGAGCACCAGCTGCGCGGCCAGGATCATCGCCACCAGCAGCGTGGTATTGAGAAAGTAGCGCGCGAACGGCGCGGCCTGCCAGGCATGGCGGAAGTTCTCCAGCGTCCAGGGCGCGGCGAGGTCGAAGCGCGTCGAGAACTCGGCGGGGTGGAAGGCGGTCCAGAACGCATAGACCAGCGGCAGTATCCACAGCAGCGCCAGCAGCCAGGCCGCGGCGGTGTCCAGCCACGATACCGTGTACAGCGCCGGGCCCTGGCGTGGCAAATCTCTCGCGCTCATTTGTAATGCACCCGTTTGTCCAACACAAAGAACTGGAACAGCGCGACGCTGGCCAGCACCACCACCAACACCACGGTGATCGCCGCCGCATAGCCCGCATCCCAGAACTTGAAGCCGACTTCATAGAGGTGGTAGAGCAGCAGGCTGGTGGCGTTGTCGGGGCCGCCGCGCGTCAGGATGAACACATGGTCGACGAGCCGGAACGCATTCACCACGGCATTGACCAGCACGAACAGCGTGGTTGGCATCAAGAGCGGCCACTGCACGCGGCGAAAGTAATACCAGCGCGATGCGCCTTCAATGGCCGCGGCCTCCTTGAGACTCGGGTTGAGCGTCTGCAGCGCCGCGAGATAGAAGATCATGAAGAAGCCGGCTTCCTTCCAGATCGCGACCAGCGTGATGCAGGCCAGTGCGGTCGAAGGATCACCCAGCCAGTTGTGCGACGGCAGGCCCAAGGCGCCCGTGATCTGTTCGAGCAGGCCGTATTGCGGCGTGTAGAAGAACAGCCAGATATTGGCCACCGCAATCATCGGCAGCACCGTGGGCGTGAAGTACGCCATGCGCAGGAATGCGCGGCCGTGCATGCGCTCGTTGACCCATAGCGCCATGGCCAAGGCCAGGCCTATCGACAGCGGAATGGTCGCGCCCGCAAACCACAGGTTGTTGCGCACCGCCTGCCAGAACACCGGGTCCTCGACCATCACCTGGTAGTTCTCCAGGCCTACCCACTGGCCGGGCCGGCTGCCGCGCGGCGTGGAGAAGAAGCTGTCGATCAGCGTGGCCAGCGCCGGCCAGTGCGTGAATGCGACCAGCAGCACCAGGGCCGGCAGCAGCAGCAGCCAGGCATGCAATGCATGCTGGGTGATGGCGGCGCGCGGCGCGAGATTCAGCGTAACGACGCCCGGACCCGCGGACATGGCTTTACTGGTAGCTGCGCAGCAGGCGATCGGCTTCGCGCTGCGCGTCCTTCAAGGCCTGGGCCGAGGTCTTGCTGCCGTTGAGCGCGGCCTGCACGGCGTCGTTGAGCAGCTTGGTCACGCGCTGGTTGTCGTGCGTGGAGAACTCGGCGACCGACACCGGCAGCTGGTCGCGCGCGACCAGGGCCTGCGGGAAGTCCTGGCCGTATTTCTTCAGCACCGGCGTTTCATACGCCGCGGGCGACACGGCCACGTAGCCGGTGTCCATGCTCCACTGCGCCGCGCGCTCGGGCTGGGTGACCCACTTGATGAACTCGAACGCGGCCTGCTGCTGTGCGGGTGTCGACTTCTTGAAGATGTAGAAGTTGCCGCCGCCCGTGGGCGAGCCCTTGCGCACATTGCCCGCGATCTGGCCGACGCCGAAGTCGAACTTGGCATTGGCCTTGAGATTGGTCAGATTGCCCGTGGTGGTGACGATGATCGCCGCCTTCTGCTCGATGAAGTCCTTGGGCGTGGTGCCCCACTCGACCACGCCGCTGGGGTGCACGCCAGTGCGCGCCAGGTTGACCCAGTAGTCGAGCGCCTCGATCACCTTGGGGTTGTCCAGCGTGACCTTGGTGCCGGTGTCGTTGGCCAGCAGCACGCCATTGGGCGTGGTCAGCGTCTGCAGCATCCAGTAGCCAAAGCCGGTCGATGGGATCTGTATGCCGTACTGCACGACCTTGCCGCTGGCGTCCTTGCGCGTGAGCTTCTGCGCGGCTTCGCTCAGTTCCTTCCAGGTCTGGGGCGCACGGTTCGGGTCCAGGCCGGCCTGCTTGAACAAGTCCTTGTTGTAGTACATGACCACGGTGGAGCGCTGGAAGGGCACGCCCCAGGTCTTGCCGCCGGTCTGGCTGTTGGCCATGAAGGCGGGATAGAAGCTCTTGAGCCAGGCCTGGTCGTCGGCGGTCTTGACGAACTGGTCTATGGGCACGATGGCGTCCTCATCGATCAGCGTGAACATGTCGGTGGACAGCAGCACCGAGGTCGCGGGCGGCTTGCCCGACTTGTGCGCCGTCAACGCCTTGACGATGGTTTCCTGGTAGGTGCCGGCGTAGATGGGCGTGACCTTGACGCCCGGGTTGGCCTTCATGAAGTCGGCGGCAAAACCATCGATGGTCTTGGCGATCGCGCCGCCCACGGCAACCGGGTAGTAGAACGGTACTTCGACGGGTGCCTGGGCCTGGGCCTGGGCCAGGCCCAGCGTGGCCAGTGTCGCGGCAGCGGTCAGGGTCTGGATGAAGGTCTTGCGATGCATGGAAACTCCTGAAAAAAATCGGGCCACTGGGCATTGCCGCGGCAATGCCCGGAATTCAACAAGCAGGGTTCAGCTGTGCGTGGCCAGGCGCAGCCCGTCGCCGCCAAAGAAATGCACATCGGCGTCATGCCAGGCCAGGCGCACCGCCGCGCCTGTGGGCACCTGCTGCGGACCGGGCGCGCGCACGGTGAGCACTTCGCTGCCGATCTGGCAGCGCAGCACCAGATCGGCGCCCAGGTACTCCTGGCCCACGACCTGGGCGTCACAGCCGGGCTGGGCTTGCGCCACCACGCGGATGGCCTCGGGGCGCAGGCCCATGCAGCGCGCGCTGCCCGCACCCACGCCCACGCTGCTGCCGGCAATGCGCCCGTGTTCGAGGGCCATCAGATTCATGGCCGGCGTGCCGATGAAGCGCGCGGCAAAGCGGCTGGCGGGGCGGGCATACATTTCGCGCGGCGTCGCGCATTGCTCGACCTGGCCCTGGTGCAGCAGCACGACCTGGTCGGCCATGCTCATGGCTTCGGCCTGGTCATGCGTCACATAGACCACGGTGAGGCCCAGGCGCTGCTGGAGTTCGCGCAGTTCGCTGCGCATTTCCTGGCGCAGCTGGGCATCGAGATTCGACAGGGGTTCGTCCATCAGGCAGACCTTGGCCTGGGCCACGAGCGCGCGGCCCAGCGCCACGCGCTGCTGCTGGCCGCCCGAGAGCTGGCTGGGCCGGCGATCGAGCAGCGCCGTGAGGCCCAGCAGCTCGGCGGCCTCGGCCAGGCGCTTGGCGGACTCGGCCGCCGGCACCTTGCGCACCGACAGGCCAAAGCCTATGTTCTGCGCCACCGTCAGATGCGGAAACAGTGCGTAGTTCTGGAACACCATGGCAATGCCGCGCTGGGCCGGCGGCAGATGGCCGACCTCGCGGCCATCGATGCGCACGCTGCCCTCAGTGGCCGTCTCCAGGCCCGCGATGATGCGCAGCGTCGTTGACTTGCCACAGCCCGAAGGCCCGAGCAGTACGCAGAAAGTTGCCGGTTCAATGCGCAAATGCAGCGCGCGCAGCGCTGTCGTTGCTCCCCAGGACTTTGCAACACCGTCGAGTTCTATCAAGGACATGGCCCAAGTCTAGGCAGCTCATGTGACGGATGAGTGTCAATTTTGCAGGTGCTTTCCCTGATGTCACGCGATTGCGACGCTGCATGTCACCGGGGCGGGCGGGCCCGTTTGTGACATGCCGGCACAGGCGACTGTGACGCTCAGGGCGCGGGCACCACCTTCACTGCCGCATTCGGCGCCTCGCCAAACATCTCGGGCGCATACAGCGCCTCGACCCGCGTGGGCGGCAGCGCGAACTCGCCGACATTGCTCAGGCGCACGCGGTAGCGCACCTTGAAACTGCCGCGCGGCAGCCATTCGTAGTAACCGCGCCACGAGGAGAAGCTGCGCTCCTCGAAGGTCGGGGTTCCGGTGTCGGCATCGCCGGTATCGGCCGCCCCGCCCTGCTGGGCGATCTCCGAATCCCGGCCCAGGCCGCTGCCCAGAATGGTCGCGCCCGCGGGAATCGGGTCGGTGATCGCGACCCAGGCCATGTCGGCCGTGGAGGTGACATCGAGCGCCACATCCAGCACCTCGCCGCGCTGGTAGCTGCCTGCGGGCAGCGACGAAGGCGCGACGCGGGTGACGGTCTTGCGCACCGTATAGCCGGCGCTGAACGGCTTGGTCAGCGGCACGGCGGCCACCGACTGCAGGCTCAGCCAGGGCTGGCCCTGGCCTTCATGGGTCACCGTGAGCGAGCCAGGGGACCAGGGGAGGAACAGCGGTGAGGCACCCGTGCCCTGCGCTGCAACGCCCTTGGCCGCGCCCGCCTGCGGGGGGCTCAGCGCGAACGGTGTTGCTGCACCAGACGATGGAACGGCCGCCGCTTCAGTGCGCGCCGCCCAATCCTTCACCACGCTCTGCGTCCCCAGCTTGGCCAGCGTGATGCCGGCGACCGGCGTGCTTTCGCGTTCGCGCGAGAAGGCCTGCAACGCCAGCGCGCCCCACAGATTGGCGGTGGTCGTGCTCCAGGCGCCGCGGCGCTGGCGCGCGATCAGGCCCTGGGCCAGGCGCGGCACATCGTCCTTCCATTCGGGCAGCGTCAGCGCCGTCATCAGCAGGCGCGCGGCATTGCTGTCGGCGCCCTGCATCTGCCACCACCAGTGGTCGTCCTTCTCGGTGCTGAACACCACCTGCGTGCCCTGGAAGGACAGGCGGCTTTGCAGCAGCTGCTTGGCCTCCTGCAGGCGCGTGTCGCGCTGCGCGGCTTCGGGCAGGCGCTGCAGGATCTGCACCCAGTCGATCAGCGCATGCGTGGGCCACTGCTGCGGCGCAACGCGGATGCTGTCGAGCATGCGCGGCACGGCGCGGCCATGGCGCGAAAGGGCTTCGATGGCGGCGAGCTTGCGCACATCGAGCGCCAGCGCCTGGTCGTTGCGGGCGTTGCTGGCCGTGCGTTCGAGCCGGCCTTCGACAAACGCGATCAGCGCGCTTTCCATCTGCGTGCGCAGCGCATCGGGCAGGGCCAGGCGCGGGTCATGGCGCGCGGCTTCGTGGCTGGCGGACAGCAGATACGCGGTCAGCGTATCGCTGCCGCGGTGCTCCACGCCACCGCGCGGCGGGAAGTACGAGGCCAGGCCGTTGGCATCGAGGTAGCTGGGCATCTTGGCGATGACCTGCTGCCACTGCGCGGCATCGCCCAGCCCCAGCGCGCGGCTGCTGATCTGCTCCAGGCAGGTATAGGCATAGCGCAGCCACCAGTCGCGCACGCCGGGCAGGCCGTCGGCCAGCCGCGGCGCGAACGCCAGACGCAGGCCGCCACGGCCCGGCAGCGCATCGGCCGGGGGATTGACCGGCAACTGCCACTGGCCATCGATCTGCACCAGCGTGCCCTGCTGCACCGTGAGCGGCACGGCGGCTTCGATGCGCTGGCGCAGGCGCACGGCGTCGCGCGCGGGCGGCGCGTTTGGCGTCACATCCTCGGCATCGATTTCCCAATCCAGCGCCATCGTCAGATCGCTGCTGCCCGCGGGTGCGGTCGGCACCGTCACCTCCCAGGCGACTTCCTGCGAGGCTCCAGCCGCCAGCGCAATGCGCTGCGCCTGCAAGGCCAGCGGCGCGGCGCGCGGCGCCACCTGCACCTGCATGGCGCGGGCGGTGGTGTTGCGCAGCGTGACCTGCGCACGGAAACGGTCGCCTTCGCGCACCAGCGGCGGCAGGCCGCTGATGATCTGCAGATCCTGCGTGCTACGGATACGCGTGCGGCCGGTGCCGAACTGCTGCGTGCCCGCGTCGGCAACGGCCACGATCTCGAAGCTGGTCAGCGAATCATTGAGCGGCACGCTCACCGTGGCCTGGCCCTTGGCGTCCAGCACGATCGCGGGCTGCCACAGCAGCACGCTGTCGAACAGCTCGCGCCGCGGGCTGCGCCCGCCGCCACCGCCCGCGGGCACGGCCTTGCGGCCATAGTGGCGCCGGCCTATGACTTCCATCTGCGCCGTGGCCGTCTGCACGCCCCAGGCGCGGCGCGGCAGCATCGCGTCCAGCAGGTTCCAGCTGCCGTTGGGCATCAGTTCCAGCAGCGCCTGATCGACGGCGGCCAGCGCCACTTCGGCGCCCGCCGCAGGCTGGCCATTGGGCAGCTTGGCGCTGATCGTGACCTGGGCCTTGCCGCGCACGGGATAGGTTTCCTGGTCGGCACGCACCTGCACATCGATGCGATGCGCGGCGGCATCGACCTTGAGTTCGGCCATGCCCAGACGGAACGCCGGCCGGCTCAGATCGACCAGCGCGGTCGGTGCCACATATTCGCGGCCCTCGTGGCGGAAGGCATTCCACCAGGCGCGCGGCGACTGGTAGCCCCAGGTGAAGAAGCTGTACCACGGCACTTCGCGCAGGCGCCCGCGCAAGGCCAGCACGCTCACATAGACGTTGGGGCCCCAGCTGTCCTCGATCTTCAGCTCCACCGTGGGATTCTCGCCTTCGAGTTGCACCACGCGTGTGCTCAGAATGCCTTCGCGCTCGACGCTCAGCAGCGCCGTCGCATGGCGAAACGGCATGCGCACCTGCAGGCGCGCGGTCTCGCCGGGCGCGTAGCTGCGCTGCTCGGGCAGCAGTTCCATGCGGTCATGGTCCTCGCCGCCGAACCACAGCTCGCCCTGGCCCGTGACCCAGACGGAAGTCGCGGCCTGGGCTTCATGGCCCGCGCTGTCGCTGGCCGTGGCCACGAGTTCGATCTCGCCGGCCTGGGCGATCTTTGTGGTGCAGCGCAGCCGGCCCTGGGCATCGCTCTTGCCCGAACAGACCGTGCCCAGGTCCTTAAGCGTGGTCTGGTTGTCATAGCTGTAGAAGCCGCCGACCAGCCGCTTGCGGCTGCTGGTGGTGATGCGCGCCACGGCCTGCACCTTGAGCGCCACGCCGGCCTGGGGCTTGCCGTCGAGGCCCAGCGCCAGCGCCTGGAACTGCATCTCGCGCGCCGTCGACACCCAGTTCTCGGCCTGTATGCCCGCGACCACGGCCGCGGGCCACAGCGTCTGCGTGCTGCGCAGCGTCTGCACTTCGCCGCTGGGGTCGGCATAGGTGGCCTCGATCAGCAGCTCGCGCGCCTGGTTGCCGCGCGGCAGCGCCTTGAGATCGACGCGGCCTGCGCCCTGGCGGTCGAGCACCAGCGGCAGCGCATCGGCAATCACCTTGGTGTCCTGCGCGGCCGTGGCCTCCTCGTCATCGCTTTGCGCGTTGTCGGCGGCCGCGCGCGGCGGACCGAAATGGAATTCGTCGTAGCCCGCGAAGTCCATGGATTTCGCGCGCACCAGCGCCGACACGCGCACCGGCAGGCCGTCGGCCGGCCCGCCCGACAGATAGTTGATCTGCACCTGCACCGGCAGCGTCTCGGCGCGCACCAGCGGCTTCTTGTCGGCCGGGCCGACGCGGCCTTCAAACACTGGCGGACGGAACTCCTCGACGCGGAACGAACCGCTGGACAGCGGCTGGAACGCCGGGCGCTCCTGCGGGTCGCGCAGCTCCACCTGGTACTCGCCCAGCTTGGCGCCCGCGGGCACGGGGAAGCGGCTTTCGGCGCTCAGGCCGCCGCTGGCCGTGGTGCGCCAGGTCAAAGGCTGGCTGAAGCGCTGACCGCTGCCGGTATGGGTGATGCGCATCTCGGTCGGGCGCTGCTCGGGCAGCGCCAGGCCCCGGCCGTTCTGCTGGCGCAGGAAATGCTTCATGGCCAGCGTTTCGCCCGCGCGCAGCAGCGTGCGATCGAACACCGTGTGCGCCAGCATGTCGGCCTTGACGCTGGAGCTGGTCGGCACATTGAAGCGCCACGGCTCGATGCCGCGCTGCCAGTCGCTCCAGGCAAACGCGAGTTCGGGGCCGGCCGAAGTCTGGGCGCGGGCGCTGACGAAATACGCGGCATTGCGGTAACCCTGGCCGCGGCAGGCCGGCGGCTCGGGCGACAGATCGGCAAACTGCGCCAGGCCCTGCGCATCGGTGGTGGCCGTGGCCAGCACCTCGCCATTGCAGCTGGACACCTGCACCTTGGCGCCGGCCACGACCTGGCCCTTGTCCAGCGTCGTGACCCAGGCCGCGGAGCTTTCGCGGCCCAGCTTGAAATGCACGGCCAGATTGGTCACCAGCGCCGAGCTGCGCACATACATGTTGCGCTGCGCGCCATAGCGGTCGTCGAGCAGCGCCGTGCCCAGCAGCGGCGAGGCGATCTCGACCACATGGAAGCCTGGCGTGAGCGGAATGCCCACGACCTCAAACGGCCGCGGATCGCCGGCCACCGCGGCCGGCAGCGCCATCGCCTTGGCCTGGGGCTGACCGGCAAGCAGCGACAGCATGCGCGTCTGCACATAGTCGCGGTTGTCGCGGTCTATGACCGGCGGCAGCGGCCCGCGCACATCGTTCTGCGCGCGCTTGCGCGTGATCTGGCCACGCTCGTAGTCCTGCAGCTTCTGCAGCCAGGCAATGATGTCGGCATCGCTGCGCGGCTCGATCAGGCTGACCTCGCCCGCGGGCTGCAGCTGCTGGCCGGCCAGCGCGGTCTCGACCTTGCGCACCGTCACGGGAAACAGCGCCGGGCCTTCGGGGCCTTCGGCAAAGCGCTCGACGATGCCGAACGGCGCGGCCGCGAACTTGACCAGCGGCGGCATGTCGGCCGTGGCCACGCTGAGCGGAAACGCATCGGCATTGCGCAGCGTGCGGCCGGCCGCGTCCTTGAAGCCCGAGGGCAGCTGGATCTGGTAGCTGGTCAGCGCCGTGAGGCCTTCGAAGCGCAGGCCTTCGACCAGCGCCTGCGGATCGGGCCGCACCGCGGGGTCGTCGCCTTCATCGATCACCGGCTTGTGCGTCGCACCGCCGCCTTGCAGCCGAATGCCTTCGGCCTGGGCGCGCGGCACGGGCGCGTTGAAGGACAGGCGTATCGGCCGTATCGGCAGGCAGGCGGCCTGGGCGTTCTCGCGCTCGCAGCGCATCTGCGCGGCAAACGGCTCGCGCACGGTGTAGCTGAACTCCTGGGCACTGCGCGTGGCAACGCCGCTGGGCGTGGCGACACCGCTGCCCAGCACCAGGCGCAGCTTAGCGCCGGCCGTGAGCGTGCGGCTGCAGGCCAGCGTGGCGTACTCCTGGGGCGCGGCCGCGGCGGCCTTGTCCCAGCTGCGCATCTTCAGCAGTTCCGTGCGCTCGCTGCCGTCGATCCAGCGCAGCGGAATGCGCTCGCCCACGCCTTCGAGCGCGCAGTAGGCATGGGACAGCAGCGTGTCGCGCGCCACCGGGCCGTTGAAACGCAGCACGAAATACTGCGCTTCGTCGATGGCCTGGTAGGTCGAGGGAGCAATCGACAGCACCTGCGGCCCGCCGGTGCTGAACTGGTAGCGCGTGGTGCCCGTGAGCACCTGGCCCGAAGGCGACTTCAGCCCCGCCTGCAACTGCGCCGTGCAGCGCACGCCGGGCGGCAGCGCACGCGTGAAATCAAACACCCATTCGCGTTCGCTGGTCCAGCGGCCCGTGCCGGCCGCGGCCTGCGGGTCGCTGCAGGCCAGGGCCAGGGGCGCCGCGGCCTTGGCGTCGCCAAAGCGCACGGCCGCGCTGTCGAACTGCACGCGCACCTGCTGCACCTTGCCGACCTCGCCCTGGGGATTGAATTGCCCCACGCTCAGCGCCAGCGCATTGCCGGCCCACAGCGCCAGCAAGGCGCCCGTCCATTGATTGAGTCCCACGGATATCCCCTCTCGATCCGGCGTGGCCGGCTTGCCCTGCGCGCTTGATGGCGGCGTTTTGCGGCGTATCGAAGGATGATGGTCGGGCCGAGGCACTTTGCCAAAAAAAACCCCGCAGAAACTGCGGGGCTTTGGCTTGTACGGCATCGCTTACTGCGGCTGGAAACCGCTCTTGCGAATGATGGCCGTCCAGGCGCGCGTATAGGCCTGTTCGCGCTGCGCCAGCTGCGGCGGCGCCATATGGCCCACGGTCAAGCCCAGCGCCACCAGCTGCTCGCGCACCTCCGGCAGCTGCAGCACCTTGGCCGTGGCCGCCGAGAAGCGGTCGATGAAGGCCGCGGGCGTGCCCCTGGGCGCATAGATGCCGTAGTACGGCAGGTCTTCATAGCCTTTGACGCCCTGCTCGGCCAGCGTCGCCACGTCGGGCAGCGAAGCCTGGCGCTTATCGCCGAGCACGGCGATCACGCGCATCTTGCCGGCACGCTGGTGCTCGATGAAATCCTGCACGGCGGCAATGCCGGCCGGGATCTGGTTGCCCAGCATGTCGGCCAGCATGGGCGCGCTGCCACGATAGGGCGCGGCCACCAGGTCCAGCCCGAAGCGCTCGGACAGCTGCTTGACGAGAAATTCCGGCGTCGACGCGGGCGCGGGAATGCCGACCGCGCTCTTGCCGCCGTTCTGGCGCACCCATTGCACATATTCGGCCAGATTCTTCACCGGCGTCTGGCTGGACACGGCCAGTGCGTTCACGAAGGTGCCGACACCCGACACCGGCACGAAATCCTGGGCCGGATCGAAGCCCGGCTTTTTCACGACCTGCGGCAGGATGGAAATCGTGTGGTCGTGCGTCAGGAACAGCGTGTGGCCGTCGGCCGGCGCGCTCTTGAGCAGCTGCGCCGCAATCTGCCCGCCCGCGCCGGGCCGGTTGTCGACCAGCACGGTCTGGCCCAGCTCGTCGCGCAGCTTCTCGGCCAGCAGGCGCGCAATCGCATCCGTGCCCCCGCCGGGCGGAAAACCCACGAGGATGCGAATGGGCTGGATATCGGCGGCACGGGCAAGGCCACCCCAGCCCGCCAAGGCGGACAGCGCAGCGGCGTGGGACAGAAGACGGCGGCGGGAAAGGCGCATGGGCACTCCAGTGGTATCGGACAGATGGCGCTTATGCGAGACGGGCCTGATGGCGTGCGAGCTGCGCGCGCACCTGGGCCGGCGCCGTGCCGCCCAGCGTGTTGCGCGCGTTGAGCGAGCCGCGCAGGCTCAGGCATTCGAACACGTCCTGCTCGATCTGCGGGTGGAAGCCCTGCAGCGTGGCCAGCGGCAGCTCCGACAGGTCCACGCCTTCGGTGATCGCGGCCTTGACGGCGTGCGCCACGGTCTCATGCGCGTCGCGGAACGGCAGGCCCTTCTTCACCAGATAGTCGGCCAGGTCGGTGGCGGTGGCATAGCCCTTGAGCGCCGCGCGTTCCATGGCTTCGGCATTGACGCCGATGCCGCCCTCCTTGACGCCCGTGGCCGGGTTCAGCTGGCCGCCGACCATTTCGCTGAAGATGCGCAGCGTGTCCTTGAGCGTGTCGACGGTGTCGAACAGCGGCTCCTTGTCTTCCTGGTTGTCCTTGTTGTAGGCCAGGGGCTGGCCCTTCATCAGCGTGATCAGGCCCATCAGATGGCCGACCACGCGGCCGGTCTTGCCGCGCGCCAGTTCGGGCACGGCGGGGTTCTTCTTCTGCGGCATGATCGACGAGCCGGTGGTGAAGCGGTCGGCGATCTTGATGAAGCCGAAGTTCTGGCTCATCCACAGGATCAGCTCTTCCGAGAAGCGGCTGATGTGCACCATGCACAGCGCGGCGGCGGCGCTGAACTCGATGGCGAAGTCACGGTCGCTGACGGCGTCCAGGCTGTTCTGGCACACACCTTCCATGCCCAGCGTGCGCGCCACGCGTTCGCGGTCCAGCGGGTAGGTGGTGCCGGCCAGCGCGGCCGCGCCCAGCGGCAGCACGTTGACGCGGCGGCGCACATCGGCCATGCGCTCGGCATCGCGCTGGAACATCTCGACATAGGCCAGCAGGTGGTGGCCAAAGCTCACGGGCTGGGCCACCTGCAGGTGGGTGAAGCCCGGCAGGATCACGTCGACATGGCGCTCGGCGGTTTCCACCAGCGACTTCTGCAGCTCGCCGAGCAGGCCGCTGATCACGTCGATCTCGCCACGCAGCCACAGGCGCACGTCGGTCGCGACCTGGTCGTTGCGGCTGCGGCCGGTGTGCAGGCGCTTGCCGGCATCGCCGACCAGCTGCGTCAGGCGCGCTTCGATGTTCAGGTGCACGTCCTCCAGGTCCAGCTTCCAGTCAAAGCCGCCGGCTTCGATCTCGGACGTGATCTGCGCCATGCCGCGCTGGATCGAGCCATGGTCCTCGGCCGAGATGATGCCCTGGGCCGACAGCATCTCGGCATGCGCCAGGCTGCCCGCGATGTCGGCCTGCCACAGGCGCTTGTCGAAGAACACGCTGGAGGTGTAGCGCTTGACGAGATCGCTCATGGGCTCGGAAAACAGCGCCGACCAGGCCTGGGCCTTGGTATCGAGCTGGTTGTGGGAGGGTTGCGAGTTGGAGCTGTTGGACATGGAGGGGCAATAATCTAAGGGTTCAAGACAGCCGGAACAAACCGCTGCCGCAATGCAGAATATGCAAATTTTATCGACCCCGGCAGCTTCTGCCGAATCCAGCCCCGCACTAGCCCCCACGGCCGGTGCGGCGCAGCGCGTCTTGGTGTTCGATGCCTGCCATGTGGGCGTGGTGCTGCGCGCCGTGCTGTTCGTGCAGAGCGTGGTCGCCACGGCCGCGCTTTTCGGGGCGCAAAACGCGCTCGAATGGCTTTCGCGCATGGCCCTGGTGACCAGCGGCACCCTGCCCGGCACGCTGCTGTGGCTGGTCATCGCCTGTGGCCTCAAGCGCGCGCTGCAGCGCCTGCCGGTGGCGGCCCAGTACACCGCGGGCATGGCCCTGGGCGCGCTGTGCGGCCTCTACGCCTGCGCCATGCTGTGGCTGGTCGGCGATGCGCCGGCCTCGTTCTGGCTGGCCAGCGCGGTCAGCGGCGCGCTGCTGGCGGCGCTGCTGGTCACGGCGCTGCAGCTGCGCGCGCGCGCCCGCACCCCGGCCGCGACCACGGCGCGGCTGGCCGAGCTGCAGTCGCGCATCCGCCCGCATTTCCTGTTCAATACGCTCAACAGCGCGATTGCGCTGGTGCGCGCCGAGCCGGCCCGGGCCGAAGCCCTGCTGGAAGACCTCAGCGACCTGTTCCGCGGCGCACTGGCCGAGCCCCATGCGAGCACCACGCTGGACGAGGAGATCGCGCTGGCGCAGCGCTATCTGGCGATCGAACAGGTGCGCTTTGGCACGCGGCTGCGCGCCGAGTGGCAGCTGGAGCCGGCGGTTGGCGGCGCGCGGCTGCCGCCGCTGCTGCTGCAGCCGCTGGTGGAAAACGCCATTCGCCATGGCATCGAGCCCTGCACCGAAGGCGGCACGCTCACGCTGCGCACGCGGCTGCTGCGCGGCCGCGCGGAAATCACGATCACCAACAGCCTGCCGCCCAGCAGCGCCGCGGCCAAGCCCGGCCATGGCATGGCGCTGCGCAATGTGCGCGAGCGGCTGTCGCTGCTGCATGATCTGCAGGCCGAGTTCAGCGCGCGCAGCCATCAGGGCGGCTGGCGCGTGCGCATCATCCTGCCCTTGGAGAAAACCGCTTGAGTTCCCCGCTGCATATCCTGCTGGTCGACGACGAGGCGCTGGCGCGCAGCCGCTTGCGGACGCTGCTGGCCGATGCCGCGGCGGCCGATGCCACGCTGCCGCCGCTGGTGATCACCGAGGCCGCCAGCGCCGAGCAGGCCTGGGCGCTGCTGCAGGCGCCGGGCCCCGTCGAGCTGGTGCTGCTGGACATCCACATGCCCGGAGTGGACGGACTGATGCTGGCCGAGCGCCTGGCCCAGCTCGCCACGCCGCCGGCCCTGGTCTTTGTGACCGCGTACAGCCTGCATGCGATCCGTGCGTTTGAACTCGAGGCACTCGACTATCTGACCAAGCCGGTGCGGCTGGCCCGGCTGCAGCAGATGCTGACCAAGCTGCTGCGCCAGCGCCTGCCCGCAGCCACGCCGCAGGAGAACCCGAACGCGCTGCTGATCCAGGACCGCGGCCGCACCGAACGCGTGCCGCTGGAGGAAGTGGTCTACTTCAAGGCCGAGCTCAAATACCTCACGGTGCGCACCGCGGCGCACAGCTATATTTTCGACAGCACGCTCAATGAACTCGAAGCGCGCCATGGCGCGCAGTTCCTGCGCATCCACCGCAATGCCCTGGTCGCGCGCCAGGCCTTGCGCGCGCTGGAAAAGCACCACGATCCCGAGGAAGGCGAAGGCTGGGCCGTGCGCCTGCAAGGCATTGACGAGCCGCTCGCGGTCTCGCGCCGCCAGCTCGCGGCGGTGCGCGCCGCGCTGCGCGATCCCGCGGAGCCGTCAGTGTGAATGGGCCAGGCCGCTGACTACCGTCACCAGCACCATGCCGGCCACCAGCCAGGCAATCTGCGCAATCGTCTCGCGCGCCGTGAGGCGCTTTTGCAGCTGGGGAATCAGATCGGCCAGCGCCACATAGACAAAGCTGCTCGACGCGAGCACCAGGAAGTACGGCAGCCAGTCCTGCAGCTGGCCGACGAGGAAGTAGCCCGCAATGCCGCCCAGCGCGGTCACGGCGCCGGCCAGCGAGACCTTGATCAGCGCCACGCGCCGGTTGCCGCTGGCGTTGCGCAGCACCACCAGATCGCCGATGTGGTGCGGAACTTCATGCGCCAGCACCGAAGCCGCGGCAATCAGGCCCAGTCGCATGTCGGCCAGAAATGCCGAGGCAATCAGCACGCCGTCGCCAAAGCAATGCACGCTGTCGCCGGTGAGCACGGCCCAGCCGCCGGTGGACTTGCCGTGGTGATGACCGTGGTCATGATCGTGGTCGTGATGGTGGTCATGGCCATGGCCATGCTCGTGGCCGTGGTGCCATAGCTCGGCCTTGTCGAGCAGAAAGAAGAACACCACACCGATCAGCAGCGTGAGAAACAGGTCATGCGCGCCGGCCTCGCTCTCGAACGCCTCGGGCAGCAGGTGCATGAAGGCCGTGGCCAGCAGCGCGCCCGCGGCCAGGCTGAGCAATCGCTGCGGCATCATGCCGCCGTTCTTCGACGACACGCCCACGCGCATGAGCAGCGCCGCCACCCACACACTGCCAATGCCCGCGGCCAGCGTGGACAGGATGATTGCTACCAAAGTCATAGCTAGATTTTCTTTTTAGAGGGGCCGCAACGGCCAAGCCGGGGGATTTTCGCAGAAGAGCGCGCAGAGCGTGGGCCGGGGCGCAAAACGGCCGCGCCATGCGCGTGGCCGCCGCGCCCTCGGGACAAGCTCAGTGCGCCTGGTCCCAGTTCGGCCCCACGCCCACTTCCGCCAGCAGCGGCACCTTGAGTTCGGCCACGCCCGCCATCAGGCGCGGAATCTCCGTCTTCAACCATTCCACATCGCCTTCGGGCAGCTCGAACACCAGTTCATCGTGCACCTGCAGCACGACCTGCACCGTGGGACGGTGCAAGTCCAGCTCGGCCTGCACCGCGACCATGGCCTGCTTGATCAGGTCGGCGGCCGTGCCCTGCATGGGCGCGTTGATCGCCTGGCGTTCGGCGGCCTTCTTGCGCGGGCCGTTGCCGCCGTTGATATCGGGCAGGTACAGGCGCCGACCCAGCACGGTCTCGACATAACCATGGGCCTGCGCGAACTCCACGGTCTCGTCCATGTAGCGCTTGACGCCCGGATAGCGCTGGAAATAGCGGTCGATATAGGCCGCGGCGGCCTTGGTTTCAATGCCCAGGTTCTTTGCCAGGCCAAAGCTGCTCATGCCGTAGATCAAACCGAAGTTGATCACCTTGGCATAGCGGCGCTGCTCGCTGCTGACCTGCTCGACCTCGACGCCAAACACTTCGGCGGCGGTGGCGCGGTGCACGTCGCGGCCTTCCTGGAAGGCCTTGAGCAGCGATTCGTCGCCCGACAGATGGGCCATGATGCGCAGCTCGATCTGCGAGTAATCGGCGCTGGCGATCACGCGGCCCGCGGGCGCGACAAACGCCTCGCGCACGCGCCGGCCTTCGGGCGTGCGAATCGGTATGTTCTGCAGGTTGGGGTCGTTGCTCGACAGCCGGCCCGTCACCGCCACGGCCTGGGCGTAGTGCGTATGCACGCGGCCGGTGCGCGGCAGCGTCAGCTGCGCCAGCTTGTCGGTATAGGTGCCCTTGAGCTTGGACAGGCTGCGGTGTTCCAGCAGCTTGGCCGGCAGCGGGTAGTCGGCGGCGAGCTTCTCCAGCACCTCTTCATCGGTGCTGCGCGCGCCGGTCGCGGTCTTCTTCACCACCGGCATGCCCAGCTTGTCGAAGAAGATCTCGCCCAGCTGCTTGGGACTGGCCAGATTGAACGGCTGGCCGGCGATTTCGTAGGCTTCGTTTTCCAGCTGCACGATGCGCTGGCCCAGCTCATGGCTTTGCTTGGCCAGCGTCGGCGCGTCGATCAGCACGCCATTGCGCTCGATGCGAAACAGCGCTTCGCTGGTCTCGAGCTCCAGCGCATAGACGGCGCGCAGGCCGGCCTCGGCTTCGAGCTGCGGCCAGAGCACGCGGTGCACATCGAGCGTCTGGTCCGAGTCTTCGCAGGAATAGGCCGCGGCCTTGTCGACCGGCACCTGGGCAAACGGAATCTGGCGCGCGCCCTTGCCGCACAGGTCTTCATAGGTCGTGCCGCTGCGCCCGGTGTGGCGCAGGGCCAGGCTGGACAGGCCATGCGGGCGGTGCACTTCAAGCACATAGCTTTGCAGCATGGTGTCGTGCGCATAGCCACGCACGTCGATGCCATGGTTGGCAAACACATGGCGGTCGTACTTGATGTTCTGGCCCAGCTTGAGACGCTCGGGGTTTTCCAGCCAGGGCCTGAGGCGCGCGAGCACTTCGTCCAGCGGCAGTTGCTCTGGCACTTCCAGACCTTCGTGGCGCAGCGGAATGTACGCGGCCGCGCCGGGCTCGACGCTGAAGCTGATGCCGACGATCTCGGCACGCATCTCGTCCAGCGAATCGGTTTCGGTGTCGAGGGCCGTGAGCGGCGCGGCTTCGATCTTCGCCAGCCAGGCCTCGAAGCTGGCCCAGGTCAGGATCACGTCGTAGTCCACGCCGCGCCCTTGCGCGGCTTCGGCCTCCTCGGTGGCTTCGGCCGATTCCTGCATCTCGGCAAACATGTCGCCCGTGTCCTGGTCGGCACGCGGCTTGACGGGCTTGGCCTTGGGTTGCGCCGCAGCCTCGGCCTCGGCCGCGGCTTCGGCGCGGCTTTCCAGCGCCATGGCCAGGCCGCGAAAGCCGTATTCCATATAGAAATCACGCAGCGCGCGCTCTTCGGGCGCACGCCATTCCAGGGCGTCCAGCGACGGCAGGCCCACCACATGTTCGACCAGATCGCAATCGGTCTTGATGGTCACCAGCTGGCGCCCCATGGGCAGCCAGTCGAGGCTGTCCCGCAGGTTCTGCCCAGCCACGCCCTTGATCTCGTCGGCGCGCGCCAGCAAGGCATCGAGCGAGCCGTATTCGTTGAGCCATTTGGCCGCGGTCTTGGGGCCGACCTTGGGCACGCCGGGCACGTTGTCGACGGTATCGCCCACCAGCGTCTGGTAGTCGACCATCAGCGACGGCGGCACGCCGAACTCGGCCGTCACGCCAGCCACGTCGCGCACCTTGCCGTTCATGGTGTCGATGATGGTGATGTTTTCGTCGACCAGCTGGCTCAGGTCCTTGTCGCCGCTGGAGACCACCACGCGCACGCCCTGGCGCGATGCGACCTGGGCCAGCGTGCCGATCACATCGTCGGCCTCGACACCGCTGATCGCCAGCACCGGCCAGCCCAGCAGCCGCACCATCGCGTGGATGGGCTCGATCTGCGCGCGCAGGTCATCGGGCATGGGCGAGCGGTGCGCCTTGTACTCGGGGTACAGCGCATCGCGGAAGGTCGGTCCGCTGGCATCGAAGATGCAGACCGCGTAGTCGGCCGGCACTTCGCGCTTGAGCGACTGCAGCATGTTGATCATGCCGCGGATGGCGCCCGTGGCCGGGCTTGTCGGGTCACCGGGGCGCGCCCGCAGGTCGGGCATGGCGTGGTAGGCGCGGTAGAGATAGCTGGAGCCGTCCACCAGCACCAGTGTCTTGGAATTGCTCATGCCCGGATTGTGCACGCGCCCGGGAGCTGTTCGCCGTGGATTTCCCCAGGCCCTACAATCTCGTCATGCGCGCCGCCCCACTTCTCCTCCTCGTCAGCCTGGCTGCCAGCTCCGTGCTGGCCCAGGATCTGTCTGCCCCCCCTGTTCAGGCCGCGCCTGACGCATCCGAGACCCGCGGTGCGCCGACCGACAGGAGCAACCAGCGCACCGAGCGCATCCGCATCGAGGACGAAGGCAGCCGCGTCGACGAATTGCGCGTCGGCGGCCAGACGCGCAGCATCACCGTGACCCCCAAGGTCAGCGAAATGCCCGCCTATGAGGTCCAGCCGACCGAAGGCGTGCGCAACCGCAGCCGCAGCAGCTCCGACACCACGGGCCCGCGGGTGTGGAACATCCGCAAGTTCTAAGCGCTCCCCTCTTTCTTCCTTTCTTCTGCGCCGCCCCCGGGGCGGGCCTCCGCCATGGCTGTTTTTACCGAAGTCTCCGAAAAAGAGGCGCGCGAACTGCTGCGCCACCTGCCGCTGGGCACCTTCCAGAGCCTGCGCGGCATCCAGGGTGGCATAGAGAACACCAACTACTTCCTGACCACCGATCAGGGCGAGTGGGTCCTGACGCTGTTCGAGCGCCTCACGGCCCAGCAGCTGCCGTTCTATCTGCACCTGATGAAGCACCTCGCCCACGCCGGCATTCCCGTGCCCGATCCGCAGGCCAACCGCCAGAGCGGCGACATCCTGCTGCGCGTGTGCGGCAAGCCCGCGGCCGTGGTCAACCGCCTGCGCGGCGCCAGCCAGCTCGCGCCCGCGCCGGTGCACTGCGCCGCTGTCGGCGAAATGCTGGCGCGCATGCATCTTGCAGGGCGCGACTTCGGCCGCCAGCAGCCCAATCTGCGCGGCCTGCCCTGGTGGAATGAGACCGCGCCCGTGGTGCTGCCGCACCTGGACCAGGCGCTGGCCGAGCTGCTGCAGTCCGAACTGGCCTTCCAGAACCATATCGCGGCGTCGTCGGCCCATGCGGCATTGCCGCGCGGTCCGGTGCATGCCGACCTGTTCCGCGACAACGTGATGTTCGAAGGCGAGCAGCTCACGGGCTTCTTCGACTTCTACTTTGCCGGCATCGACAGCTGGCTGTTCGATCTGGCCGTCTGCCTCAACGACTGGTGTATCGATCACGCCAGCGGCGCGCACGATGCGCCTCGGGCCCAGGCCATGCTGGCCGCCTACCAACGCGTGCGCCCGCTCACCGGCGCCGAACGCGAGCTGCTCAACGCCCAGCTGCGCGCCGGCGCGCTGCGCTTTTGGATCTCGCGCCTGTGGGACTTCTACCTGCCGCGCGAAGCCGCCATGCTCACGCCGCACGACCCGCGCCATTTCGAACGTGTGCTGCGCCAGCGCATTGCCCACCCGGTGGCCCTCGCGGAATAAACCCGCTCCAGGCTGGGCGCCGACCACGGTCGGGCCATGAGGCATTGACATTAGATTAATTAAAACTATAATTCATCTAATTCAATAGCCTAAGACTTTCAATGCTGCCATCCCGGGATGGCACAGGCATTGCCGGCATTCCCTCGGGTGCAGGCAGCGGTCGATGGCAGTCTCCATCGAATCCGCCTGCCGCATGAAACTTCAGATCGTTCACGTTCCCGCCCGCACCAGCCTGCATTGGCTGCAGCTGGGCTGGCGAACTTTTTTCCGCCAGCCCCTGTCACTGGGCCTGGTATTCCTGCTGTCCCTGGCCATACAGCCCATCGTCACGCTGGTGCTGATGGTGGCCGCCGACCAGGTCAGCGCCGGTCGCCAGCCGACGCGCGCCCTGCTGCGCAGCGCCTGGCGCGCGGTGCTGCACAGCCGCTGGGGACTGCTCGGGCTGTGCGCACTGTATGTTCTTGGCTGTCTGCTCATCGTGGGCCTGACCACCTGGATAGGCGACATCCGCTTTGGCTATGCGCAGGTCCTGGACAGCCAGCGCGATGCCAGCCTGGACCTGCTTTGGACTGCGCTTGCCGCCACGCTGCTGCTGCCCTTTCTGACGCTGCTGTTCTGGCATGCCCCGGCGCTGATTCACTGGCACGGCCAGTCGCCACTGCAGGCACTGATGTTCAGCGCCAGCGCGCTGGGGCGCAACTGGCATGCCACTGCGCTGTTTCTGCTGCTGTGGATGATGATACTTGCGACCTGCGGCGCCCTGCTGCAGCAGCTCATCACCCATGCCGACAGCCTGACGGGGCCCATGGCCGGCACGCTGTCACTGATCGCGGTCGCATTCACCAGCTGCGTGATCAGTGTTCTGTACGCCGTTTTCCTGCTGTGCCTTTTTTTCAGCTTTCGCGACTGCTTTTGCGTCCCGGCCGCGCCGCCGCCAGCCCCGGCAAATCGGCGCGCGCCGATCTGAGCGGCTGGGACGGGCGCCGCGCGCCGCCCATTCACTTCAGCGGTCAAAAACGCCTGCGGTACAGTAACGCTATCGGCGCCTTCACGCGCCTGCTACTGCTCCCCAGGATTCGACCGCTTCATGAAACTCCAGATTGTTCCCGCCCGCACCGGTGTCCAGTGGGTCAAACTCGGCGTCCAGACTTTCTGGCGCCAACCCCTGGCCCTGGCCGCGCTTTTCTTCCTGGCCATGGCCGGCATGTCGCTGGTCACGCTGGTGCCGCTGATAGGCCCGGCCCTGGCGCTGGCATTGCTGCCCTGCACCTCGCTGGCCATGATGGTCGCGGCCGCCGAAGCCACGCAGGGCCGCTTTCCCACGCCCACGCTGCTGCTGGTGGCGTTTCGCACCGGCCGCCAGCGCCTGCGCGCCATGGTCACGCTGGGCCTGCTGTATGCCGTGGCCTTCCTGGCCATCATGGGACTGTCGGCGCTGATCGATGGCGGCACCTTTGCCCAGGTCTATCTGGGCGGCGAGACCATGACGCGCGAGATTGCCGAAGATCCCGACTTCCAGATCGCGATGTGGGTCTCGATGGCGCTGTACATCCCGCTGTCGCTGATGTTCTGGCATGCGCCGGGGCTGATCCACTGGCATGGCATTCCGCCCGTGAAGGCACTGTTCTTCAGCTTTGTCGCCTGCATGCGCAACTGGGCTGCCTATCTGGTGTTCGGTCTGGCATGGATGGTGTTCTTCCTCGGCTGCGGCATGGTGCTGGCCTTGGTGACCGGCATCGTCGCCAGCCTGATCGGCGCCGTGGCCGGCGGCATCATGGTGGCCGCGGCCATGATGCTCGCGGCCATGTTCTTCACCTCGGTGGTCTTCACCTTCCGCGACAGCTTCTCGGCACCCGATGGCCTGGAGCCTGAGCTCAGCGAGCATTGAAGCCCTGAGGCTTTTCAGCGGCCCATGAAAAAACGCCCCGAGGGGCGTTTTTTCATGGCGGGGCCCGCGCGGGCCCCGGGACTCAGACGCCGATGGGCTTGCCGTCGGTGCGCTGGATCACCACCGTCGAGGAGCGTGGGCGCACCTTGGCGGTCGTGCTCACCGTGGCATCGGTGGTGTTGTAGGCGGGCCAGTTCACCGGGTGCTGGATGTTCAGGAACAGGCTGGTGTTGTCGGGGCTGAAGGCGATGCCCGTGACTTCGGCTTCGTTCGGGCCGATGAAGAAGCGGCGCAGTTCGGCCTGGTTGCTGGCATTGATGACCGGGCCCGTGCCGGTGCTCTCGCTCATGGGCTTGGGGATCACGGCCAGCATCTGGTCGTTGGTGGTCTTGGCCACATTGTTGTTGCGGCCGCCGTCCAGGCCGTTGTCGGTCTGGATCCACATGATGCCGCGGCTGTCGAAGGCCATGCCGTCGGGGCTGGCCAGCTGGTTGACGGCCGTCAGCGACGAGCGGTTGGTATCGGCATTGTCCAGGTCCGACGCACCGAAGACAAAGATGTCCCAGCGGAAGGCGGACGAGCCGCTGGCATCGTGCCAGCGGATGATGTGGCCATTGGCGTTGTTCAGGCGCGGGTTGGGGGCGTTGGTGCCGGTGGTGGCATTGCGGCTGGTGTTGTTGGTCAGCGTCAGATAGACGTCGCCATTGGTCGGGTGCACCGCGGTCCACTCGGGGCGGTCCATGGGCGTGGCGCCGACGAAGTCGGCCGCGCCGCGGGTGTTGATCAGGATGGCGTCCAGGGTGCCGAATTCGGCGCCCAGCGTCTTGCCGTCCTTGCCCACGGTGCCAGGCACCAGGGCCACCCACTCGCCCGTGCCGTCGGCGTTGAAGCGCGCAACGGACAGCGTACCCTTGTCGAGGTATTTGGCGCCGACATTGAGGCGATCGCTGCGGTTGGCGTCCTTGGGATCCCAGACCGCGTCCGACACGAAGCGGTAGACATACTCGAAGCGCGAATCGTCACCGCTGTAGAACGCCAGGGGCTGGCCTGCGACCGGGTTGCCGTAAGCCGCGCCTTCGTGGGCGAAACGGCCCATGGCGGTGCGCTTGGTGGCAATGCTGGTGTGGTCGTAGGGGTCGATCTCGACCAGGTAGCCGAAGCCGTTGACTTCGTTTTCCCAGCCCAGGCCGGGCGTCACGTTGAAGCGCGCGAATTCGCCGTTCACTTCGGTCACGTCGTTGGCAGCCGTTTCCCACGCGTAGCGGCCCTTGCCGGTCGGCACACCGACACGTGTCTGGTGCGCGGGACGCGTGCCGGTGTTCACGAAGCAGGCCGCCCAGTTTTCCTCGGCCGTGATGTAGGTGCCCCAAGGCGTGGTTCCGTTGCCACAGTTGTTGTTGGTGCCGCGCACCTGCGTGCCGTTGGGCGAGAACGGGGTCTTGACGAAGTTCGTGCCACCGACCGGGCCGGCCAGGCGCATGGGCGTGGCCGAGGTGAAGCGGCGGTTGTACTTGGAGTTCAGCACGATGTCCCACTTCGCGCCTTGCTTGCGGATGTGCATCACGGCCACGCCATGGGCATTGATTTCCTTGCGCACTTCCTCGACGGGACGCTTGCCGGCGACCGTGGTCGGGCCGTTGGGGTGCAGCACCTTCTCGTCGATGTATTCGTGGTTCACCACCAGCAGGCCTTCGGTGGCGCTGCCTTCGAGCGCGAAGAAGTGCATGCCGTCATGGTGCATGCCGGTGGAGTTCAACAGGTCGTTGGAGCTGTTGTTGCCATTGCGGTCCCAGGCGGCGGCGTTGTCGTTGAGCGGCGTGCCCCAGGCGCCCAGCACCTGCGCGGTGTAGCCGGCGGGCACGATGCAGGCATCGGTCATCGAGTTGGCCAGCGATTCGAAGCCCAGCTTCAATTCGGGCGTGGGCGTGGGCGTGACAGGCGGCGTGACGGGCGGTGTCACGGGTTCCGTGGGTGTCACCGGGTCATTGTCACCACCACAGGCCGTCAGGCTGAAACCAGCCATCAGCGCCATGGCAGCACCCAGGCTGCCACGTGTCACGGCACGGCGCGACAGGCTCTTTTCAAGAACCTCGCTGAAAGGCGTGTTGTCACTGTGGTTGCGCACAACCTTGTCGGAAATGGATTTGCTCACGGGGCGACTCTCTTGGTTTTGTCGATATATCGACGGGTACTGGGAATCTAAGAAACCAATGTGACGCGCAGATGAAAGCGCCACCCGAACGTCGTTCTTGGCCTGCGCTGACCATGGCGGCCGCCCGCGGCCCGGTGCGCTGCAACGCCACAACGGCAACCCATCGACCCTGGCGGCGCGGCTGTAACCACATCGTCATCAAGCCTCATTACGCTTTGTGCACGTCAGTTTCCACCCCACGGGAAAGCTTGGCGCACTCACCAAATACATAAAGGACTCAGATGTCTTACTTGACCGATGCAGCACGTTCCGCTTCACGCGAAGCCCAAGGCGAAGTGACAGTTCCCGGCCAGATGCTGGACGAAATCGTCGCCGCCAACCCCGCGCGCCGCTCGCTTTTCAAGAACACCATGGCTTTGTCGATGCTGTCGATCTTCGGCGCGGGCGCCCTGTCCGCCTGCGGCGGTGACAGCGACAATACACCCGCACCCGGCAACGGCGGCGGCACTCCCGAAGTCCCCGAGGTGCCCCAGGTTCCCGAGGTCCCTGCGGGCCCCGACTACTCCGTGACCTTCACCCCGCTGGGCAACAAGATCGTCGCCGACACCGTCACCGTGCCCGCCGGCTATGTGGCAGAGATCCTCTACTCGGCCGGAGACAAGTGCGAGATCGGCTCGATAGGCTACAGCGGCCTGCCGCAGTTGCACCCCGCCACCGAACAGCTGGCCGGCTCGCAGCATGACGGCATGCACTACTTCGAGATCCCGGGCGTGGATCCGAACAAGGGCGGCCTGCTGGCCATCAACCACGAAAACCTCGACTCCAAGATCCTGGGCTTCACCGGCGGCCGCTACAACGCCGCGACCGCCAGCGCAGTGGAAAAGAAGACCGCGCTGTCCGCCGTCGGCGTCTCGGTCATCGAAGTCGAACGCGATGCCAGCGGCAAATGGTCGGTCAAGCCCTCCAAATACAACAAGCGCTACACGGGCAATACCGAATACAAGGTCAGCGGCCCGGCAGCCGCGGCAGTCGGCGCGTCCGTCATCGGCACGCTCAACAACTGCGCCAGCGGCCCCACCCCCTGGGGCACCTACCTGACCTGCGAGGAAAGCACCGACAACTACCTGGACCCGACGCAAGCCGAGCAAGGCTACGGCTGGGTCGTGGAAATCGATCCGCTCAACCAGCTGGGCATGCCCACCAAGCGCACGGCCATGGGGCGTTTCGACCACGAGAACACCGCCTACCTGCTCGATGAAAACAACCGCGTCGCGTTCTACATGGGCGACGACGGCACTCCGGGCTGCATCTACAAGTTCGTTCCCAGCAAGGCCTACAACCCCGCCAACCGCGCCGCCAATTTCGGCCTGCTGGATGAAGGCACGCTCTACGTGGCGCGCTTCAACGGCGACGGCTCGGGCAACTGGGTGGAACTCACGCAAGGCAAGAACGGCTTGACCGCAGGCGCCACGGACCCGGGCAACTTCACCCAGCTGGCCACCGGCACCGTCATCACCGGCACGCTGGTCGACTTCAACACCCAGGCCGACGTGCTGATCAACACCAAGGCCGCCGCGCGCGTGGCCGGCGGCACGCTGATGGACCGCCCGGAGTGGATCACGGTCGGTGGCGACAAGACGGTGTATTGCACGCTGACCAACAACAGCTCGCGCAAGCGCACCGATGCCGCCAACCCGCGCGTCACCAATCGCCACGGCCACATCGTGCGCTGGAACGAAGCCGGCAATTCGCCCCTGGCCACGACCTTCAACTGGTCGCTGCTGCTGCTTGCCGGTGACCCATCGATCTCGGCCGAGAACGAAAAGGGCAACATCGTCGGCCATACCTTCTCCAGCCCCGACGGCATCCGTGTCGACCCGCAAAACCGCCTGTGGGTGCAAACCGACGCCGGCACGGGCACCAGCACCACCAGCATTTTCGGCAACAACTCGATGTACTACGTCGACCAGACCACGGGCGAATCCAAGCGCTTCCTGGTCGGCCCGCTGGGCTGCGAGATCACCGGCATAGGCTACACCCCCGACCTGACCACGTTCTTCATCAACATCCAGCACCCCGAAGGCAGCTGGTCGTCGACGGCCGGCTGGCCCGCCCGCTCGGCCACCGTGGTGGTGCGCCGTGAAGATGGCAAGCCGGTAGGCGCGTAAGCCCTGGCGCCAACGCCTGACCGCGACGCTTCGCGGTGCGTGAAGGGGCAGCGTTTCATTGCAAACGCTGCCCCTTTCTCGTTGTGCCGCGCCCCCGGCGAGGTCTATCGAGCGCCCGGCTTGCGCCGCAATTGCGCCAGGTAAGCGCGGTCATCGGCGCTGGAAAACAACACCGCCAGTGCAATGCCCACGGCCGCGCCCAGCAGCGTGTCGAGCACCCGCTCCACCGGCATCTGCCCTGCCAGCGAGGATTGCGAGGCCAGCAAGGTCATCAGCAAGGCCATGGGCGTCACGGTGATCTGCCCCAGCGCGTAATTGAAGCCGATGATCACTTCGGTGAGGAACTGGAACACGATGACGGCCAGCACGATGGCCCACAGCGGCGGCTGCTGGGCCAGCAACAGCCAGACCAGGCAGGCGCCGATCACGGTGCCGGCCAGGCGCTGCAGCGCGCGGTTCATGGTCACATGCAGATGGCTGCCCTGCATGACCGCGGTGGCGCCGATCGCCGCCCAGGCCGGGTGCTGCGCGCCCGCGGCCCAGGCCAGCAAGGCCGCAATCGCCGCGCCCGCGGCAATGCGCGCACCCGCTATCCATTGATGCGACATCGGCGGAATGCGCACGGCGGGAAACTGCAGCTGGCGCAGCTCCCTGGCGCGCAGTCCGTCGGTCAGCCAGCACACCACCCAGGCCAGCAGGCCACCGGCGGCGGTGGCCAGCAGACGCGCCGCGAGTTCCTGCGAGGTGCCGACTGGGTGCAGTGCCGCGCCGGCCGCGAATACGATGATCACCGCGCCCGGGCCGCCCAGGTCCCAGCGGCTCACGGCCACCGTCGACGCACCGGCGACCAGCGCCAGCACCAGCACCAATTGCCACGGGCTCGCGCCCAGCAGCGAGGCCAGCGAAGGCAGCAGCACGGCGGCCAGCAGCAACAGCGCACAAACCGCCACCATGCGCCGGCGCCGCGCCAGGGGCGCGAAGCGCCCGAACAGCGCGGCAAGAGCGCCCAGCGCGGGAAAGCCCACGAGCTGCGGCCAGGGCGACAGCAGCGTCACCACCAGCGCGATCAGCACCGCCAGGCTGGCCTGGAAGCCTGCCACCAGTGCGATGCGCAGCGACATCTGCGGCGCCAGCGCCAGGCTTTCCTGCAGCTGCTGGCGGTGCAGCAGCTGCAGCGCCGCGCGCGCCTTCGAAGCCGCAGGCAATGGCTCTTTGTCTTCTTGCATAGGCGCTCGCGTCAATCGACGATGGTCAGTTTGGCAATCGCCAGCGCCAGCCATTTCGTGCCATGGCGCGGGAAGCTGACCTGGGCGCGCGCATCGTCGCCCGTGCCTTCGATGGCCAGCACCTTGCCTTCACCAAACTTGTTGTGGAACACCGCCGTGCCCGCGCTCAGGCCGTGGCCGGGCGCGGCCTTTTGCGGCGGCACCGGCGGGTTGGCAAAGGTCTCGGTCTTGGCCCCAGCCCAGCCGCCGCGGCTGCCGCCGCCAAAGCCGCCGCCGAAGCCGCCGCTCGCCTGCGGCGTGAAGGTGCCAAAGCCCGACTGCTTGGGCGTGATCCACTTGAGCGCGCTTTCGGGCAGCTCGTCGAAGAAGCGGCTCTTGATGTGAAAGCGCGTCTGGCCATGCAGCATGCGGGTCTGCGAATGGCTCAGATACAGGCGCTTGCGTGCGCGCGTGATCGCCACGTACATCAGGCGGCGCTCTTCCTCCAGGCCGCCGCTGTCGTTCATCGCGTTCTCGTGCGGGAACAGGCCTTCCTCCATGCCGCCGATGAACACCGCGTCGAACTCCAGTCCCTTGGAGGCATGCACCGTCATCAGCTGCACGGCGTCCTGGCCGGCCTGGGCCTGGTTGTCACCGGCTTCGAGCGCCGCGTGGGTGAGAAACGCGACCAGCGGCGACAGCGTCTCGCCGGTATCGATATCGACAATGCCGCCTGCGGGCTGCAGCACCGGCAGCACTTCATCGAGCAGCGGCTGCGTTGGGTCCAGCCCCTGGCTCACCGGGCTCTGGCGCAACGCCTGGCCGTGCTCGTCCAGCGGCAGGGCCACGGCATCGCGGCCAAAGCCTTCCTGGGTGACGAAGCTCTCGCCCGCATTCACCAGTTCCTGCAAGTTCTCTATGCGGTCCGCGCCTTCCTTCTCGTTGCGGTAGTGCTCGATCAGACCGCTTTCCTCCAGCACCGCCTCGATGATCAGGCGCAGGTTCTTGCCTTGCGTGCGCTCGCGCAGCACTTCGATCTTGGCCACAAACGCGCCCAGATTGGCACCGGCCTTGCCGGGCACGGCCGTCACCGCGTCGCTCAGCGAGCAGCCCGCGCTGCGCGCCGCGTCCTGCAGCACCTCGACGGTGCGCGCTCCGATGCCGCGCGGCGGGAAGTTCACCGCGCGCATGAAGCTGGTGTCGTCGTGCGGATTCTCCAGCAGGCGCAGATAGGCCAGTGCATGCTTGATTTCGGCGCGCTCGAAAAAGCGCAGGCCGCCATACACACGGTAGGCCACGCCGGCATTGAACAGCGCGGTCTCTATCACCCGGCTCTGCGCATTGCTGCGGTACAGAATCGCGATCTCCTGGCGCGCAAAGCCGTCGTTCTTCACCAGTTGGCGGATTTCATCGACGATCCACTGCGCCTCGGCCAGGTCGGTATGCGACTCGTAGACGCGCACCGGCTCGCCCGGGCCCTGCGTGGTGCGCAGGTTCTTGCCCAGGCGGCGGCTGTTGTGGCTGATCAGCGTATTCGCCGAGTCAAGGATGTTGCTGAAGCTGCGGTAGTTCTGCTCGAGCTTGATCTGGCGCTGCACGTCGAACTCGCGCACGAAGTCCGCCATGTTGCCCACGCGTGCGCCGCGGAATGCATAGATGCTCTGGTCGTCGTCGCCCACGGCAATCACCGAGCCCTGGGCCTGCATGCGGCCGCCGACCTCGTCGCCCGCGAGCTGCTTGAGCCAGGCGTACTGCAGACGGTTGGTGTCCTGGAACTCGTCGACCAGGATGTGCTGGAAGCGCCGCTGGTAATGCGCGCGCAGCTGCGGCTGATCGCGCAGCAGCTCGTAGCTGCGCAGCATCAGCTCGCCGAAATCGACCACGCCCTCGCGCTGGCACTGCTCTTCATAGAGCTGATAGAACTCGACCTTGCGCCGCGTGTCGGGGTCGTTCACCGCGACATCGCCGGGGCGCTGGCCCTCTTCCTTGCAGCCGGCAATGAAGTACTGCAACTGCTTGGGCGGAAAGCGCTCGTCGTCGACGTTGTGCTGCTTGCACAGGCGCTTGACGGCCGACAGCTGGTCCTGCGTGTCGAGAATCTGGAAGGCCTGGGGCAGGCCCGCGGCCTGGTGGTGGGCGCGCAGCAGCCGGTTGCACAGGCCGTGGAAGGTGCCTATCCACATGCCGCGCACATTGACCGGCAGCATGGCCATCAGCCGCGCCGTCATTTCCTTGGCCGCCTTGTTGGTGAAGGTCACCGCCAGGATGCCTGCGGGCGAGGCCTGCCCGGTCTGCAGCAGCCAGGCGATGCGCGTGGTCAGCACCCGGGTCTTGCCCGAACCGGCACCGGCCAGTATCAGCGCATGGCCGGCAGGCAAGGTCACGGCCGCGAGCTGCTCCTCGTTGAGGTTGGCAAGCAGTGGGGATTCGGTCGCGGCGCTGGGCGCAGTGCCGGAAAGCAGGTCAAGAGGAAACATGCCCTGATTGTAGAAACCCTGCCCGGCCCCGGCCCTGGCCGTGGTCAAAAGCCTTGCACGATTGCCCTGGCGCCAACCTGTTCATCCTCGGGGGCATTCCCGCACCTTGCACAGTGCGGGTAGAATCAATCACCGGGCCCAAGTTTCTTGTGGTCCGGTTTTTTTTGGCCTGCACTCTGCAAGCCAGCGGTGGCAGCCTCCAGCGGCAGGATCCACAAACCGGTCTCCAAGCCAAGCGCCCAATCGCCACGGAAATTGTTCCGCGGCGACCCTTTATGGAGCTTGGAATCTCATGGAAATCTTCGACTACGACAACATTCTCTTGCTGCCGCGCAAATGCTGCGTGGAAAGCCGTTCGGAGTGTGATGCCAGCGTGACGCTGGGCAGTCGGTCGTTCCGCATCCCGGCCGTTCCGGCCAACATGAAGACCGTCGTCGACGAGTCCATCTGCACCTGGCTGGCGCAAAACGGCTACTTCTACGTCATGCACCGCTTTGACCTGGACAACGTGCAGTTCGTCAAGGACATGCACGCCAAGGGCTGCTTTGCCTCGATCTCGCTGGGCGTGAAGCAACCCGACTACGACACCGTCGAGCGCTTTGTCGCCGAAGGCCTGGTGCCCGAGTACATCACCATCGACATCGCCCACGGCCATGCCGACAGCGTGAAGAACATGATTGCCTGCCTCAAGCAGAAGCTGCCGCAGTCGTTCGTGATTGCCGGCAACGTCGGCACGCCCGAAGCCGTGATCGAACTCGAAAGCTGGGGCGCCGATGCCACCAAGGTCGGCATCGGCCCGGGCAAGGTCTGCATCACCAAGCTCAAGACCGGTTTCGGCACGGGCGGCTGGCAGCTGTCGGCGCTCAAGTGGTGCGCGCGCGTGGCGACCAAGCCCATCATTGCCGACGGGGGCATCCGCAGCCACGGCGACATCGCCAAGAGCATCCGCTTCGGCGCCAGCATGGTGATGATAGGCTCGCTGTTTGCCGGCCACGAGGAATCGCCGGGCAACACGGTCGAAGTCGACGGCGAGAAGTTCAAGGAATACTACGGTTCGGCCTCGGACTTCAACAAGGGCGAGTACAAGCATGTCGAAGGCAAGCGCATCCTCGAACCCGTCAAGGGCACGCTGGCCAGCACGCTGATCGAAATGGAGCAGGACATCCAGAGCTCGATCAGCTACTCCGGCGGCAAGAAGCTGATGGACATCCGCAAGGTCAACTACGTGACCCTGGGCGGCGACAACGCCGGCGAACACCTGCTGATGTAAGCGCGCGCAGGCTGCAAGCTCAGTGACAGCTTGGCGCGCCGATAAAGGTGATGATGGAGGCCCGGTGCATTGCCTGCCCCGGGCCTTTTTTCATGCGGCGCCCCCGCACTCCACCGAGGATGTTTGCAGCCATGCCCCCTACCCCGTTGAAGATCGCCGTGCTGGGCACCGGCATGATGGGCCTGCCCATGGCGCGCTGCCTGTGCCAGGCCGGTCATGAAGTCCATGCCTGGAACCGCACGCGCGCGCGCTGCGAGCCGCTGGCCGCCGCGGGGGCCCATGTTCACGACAGCGCCGCGCAGGCCGTGGCCGATGTCGACATCGCCATCAGCCTGCTGGAAAACGGGTCGGTGGTCGAAGACGTGCTGTTCTCCCAGGGCGTGGCCATGGCCATGCGCGAAGGCAGCCTGTTCATCGACATGGCCTCGATCCAGCCCAGCGAGGCGCGCGACCATGCGGCGCGCCTGGGCGACCGCGGCATCGCGCATCTCGACGCACCGGTCTCGGGCGGCAGCGTCGGCGCCGAAGCCGGCGCGCTGACCATCATGGCCGGCGGCAAGGCCAGCGACTTCGAGCGCGCCGCGCCGGTGTTTGCCTGCCTGGGCCGGGCCACCCATGTCGGGCCGCATGGCGCGGGCCAGTTGGCCAAGCTCGCCAACCAGATGATTGTCGGCATCACCATTGGCGCCGTGGCCGAAGCGCTGCTGCTGGCGGCCAAGGGCGGTGCCGACATGGCCAGGGTGCACGAAGCAATAGGCGGCGGCTTTGCCGACAGCCGCATCCTGCAGCGCCACGGCCAGCGCATGCTCGAGCGCGACTTTGCGCCTGGCGGGCGCATGACGGTGCAGCTCAAGGACCTGCGCAATGCGCTGGCCACGGCCGCCGACATAGGCTTCGACGCGCCCATCACCGGCTTGTTCGAGCAGCTCTACGCCGACAGCATCGCGCATGGCCTGGGCGACCTGGACCACAGCGGCTTGTTTGTCGAGCTTGCCAGCCGCAACGCCATGGCCTGAGTTTTTCCTGCAGGCAGGCAAAAAGTAGTGCATAATCCAGCTCTCGCTTGTTAACGCAAGAGAGAAAGTGGGTTCTTAGCTCAGCTGGTAGAGCAGCGGACTCTTAATCCGTAGGTCGAGTGTTCGAATCACTCAGGACCCACCACTTTTTCCAGGCCGTGATCGCAAGATCATTGCACAACGTTTTGGAAGTTCGGTGCCATTGGCGCACCGGTCCTTCAAGATGGGTTCTTAGCTCAGCTGGTAGAGCAGCGGACTCTTAATCCGTAGGTCGAGTGTTCGAATCACTCAGGACCCACCACTTTCAATTCAGTGGTTCAACAAAAAATTGGGTTCTTAGCTCAGCTGGTAGAGCAGCGGACTCTTAATCCGTAGGTCGAGTGTTCGAATCACTCAGGACCCACCAAATCAAAAGCCCACTTCGCAAGAAGTGGGCTTTTTTCTTTGGCGCATGGCACAGCAGCCCACCAAAACAAAACTATTTGAAAATATTTAACGATAGCTGGAACCTATCGCTTTCCACGGCCACTTACCCTTCATCAGTGTTTGAATAGAAGGAAAGAGCCATGACCTGCAAGAAATTCGCCCGCACCCTCCCCGCCCTCTGCGCCGCGCTGCTGCTGGCCGCCTGTGGCGGCGAGGGCGGCAGTACACCGCAAGCGTCCTCGGCGGCGACGCCGGCGCCCGTCGCTGCTGCCGCTGCGTCAGCCGGCGCGGCCCAGCCGATCGCCTTGTCCGCAGTCAGTGCCTCGATGGAATTGAATGCTCCCGAACAAGGCCTGCAAGCCATGGCCGGCTACATCAATTTGGGCAAGACCTGCTACGCGAATTCCGCACTCAAATTCATCATTCATGCCATCGGCCCTCTGAAGCTGAAGCAGCATCTGGCCATGGTCGAGATGAAAGGCGGCGATGCGCTGCAGAGCGCCGCTGCGGGCTTCATCCAGCTGATAGACAGCACCCATTCCGCCAGCGGACCGACGTCGCAGGAACTGCGCGGCTTCTTCGACAACCTGCTGTCGCTGCCAGCTTTCAAGGATTTCAGCATCATCGGCACGCAACAGGATGCCAGCGATTTTCTGCTGAAGCTGTCACAGTCGTTTGCACTGCATGAGATCGAAGGCAGCAGCCTGGTGCTGAACGATGACAACAACCAATTCCGGACAGACGCCGAAGCCAACACCTGGCTGCTGCTCAAGCCAACCAGCACGGATGACAGCCTGCAGGATCTTTTTGACCGAACGTCACCCGGCGACTGGAAATTCGACTTCCGCTCGGGCCTGCAACACCTGACCGTGAAGATCGACAATTTCGGCCACGGCACCGAAGTTCTGTACCGCAACGCCAATTTCGATTTCAATGAGCCTGTGCAGCTGCAGGTTGCCAATGGCAACCTGATCGACACGCTCACGCTGGAACCCCGTGAAGTCATAGAGTTCCGCGGCACCGACAACCAAGGGCACTATATCGCCTATGCCAAGGATGACAAGTGGGTGCGCTACAACGATCATCGGGTGGAGGTTCTAGGCCAGATGCCGTCCATAGAAAACGTCAGGCTGATCCACTTCGCGATCCGGAGAATTGAAACCCAGCCCGCGCACTCTCTTTCGGACCCGTCCTGAGCGGCAGCGCTGCAGCCGCGCTCAGCGCAGCAGGCGCCGCGCCGAGCTGTCCAGCTTGAAACCCGCGACGGCATCGGCCAGCTGCGCCGCCTGCTGCTGCAGCGACTGCGCCGCGGCCGTGGCCTCTTCGACCAGGGCGGCATTCTGCTGCGTGGACTGGTCCATCTGACTCACGGCGCTGTTGATCTCGCCAATGCCCGCGCTTTGCTCCTGGCTCGCATGGCTGATCTCGGTGACGATGGCCGTGACCCGGCGCACGCTGTCGACGACCTTGTCCATGGTCGCGCCGGCATCATGCACCAGGCGGCTGCCGGCATTGACCTGCTGCACGGACTCGTCGATCAGCCCCTTGATTTCCTTGGCCGCAGTTGCGCTGCGCTGCGCCAGGACGCGCACTTCGCTGGCCACCACGGCAAAGCCCCGGCCCTGCTCGCCGGCACGCGCGGCTTCCACGGCCGCGTTCAGCGCCAGGATGTTGGTCTGGAACGCGATGCCGTCGATCACGCCTATGATGTCGGCGATCTTGCGCGATGAAGTCTCGATGCCGCCCATGGTCTGCACCACCTGGGCGACCACGCTGCCGCCATGCGTGGCCACGTCGGAGGCCCCGGTCGCCAGCTGGTTGGCCTGGCGCGCGTTCTCGGCGTTCTGCTGCACGGTGGCCGTGAGCTGCTCCATGGCCGCGGCCGTCTGCTCCAGCGAACTGGCCTGCTGCTCGGTGCGCGCCGACAGATTCTGGTTGCCACTGGCGATTTCACCGGTCGCCATGCGCACCGCTTCGGATGATTCACGGATGCGCACCAGCACCGCGGCGATCTTGTCGACAAACTGGTTGAAGGCGAGCGAAATCTGCGTGAGTTCGTCATGGCCATGCGTCGCCAGGCGGCGTGTCAGGTCACCCTCGCCCGAGGCAATGTCGTCCAGCGCGTCGCGCACCAGCGCCAGGCGGCGCAGCGAGCGGGCAATCACGGCGCCCAGCACCAGGATGGCCAAGGCCAGCGAAACGGCCACGGTGAGTGCCGACACCTTGAGCAGCGTAGCGATCGAGGCCAGCGCCTGGTCGCGATGCACGGCAACCACCAGCTGCCAATCGGTACCGGCCACCGGGCTGCCATAGAGCAGGTAATCCTGGCCCTTGATTTCGCTGCGCAGGCCAGTGCGGGCCTGCGCCAGTTCGACCAGGGTCGCGGGCTGGAGCTGGGGCGACAGCGCGGACACCGGTTTCAGTGTCAACGTGGCATCGGGATGGGTCACGATGGCGCCGCTGCGGTCGGCCAGAAAGGCAAAGCTGTCGGGCGTGGGGCGGATGGCCGCCACATTGCGCACCACGGTCGTCAGCAGCACATCGGTGCCGACCACGGCCGTGGGATTGCCCGCGGGCCCGACCGGCTCGGCGAAGGTCACCCCCACTTCGGGCGGCGAAGTGAACAGGTAGGGCGTGGTCACGATGGGCTTGCCCGCGCGCACGGCCTGCTGGTACCACGGACGCGACGTCACGTCATAGCTGTCCGGCATGGGATTGAGGAAGATCGTGCGTTTGTCGGGAAAGCCCACATAGGCGTCGGAGAAGCCTCCGCCATCGCGCAGCGCCTGCACCACGGCACGCGGGTCGGGCTGGTCTATGGCCAGCGTCAGCGTGTGGGTCAGCAGGCGTTTCGTCTCCACCCAGTCGCCGAGCGCGCGCGCCTGGGCCAGCACCAGCTGCCGGCCCTCGACATCAATGGTGGCGCGCACATGGCGCTGCACCGTCAGGAAGTTGGCTGCGGCCAGCGCCAGCATGGCCACCGTGACGACGGCAATGCTGAGCGCAATGAGGCGGGCTCTGAGAGTTAGCTGCATGACAGGTCCTGAAGTCGGAGGCGGCGTATTGTTGCATCGCAGCATCACTTGCGCCCGGCATTTTCGCCACCGTTACAGTCTGTTCCCTGGCTACAACAGCTGCGCGCCTGCATGCCACACCGCTTGCGCCTGCGCCACCTGCAGCGGACTTTGGTTTTGCACGGCACAATCACCAGCAGCCTGAGCGCAACGCCGTTGGCGCCAGGCGCGCAACCGCCTGCGCACTTCATCCGCCTACGCTTCATGCACCCTCAAGCCCAACAACTCTGGCCCGGCCCGCGCTGGACGCTGTCCATCCTGCTGGCCCTGCTGGGCATGCTGGGGCCGTTTTCCATCGACACCTACCTGCCCGCGTTCTCGGGCATTGCCAAGGCGCTGGGCGCGACGCCGGTGCAGATGCAGCAGACGCTGTCGGCCTATCTGTTCGGCTTTGCGTTCATGAACCTGTTCCATGGCGCGCTGGCCGACAGCTTTGGCCGCCGGCCGGTCGTGCTGTGGGGCCTGGCGGTGTTCACGCTGGCTTCGGCGGGCTGCGCGCTGTCGCAGAACATCGGCCAGCTGGTGTTCTTTCGCGCGCTGCAAGGGCTGTCGACGGGCGCGGGCATCGTCGTCTCGCGCGCCGTGATCCGCGACATGTACCCGCCCTCGGAAGCGCAAAAGGTCATGAGCCAGGTGACGCTGTTCTTCGGCGCCGCGCCGGCCATCGCGCCGATCGCCGGCGGCTGGCTGCTGGTGCTCGCGGGCTGGCACAGCATCTTCTGGTTCCTGACGCTCATCGGCGTGCTGCTGTGGAGCATCAACTTCCGCTGGCTGCCCGAGACCCTGCACGTCGAACTGCGCCAGCCCTTCAACACGCGCCATTTGATGCGCGGCTACTGGCAGCTGGGCTCGAGCCCGCGTTTTTTGCTGCTGGCGCTGGCCAGCGGCGTGCCGTTCAACGGCATGTTCCTCTACGTGATGGCCGCGCCGGCGTTTCTCGGCGACCACCTGGGGCTGGGGCCGACCGAATTCTTCTGGCTGTTCCTGCTGATCATCTCCGGCATCATGACCGGCGCCTGGCTCAGCGGCCGGCTCGCGGGCCGCATCCCGCCGAAACGCCAGATCCGCCATGGCTTCGTGATCATGCTGCTGATGTCGGTGCTCAACGTGATCGCCACGCTGGTGCTGCCGGTGCACGCCGGCTGGGCGATGCTGCCGATCGCGCTGTTCTCGCTGGGCTGGGCGCTGATGGTGCCGGTGGTCACGCTGCTGGTGCTCGACCTCTACCCCGAGCGCCGCGGCATGGCCTCGTCGCTGCAGGCCTTCATCGGCTCGGCCGCCAACGGCCTGGTCGCCGGCCTGCTCGCGCCCCTGGTCATGCACTCGACGCTGGGGCTCGCCGTGACATCTCTGAGCCTGATGTTGATCGGCCTGGTGGCCTGGGTCTATCTGCACTGGCGCTGGCCCGATATCGGCCGGCTGACCACCGGCTGAAGCTGCCAGCGCCCATGCAAAAGACCCGCCGCAGCGGGTCTTCTCGTTTCAGCTTGCGGCGGTGGCCGGCTTACTTGGCCTGCTCGGGCAAGGCGTAGGCAATGATGTAGTCGCCGCGGTCGGGCGCCGTGCGGCCGCCCCCGGCGGTGACCACGACGAACTGCTTGCCGGTCTCGGGCGAAGTGAACACCAGCGGTGTCGACTGCGCGCCCACGGGCAGCGGCGACTTCCAGACTTCCTTGCCGGTCTTCACGTCCATGGCGCGCAGGTAGTAGTCGGCCGTGCCGTTGAAGAACACCAGGCCCGCGGCCGTGGCCACCGGGCCGCCCAGCGTGGGCATGCCCAGCGGAATCGGCATGCCGGTGCGTATGCCCAGCGGGCCCAGCTCCTTGACCGTGCCCATGGAACGCTGCCAGGCGATCTTGCGGGTCTTCAGGTCGATGGCGGTCATCATGCCGAACGGTGGATCGGTGCAAGGCACGCCCAGCTGCGACGTCACCATCGCGCGGCTCAGGCCGTAAGGCGTGCCTTCCATGGGCACGATGCCACCGACGCCGGGACCGGACTTGCCGGTCTTGGCCAGCGCGGCCGCGAGTTCCGCGCGCGGAATCAGACGCGCCTTCATCATGATGCGCATGTCGTTGACGATCAGGTAGTCATGCACCTTGTCGATGGAGATGCCGCCCCAGTTCATGGTGCCGAACGGCGAGGGGTGCGGAATGTACCAGTTCGTCGACGGCGGCGTGAAGTCGCCCTGGTACTCGAGCTGCTTGAAGGCGATGCGGCAGGCCAGCTGATCCAGCGGTGTGATGCCCCACATGCCGGCTTCGGTCAGGTCGCCCTGGCGGATCTGCGGCATGCCGACCGAGTAAGGCTGCGTCGGCGCCAGCTTTTCGCCCGGCAGGCCGGCGGTGGCCACGGGCTTTTCCACCACTTCGGCGATCGGCACGCCGGTACGGCGGTCAAGCATGAAGATCTCGCCGCGCTTGGTGCTCTGGATCAGCGCGGGAATGCGTGCGCCGTTGTCACCGGGCACGTCGTACAGCACGGGCTTGGAAGGCAGATCGTAGTCCCAGACATCGTGGTGGGCGGTCTGGAACAGCCAGCGCTAGGCGCCGGTGCGCGCATCGAGCGCCACGATGGCCGAGCTCACGCGGTCGGTTTCGGGCGTGCGCAGACCGCCGTACATGTCGGGCGTGCATTCCAGGAGGCCGACGATTTCGGCACGCGCCAGGTCGGCAAGGTGCTGGAACAGCTCGATGCTGCGCAGCAGCAGGCGCTGGGGCGCTATATGTCGCTGTGAGAGCGCCATGCACCAGGCCTTCGGCACGCTGCTCGCACAGCTGGACCAACCCGGCCATCATCTGTGGCTGTACGCCGAGGGCGACCAGGTGCTGGGCGCGATTGCGCTGCAGCGCGATGCCGCCTCGCAGCGCGCGCAGCTGGGCTGGTTCATCGTGCACCGCACGGTGCGCGGCACCGGCGCCGGCGCCGGCCAGATGCTGCTGCAGGCGGCGCTGGCCCAGGCCGATCTGCAGGAACAGGAGCTCGAAGCCACGCTGATCACCCGCCTCGATCAGCCAGCGCCGCTGGGCGAAGCGGTCTATCGCAAGGCGGGTTTTGCCGCGCTCCAGACCCAGGCCGAAGACCTGTGGGGCGTGCCGGTGTCACGCACCCGCTTTGTGCGCCAGCGGCCAGCACCCACCTGATCGCAGACCTTTATATCGCCCATGAAAAATGCCCTCCAGGCTCGCACCGGGAGGGCATTTTTTCGCCGGCCAGGCCATTTACATGGCCTGCGCACGCACGTCTGAAGATCAGCGCGCTGGGCGTGCGGGACGCTTGCGAGCGTCATGGGGCGTGAACGAAGGCTTGGCGCCAGGGCCGCCCGCGGGCTTGCCGGCAAATGCCGGACGCGCACCGTATTCACGTGCCGGAGCACGGTCGCCGCCGCCGAAGCCGCCGCGATCACCACCACGGTTGTCGGCAAATGCGGGCTTGCGCGGAGCAAAGCCTTCGCCATCACGGCGCGGAGCGCCGCCGCCGAAGCCACGGTCGTCACGGGGAGCGCCGCCACGTGGAGCGAAACCCGCGCCACGGTCGTTGCCGCCGAAGCCGCCGCGATCACCGCCGCCGCCGAAGCCGCCACGATCACCACCACGGTCGCCGCCGCCGAAGCCGCCGCGATCACCACCACGGTCGCCGCCGCCGAAGCCGCCACGATCGCCACCGCCGAAGCCACCGCGGTCACCGCCGCCGAAGCTGCGACCACCACCGCCGCCGAAGCTGCGACCGCCACCACCGCCGCCGCCGAAGCCACCGCTGCGGCCACGCGACGAGTAGTCACGGCTTTCGCCACCACGGCCACGGCCGTCAGGGCGACCGCCCTGGGGAGCGCGCTGTGTGGGCTCCATGCCAGGCACCACTTCCGCGGTGAACTGCTGGCGCGTGAAAGCTTCGATATCGAAGATGCGGCGACGGTCGCGCAATTCAGCGAACGTCACAGCCAGACCCGTGCGACCGGCGCGGCCGGTACGGCCGATACGGTGGGTGTAATCTTCGGCCTTCATGGGAAGACCGTAGTTGAACACGTGGGTGATGGTGGGCACGTCGATACCGCGTGCGGCGACATCGGTAGCCACCAGGATTTGCACCTGACCGCCGCGCAGTGCCTGCAGGCGGCGATTGCGCAGACCCTGGCTCAGGGCACCGTGCAGAGCGACGGCCGAGAAGCCTTCTTGCTGCAGATCGGTGGCCAGACCGTCGCATTCCACTTGCGTGGAAGCAAACACGATGGCCTGGTTGATCGTGGTGTCACGCAGCCAGTGGTCCAGCAGCTTGCGCTTGTGCTGGGCGTTGTCGGCCCAGAACAGCACCTGCTTGATGCTCGAATGCTTTTCCTGCGGCGAGTCGATCTGGATCTTCTTGACGCCGGCGCCGTTGTCATGCATCACACGCATGGCCAGCTGCTGAATGCGCGACGCGAACGTGGCGCTGAACATCATGGTCTGCTGGCGCTGCGACGTCATCTGGTTGACTTCGGCGAGGTCATCCGAGAAGCCCAGGTCGAGCATGCGGTCGGCTTCGTCGACGACCAGGAATTGCACCTTGTCGAGCTTGATCTGCATCGAACGCTGCAGGTCCAGCAGACGGCCAGGCGTGGCCACCACCAGATTGGCGTTCTGCAGCTTGGCGATCTGCAGTTGGTAAGGAATGCCACCGACCACGTTGGCAACGCGCAGGCCGCGGCAATGCTTGACCAGCTCGATGGCGTCATGCGCCACCTGTTGGGCCAGCTCGCGCGTCGGGCACAGGATCAGGGCGCCGGGAGCGGCAGCCTTGAAGTTGCGGGGGTTGGTCGGGTCCTTGCGCTTGCGCTTGGGAGCCGGTTCGCCATTGGCGGCGGCTTCGGCGCAGGCGCGCTCGAATTCGGCACGGCCTTCGGCTTCGATTTCAGCTTGCTGTTCCAGCAGCGTGTGCAGCACGGGCAGCAGGAACGCGGCGGTCTTGCCCGAACCGGTCTGGCTCGACACCATCAGGTCGACGAATGCCGTGGCATTCGGGCCCTTGTTCATGGCCAGGGGAATGGCCTTGGCTTGCACCGCGGTGGGCTGGGTGTAGCCCAGGTCGGCGACGGCCTGAACCAGTTCAGGGGCCAGGCCCAGTTCCACGAAGCCGTTGGGCTTTTGCTCGACGACTTCAGCTGGTTCAGCTTCGGTTTCCAGCGAATCGGAATCGGAAATGATGGAGGCGGCGTCTGCAACGATGGCAGCGTCGTCGGCAGCGCCAGGCGCTGCATTCAGAATGGAATGGTCCAAAGAAGATTCTGCAGCGGCGGCGACGCCCTGCTCAATAATGTTGTCGTTCATTTGTTTCTCACGATGAAGCGCCACCGTACAGATGTCTGCGGTGCTTCAATGACGGTTAAAAAACATCAACCGTCAAACGTGGCCGGCTCGAAGCGAGGCGGCTGGGCATTAATTGCTTTGCCGTGCGAGGTGCACGAATCTAAAGCGGGGCCCGGTGAGTGATGGGAGATGCGCAAACTTACCCCAAGGGGTAGGGGCAAGCTGTCGATTATCACACGCCCGTCTTTTTTGCGCAAGAGCCAGCGCAAAAAAGACCTGGGTGTGACAAGGCCAAGCCAGAAGAACCCGCCTGGCGGTTTCAGGCGGCGAGCGGCTCGAGCGCGAGGAAGTGGGCGCGGTAATGGATCAGCTCGTCGATGGACTCATGCACATCGGCCAGCGCCGTATGCCGCTGCGCCTTCTTGAACGAAGCACAGACCGCGGGCTTCCAGCGGCGCGCCAGTTCCTTGAAGGTGCTGACATCGACATTGCGGTAGTGGAAGAACGCTTCGAGCTTGGGCATGTAATTGACCAGGAAGCGCCGGTCCTGGCCTATGCTGTTGCCGCACAGCGGCACCTTGCCCTTGGGCACATAGCGCGACAGGAAGGCAATCAGCTCCTTCTCGGCCTGGGCCTCGGTCACCTCGGACTCCTTGACGCGCGTGATCAGGCCGCTGCGGCCATGCGTGCCCTTGTTCCAGGCGTCCATGCCGTCGAGCAGCGCATCGCTTTGATGAATGGCGAACACCGGGCCTTCGATGCGGATCGACAGATCGGCGTTGGTGACCACCACGGCAATCTCGATCACGCGATCGGTTTCCGGTTGCAGGCCGGTCATTTCACAGTCAAGCCAGATGAGATTCAAATCGGATTTCGCAAGCACGGGAGGGTTGGAGCTGAGGGCATCGGACATGGCGCGAATTGTCGCCTACACTGCCCGCTGATGCTTTCGTCTACCCCATTTTCACCTTCGCTGCTGCTGACTCTGGGCTTTGCCGCGCTGCTGGTGCTGCAACTGCTCACGCGCCTGTGGCTGCTGTCGCGCCAGGTGCGCCATGTGGCGCGCCACCGCCTTGCCGTGCCCGCGGCGTTTGCCGGCCATGTGTCGCTGGCCGCCCACCAGAAAGCCGCGGATTACACGCTGGCCAAGGCGCGCGTCGGCCTGGTCGACATGGCGGTTTCCACCGCCTTGCTGCTGGGCTGGACGCTGCTGGGGGGGCTCGATGCGCTGCACCAGCAACTGCTGCAGTGGCTGGGCGCGGGCCTGCACCAGCAGATTGCCTTGCTTGCCGCGTTCGGCCTGATCTCGGGCCTGATCGGCCTGCCGCTGTCGCTGTACCAGACCTTTGTCGTCGAGCAGCGCTTTGGTTTCAACAAGCTCACGCTGCGCCTGTGGCTGGCCGACCTGCTCAAGTCCACGGCCGTGGGCGCCGTGATCGGCCTGCCGCTGGTGGCACTCATTCTGTGGCTCATGGCTTCGGCCGGTGGCCTGTGGTGGCTCTGGGCCTGGGCCGTCTGGGCGGGCTTCAATCTTTTGCTGATGTGGCTTTATCCGAGCTTTATTGCACCGCTGTTCAACCGCTTCGAGCCGCTCAAGGACGAAACGCTGCAGCAGCGCGTCACGGCACTGATGCAGCGCTGCGGCTTTTCCGCCAAGGGCCTGTTCGTGATGGACGGCAGCCGCCGCTCGGCACATGCCAACGCCTATTTCACCGGCTTTGGCTCGGCCAAGCGCGTGGTGTTCTACGACACCCTGCTCAAGCAGCTGTCGCCCGCCGAAGTCGAGGCCGTGCTGGCGCATGAGCTGGGCCATTTCAAGCATCGCCACATCACCAAGCGTCTGATCGGCCTGTTTGCCATGAGCCTGGCCGCGCTGGCCTTGCTCGGCTGGCTGTCGCAGCAGCCCTGGTTCTACACCGGCCTGGGCGTGCGCCCCAGCCTGGAGATGCTGCTGACCGGCGCCAGCGCCCTGGGCGGCAATGAAGCCGTGGCGCTGCTGCTGTTCATGCTCGCGACCCCGGTGTTGAGCTTCTTCCTGGCGCCGCTGATGTCGCATTTCTCGCGACGCGACGAGTTCCAGGCCGATGCCTATGCTGCGGCGCAGGCCGAAGGCAGCGCCCTGGCCTCGGCACTGCTGACGCTCTACGAAGACAACGCCTCGACGCTCACGCCCGATCCGGTCTACGTCGCCTTCCATTATTCGCATCCACCGGCCATCGAACGCCTGGCGCGTCTGCCCGCCCCGACCGCCGCTTTGGCCTCTAACGCATGACAGCCCCATGACCACCAAATCACTCAAGCAACAGGACTGGAGCACCCAGCCCCGCCGCGCTCTTTCCGCCACGCAACTGGTCTCCCAGCTGGCCCAGGCCGAAGGCTGGCAGCTCAGCGGCGACGGCGCCGACCTGGCCATAGAGAAGACGTTCTCGTTCGTGAACTATTACGAGACCATGGCCTTCGTCAACGCCGTGGCGCTGATCGCCCACCAGCAGGACCACCACCCCGACCTCAAGGTGTCGTACAACCGCTGCGGCGTGCGCCTCAACACGCATGACGTCGGCGGCGTCTCGGCCACGGACTTCGACTGCGCGCGCCGCATCGATGCCTTGCTCGCATGACGCACGGCAGCACGCGCCCCGAAGGCCTGGTCGTGGCCAGCCATGGCCGGCATTGCGTTGTCGAGGCACCCGATGGTTCGCGCCGCATCTGCCACCCGCGCGGCAAGAAGAGCCAGGCCGTGGTCGGCGACCATGTGCGCTGGATCATGCCGGCCGCGGGCCAGGGTGACGAAGGCACGATCGAGAAAGTGCTGCCGCGGCGCAACCTGTTCTACCGCCAGGACGAGATCCGCACCAAGTCGTTTGCGGCCAATATCGACCAGGTGCTGATCCTGATCGCGGCCGATCCGGTGTTTTCCGAAAGCCAGCTCGCGCGCGCGCTGATCGCCGCCGAAGCCTCGCAGATCACGCCGCTGATCGCGCTCAACAAGAGCGATCTGGTCGAGCCCTTTGCGCGCGCCTGGGCGCGGCTGCTGCCCTACCGCCACATGCGCCACGGCAGCGAGAAGCCGCATTACGGCGTGCTGCCGCTGTCGCTGACCGAATCCAGCGAAACCGACCGCGCGGCGCTGATGCAGCATCTGCAGGGCAAGGCCACGCTGGTGCTCGGCCCCTCGGGCTCGGGCAAGAGCACGCTGATCAACCTCTTGATCCCGGGCGCGCGCGCCCAGACCGGTGAGATCTCCCAGGCGCTGAACTCGGGCAAGCACACCACGACCAGCACCACCTGGTACTGGGTCGATGAAGACCGCCAGACCGCGCTGCTCGACTCGCCGGGCTTCCAGGAATTCGGCCTGCACCACATTGGCCCCATGGACCTGGCACGCTGCATGCCCGACATCGGCGCGCGCGCCGCCGACTGCAAGTTCTACAACTGCACCCATCTGCACGAGCCGGGTTGCGCCGTGATGGCCGAAGTCGATGCCCAGGGCAGCACGCACCACATCAGCGCGAACCGTTATCGGATCTACCAGGACCTGTTCGAGGAACTGAGCGCCGAGCGGCGCTATTGAGAAGCCCGCCCTGAGCCGCTGCGCGGCGGGGAAGTCCAGGCGCGGCCCTGGCCCGCAGCCCCCGCCTTGGGGCACGCCGGTTCACGGCCATGCACCCCTTTGCCGTCGGCCAGGACCGCGGACTCAGCCCAGCAACCGGGCCAGCGACAGCAGCGCCAGCAGCAGCAACCAAACCACCACCGAACGCCAGACCAGGCCCACGACGCTGCGCAGGTGGCTTAGATCAGGCAGGCGGCCCGGCGTCGAGTCGCTGTCATCGACATCGGCCTCGCCTTCAAAGCCCGACACCGGCGGCGCATCCTCGCGCGCCTTGAGGGCTTCGCCGCCCAGGCGCACATTGATCGCGCCCGCCGTGGCGGCCAGCAGCACGCCATCGTTGTCGTTGGGAAAGCGCTGGGCATGGAAGCGCCAGCCGTCGATCGCTTCCTCGAAGCTGCCGACAACGGCAAAGCTCAGTGCCGTGAGGCGGGCCGGCAGCCAGTCAATCCACATCCATGCCTGGCGCGCGGCATCCTGCAGGCGCTCGCTCACGGGTTGCGCGCCCATATAGCCCTTGCGTGACCAGTAGCGCGAGACGAACTCCGCGGCCCGGTACAGCACGGCACCCATGGGCCCCAGGCCCAGCGCCGCCAGCACCGAATACCAGAACAGCACGCCAAACACATGGCGATGCGCGGCCAGCACCGAATACTCGATCACATGGCGCACGACCTGGCTGCGCGGCACCTCGGTGGTATCGACCTGCTGCCACTGCGCCAGTTCTTCGCGCGCGGTGTATTCATCGGCGGCATCGAGCGCATCGCGGATGCGCGTGAAATGGTGGCTGAACTGGCGAAAGCCCAGCGTCACATAGAGCACGGCCACGTTCCAGACCAGGGCCAGCGGCCAGCCGACCAGCCAGGTCAGAAACCAATGCACGCCCAGCACCAGCAGGGACGGCACCAGCACCGCGAGGCCCCAGGCCACCCAGCCATGGTAGGACTGCCCCGCATCGAAATTGCGGCGCACGGAAACGGTCCAGGCACGCAATCCCGCATGTACGGAATTGCTGCGGGCCAGCGGGCGGGCCTGCTCGATCAGCAAGGCTAACAGGATGGCAAAGAAACTCATTCAGCCATCATACTTTGCCTCTGCAACAGCTGGGTCTCAACTCCTCACTATCCATGGATCGTGGGCCAGACCTTTAAAACTGGCGTGGCCCAGTTCAGGGACACCGAGCAAGGGCCGCCCCGCAGCGATGGTGTCGTCCCTAGCCGGGCGCCCCCCTCCACCGAAGGCTGAGAGGGGGAAGCCGCTGAGCGGCTCAGGGGGTGCCTTCAATTTCAAGCTTGCATGAAGCGGTAGAAGTTGCGCAACATGCCTGCCGTGGCGCCCCAGATATAGCGTTGAGTCGGCCCATCCTGGTAGGGCATGGACAGCCATTCGCGCCGTCCTTCGGGACGATCCAGCGCATGGCGCTGGTGGTTTGCCGGGTCGAGCAAAAACGCCAGCGGCACTTCAAACAGGTCCGCAACCTCATAGGGATTGGGCTGGTAGCGTGCCTCGGCCGGCACCAGACCCACGACCGGCGTGACGACAAAACCGGTGGTGGTGACATAAGGCGGCAGGCTGCCCAGCACCTCGACCAGGGCCGGGTCCAGGCCGACCTCCTCCTGCGCTTCGCGCAAGGCGGTGGCCGTGGCATCGGCATCCTCGGGGTCGCGCTTGCCGCCCGGAAACGCCACCTGCCCCGAATGCGAGGACAGATGCCGCGTGCGCTCGGTCAGCAGCACCATGGGCTGCGCACGCTGCACGATGGCAATCAGCACCGCAGCTTCAGCGGGCGCGCGATCCGGCAGCAGCAGTTCGCGCTCGATTTCCGGCGCCCACAGCGGCGGCGCGGCAAAGCGGTGGCGCAGCGCCTGGGCCGTCTGGGCACTGGCGGGCACGGCCGACAGATGGCTGTCGACGGCCAGCACCGGCACTGAACGGGGATCGAAGCCAGGTGCCAGCGCGCTGGCGGCCGGGACGCTGACGGGAACCGAGGGAGTGGGAAGCAAGGCCAGATCCTGCAAAAAAATGGCGGCAAAAGCAAAAAAGCCGCTACAGCGAACTGTAGCGGCTTTCCCGAGGCACCTAGGCGCTTCAGGCGGCGGTAGCAGGAGCTGCGGCAGCGGGAGCTGCTGCAGGTGCGGCTGCCGTCTTGCGAGCTGGCAGCTTTTCCTTGATACGTGCCGACTTGCCGCTGCGCTCGCGCAGGTAGTACAGCTTGGCACGGCGCACGTCACCGCGGCGCTTGACTTCGATACCGGCGATCAGCGGGCTGTACGTCTGGAACGTACGTTCCACGCCTTCACCGCTGGAGATCTTGCGAACCGTGAAGCCGCTGTTGAGGCCGCGGTTGCGCTTGGCAATCACGACGCCTTCGTAGGCCTGCACGCGCTTGCGCGCGCCTTCAACCACGTTCACGCTCACGATGACGGTGTCACCAGGAGCAAACGCGGGGATGGTCTTGTTCAAGCGGGCAATTTCTTCCTGCTCAAGAGTCTGGATCAGATTCATGATTTCATCCAACGATCTTGTCCGCGCCACAATTGGCAAGCACCGGGATTGGTACTGTATGGCTGCATTGATTGCCCAGAACTTTGAGGCTCGGGCTCCTCGAATACAGCGGCCGGCAGAGGATCGACAGCCCAAGATTATAGCCTGTCCGCTATTTTTGCCAAAACTGCTTCATCCTTGCGGGTCAGATGCCCGGCCTCGCGCGCGCGCTCCAGCAGGTCGGGCCGGTGGCGCGCGGTGATTTCCAGGCTCTGGTCACGGCGCCAGCGCTCGATGTTCGCATGGTGGCCCGAGGTCAGCACGGCCGGCACTTCCTGCTCCTGCCAGACTTCCGGGCGGGTGTAATGCGGGCAGTCAAGCAGGCCGTTGAGGCTGGGGTTGAAGCTGTCGAGCTGGTGGCTGCCGGCATCGTTGAGCACACCGGGCTGCAGCCGCGTGACGGCATCGAGCAGCGCCAGCGCGGCGATCTCGCCGCCCGACAGCACAAAGTCGCCGAGGCTGATCTGCGCATCCACCTGGCTATCGATGAAGCGCTGGTCAATGCCCTCGTAGCGCCCGCACAGCAGGATCGCGCCCGGGCCTTGCGCCCAGTGCTCCACGGCGCTGTGGTTCAGCGTCTTGCCTATGGGCGAGAACAGCACCAGCGGCACCTGCGTGGCCGGATCTTCGGCGCGCTCGGCACGGATGGCATCAAGGCAGGCCTGCAGCGGCTCGACCAGCATCACCATGCCCGGTCCACCGCCAAACGGCCGGTCGTCGACACGGCGGTAATTGCCTTGGGCGTAGTCGCGCGGATTCCACAGCCGCACCGCGACCTGGTCCGAAACATAGGCCCGGCGCGTCACCCCGCTGGCCAGGAACGGCGCGAACATCTCGGGAAACAGCGTGATGATGTCAAAGCGCATGGTGCGACCCCTTGCTGCGCGGCATCGAGAAAACCGCCATCAGTAATCCGTCTGCCAGTCGACCGTGATGCGGCGCTCGGACAATTCGACCTTGTCCACATAGGCCGAAACAAACGGGATCATGCGTTCCAGCGTTTTCCCGTCTTCCTCATAGGCAATCACCAGCACCGTCTGCGGGCCGGTGGACATCAGGTCCTTGACCTCGCCCAGCGCCACGCCTTCGCGGTTGACCACGTCCAGGCCCAGCAGGTCGACCCAGTAATACTCGTCCTCGGCTGCCTTGGGAAACTCGGCGCGCGAGACAAAGATGCGCACGCCCTTGAGCGATTCGGCCGCCGTGCGGTCGGCCACGGCCTCGGCGCTGGCGACGATGGAGCCCGAATGCTCGCGCGCCTGCTTGACCGGCATCAGCACCGTGCCGGTGAACGTGCGCGCGCCGCGCTCGGACGGCTGCAGAAACCATTGCTTGGCCGACAGCAGGACTTCAGCGTCGGCGCTGAAAGGCAGCACCTTGAACCAGCCCTTGATACCCCAGGCGTCCGCAATGCGGCCGACTTCTACGGCATCGGCAGGCAACTGGGCGGGTTCGAATTCAGGGAAAAGGGCCATGGTGCAAACAGGATTTAGAAATAAAAAAAGCGGGCTCCGTCAGCATACGCCACGGAACCCGCCTTCAGGGGAGCGTCAGATTAAGCAGCTGCCTTGGAGGCTTGCTTGATCAGGCGGTCCACGGTAGGCGACGATTGTGCGCCCACGCTCTTCCAGTACGTCAGACGGTCTTGCGCAATGCGCAGACCTTCTTCGCCGCCACGTGCGGTTGGGTTGTAGAAACCCAGACGCTCGATGAAGGCGCCATCACGGCGAGTGCGCTTGTCAGCCACAACGATGTTGTAGAACGGACGGGCCTTGGAGCCGCCGCGGGAAAGTCGAATGACGACCATGATTTATCCTTTGGGTGGTATGCAGCTTATGCTGCACATGTTCTTGCGACGTTGAGACACGCGACATGGCCACCCGGCCAGCGACACGCAGCAAAGCGCACGATTATATCGACTTCTTCTGTTTATGCCTAATATCCGCGCCAGCATCGATTCCGACATCCCGGCCATCACCGCCATCTACCGCCACCACGTGCTGCATGGCACCGGCACTTTCGAGATTGACCCGCCGAGCGAGCAGGACATGCTCGCGCGCCGCGCCGACGTGCTTTCGCGCGGCCTGCCCTACCTCGTGGCCGAAGGCGACGACGGCCAGATCCAGGGTTTCAGCTACGCCAACTGGTTCAAACCCCGGCCCGCCTACCGCTTCTCGGCCGAAGACTCCATCTATGTGGCCGATTCCGCGCGCGGCCAGGGCGTGGGGCGCCTGCTGCTGCAGGCGCTTTGCGCACAGGCGCAGGCCGCGGGCGTGCGCAAGCTGCTGGCGGTCATCGGCGACTCGGGCAATGCCGGCTCCATCGGCGTGCACCGCGCGGCGGGCTTCAGCGAGATCGGCATCATGCGCTCCATGGGCTGGAAGTTCGACCGCTGGCTGGACATCGTGCTGATGGAAAAGACGCTGGGCGAAGGCGACTCCACGCCCCCGGTACTCCCCCGATAGGCGCGCCGCCCGTTCATGCGAATAATGGCCGCATGAAAAGCAAGACCCTGGCCGCCTGGTTGGCCCTCATTGGCGGGCCACTGGGCCTGCACCGTTTCTATCTCCATGGCCTGGGCGACTGGCGCGGCTGGCTGCTGCCGCTGCCCACGGCCTTGGGCATCTACGGCGTGCAGCGCATCCAGGCGCTGGGCCAGGACGACCAGCTCAGCTGGCTGCTGGTACCGCTGCTGGGTTTCACCATCGCCGGCTGCGCGCTGCGCGCCATCCTCTACGGCCTGACACCCACCGATGCCTGGAACACGCGCTTCAATCCCGGCGCCAGTGCCGATGCCGACACCGGCCGCACCCACTGGGGCACGGTGTTTGCGATCGGCCTGTCGCTGATGCTGGGCGCGACGGTGCTGATGGCCAGCCTGGCCTACAGCTTCCAGCATTACTTCGAATACCAGATCGAGGAAGCGCGCAAGATCTCGCAACCGCAATAGCCCACGTTCGCCCACTGCGTGTGGCTCACTACCCCTACGCGGGCCGCTCCCAAGGGGGCCGTCCGCCGCCTTGGGGCGGCCCCCTTGGGGGCGGCGGGTATAGGCTATTCGAATGCTCTGCAGTGGTTACCGGCGCCCTCCGCTGACGTTGACAGGACGCAGCCTCTGCAACTGGCGAGCCCCAGCAAGGGGGCAGCGAGGAAGGGCCGCCCCGCACCGAGGCTGCCGTCCCCCTGGGGGAAGCGGCGCAGCCGCTCAGGGGGGGTCAGAATATTTGCAGGCTGACCCAATAGGCGATCGAAGCAACGAAGGCGCTGGCAGGAATGGTCAGCACCCAGGCCCAGATGATGTTGCCCGCCACGCCCCAGCGCACGGCGCTGGCGCGCTGTGTGGAGCCCACGCCGACAATCGCGCCGGTGATGGTGTGGGTGGTCGAGACCGGCACGCCCATGGCCGTGGCGATGAACAGCGTCAGCGCGCCGCCGCTTTCGGCGCAGAAGCCGCCCACGGGCTTGAGCTTGGTGATCTTCTGGCCCATGGTCTTGACGATGCGCCAGCCACCGAACATCGTGCCCAGGCCGATGGCGATGTAGCAGGAAATGATGGTCCAGGTGGGCGGCGCCGCGTCATTGACACTGGTGTAGCCGGTGGCAATCAGCAGCAGCCAGATGATGCCGATGGTCTTTTGCGCATCGTTGCCGCCGTGGCCCAGGCTGTAGGCTCCGGCCGAGACCAGCTGCAGCCGGCGGAACCACTTGTCGACCTTGTTGGGCCTGGCCCGGCGGCAGATCCAGGCGACCAGCACCATCATCAGCGAGCCCAGCAGATAGCCCAGCAGCGGCGACACAAAGATGAAGGCCACGGTCTTCCAGATGCCGCTGGCGATCAGCGAGCCCGAGCCGGCCTTGGCGATCACCGCGCCCACGATGCCGCCGATCAGCGCATGCGAGGAGCTGCTGGGGATGCCGTAGTACCAGGTGATCAGATTCCAGGCGATGGCGCCTATGAGCGCGCCAAACACCACATGGGTGTCGACGATGCCCGGCTCGACGATGCCCTTGCCGACGGTCGCGGCCACGCTCAGGTGGAAGACAAAGATCGCGATGACATTGAAGAAGGCGGCAAAGACCACGGCCTGCGCCGGCTTGAGCACACCGGTGGAGACAACGGTGGCAATCGAGTTCGCGGCATCGTGGAAGCCGTTCATGAAGTCGAACAGCAGGGCCAGCGCCACCAGCAAGACCACGACCCAGAGGGCGGCTTGTACGGTTTCCATTGCGTCAGGACTCCGCGGCGGATCAGGAATTCTCGAGGACGATGCCCTCGATGTGATTTGCCACGTCCTCACACTTGTCGGTGATGGTTTCGAGCAGTTCGTAGATCGCCTTGAGCTTGATGACCTCGCGCACATCGGGTTCCTCGCGGAACAGCTTGCTCATGGCGGAGCGCATCACGCGGTCGGCATCGGACTCGAGGCGGTCGATTTCCTCGCAGGTCTTGAGCGCGGCCTCGGCCGTGCTGTTGTCGGAAATGCGGTCCAGCAGCTTGACGGCATCGCGCACGCGTTCACAGCACTTGACGCTCAGAGCCGTGAGACGCTTGATTTCATCCGTCATATGACGGATGTCATAAAGCGCCATGGTTTCGGCCGAATCCTGGATCAGGTCGGCCACGTCGTCCATGGTGTTGATCAGCGAATGGATCTGTTCGCGGTCCAGCGGCGTGATGAAGGTCTTGTGCAAGGCCTTGTTCACCTCATGGGTCACACGGTCGGCCGCACCTTCGGCGTTGTCCACATCCTGGTTGTATTTCTCGCGCAGGTGGGGATCGTTGTAGTTTTCCACCAGCTGCGAGAACGCATGTGCCGCGGCGACGATGTGGTCGGCGTGCTGGTTGAACATTTCAAAAAAATTACCTTCGCGTGGCAGCAGCTTGCCAAATAGCATGGGATTCCTTACCAGGGTTTCTGATGGACACGCAGGCGAATACCCATTGGAACTGGGTTTGCCGGCGTCAACCGGGCGAAGTGTACTCCCGCCCTTGTCACAGTCTCGTAATCGAACGCATCTGCGCTCAAACACGGATTGCGCAAACGCCACAGCCTTCCGGTCTGGAGCCGCAAAGCACGGCGGGCTGCGGGCTGCAGCGCTGTAGTCATAAAACCAACAGGCAAAAAAAAGCACAAACCGGCGCGCACCGAACACCCCGAATGTGACAGGCTTCAACGCGGATTGCGACCCAAAAGACAAAAATATGTCATAAGCCAGCACAGCTCCAAACACCGTTTTCGCATTATCGAAAAGGACCGCGCATAACCACGTTTAATCGCGCCAATTCGAATTGAATCGCAAACTTAATCGCGGCAAATCCAACAGCTCATCTGATTTATAGCGGCCGCCCAATAGACTGCATTTGACAACTTCCCCGCCCTGCCGCTGCAGCCTCAGCCCTGGTTCCCGCCCGCTTCTTCATCCCATTTCCTGAGCAGCGTCAGCTTCTCGGCAATCTTGCCTTCGAGGCCGCGCGGCACCGGCCGGTACCAGCGCGGTTCGGGAATGCCATCGGGCAGATAGGTTTCCCCGGCCGCATAGGCATTGGGTTCATCATGGGCATAGCGGTACGCGTGGCCGTAGCCCAGCTCCTTCATGAGCTTGGTGGGCGCATTGCGCAGATGCACCGGCACCTCGCGGCTCTTGTCCTGCTTCACGAAGGCCTTAGCCTGGTTGTAGGCGTTGTAGCCGGCGTTGCTCTTGGCGGCGATCGCCAGATAGATCACCGCCTGGCCCAGCGCCAGCTCGCCTTCGGGCGAACCCAGGCGTTCATAGGTCAGGGCCGCGTCGTTGGCGATCTGCATGGCCCGCGGATCGGCCAGGCCTATGTCTTCCCAGGCCATGCGCACGATGCGGCGCGCGAGATAGCGCGCATCGGCGCCGCCGTCGAGCATGCGCGTGAGCCAGTAGAGCGCCGCGTCGGGATGCGAGCCGCGCACCGACTTGTGCAGGGCCGAGATCTGGTCATAGAAGTTGTCGCCGCCCTTGTCGAAACGCCGGGCATTGAGAGTAAGCGCGTTTTCCAGAAATTCTGCCGTGATCTGTGTGATGCCCGAGGTCCTGGCCGCAGTGCTGGTCTGCTCCAGCAGGTTCAGAAAGCGGCGCGCATCGCCATCGGCATAGCCAATCAGCGTGTCGGTGGCCTTGTCGTCGAACACCAGCTCGCCCAGCACCTTTTCCTGGGTGCGCTGCAGCAGCTGGCGCAGCTCTTCGTCGGTGAGCGACTTCAGCACATAGACCTGGGCGCGCGACAGCAGCGCCGAGTTCACCTCGAACGAAGGGTTCTCGGTGGTGGCGCCGATGAAGGTCACCAGGCCGCTTTCCGCATAGGGCAGCAACGCATCCTGCTGGGATTTGTTGAAGCGGTGGATTTCATCGACAAACAGGATGGTGTGCTTGCCCATGGCCAGGTTCTGCTGCGCCAGCTCCATTGCCGCGCGGATGTCCTTGACGCCGGAAAACACCGCCGACAGCGCAATGAACTCGCACTTGAATGCCGTGGCCGTGAGCCGCGCCAGCGTGGTCTTGCCGACGCCGGGCGGGCCCCAGAAAATCATCGAGTGCGGCTTGCCCGACTGGAAGGCCAGGCGCAGGGGTTTGCCTTCACCGAGCAGATGCGACTGGCCCACCACTTCGTCCAGGGTCCTGGGCCTCAGGGCTTCGGCCAGCGGCGCAACGGGGTCCTGGGTGAAAAGATCAGGCATGAGTGGCCTCCTGGCATGGCGCCGGCCTGCGCGCGCAAAGGCGCAGGGCCGGAGGTGGGAAACAGCGGTAAACAGAAATAGACATGGCAATGATGGAACGCAGCAGCAAGGCGGCGTCACCAAGCTTAGCCGCTTGTCTCGCCGCGGGCGCGCAACACGCCCAATAGGCCGGTCAAACCTGGGCCGGCTGACAGGCATTGCCGCGCTTGTCTTACCGGCCAGTGGGCACCCACTTAGAATCCACCCCTTTTTCCTGCGCCGGCAGCTGGCATCCGGCACGACCTCCTCCTTATGCAGACTCTTCAACCGCGCGACCTGGTCGCGCTTGGCTTCCTGACCTTTGCGCTGTTCCTGGGCGCGGGCAACATCATCTTCCCGCCCATGGTCGGCCTGGCCGCGGGCGAAAACCTGTGGAGCGCCGCATTGGGCTTTTTGCTGACCGGCGTCGGCCTGCCCCTGTTGACGGTGGTGGCGCTGGCCCGCGTCGGCGGCGGCATGGATGCGATCACCGCGCCGCTGGGGCGCGTGGCCGGCACGCTGCTGGGCATCGCCGTCTATCTGACCATCGGCCCGATGTTCGCGACGCCGCGCACCGCCACCGTCTCGTACGAGATGGGCCTGGCGCCGTTCATCGGCCATGACGCGCGCGCCTTGCTGGCCTATAGCGTGGTCTATTTCGGGCTGGTGCTGCTGCTGTCGCTTTACCCTGGCAAGCTGATCGATACCGTCGGCAAGCTCATCACGCCGGTGCTGATCGTGGCGCTGGCGCTGCTGGGCGGCGCGGCCTTCCTGCTGCCCGCGGGCGAGCTGCTGCCCAGCTCGGGCAGCTACCAGCAGGCAGCGCTGGCCGAAGGCTTCACCCAGGGCTACCAGACCATGGACGCGCTGGGCGCGCTGGTGTTCGGCATCGTGATCGTCAATGCCATCAAGGACACGGGCGTGACCGAGGCGCGCCTGCAGACGCGCTACGCCGTCATTGCCGGCGTGATTGCCGCGGTCGGCCTGTGCCTGGTCTATATCTCGCTGATGCATCTGGGCGCGCACAGCGGCAGCGTGGTGCCCGCGGCCAGCAGCGGCGTGCAGATCCTGCTGAGCTATGTGCAGCATACGTTTGGCATGCCTGGCCTGCTGCTGCTGTCTGCCGTGATCGTGCTGGCCTGCCTGACCACCGGCGTGGGCCTGGTCACCGCCTGCAGCGCCTATTTCAGCGCGCTGGTTCCCGGCGTGTCCTACCGCGCCATGGTCGTGACCCTGTGTCTGGTCAGCACCTTGATTGCCAACCAGGGGCTGGAGCAGTTGATTGCCGTGGCCGTGCCGGTGCTGGTGGTGATCTACCCGATGGCGATTGCGCTGGTGGCCTTGAGCCTGCTGTCGGGCCTGTGGCAATCGGCGCCGCGCGTGTTTGCACCGGTGATGCTGGTGGCGCTGGCCTTCGGCCTGTTCAATGCCGCCCAGGCGCTGGGCCTGAACGCCTGGACGCCCGACTGGCTCGAACAGCTGCCGGGCGCGGCCATGGGCCTGGGCTGGTTGCTGCCCGTGGCCGCGGCGCTGCTGGCCTGCGGGCTGCTGGACCGGCTGCAGCCGGTGCGCGCCCGCGAATAACTTTTGTCCCCCCGCCCTGCGCGCCAAGCGATCCGGCGCCTGAAACTGGCGTGACCCATCTCAGGGGCACCTAGCAAGGGCCGCCCCGCAGCGACGATGCCGTCCCTAGCCGGGCGCCCCCCTCCACCGAAGGATGAGAGGGGGAAGCCACGAAGTGGCTCAGGGGGTGTTAAGCACATCCGCCCCCTTGGGCGCGACGAACTTGAAGGTGTCAGCCGGCAGGCTGGCGCTGGTCTGCACATTGGTGAAGCGCATCAGCGAGCGCTGGCCAAAGCTGTCGACCATGTCGATGGCGGACAGCTTGTCGCCGGCAAAGCCCACGCGCACGCTTTGCAACTGGCCGTCCTTGGCCTTGGGCGTGGCCTGCACCCATTGCAGACCGTCCTGGTCGGGCGCGGCCTTGAGATCGAAATCGGCGCGCAGCGCCTGCAGGCTGGCCGCCGAGGCCAGGATGGCGGCCGGCGTCGCGTCCAGCACCTTGGCCTGGGCGCGCTGCGTGACCTGGTTCAGGTCGGCGTCATACATCCACAGCGTCTTGCCGTCGGCAACGATCTGCTGCGCGAAGGGCTTGCGGTAGTCGAACTTGAAACGCCCGGGACGCTGGAACGCGAACTCGCCGCTGGAGGTCTTGGTGCGCGCCGCCTGGCCATCCTTGGCCGGCGAGGTGACGGTCTGCGTGAACTCGGCCTTGCCGGCCTGGGCGTTCTGCATGAAGGCCTCGAGGCTTTGCAGGCCGTCGGCCGCCGCCAGCTGGGCCGCGGCCACCAACACAACACTGGTCAAAATTCGTTTCATAAACTCTCCATCCTATGGCGCGCAGGCCTATTCGTTGCGGGCCGGCACCAGCACTTCGCGCTGGCCACTGGTGGTCAAAGAACTCACCAGGCCGGCTTTCTCCATGTCTTCCAACAGGCGCGCCGAGCGGTTGTAGCCGATGCGCAGCTTGCGCTGCACATACGAGATGCTGGCCTTGCGGTCCTTGAGAACCACTTCGACAGCTTGGTCATACATGGGGTCTTTTTCGCCATTTCCATCCCCATCGCCGCCGATTTCGCCGTCGCCATCGGCCACGCCGCCTTCCAGCACGCCCTCGATGTAGTCGGGCTCGCCCTGCTCCTTGAGGTAGCTGACGACGCGGTGCACTTCCTCGTCGCTGACAAATGCGCCATGCACGCGGATCGGCAGGCCCGTGCCGCTGGCCATGTAGAGCATGTCGCCCATGCCCAGCAGGGCTTCGGCGCCCATCTGGTCGAGCACGGTGCGGCTGTCGATCTTGCTGCTGACCTGGAAGGCAATGCGCGTCGGGATATTGGCCTTGATCAGGCCGGTGATCACGTCCACGCTGGGGCGCTGCGTCGCAAGAATCAGGTGGATGCCCGCGGCACGCGCCTTCTGCGCCAGGCGCGCGATCAGCTCTTCGATCTTCTTGCCGACGACCATCATCAGGTCGGCCAGCTCGTCGATCACGATGACGATATGCGGCAGGCGATCGAGCGGCTCTGGGGATTCGGGCGTCAGGCTGAACGGGTTGTAGATGAAGCTTTCCTTGGCCTTGGCTTCATCGATCTTGGCGTTGTAGCCCGCGAGATTGCGCACGCCCAGCTTGCTCATCAGCTTGTAGCGGCGCTCCATCTCGGCCACGCACCAGGTCAGGCCATTGGCGGCCTGCTTCATGTCGGTGACCACCGGGCACAGCAGGTGCGGAATGCCTTCGTAGACCGACATTTCAAGCATCTTCGGGTCTATCATCAGCAGCCGCACATCGCGCGCCTCGGCCTTGTAGAGCAGCGACAGGATCATGGCGTTGATCCCCACCGACTTGCCCGAGCCGGTCGTGCCCGCGACCAGTACATGCGGCATCTTCGCCAGGTCGGCGACCACGGGATTGCCGACGATGTCCTTGCCCAGGCCCATGGTCAGCATGCTCTTGGCATCGTGGTAGACCTTGGAGCCCAGCACTTCGGACAAACGGATGGACTGGCGCTTGGCGTTGGGCAGCTCCAGCGCCATGTAGTTCTTGCCGGGAATGGTTTCCACCACGCGCACCGACACCAGCGACAGCGAGCGCGCCAGATCCTTGCCCAGGCCCACGACCTGCGAGCCCTTGACGCCGGTCGCGGGCTCGATTTCATAGCGCGTGATCACCGGGCCGGGCATGGCCGCGACCACACGCACCTCGACGCCGAAGTCCTTGAGCTTCTTCTCTATCATGCGGCTGGTCATTTCCAGCGTGTCGGCCGAGACGGTCTCCTGGCGCTGCAGCGCGGCATCGAGCAGGTCGACCTGCGGCAGCTTGGTATCGGGCAGATCGTGGAACAGCGGCTTTTGCTTTTCCTTGATCACGCGCTCGCTGGGCGCGGCAGCGGGCTCCATGACCGGCTCGATGATCTGTATCGGCAGCGGATGGCTTTCCACGCTCTCGATGCGCTCTTCCTGCACATCGACCTGGCGCGCGCGCGCTGCCTTGCGGCCCACGGCGACATCCTTGGCCTTTTCATGCTGGGCCCGGCTCACGCGGACCATGGAATAGATGCGTCCGCCCAGGCGCTCGGCCAGCTGGCCCCAGGAGAAGCCAAACACCAGCGCCGCGCCCAGCACCAGCAAGATGATGCCGGCCAGGCCCGAGCCGGTGAAACCCAGCCAGTGCATGCCGTTCAAGCCGAACACATAGCCGACCACCCCGCCCGCATGCCCGGGCAGCAGCGACTCGAAGCGGTACATGCGCGACCATTCAAGCGCGGTACTGGCCAGCAGCAGCAGCGCCAGCCCGCCCCAGAAGCGCAGGCGGCGGCGCCACAGCGGCTCGGCCGGCGCCACGCCGCCACGCGTCCAGCGCAGCAGCGAGGCAAACCAGTTGGCGACCGCGGCCAGCACCAGCCACCAGACGGAAAAGCCAAAGCCGAAATAGCAGGTGTCGGCCAGCCAGGCACCCGAGCGCCCGACCCAGTTGTGTACCAGCGGGCCCTGCAATGCGCCCGAGGTCGACCAGGCCGCGTCCTGCGGCGAATAGCTCAGCAGCGACAGCAGCAGGAAGACCAGCGCCAGCAGCCCGATGATCAGGCTGACTTCATGGCCGAAGCGGGCCAGGCCGGTACGGGAGGATGATTTCCCTGAGGAGCCGTTCAGGGCATTCAATGTGTAAGTCATACGCAGGCGGGAGCTTACCCCACCGCCTCACCTCGCATGGTAAAGGCGGTGTCGGCCAAGGCATACACTTGAAACAAGACGTTCCAATTTGAAGCGCTTTGATGACTTTTTACAATGTCGGTGATTGACCGAAGCTGCGTACGCAAACCCGCCGCCCGGTGGATACTCCCCCATCCAATCATTGATGAACCCTTGCATGCCGGCTGTCCGCATGCCTTTCACGAGCGCAACCATGTCCATTACGCAACACGCCAAAGTTCTGATCCTCGGCTCCGGCCCTGCCGGTTATTCCGCCGCCATCTATGCTGCCCGCGCGAACCTCAAGCCGTTGCTGGTGACCGGCATGGCCCAGGGCGGCCAACTGATGACCACCACCGAAGTGGACAACTGGCCCGCCGACGTGATGGGCGTGCAAGGCCCCGAACTGATGCAGCGCTTCCAGGAGCACGCCGAGCGCTTCCAGACCCAGATCGTGTTCGACCACATCAACAAGGTCGATTTCAGCCAGCGTCCGTTCACGCTGACCGGCGACTCGGGCACCTATACCTGTGATTCGCTGATCATTGCCACCGGCGCTTCGGCCAAATACCTGGGCCTGCCGTCCGAGCAGGCCTTCATGGGCCGCGGCGTGTCGGGCTGCGCCACCTGCGACGGTTTCTTCTACCGCGAGCAGCCGGTCTGCGTGGTCGGCGGTGGCAACACGGCCGTGGAAGAGGCGTTGTATCTCTCCAACATCGCCAGCAAGGTGACCCTGGTGCACCGCCGCGACAAGTTCAAGGCCGAGCCCATCCTGGTCGACAAGCTGATGGAAAAGGTCAAGTCCGGCAAGATCGAACTCAAGACCTTCTTCACGCTTGAGGAAGTGCTGGGCGACCAGTCCGGCGTGACCGGCATACGCCTCAAGAGCACGCAGGACGGCCATACGGAGGACATCGCGCTGCAGGGCTGCTTCATCGCCATCGGCCACTCGCCCAACACCGACATCTTCCAGGGCCAACTCGAACTCGAAAACGGCTACATCATCACCCAGGGCGGCCTCAAGGGCTTCGCCACGCAGACCAGCGTGCCCGGCGTGTTTGCCGCGGGCGATGTGCAGGACCATGTCTACCGCCAGGCGATCACCAGCGCCGGCACGGGCTGCATGGCTGCGCTCGATGCCCAGCGCTTTCTCGAGCAGGAATAAGGTCTTTCGCCGGAGCAGAAATTTCCGGCAGTGCCTATAATCTCAGGCTTTGCTGAATTTGCGTGCGTCCCTGGGGCGCGTGCCGGCTCATCGACGGGTTACCGCCACCCGATTTCTGGCGAGGTGAGGCCATGGGCACGACCTGCTTTTTTGCGGTTCTTCGGTGCCTGCGGCTGTATAAAACTATCGGAGTGTCCTCATGGCACGCGTATGTGATGTAACGGGCAAGAAGCCCATGGTGGGAAACAATGTTTCCCACGCCAACAACAAGACCAAGCGCCGTTTCCTGCCTAACCTGCAGTACCGTCGTTTCTGGGTCGAGACCGAGAACCGTTGGGTGCGCCTGCGCGTTTCCAGCGCTGCTCTGCGCTTGATCGACAAGAACGGTATCGACGCCGTGCTCGCAGACCTGCGTGCCCGTGGCCAAGCCTAATTCCCTGAAGGAGAAATAACATGGCATCCAAAGGCGGACGCGACAAGATCAAGCTGGAATCCACTGCGGGTACCGGCCACTTCTACACTACGACCAAGAACAAGAAGACAATGCCTGAAAAGATGTTGATCATGAAGTTCGATCCCAAGGCTCGCAAGCATGTCGAGTACAAGGAAATGAAGCTCAAGTAAGCATTTGAAGAAGGTTGCGCGCTGTTTCAGCAGCAGCCATTCAGGCTTTTGAAAAAGGACACTTCGGTGTCCTTTTTTCGTTGGCGCGAAGCAGCATTGCTGGCTACCATATTGCCGCTCCATCCAAGTAAGTGCACACTATCATGCACCAGGACCACAGCCGTAACCGGGTTGCTTCGGCTGGCGCAGTCCGTGGAGCGCACATGAAACGCTACATCACCCTCAAGTACTCCTATCAACGCCGCATCAGCAAGCGCGAACTGGATACCGGCATCCTCTCCCTGGAAAACGCGCTGCCCATAGTCTCGACCGAGCAGCTGTCGGAACGCGCGGTGAACGAGCTCAAGACCGACCCCCAGGTGCAGCTGGTGGTGCCCGCCATGCCTACCCGGCTCATCCGGCCTCTGGAGTCCAAGACGCTGCAGGGCGAGAAAACCGTGGCCAGCAACTGGGGCATCAAGGCCGTGCGCGCGGACCGAAGCCAGTACAACGGCGCCGGCGTCACCGTCGCGGTACTCGATACCGGGATCGATGTGGACCACCCGGCTTTTGCGGGAATGACGCTGGTCGAAAAGGATTTCAGCGACCATGGCAATGGCGACCGCAATGGCCATGGCACGCATTGCGCGGGCACGATCTTCGGCCGCAATGACGGCCGCCAGCGCGTGGGCATCGCGCGCGGCGTGGAACACGCACTGATCGGCAAGGTGCTGGGCGACGACGGGGCCGGCCAGTCGGAGATGATCTTCCAGGCACTGACCTGGGCCATGGAACAGCAGGCCAACATCATCTCGATGTCGCTGGGTTTCGATTTTCCGGGCATGGTCTCGCGCCTGACCTCCGACGGCTGGCCGCTGGACCTGGCAACCTCGACGGCACTCGAGGCCTACGGCGGCAACCTGCGCATGTTCGATGCCATCATGGCCGTGCTCAAGGCACAGTCGGCGTTTGGCGTTTCGCCGCTGGTGATTGCCGCGGCCGGCAATGAAAGCCGGCGCGCGCTCAAGCACGACTACCGCATTGCGACATCGTTGCCGGCCTCGGCCGAGGATGTGATCTCGGTGGCCGCCATAGGCCGCCACGACAGCAAGTACATGGTGGCGGATTTCTCCAACATCCAGGCCCGGCTGGCCGCGCCCGGCGTCGACATCACCTCGGCCTGGCCGGGCGGCGGCCTGCGCACCATCAGCGGCACCAGCATGGCCTGCCCGCATGTGGCCGGCGTGGCCGCGCTGTGGTGGCAATTCCTGCGCGAAGCCGGCATCAAGCCCACGGCGCGCAATGTCTCGGCGCGTTTGATCGCGAATGCGCGCAAGGACGTGTTCATTGCCGAGACCGATGAAGCCGATATCGGCCAGGGCCTGGTCACCGCTCCCTAGAACTACAGCCGCACGGCGCGCAGCGCGATGGAAAAGTCCTGCAGCACGCGGATATTGCTGGCCTCGGCCTTGCGGCACCAGGCGCGCAGTTCGGTCGTCAGCTGCTCGCGCGTCTGCGAGGTATTGAGCCACAGCTGGCGCAGCTCTTCGCGCATGGTCAGCATCTGGTCGAGCACCGGGTGGGCGGCACGCACCTGGGCCAGCTGCATACGTGCGCCCTGGGGCAGGCGCTCCTGGTCGCGCACCAGCCAGCGTTGCACCTGCTTGAGCCGCGAGACCTCGTCGCGGTGCGCCTGTCGCGCCTTGAGGCCCTGCACTTCCAGCCGGCAGGCGGCGCGCAGGCCGCGTGCATAGCGCGCCATGGCTTCATAACGATGGGCGATCAGCGCTTCGAGCGTGGCTTCGTCGGCCTCGGCGCGCAGCGCGCCTTCGCGCCAGCGCGGCGGGGTCTTCTTCACGCGCGCCCAGCCCAGGCGCTGCAGCAGGCGGATATAGCACCAGCCGATGTCGAACTCATGGCGCCGCACCGAAAACTTGGCTGCGGTGGGATAGGTATGGTGGTTGTTGTGCAGCTCCTCGCCGCCAATCAGCAGGCCCCAGGGCGAGATATTGCGGCTGGCGTCCTGCACCTCGAAATTGCGGTAGCCCCAGTAATGGCCCATGCCATTGATCACACCCGCGGCCCAGAACGGAATCCAGGCCATCTGCACGGCCCAGATCGCCAGGCCTGCAAAGCCAAAAAGCAGCACGTTGAGCACCAGCAGCAAGGCAATGCCCAGCCCGGGATGGCGGCCGTAGACCCGGCGCTCGAGCCAGTCGTCGGGCGTGCCCTGGCCATAGGTGCGCAGGGTCTGCGCATTGGCGGATTCGCTGCGGTACAGTTCAGCGCCCTGCCACAGCACCTGGCGCAAGCCGCGCTGCTGCGGGCTGTGCGGGTCGTCAGGGGTTTCGCATTTGGCGTGGTGCTTGCGGTGAATCGCCACCCATGCGCGCGTGACCATGCCCGTCGACAGCCACAGCCAGAAACGAAAGATATGCGCGGGGATGGGACCGAGCTCGAGCGAGCGGTGGGTCTGGCAGCGGTGCAGGAACAGCGTGACCGCAACAATGGTCAGATGCGTCGCGGCCAGCGCGACCAGCACCAGTTGCCACCAGGAAAGCCGCAACAGCCCGTGGCCCAGCCAGTCGAGCAAGAGCGTAGCTGCATCGTTCCACATAGCCTCGATCTCCCAAAAAGCAACACCGCCTGAAAAAGCGGTGTTTCATTTTAGGGCGAGCCCTGTGCAGGATGCCGACCGATTACCTGCACTTACAGCTCATTGGCAAGCAGTGGCTACTTGCGCACCCAGGCGGCGGCAAAGAAGCCGTCGGTCTGGTGCAGATGCGGCCACATGCGCAGATAGCGGCCACCCGACTCACCACCGCTGCACAGGCTGGCCGAGGCCGCGACCTTGAGCTGCTCCAGCAATTCGGCGGCCTCGAGCGGCACGAAGTCGGGATGGGCCGCGCTGAACGCTTCGGCAATCGCCTCGTTTTCCTCGGGCAGGATGGAGCAGGTCGCGTAGACCAGGCGTCCACCCGATTTCACCAGCCGTGCGGCGCTGTCGAGAATGGCCGTCTGCTTGACGGTCAGCTCGGCAATCGACTCTTGCGACTGGCGCCACTTGAGATCGGGGTTGCGGCGCAGCGTGCCCAGGCCCGAGCAGGGTGCATCGACCAGCACGCGGTCGATCTTGCCCGACAGGCGCTTGACGCGTTCATCGCGCTCATGGGCGATGGCTGCGGGGTGCACGTTGGAAAGACCGCTGCGCGCCAGGCGCGGCTTGAGCGCTTCGAGGCGGTGACCGGACACGTCAAAAGCGTACAGCCGGCCGGTGCTGCGCATGCTTGCGCCTATCGCCAGCGTCTTGCCGCCTGCGCCGGCGCAGAAATCGACCACCATCTCGCCGCGCTTGGCGTCGAGCAGCAGGGCCAGCAGCTGCGAGCCTTCGTCCTGCACCTCGATGGCGCCGCGCGTGAAGGCTTCGTAGCGCGTCAGCGCCGGCTTGCCTTCGACACGCAGGCCCCAGGGGGAGAACGGCGTGGGCACGCAGCGGATGCCGGCCTTGAGCAGCTCTTTTTGCACATCGGCGCGCTTGTCCTTCAACGCGTTGACGCGCAGGTCGAGCGCCGCGCCCTCTTCCATGCTTTGCGCCAGCGGCCAGAAGCCGTCGCCCAGCTGGGCCTTGAGCGGCTCGACCAGCCAGGCCGGCATATTGTGGCGGTGCGGCTCCATCAGCTCTTCGGGCTTGACGGCCTCGCACTGGTCCAGCCAGGCCAGTTCCTGGTCGTTCAGCGCGGCCTTGAGGAAGTCGCGCGAGCCATGGTAGCCCAGGATGGCCAGGCGGCGTTCGCGCGGGCCGCTGCCCGAACGCGCAAGGCTTTCAAACAGCAGTTTCTTGCGCAGCACGGTGTAGGCCGTTTCCGCCAGGGCGGCGCGCTCGCGCTGGCCCAGGCCACGGTTTTCACGGAAAAAGCGGGACACCACGGCATCGGCCGGGTGTTCAAATGTCAGGGTGCGCTTGACCAGTTCGGAGCAAGCATCAAGGAGGGCGTTGGGATGCATGGGCGCAATTGTCCCATTTGCGGAGTGTCCCCGGCATTCGCTGGTACTGTGCGCGTTTCACCGCGACTGCCGACCATGACTGCCACCGACTCCGACCTGCCCGCCATCCAAGCCACGCCGCCCGGCCTGTACCGCCACTACAAGGGTGGTCTCTACGAGGTGATCGACATGGTGCGCCACAGCGAAACGCTCGAAGCCATGACGCTTTACCGCGCGCTCTATGGTGCGCGCGGCCTCTGGGTGCGGCCCGCGGCGATGTTTGCCGAGGAAGTCGTGATCGACGGCCAACGCCAGCTGCGGTTCACGCGGCTGGGGGATTACTCCCCCGAGGCGGAAAGCGCGGCGCGGGCTTGAACCCCGGATTCAGGCCTGCTTCTTGAGCCAGTTCGCCACGGCCAGCGGGTAGATGGCGTGTTCCTGCACCAGCACCCGCGCCGCCAGCGACTGCGCCGTGTCATCGGCCAGCACCGGCACCACGGCCTGCTCCAGGATGGGGCCGACATCGAGTTCGGCCGTCACTTCGTGCACCGACGCGCCCGCGAACTTGCAGCCCGCGTCAATGGCGCGCTGGTGCGTGTGCAGGCCGGTGAAAGCCGGCAGCAGCGAGGGGTGGATATTCACCAGACGCCCCGCATAATGGCTCACGAAGGCCGGTGTCAGAATGCGCATGAAGCCGGCCAGAACCACCAGCGCCGGCTGGTACTGGTCTATGACTTCGCTCAGGCGCGCGTCAAATGCCTCGCGGCTGGCAAAGGCCTTGTGGTCCAGCACTTCGGTGGCAATGCCCTGCTGCTGTGCGAACGCCAGGCCCTTGGCGTCGGCCTTGTTGCTGATGACCGCGGCGACGCGCGCGTCCAAGGTATGGGCCCAGTCCTGCTGTTGGGCGGTCTGCACGATGGCTGCCATGTTGGAGCCGCCGCCAGAGATCAGAATCACGATGTTTTTCATTGCCCTCGATTGTCTCCCATGCCCTTTGACCCACGCTCCACCCCGCTCAATCCCGTTCAGGCCCGCGTGCTTGCCACGCTGATGGAAAAGGCCCGCACGGTGCCCGACAGCTATCCGCTGTCGCTCAACGCGCTGCTCAATGGCTGCAACCAGAAAAGCAGCCGCGACCCGGTCATGGAACTGACCGAGGCCGATGCCCAGCAGGCGCTCGACGACCTGTTGCGCCAAAGCCTGGTGACGCCCGTGAGCGGCAGTCGCACCCAGCGCTGGGAGCACAACTTCCCGCGCGGCATAGGCGTGCCCGAGCAGTCCGCCGTGCTGCTGTCGCTGCTGCTGCTGCGCGGCCCGCAGACCGCGGCCGAGCTGCGCCTGAACGCCGAGCGCTGGTACCGCTTTGCCGACATCTCTTCGGTCGAGGCCTTTCTCGATGAGCTGCAGGAACGCAGCGAGGAAAAAGGCGGCCCGCTGGTGGTGTTGCTGCCGCGCGCCCCTGGTGCGCGCGAGCCGCGCTGGGCCACGCTGCTGAGCGGGCCGATCGATCTGTCGGCGCTGCCCGCGGCTTCTTCGGGCAGCTCCACGCGCGCCGCGTCCAGCGGCGGCAACGAGCAGCGCATCGCCGCGCTCGAAGCCCAGGTGCAGCAACTGCAGTCGCAGTTCGCGGCGCTGTGCCGGCAACTGGGCGTCGAGCCAGAGAACACGCCCCAAGGCGATTGAACGCGGCTGACGCGTTCACTGTCCCGCTGCGGACAGCACAAAAAAGCACGGGCGTGCTACAAATCTTCCATAACCGGAGACTGACGCATGGATCTCGCTTTCACCCCTGAGGAACAGGCCTTCCGCGAGGAAACTCGCGCCTGGATTCGCAGCCATCTTCCCGAAGATATCGCGCACAAGGTGCGCAACGCCTTGCGGCTGTCGCGCGACGACCTGCAGCGCTGGGCCAAGATCCTGGGCAGCCGCGGCTGGCTGGGACATGGCTGGCCCAAGCAGTTCGGCGGGCCCGGCTGGACGGCGGTGCAAAAGCATCTGTTCGAGGAAGAATGCGCGCTGGCCTGCGCGCCGCGCGTGATCCCTTTCGGCCCGGTGATGGTCGCACCGGTCATCATGGCGTTTGGCACGCCCGAGCAGCAGCAGCGCTTTCTGCCGGGCATCGCCAGCGGCGAAGTCTGGTGGAGCCAGGGCTACAGCGAGCCGGGATCGGGCTCGGACCTGGCGTCGGTCAAGACCCGCGCCGAGCGCGAGGGCGACCATTACGTGGTCAACGGCCAGAAGACCTGGACCACGCTGGGCCAGTACGGCGAATGGATCTTCTGCCTGGTGCGCACCAGCACCGAAGGCAAGCCGCAGACCGGCATCTCCTTCCTGCTGATCGACATGAAGTCGCCCGGCGTGACGGTGCGCCCGATCAAGCTGCTCGACGGCGAAGCCGAAGTCAACGAAGTGTTCTTCGACAACGTCAAGGTGCCGGTCGAGAACCTGATTGGCGAGGAGAACAAGGGCTGGACCTACGCCAAGCACCTGCTGTCGCATGAACGCACCAACATTGCGGACGTGAATCGCTCCAAGCGCGAACTCGAGCGCCTCAAGCGCATCGCCAAGGCCGAAGGCGTCTGGGACGACCAGCGTTTCCGCGACCAGATCGCGCTGCTTGAAGTCGACGTGATCGCGCTGGAAATGATGGTGCTGCGCGTGCTCTCGGCCGAGACCTCAGGCAAGAACCCGCTGGACATCGCCGGCCTGCTGAAGATCAAGGGCAGCGAGATCCAGCAGCGCTACGCCGAGCTGATGATGCTGGCCGCGGGCCCGTTCAGCCTGCCCTTCATCGAGGAGGCCATGGAAGCGGGCTGGCAGGGCGACCAGGGCGCGGGCGCACTCGGTGGCTTTCCCGGCGGCGAAGTGGCCAACGCGCCGCTGGCCTCGACCTACTTCAACATGCGCAAGACCACCATCTACGGTGGCAGCAACGAGGTCCAACGCAACATCGTCGCGCAGACGGTCTTTGGTTAAGGAGACACCATGGATTTCAACTTTTCCGAAGACCAGCAGCAACTGCGCGACGCGGTGCGCCGCTGGGTCAGCAAGGCCTATACGTTCGAGCGCCGCCGCGCCGATGTGGCCGCGGGCGGCTTTTCACGCTCCACCTATACCGAACTCGCCGAGCTGGGGCTGACGGCGCTGGCCGTGCCCGAGGCGCATGGCGGCCTGGGCCAGGGTCCGGTCGATGTGATGGTCGCGCTGGAGGAACTGGGCCGCGGCATCGTGCTCGAACCCCTGGCCCAGGCCGTGGTCGCGAGCGCCGTGCTGAGCCAGTACGCACCGCCCGCGGCGCAGGCGCTGTGGCTGCCGCGCATTGCCAGCGGCGAAGCACTGGTGGTGCTCGCGCACCAGGAGCGCAAGGCGCGCTACCGGCTCGATGTCTGCAGCGCCAAGGCCCAGGCCAGCGGCGACGGCCATGTGCTGACCGGACTCAAGAGCCTGGTGCCCGCGGGTGACCAGGCCGATGCGTTTCTGGTGCCGGCCCAGCTCGACGGCCAGATCGCGCTGTTCCTGGTCGAGCGCGGCGCCGGCGGCGTGCGCACCATGGGCTATGGCACGCAGGACGGCAGCCGCGCGGCCGAACTTGAATTCACCGACAGCCCGGCCACGCTGCTGACGCAGCACGGTCTCACGGCCTTGACGCTGGCCCAGGACATCGCCAACGCCGCGCTGTGCGCCGAAGCCGTGGGCGTCATGGAGCAGACGCTGCACATCACCGTCGACTACATGAACCAGCGCAAGCAGTTCGGCGTGGCGATCGCCAGCTTCCAGGCGCTGCGCCACCGCGTCGCCGACATGAAGATGCAGCTCGAACTGGCGCGCTCCATGAGCTACTACGCCAGCCTGAAGATCACCGCCCCGGCCGCCGAGCGCCACCTGGCAATCGCGCGCGCCCGCGTGCAGCTGGGCCAGTCCATGCGCTTCATCGGCCAGCAGGCGGTGCAGCTGCACGGCGGCATAGGCGTGACCGACGAGTACATCGTGAGCCACTACTTCAAGCGGCTGACACAGCTGGAAATGAGCTTTGGCGACACGCTGCACCATCTGGGCGAGGTGTCGGCGGGGATGCAGGAAACCGCCGGGGTGTTTGCCTGACCAATCCCCCCCTGAGCGGCTGGCGCCGCTTCCCCCCAGGGGGACGGCACCCTCGCTGCGGGGGGGCCGCCCAGGTGCGGCCCTTGCTCGGTACCCCTCAGTTGGAGCGCGCCAGTTGCACGGCCGCGACAAACGCCTTAGGTCAACTGGTAATTCACCGGCTGCAGAGGGACCGGCACGTCCGGGTCGCCCAGGGCCTCCAGCAGGCTGATCTCTATGCCGCGGCAGATGGTGTCCAGCGGCAGGTCGTTGCTTTCCATGCCGAACGGCTCCTCGAGTTCGTCGCCCAGCGCGTCGAGGCCGAAGAAGGTGTAGGCGACGATGGCCACGACAAACGGGGTCATGAAGCCCGTGATGTCGACCAGGCCGAAGGGCAGCAGAAAGCAATACATGTACGCCGTGCGGTGCAGCAGCAGCGCATACGAAAACGGCATGGGCGTGTGGCGTATGCGCTCGCAGGAGGCCGCGGCGGCGACCATGCCGGTCAGCGTGCCATCCATGCGCGCCGCCAGGCAGGCATCGATCTCGCCGCGGCGCACGCAGCCGCCCAGCTCCTGGCCCATGGCCAGCATCAGCGCATCGGCGCGCTTGCCCACGGGCTTGCGCTCGAGCGCCTGCCATTCCTGCGCCGTGACCCAGCGCTGCACTTCGGGCGATGCCTGGTCACGCAGCTGCAGCCGCAGCGCATGGGCATACGCAATCGCGCGGTGGATCATGCGCACACGCACATCGCGGTCGCGCTGGGCGGAGTCGACCGGCTGCGGCAGGTCGATCAGTCCCAGGCATTGGCGCGCCAGCGTACGCGTCTGTATCACCAGCTCGCCCCAGAGCTTGCGCCCTTCCCAGTAGCGGTCATAGGCGGTGTTGTTGCGAAAGCCCAGGAAGATCGCCAGCGGCAGGCCGATCAGCGTGAACGGAATGGGCGTCAGCGTGATCTTCACCGAGAACAGGCTGCCGTGGGCCAGCGTGACCAGGATGGCCAGCAGCGTGTTGATGGCCAGGGACACGCGAATGCGCTGCAACACAGAGCCCCGCAGAATCAGGAAAAGCCGGAAGCCGGCCGGGCGCTCGCGAACGATCATTGCGGGGGTGCAGTCAGGAAAAAAGCCGATACTAGAATGCAGCATCCGCGGGCCAGACCCGCGAAACTTCGGCACAGCCGGCGATTATCGAACGTCGCGCAAGGCCCAGCTTTCCTCTCTGGATAAGAGGCGGCGCACCACAGGAAGAGCTTTCAATGCAAATCGGAAATTCCGCCGCCCGGCAACTGACCGGGCTGACCCTGGTCTGCCTGCTGGCCTTGGCACTGTCTTCGGTCAGCCCCTTTGATCGCACCACCTGGTGGCTGGAAGTCGCGCCCGTGCTGATCGCGCTGCCGGTTCTCTGGGCCACGCGCACGCGCTTTCCGCTCACGCCCCTGCTCTATGCCTGCATAGGTTTTCACGCGCTGGTGCTGATCCTCGGCGGCACCTATTCATATGCGCGCGTGCCCCTGGGCTTCGAGCTGCAGTCGTGGCTGGACCTGTCGCGCAACCCCTACGACAAGATCGGCCACTTCACCCAGGGCTTTGTGCCGGCGCTGGTGGCGCGCGAGATCCTGCTGCGCGGCGGGTATGTGCAAGGCCGCAAGATGCTGGCTTTTGTCGTGCTGTGCGTGGTGCTGGCCATCAGCGCCACCTATGAGCTGATCGAATGGGCGGCCGCGCTGGCCCTGGGCCAAGGCGCCGACGAGTTTCTCGGCACCCAGGGTGACCCCTGGGACACGCAATCGGACATGGCGTTTGCCTTGCTCGGCGGCGTGGTGGCGCTGTTCACGCTGTCGCGCTGGCAGGACAGTCAGATCGCCCGGCTGGTGAAACCATGACCACGGTGGCCCTGGGCTATAGCGACGTTGCGCCCGGCCATATCGCCAGCGTCGTCACCGATCTGGAAATGCGCGCGCGCCCGGCCCCTGCGGACGGCACGCTGCCTGCGGGATTCACGCTGGCCCCGGCCACGCAGATCGGGCTGGAGGCCTATCGCGCGCTGTTTCGCAAGGTCGGCGCCGACTGGCTCTGGTATTCGCGGCTGTTCATGGCCGATGCGCAGCTGGCCGGCATCCTGGCCCACCCGGACGTAGAGATCCAGATCGTGCGCGGCGCAGACCAGGATGTAGGCCTGCTGGAGCTGGATTTCCGTGTGCCCGGCGAATGTGAATTGACGTTTCTGGGCCTGACGCCCGAGTGCACCGGCCAGGGTCTGGGCCGGGCGCTGATGCAGCAGGCCATAGACCGGGCCTGGTCACGGCCCATAGCCCGCATGTGGGTACATACCTGCAGCTATGACCATCCGTCGGCGCTGCGCTTCTATATCAAGGCGGGCTTCACGCCCTGTGCGGTGCGGGTCGAGGTCCAAGTCGACCCGCGTCTGACCGGCCACCTGCCACGCGATGCTGCGCCGCAGGTGCCGGTCATCGGCTGAACGCTGCCTGAGGACTGGCCGTTCATCCTTCCATCCTTCGACAGGCACAGGATCAGGACTAACGGTCTTCAGAGATCAGTTCTCGATCTTGGCGAATTGAACGATCTTGGTGTACTTGGCGATTTCGGCGTTGATGTACTTGCCGGCATCGACCTTGGGATCGGCCACCACGTTGCCGGTTTCTTCCATCTTCTTGCGGAACTCGGGCGAGGCCATGGTTTCGACCAGGGCCCTCTTCAGCTTGGCGGCAATCGGTGCGGGCAGACCCTTGGGAGCCATCATGGCAAACCAGGAATTGATGTCCACGTTCTTGAACTGGGGCAGTTCCGACAGCGCCGGAATATCGGGCGTGATGGCCGAGCGCTTGGCTTCGGTCGTGCCCAGCGCGAACACCTTGCCGGAGCGGATGTGCGGCAGGCCCGAGGACAGCACGAAGATGCCGTATTCGATGTTGTTGCCCACCAGATCGGTGGTCAGCGGCGCCACGCCCTTGTAGGGAATGTGGGCCATGTCGAGCTTGCCCTGCTCCTTGATCAGCTCGCCGGCCAGATGCAGGGCCGTGCCCACGCCGGAGCTGCCGTAGCTGAACTTGCCGGGGTTCTTGCCGGTCTGCTCGACAAACTCGGCCGCGGTCTTCACGCCGGCTTTCTGCGATGCCACCAGCACCATGGGCTGGGAGCCGACCAGGCCGATGGGCGTGAAGTCGTCGATGGTGTACTTCACGGCCTTGTTGATCAGGCGTGCAATGGCGATTTCGTTATTGGCGCCGACCATGATGGTGTAGCCATCGGGCTGGGCCTTGGCGACCTTCTGCGCGCCAATCGCGCCGCCGGCGCCGCCCAGGTTTTCCACGACCACGGGCTGGCCCAGGCGCGCGGACAGGCCGTCGGCCACCAGACGGCCGACCAGGTCGGTGCTGCCGCCCGGTGGATAGCCCACCACCATGGTGATGGCCTTGGTGGGGTAGTTGTCGGCGGCAAAGGCAGGCATGGCGACGACAGCGGCCATCAACAGGCCAGCCGCGACGACGGTGCGGCGGAAAATAGCGGTGGTTTGCATGGGGAAATCCGGGGTTCAGAAGCTGGGGGGCGCAGCGCGGCAGGGCATTTTGCACCAACCGCATAAGCTATTGCTATTTTTGCATAACGACGTTTGTCGGACCAGTCCTACGGGTTGATACCGCGCAGCGGCGCAGGGAGGCCGGACCCCGCGGGCCCGGCCTGGCGTTTTACGCGCCCGCGATCATGGCGCGCTGCATCAGCTCCACGCCCGCCACGAAGTCATCGATATCCATGGCCTCATGCGGATTGTGCGAGCCGTTTTCATTGCGGATGAAGACCATGGCCGAGGGCACGCCCGCATTGGCAAACACCGCCGCATCATGGCCGGCGCCGCTGGCGATGCGCTCGAGCTTCTCGCCTTCACCCGCGGCTTCCATGCGGTCCAGCCAGCCGGCGTCCATGATGGCCGGCTCGGTGAACAGGCGATCGTCGAACTCGAAGCGCACATTGCGCGCGCGCTCTATGGCCGCGCATTCCTCGCGCATCAGCGTGTAGAAGCGCTCCAGCGTCTGCGTATCCTGGCTGCGCACTTCGAAGCTGAAGCCCACTTCGCCCGGAATCACCGACACCGCATGCGATTGCGTGGACGTCGAGCAGATGCCGGTGGTCATCACCATATCCATGCCCATCTGCAGCAGCACGCGCCAGTGTTCGTCCATGCGCGACAGCAGCTCGGCCACGGCCAGCAGCGCATCCTTGCGCAGCCAGCGCGGCACCGCGCCCGAGTGACCGGTTTCGCCAATGCAGCGGATCAGGTTGTGGCGCACATTGCCGCGTATGCCGGTGACCAGCGCCACGGGCCAGCCGCGGTTGACCATGATGGGCCCCTGCTCGATGTGCACTTCCAGATAGGCGGCGATGTCGGCGGTATCGATCAGCGGCTCGCCGCGCTGAATGGCGGCGACATCGGCGCCGCAGCGGGCCATGGCCTCGCCCAAGGTATCGAGGCCATCGCGGCGCGGCCGCGCCAGGGTGGCCGGGGGCAGCTTGCCCAGCAGCGACAGCGAGCCCAGGTAGGCCTTGCCATACCAGGCGCTTTCCTCGCCGCGCAGCGCCAGCACGCGCACCGGCGCGGCTTCCTCGTGCCGGCCACGCAGGCCCAGCAGGATCAGCATGCCGGCCACGATGCCCGCCAGACCGTCGAAATTGCCGCCCTGGGGCACGGAGTCGGCATGCGAGCCAATGACCAGGGCCGGCGCCTCGCGCGCGTCTTCGGGCAGGCTCAGCCACAGGTTGCCGGCGCGATCGCTCTCGCAGCGCAGATCCAGCGCCTGCGCGCGCTCGGTGAGGATGCGCAGCGCGGTGTTCTCGCCCGCGCCATAGCTTTCGCGCGTCACGCCCAGGCCATCGCGCGTGGCTTCACGGATTTCGGCCAGCAGCGACAGCGCCAGTTCGCGCGTATCGGTCACGGTGGTGGCGGCCATCATGCGCCGGTCCCTCCGTTGCGCAGCGACCAGGCCACGGGCGAGGCCGTGAAGTCGGCCAGCGTCGCCTGTTGCGTGCTGCTCAACTGTCCGCTGGCGAGCAAGGCCTGGTGCAGATGCTTCCAGGTGGCAAGCGCGTGCAGCGACAGGCCATGCTCGGCCAGGGTGCTGGCTTCCTGTGCGTAAAGCGCGTAGTCCAGCAGCACCAGCACGTCTTCGACCAACGGGCCCGCGCGGCGCAGCGCCGCCACGGTGCCGGCCTTGGAGCGGCCATCGGTGGTCACGTCATCGACCAGCAGCACCTTGGCATCGGCGGGCAGCCGGCCTTCGAGCTGGGCCGTGATGTCCCAGCCCACGGGCCGCTTGCGCAGATACAGCATCGGCAGCTTCAGCCGCTCGGCCAGCCAGGCCGCGAACGCAATGCCCGAACTTTCCGTGCCGACGATGGCGTTGATGCCGCGCGCGGCAATCAGCGGCTGCACGCTGCGCGCCGCGATATCCATGATTTCGCCGCGCAAGGCGACATCCGACATCAGCACCTGGGCATCGATATAGACCGGGCTGGCCCAGCCCGAGGTGTAGAAGAAGGGCTGGTGCGCGGCAATGCGCACGGCACCCAAGCCCACCAGGGCCTGGGCAACGCGCGGTGCGTCGGAATCGGAAAGAAGCATGAACGTATCCGTGGGCAAAACGCCATGGTAAGAACCAAGCCGCTCAACCAGAAGTGGCTAAAATTCCGCCAGCCGTTCCCAAACGCGATGGCTCCTGCCGCATGCCCTTGTCCGACTTCACTTCCTCGCGCAGCTTTCTGCGCCAGATCGACCTCGCTTCGCTCGATCTTTTCGTGCTGATCTGCGAGTGGGGCAGCATTGCGCGCGCGGCCGAACAGGGTGGCATGGTGGCCTCGGCCGTCAGCAAGCGCATTGCCGAGCTGGAATCGCTGGCGCGCACACCGCTGCTGCTGCGCCACGCGCGTGGCGTGCGGCCCACGCCCGCGGGGGAGCTGCTGCTGGCGCATGCACGCACCATCCTGCTGGGCGTGGAGCACCTGCGCGACGACTTGAGCGAATATGCGCGCGGCGTGCGCGGCCTGGTGCGCCTGAGCGCCAATGCCTCGGCCGTGGAGCAGTTCCTGCCCGAGCACATCGCGGTGTTCGTGCAGCAGCACCCCGACATCCGCATCGACCTGCGCCAGGCCACCAGCCGCAACGTGGCGCGCGCCGTGCGCGACCACCTGGCCGACCTGGGGGTCTGCAGTCCCTGCGATGAAGCCGAGGGGCTGGAGTGCATGCCCTACCGGCGCGAACGCATGGTCTTGATCGTGCCGCGCGACCATGCGCTGGCGCGTCACCACGAGCTGGCCTACGAGGAAGCGCTGGACTATCCGCAGATCGGCCTGCGCGACAGCTCCATCGTGCAGGAAACGCTCGATCGCGAGGCGCGCACCGGCCGGCGCATGCTGCGCCAGCGCATCGAGGTCGACAGTCTGAGCGCCATGTGCCGCATGATCGAATGCCAGCTGGGCGTGGGCGTGATGCCCGAAGGCGCCTACCAGCGCCTGGGCGAGACGCGCGCGCTGCATGCCGTGCCGTTGACCGATGCCTGGGCCGAGCGCAGCCTCAACCTCTATGCCACGCGCTTTGCCGAGCTGCCCGCGCCCGCGCGCCACTTTGCCGCAGCCCTGGTGCCCCAGGACAGGAAGGCTTAAGCCAGGGCTTCCATTTCAGGTCCCAACAGCATGCGTGAGCTCTTGGGCAGATGCGCGGTGAGAAACTCCATCTGGTCGGCCAGAATGCGCCGGTTGCGCAGAATGAAATCTTCCCACAGGCTGGGCACATAGGGCGCATAGAGCAGCGGCATGCGCGCCTGCTCGGGCGTGCGTGCGCCCTTGCGGTGGTTGCAGGGGCGGCAGGCCGTGACCACGTTCATCCAGTGGTCCTGACCGCGCGCGGCCTGGGGCAGTATGTGTTCGCGCGTCAGGTCGCTGTCGGCAAACAGCTGGCCGCAATAGGCACAGACGCAGCGGTCGCGGGCAAACAGCTTGCTGTTGGTGAGGCCGGGCTTGAGCGCATGCGGGTTGATGGCGGGCATGCCGCGCGTGCCGATGATGCTGTTGACTTCGATCACCGACTGCAAACCGGTGCGCGCGTTGTGGCCGCCGTGGAAACAGGCAATCGCGCCGCCCGACTCCCAGCGCACGGCATCGGCGGCGTAATACAGCACCGCCTGCTCAAGCGTGATCCAGGACTGGGGCAGCCCCTGCGCGGACAATTTCAGCACCTTCACAACCGGCCTCCTTTGCAACCCACATCGCCAAGGAACATCGACCCGACCGGAAACACCTGCCGCTCCGGGCCAACCTGTCTCTGGCAATATACTCGCTTTGAGCGAAAACCCGCAGTCTGCGCTGGATGCACATGCGCGCATCGCTATCAAAACCAAAGCATATTGATGAAGATTTTCCGCGGCTTTCAGCACTCGGGGCGTGAACCTGCCTGTGCCCTGACGATTGGCAATTTCGATGGTGTCCACCGCGGCCACCAGGCGATGCTGTCGCTGCTCGCGGGCGAAGCCCGCCAGCGCGGCGTGGCCACCTGCGTGCTGACCTTCGAGCCGCATCCGCGCGACTATTTCGCGCAAGTGCTGAACCAGCCGGGCCTGGCGCCGGCGCGCATCTGCACGCTGCGCGACAAGCTCTCGGCGCTCGAACGCTGCGGTGTCGACCAGGTGGTGGTCCTGCCTTTCAACCAGCGCCTGGCAAGCCAGTCGCCCCAGGCCTTCATCGACGAAGTGCTGCTCGACGGCCTGCGCGCGCGCTACGTGCTGGTCGGTGACGACTTCTGCTTTGGCGCCAAGCGCGCCGGCGACTACGCGATGCTCGATGCCGCGGGCCAGCGCAGCGGCTTTGACGTGGCACGCATGAACAGCTATGAAGTGCATGGCCTGCGCGTGTCGAGCTCGGCGGTGCGCGAAGCCCTGGCCGCGGGCCGCATGGACGAAGCCGAGCGGCTGCTGGGCCACCCCTACACCATCTCCGGCCATGTGCTGCATGGCCGCAAACTGGGACGCCAGCTGGCCGAATCCAGCCCGGGCGCAAGCGACGGCTTTCGCACCTTGAACCTGCGCTTCGCGCACTGGAAGCCCGCGGCCAGCGGCATTTTTGCGGTGCATGTGCACGGCCTGTCGGACCAGCCTCTGCAGGGCGTCGCCAACCTGGGCGTGCGCCCCTCGCTGGACCCGAATGACGTCAACGGCGGACGGGTGCTGCTGGAAACCCATTGCCTCGATTGGCCCGACCACCTCGGGGCCGAAGGGGCATACGGTAAAATCATCCGCGTGGAACTTCTGCACAAACTGCATGACGAGTTGAAGTACGACAGTCTGCAAGCCCTGACCGAAGGGATTGCCAGGGACTGCGACGACGCGCGCGCGCTGTTTGCCGCCTTGCCTGCGCCCACGTACACCGAGACCCGTCGCCAGACAACCCGCGATCGAATTTGACGCGCGCCCTGCGTTTCAGGGGCCGGGCATGACGCTCGCGCTCCGCTCCCGCCCCGCTTTCCATGCCCGGGCCACTTCCCCGGGCAACGCTTCGCTTTGAAGGTTTCCATGTCCGATCAAGCCAAAAACACCCCCGCCGCTGCCAGCTCCTATCGCAGCACCCTGAACATGCCCGACACCCCGTTTCCCATGCGCGGCGACCTGCCCAAGCGGGAAGCCGGCTGGGCCAAGGAATGGGACGAGCAAGGCATCTACAAGAAGCTGCGCGACGCGCGCTGCGGCGCGCCCAAGTTCATCCTGCACGACGGCCCGCCGTATGCCAACGGCCAGATCCACATCGGCCACGCCGCCAACAAGGTGCTCAAGGACATGA